>Ga0066256_1000896_pt1 | contig 51434 bp, 51 predicted proteins | sample ThiBio_1000_biof_FD_87107 | JGI IMG/M metagenome (GOLD analysis project Ga0066256, IMG submission 87107) | Wastewater bioreactor microbial communities from Cape Town, South Africa - Thiocy_expt_1000_biof (version 2) | ecosystem: Engineered > Bioreactor > Thiocyanate-remediating >... | reverse complement strand
GAAGAAGAACAGCAGCGTGGCCACGCAGATGCCGAAGGAGCCCTGCATGAACAGCAGGCCGAGCGGGCGCTTCTGGTCCGGCGTGATCGCCATCATCGGGCGACCGAGCGCGATGTCGTTGTAGGAGAACATGTAGGAGGCCCAGCCGATCCAGATCAGCAGGCCGGCCACGAACCCGGTCAGGGTGCCGCGCACCTCGTCCTCGCCGCGGCGCAGGCCGTAGAACAGGATCGCCAGCCCCACCGCGCCCAGGAACAGGTTGAACGCCCCGTCGAGCGCGGGCGGCATGAGCTGCCGGGCTCCGACCCGGATCGAATGCATCGCCGGATTGGCGAGCAGAACCGCGACGAATGCGAGCAGGCCGACGAACGGCGCCCGATATAACCTTTGCCCGAGGCCGGATTGCGCCACAGCAGGCCTCCCAATATCATTATATCGTAATTATGTCCCATTTATATGACGAATTGAAAATGGCGCAAGCAAGAAATCGCCGCGGCGCTTGGCGAGGGCGATGCGAGCGGCGCGAAGCCGTCTGGTCAACGGGTCGGCAAGCGCCCCGGACGGACGCCGAGCGCCCGGCTCTGGCGAGATGACGACGAAACTGGTGGGAAGTTGGACGGTAGCGGGAATCGAATATCAGGGCTAGAATGACTGTTTTACGCACACATCGTAAATGATAAAATCTGGGTGGCCCCCAATATGGCCCCCAACACATCTTGCTTGCGAGGCGCTATTCGTGCGCCGACCGATTTCACGGCAGCCAAATCAGCGGCGCCGGGGCAGGCGACGGGTGCAGCGACGGCAGACTCGGCGCACCAAAACCAAGTTTGCGAAAGTACTTCACGACATAGCCGTAGACACCGGCTTCAATCGTCCCGGGAACGGGATGCGCGGTCTTATTCTTTGCGCTCGGCATTGGCCCGTCGCTTTGGGCGCTTCAGCCCTCATATAAGTCAGTCTGGAGCTTCACGATCGCCACCCGCTTCGACATAGCCGATTGCCTGCCTCATAGCTTCCACTGCAGCCTGCCCGTGCAGCTCCATTCGCGCGATTCGCCTGGCAGTCTCGATGAACAGATGCGCGTCACTGCCGAAATTCCGACGAGCATTCATGCGCATCAGCAAAGCCACGGAGACATCCATGATGTCACCTCGCGGCTGGCGGAGCTCCTGCACCCAACCCTTGATCGTCGCAGTGGTATGATGGAACTTAAATTCGCGCTCGTGATATGAGCCGGCGGAGAGTGAGGGCAGAAGGTACATCCCCGATGCAGCCACCTCTTCACCAACCTGGCTAGAGTAGTTCACAACATTGCCATGAGCGATCTGATTTCGCACTTCCGCCAGCTTATCGAGCCTCTTGAGTGCGGCCTCCACCAACGAGATCTCAGCCTCTTTCAGCAGGTGGCGGTAGGTTTGCATCGCATTGCGCAGCATCTCGTATCTCGGCCGGCGCGAAGCCGCGATGAAGGTCTTTACGGCGGCTGGCTCCAGATCATCGCAGAGCGTGCGAAACAGCCGAAGTATCATGTCCTCCGAGCTCTCCCACCAAGACAACGCCTCCCCGACATCTCGGTAGAGATCGGCAATCGAGGCATCCCCGCGTTCCGGTAGCTCAGTGGGATTTTTTCTCGGCATTGGCTTTCCCTATGACCGCCGCTTTTACGGCGCTCGGCCTGCTCTCGGCCCCGGCATTGGCGCAGGCATATCCAACCAAAAGCGTTAGGGGTACTGTTGCGAGAACCGCGAACAATATTCCCTTGGTGGTCCGGTACATCGGCTCGCCGCTCCGGACTCGATCCCACTCGATCTTGAGCAAGCGCTGCGAAATCTCGATTACCCGGCCCTGCAACGCCAACCATTCGCTTTGATCATAGTCGGCTGGGTCGCGGTCCATCCGATGCAAAAGACTTTCGGTGTCACGGATGCAGCCGATCAGCGCCTGATGCGTTTCCTCGCCAGTGTTGAGGCGGAGTTCGACGCGAGCCAACGCGGCCGCTAGCCGTGACCATTGCGCGAACATCACGTCGGACAGCTTGCCCTCGGGCTTCACCACGATGACAGTTATCGCGGATGCTGCCGAAATCGCTTCAGCAATGTCATCGCGGAGCTTGTCGATCCACGCTTGCCGAAACTCAGAGACCTTCTGGTCCTTAGCCACGATGACAACCAGTAAGGCAATACAGGCGCTTACGAAGGCTGCGCCCAGAGTTGCCGCCGCTTGAGTGAGATCTCCAAAGATCATGCTTCAGCCCCCTGCAGAACAGGTCGCACAAGGGGACGCCGATCTCAATACTCGATCAGAGCAGCCGTAGCCTCGATGACAGAGACGGGGGCGCAAGCTACCGCGCCAAAGAGGTGGCCCCGGCGCGGCGCGTGCGATGCTCTCGCGAGCAACCCTTGGCCTGTACGTCCGAAACGCCCCGGGGTCCGACGCCCATCTACACAATTGGCGAAGCGAGTGGAACATCCTGTGGGTGACGGATGCCAGCCGCGCCATCTGGTGGGTCAAGACGGGCATTTCTTTGATCGCAGGCTAGACCCGAAGTGCCACGTGCCAGACTGATCCGGAGATCAGACACCTTGGGCTCTACGTCCGAAACGCTTCGAGTCCGGCTGGATGGTAAAGTAGGTTAGCTGGGCGGCCCAGAGGTTCCGCTGCCCGTCGTCACGCCCGAGTGTGTATGGGATTTCAGACTCTTACCGCCGCCCACCACATCAGTCGTCGCAGTGAGCGTGCCGTTGATGGTCACATTGCCATTCATGGTGATGCTCTTTCCGCTCGGCACCGTGATGGTGACGCCGGTGCCATCGTCCACACTGATCAGCGTTGTCGGCGTGGGGCCAAGGAAGCCGCCAAGATAGAAGCCGTCAGCCCAATCGAAGCGGCGGCGCGAGCCTGGGGGGGAGGGTTTTTTGGTCTTGCGGACTGAGCTGGTATCGGAATGACAGAATATGGCGATGCCAATGTCTCCAACCTTGGGGGTCGCAATAAGCGCTGCGGACCCCGCGCGGAGGGTAAGGTAGGGCATCGCATTGATTATGCCGTGATCGCTGGCCTGACCGGCGCCATCGACCCTGCTCACCATAGGTTGCACATCAACAATGCCCTTCGAGGCGTCGACCTTCTTCACCAGAACGAGGGTTGCAGTCGCCACCTGATTGAGCATTTGCTCGACCAGGAACTCAGTCCCGCTATAGTCATCCAGCCCATCGGTACGTCGCCCGAAGCCGTTGTAGTTTTCCTGTTCGCTCATGCTTTGCGGCTTATGAAGCTGGCCTCAAGTTCGCTGAACCAGGCTCCGCCCGGCACGTTGCTCTCGAGACTGTGACTGACCCCGATAATGCTCCACTCGCCATTTGCCGGCGTGAACTGGCTTTTGACCCTGATCTTGGAGCCGTACGAGATTGTTGGATTGTAGAGTGTCGTGATCTTGACGCCGGCTTGGGGGAACGCCGGATATCCGAGCATTCCCGTCTCGGCGTTGATCTCTATTGCCGCTCCGCCACGCGTCCCGCCCTTAGGCCAGATGGCCAGTACCTTGTTCGTGAAATCCAGATCGGCATTGCAATCCAGGGCTTTGCAGATCTTGCGAACCTGCTCGCCAGCGTCCCCGGGCCAGTATGGATCGCTGATCCTGCCGGTAACACCATTGTTGTCGATCGCGAGGCCCATTTGCGTCGCGATGCCTGCAAGCGCCGTCTCGACGTCCACGGAGCCCGTATAGCTCGTCGGCGGGATCGGGTTGATGCGCTCGACCAAGCCGCCGTAGGCGAGAACCTGGAACACGACATCGGGTGCGTTTCTGCCGTCCGCCCACGCCTCCGAGATCGTGCCCTCGAAGCATACGGCCAGGCCATTGTCTTCGCTCCCTGCCTTGACCACGACCGAATTGAACCGTTGCTCGCCATCGATCAGCTTGTTGAGCACGGTCAGCTTGTTCATCACGTCCAGGGGCATTCCCCACGCACGAATCTCGGCCTCGGCCATCCCGTACATGCCGGCGCGCCTGACATTAACTGAGCATCGCAGACCCTCAAGCTCAACGGTGTCAGCCCCGCCTTTGCCGAAGTTCCCTTGGCCGAGCTTAAATTGCAGGGTCAGCAGATTGCGTTGGAGAGCCATCAGCCGGCCCAGAGCAGCTTGAAGCGATCGCCCAGCTCGGAAAAGACCGGGTCGGCATTGCCGATCATATCGACGAAAGCGAGATCGCCGGGGAGCAGCGAGGAGACGCCGCTCAACAGTGGCACGCCGTCGCGGCACATCACGCCCTGCGCTATGGCGGCACCGGCGACCGAGATGTCCGCGAACAGGCCGGTGCGCTTCTGGGAGAAGACCATCTGCACCGCCTGGCTCGCGAGGTTCACGGTCAGGCTTTGCGAGGGCAGGCCGGCCACGAGCGGCACAACCTGCATGGCGGCACCGGCGACCTGGTTGAAGAAGCTCGGCGCGCCGCCGGCAACCGCGACATCGGGCGACGCGACCTTGGCCTGGGCCCTGGCCTGGACATCGGGCGGCGCGGCTTGCGGCTGTACCGCGCCGTCCGACTTCGTGTCGGCGCTCGCTGGCTCCTTCGAATTCGAGAACGTCGTTGTGACGTTGGTCCTGACCTCGGCCAGCATCAGTTCGACCGAGATCAGGCCCGCGCCCTGTTCGCGGCTCCGGTCGATGCTGACCCGTGCGATGTTGGCGCTCGGATAAGTACGCTCCGGTGTGACGACACTGTACAGTTCGCGATCTACTCGCAGTTCCTCTACAGCCGAGAGGAACGCGCGGCGGTCATCTGACGAGCCGCCCTTGGTCATTACGATGCGCGTCTCGAAGGGAAGGCCGACCTTGTCGTAGCTCTCGAAGCCACCTTCCTCGATCGGGAAATCGGCTATGCGATATTCGGCAGAATACCCCATGGAAATAATGGTATCGGGGTCGAGCGCTTTCGATCCATCCTTGGTATAAACCCCCCATTCGGTGAGGCCCTGAACAGCGATCTCATCGCCGTCCTGGCTCAGCGCAGTTTCGGTCCCCGTGCCGGGATTGGTCACATCCCGCTGAACCGGCGGGACGCCAGCGGGTTGCGGGACGTTGGGAAAGGCGGGACTGGCCATGGGGAGGGGCTTTGCGCGGCTGTAAGGTCCATGATACGCAGTCGGCCATGCGAACCGCAATCTTGCTCGCAGCGCTGGTTGCACTGAGTGGGTGCGGTGCAGTTGGCTCTAGTGATTATACCGCACCATCTGGCGCGAAATTTAAGGTCGATCATTCCAGTTCGATCAACTCGGCCGATCTTCCGACTAATACCGATTTAAAAATGGTCGATGGCGACCTCGCAAGATACGCTGCTGAAAAGTGCGGTCTGAGCGGACCTGTGGCAACTCTTCCCGATCGATGTGATCTGTATGCCCAGCCGGGCAAAGATGGAAACCTTGTCGGCTACATCGCCCTAACCCAGGATAAGGATGGCGCGCAGCTTTCATCCGAAACGATACTGAGGAAAACAAAACGTGGGGATGACATCTGCCATATCGAGGGGCGGATATTTCAATCTGGCGAGAATTATAAACACCGCGTTTCTAATGTACGATCTGATTTCAGCGGCCAGATTATGTATGCATCCACAACAGGGCCAAGGGGCGGTGATGCTATCTCCGATGTAGGTGGGGAAGATGCAGATGTTCCCGATGATGCTGCATTAGGCGTTTGGTATGTAAAGACATCAGGAGATAAGCTCCGTATTAATCAGGAGCAATGGAACTACTGCGACGACGACATATACATTGATGATGTGTTTTATCGAGTGGTTAGACTCTCAAAATCTTCCTAAGGCGCAACCCCACGGTCGGCCCGTACAACGACACTCCGACGGATAGCGTTGTTCAAGTCTCGTGCGATACCATGGGCATCGGTGGCCTTCGTATTGACAGTGATCGAGCCGATGGTGACGCTGCGCGCATAGGCATTCGCTGCATTGGCTCGCTGCAGCCGGCTAAGCCCTTTTGACCTTTCATAGTACTGATCGAACATTTTTGCTGTCCGGCCAGCATCGCCCGAGTTCGCAGCCCTTAGGATTTTTGCCAACCCTTGTGCGGTAACATTATGTTGCAGCTCCCATTTGATGAACTCCGCGACTTGGGCGGGCGTCGCGTTCGAGACATCGGTATGGAACATTCTACGGAAATCTGCCTGCCGATCCGGGTGCCACTGGAGCACGCCGCGAGCTTTTCCGCCGTCGCCTACCGTTTTGGGATCAAACCTCGACTCGTGCTCCATGTTGCCAAGGATCGCGGCTATCATAGTATTGCTGAAACCCGCAGCGCGGAGGGCGTTGGCATAAGGGGCGGCCTTCGCGCTGCCGGAAAAAGAGCCCCCTCCCGCGCCACCCGCCCCGCTACCAGCAGGACGCGCGCCGGCCGCCGGCGCAGACCCGCCGCCGCCGAACCATCCATTAATCTTGTCGCCCAGCCAGTTCCCGATCTTCGGTCCCAGCGTGAACGGCCCGAACGCCATGCCCTTGGCGGTGTCGTTGACCTGGCCAACCTTGTCGATGACGTTGTACTTGTCGAGCCAGCGAATGAACTTGTCGAGCCCGTCGGCCAGTCGGGTGATGTCCGGGGCCAGCTTTTCCGTGACGGTGAGTTGGAGTTTGGCCAGCGATTCCTGAAGCTTCTGGGCGGCCGCCTCCTGCTTCTTCATCGCATCGGTGTTCTTGCGCAGCTCCTCGATCTGGCTCTTGGCCTTGTCGCCATCCATCAGGAAGTTTTTGACGCCATCGCCGAAGCCTAGCTGCCCGAGGCGATCCGCGAACTCCTGATTGCCGTAAGGGCGCTTGGCGGTCCCCAGCTTGAGCAGGAGATCGCTGGGGTCGAGGTTTCTCAGGTCATCGTTGCTGATTTTGAAGCTGGCCATGAGGGCCGAGCGCGGGCCGAGGGTCCCGTGCAGGAAGTCCATCTTGATGCCGTTCATGGTGCGCAACGCGGCATCAGCCGACTGCGAATCGCTGCCCACGCCCTGCATCGCCGCGCGCCAGGCGTAGATCTTGTCTGTCGTCGTTCCGATCACCTCACCGAGACGGCCGGCGTTGGCCGTGCTTGTCAGCATGTTGGTTGCAAAGCTCGCGATCGAGCTGGCGCCCATGAAGGTCAGCAACAGGCCGCTAACCTCGTTGCGGAGTGATTTGAAGGCTTGGCCCGCGTCCTTGCCGTGGCGCTCGATCTCACCGAAGTTTTTGCGGCTCTCCTCTTTCAGCCGCTTCGTGGCTTCAGTGATTTCCTTCGATCCGGACTTGAACCCTTCAGCCTTGATGCCGAACGAAACAAAAAACGCGTCGATAATGTGGGTGCCCATGGGGTGCGCTCCGAAGCCGTAAGTTTAGGTTAGCGCGTTGACGGAATCGTCGGACCCAGGCCAAACGGGGAGTAGGCCCTCAACGAGGTTGGGCTGCGGGATTAAGGAAGCGGGGGTTGAGGGTATGACTCTACATACCATTGGGCCGGAGAATATGGCTGAGGATGAGCAGAAGATAGGTAAGGCCTATCAAACCTGGCTCATACCGATGTTCATGTTCGGTCCGGTGCTTGCTGCCGTCTATCTCCCCCCGGACAAGGTCGTCTTCGTGTGCGTCGGGCTGGGACTGGCAATGCTACATGAGATCGGCGGGAGGCTTCACGATCTTTGCATCCGCCTACGCAGGACGAACATTCTTGTGAGAGATCAGGGCGTCTCTTGACCCATCCAGGGTGGAGAGGAGGTTCTAGGGGTGAAACGGGGGGATAGAGAATGAATGACACTCCGCCGATCTGGGCACAGTTTCTGCCGCTAATCCTGCTTGGCCTGCTGACATTGCCGCCCGCCATGATGATGCTCAAGAAGGCGGGTCTTTCCAGATGGTGGGCAGTCTTGATGATCTGGCCCGTTTTTGGATACATCGTTTTCGCCTGGATAATCGGTCTCAGGCGCTGGCCGTCGCTGGATCGCAAAAAGTACCAGGGCATCTTTGGCGATGGTGGGATTCGGTGAGGGGGTTCTAGGCCCAAGCCTAGGCATGGGTGGGGAGCGCACGTCTCGCAAATCTTCCGCAGCGCGGCCATTGCAGATGGCTTTGTCGCCTTGCAAGATGCGAGGAAATTCATCCCCAGACGGCTCACCTCAACACCTCCCCCGCCGCCAATACCCCGATTGATCATCGCGCAGACCTTATTCCAGCGACGCCACAGTTTCCGAAGCTGTGTCGGATCGGGGGAGCCGTCACCGCCCTCATAGTGGTCATTTCGTCGGGGCATTTGATTGATCGCGATAGCCTTTCAACGTGTGGTTCGCTCACTGCACGCCATGCGCCCGGCTGGGGACTAGGGAGCGGGCGTGCTCCATTGCCGTCAGAAGTTCTGCCGCGATGCCGCTGGCCAGCCGTTCCCGTCCTGCGGCGCTGTCACTGGCAGGCATACACCCAAGGATGCCGCCCAGGGTGTCAATCAGACCAGCCGCGGCCGCCGAGAGCTGCGTCAGAGTCAATTTGCCGTCGTCCCTGGGCGGTAACGTCGCGAGCACGCCGGCAACGAAGCACGCAGCAAGCTGTGCGTGGGTTTCAGGGTCAGCGGACGAAACGAACGTGGTAGTCATGTCAGGATACTCCAGAGGTTGCGGTTGACGGGCGGACCGAGCGTATGATCCCGGCGTGTGGCTCCTGTCGCACTGAGTGAGGCGTTTGAAAGACTTTCCATTCATCCAGACGCGAGCGATCGGCGGCCTTGCCATATGGCCGGGCGCATCACGCGCGTGACGCGTACGCGCGCGCTGTGCCGGAAACTCACCGCTCGGTTTCGCGGTTTGGCCGGCTGGCAGCCCAGCCGGATTCAACAGCTACTCTGCAGCCAGGATTTTCAACCAACGCCCCAGCTCGATGACATCACGAGACCGAGCGCCGTGTTTGAGCGCGTTGTGGTTACCTCGCGGCGCTCCGCTGCCTTTTCCGCCGTGCATGCGGCATCGCCGGTTTCCTCTTACTGCCGGCGCTTGGCACGGTGTTCCTGATCGGGTCCGGGCTAGGCAGCGCGGAGCCTGCGCCAGCCGCTCCGGTTCCGGCTGCATGAGGTTGTCCGTTGGCTTTTCCATTTTGCTGCCCCCCTGCATGATGGTGAAAATGGTCCGCGACAACGGCTTGCCCCCCTTCGTTAACGTGGACGTGCTTCACGATTTGCTCCCGCGGCTGATGGAGTCTCGCCAAGGCTTCCAAGGTTGATCGGCAACTGGATTGGGCTTTCAGCGCCAGACGAACATATCGATCGACCACTTCCGGGCTGCCGCTCAAGTTGTCTCCGGCTCGGCGGGCTAGGTCGGTGAATATCGCGTCCAACGTCATTGCTTGGGCTGAGAGGGCGTGGCTGACGAGGGTCATGTCACCATCGCCCGTCCGCCGAACCGCTTCAAGCATCGGCGCTACCATATCGTCGCCCGACGGCTTGGGACCGCCGAAGACACGTGAACCGAATGAATGCGTCACTTGCGCATTGCGAACAATGGGGGACAAGATGGCCTCAGCCACCATCCGCATAGATGGCTCAGCGTCTTGCACACCCTTTGTGACTGGATTGCGGGATTGCGGCGTTGGTTGAACTCGCGTCATTGAACTACATACTCCATCGTCATCCGCAGGCATTTCGGCTGGCAGCGATCTGAGTCGAGCAATATGCCTGCAGAGCGTGCGAGGCATCCGTGACCGGCCTCATTGCCCAGCCCCAACCGCGCCGCTGCTGATCAAATGTTGGAGAAACCCATCTGGGTCTTCCGCTGGTCTTCCCTGCCGATCTGGAGCCGCCTTAACCCAATCAGCTTTGAACCCCTGCCAGCCGCGCGCAATGCACTCGGAAAGTGCCTGCTCCATAGACCAGCCGGCCTTTCTGGCTTCGGCAGCTATCCTGTCGACCACGGTTTTGCTTACCGGTGCCTTCCTGGCGATCCGCAACTGGATGAAGTCCGCCCATACCTGGTCCGACACGTGGGCGGGCTGATCAATGTTCGAAGGATACCGCGAAGTGTTCCGCTTTTTGGGTTCCGGAGGGTTAAGGAGGGTTTGTGTCAAATCCCTTGACGGGTCACGTAAAGGAGCTTGACGGGTCATGTCATCCTGCTTGACCCGTAAAGGAGCTTTACCCGTCAAGGAGCTTGACGGGTCATGTAAAGCTGTTTGACGGGTGGGCCCCTCGGATTTCCCCTCAGTCACTCCCTTCGCCAATGGCGCGGAACGAAGTCTGGCGACATTAATCGCGTACTCGATCGTGTACCCATTTGAGCAACGCCGTTCCCCGATTTCGGTGATCAACCCATCAGCGGTCAAACCTTTAATCGTCGTGATGATCGTCTGACGGGAGGTACCAAGTTCCTCGGCCATGCGCATTTTGGAAGCCCATATGCCGGTGCCGTCATCGTTCGCCTTGTCAGCCAGGAGCGCCAGGACGGCCGTGTGAGCGAGATTTCCCACTTGGCGCCGGTAGACCTCCGAGATGAGGCGGTTGCTCATGCTACCGCACCGCCTGGTAAGCACCATAAAACGCACCGACGGCAGATCCTGTGGTGCCATTGCGCCGCTTCGCCAAGATGAACTCAATCTTGCCCTGCACTTTAGACATGGCGAGCTCCCATTTGTTGCGGTCTGGGGAAAGCAGCTCGGGCTCCGACTGACGCAGATAGTATTCGTTGCGTAACAGGAAGAGCACGGCATCGGCGTCCTGTTCGATCTGTCCAGAGTCGCGCAGGTCGGCAAGTTGAGGTCGTTTGTCCGGGCGCTTTTCGACCTCGCGAGAGAGCTGCGCGAGAGCCATGACCGCAACGTCATGGTCCTTCGCCATGGCCTTCAGAGACTGCGAGACCTCAGAAATATCCTCATACTTCGAACGGCCACGCTGGTTCGGACGCAGGAGCTGAAGATAATCGACGACGACGAGCTCCAGCTTATGGCCGCGGGCTTTCATGCGCCGCGCGTGACGGCGGATCAGCATGTTGAGCCGGCCGGTACTGAGCGAGCCGGCATCAACAACTTGGAAAGGTAACGTAGCGATCGCGTTGCGCGCGTCGAACAACTTGCGCCGCTGCCAATCGTTGAGCCTGCCTGCGCTAATTGCTGCGAACGGCACCCCCTCCTGACCATCATAGCACATGTCCGCGGCCAGCCGGGCGGCGAGCTCCCTGCTCGACATCTCGAGACTAACGAAGAGCACACCATGCCCCGCGCGCGATGCACCCAGAGCATAGGACAGCGCCAGCGCGGTTTTACCCATGCCGGGCCGGGCAGCACAGATGATGAGTTGCTTGGCGCGTACGGCCCCAAGAAGGTGATCGAGCTCGGGGATGGCATGCGATGCCAAGCCGTTGCTGGCATCTTCAAAATCCTGGATTAGCTCGTCCAGGCACTCGCCCCCTGTCGGCTGGTGAATTCCGTCACCGCCACCTTTGGAAAGCGCGGCGTCGGCAATATCGATAATACCTGTGATACTTTCGGCCATGTCTGTGCACGCGGCGGCAGCCGCAGCAAGGCCATCCCTCATTCGGCGGCGCTCCGCCAGATCGCCGACCAGCCGTATGCAATCGTTCGTAGCAAGGAGACCTGTACTGCAAGCGCCAGTTAGCCTGGCCAAGTAGGCGGGCCCGCCAAGGTCGTTTAGGGCTTCATCACCCTGGAAGTGCCCCTTCAATGTGATCGCATTGGCCGAGCGGCCCAGCGATGCCTCGTGGACGATCGCGCTGAAAATTCGACTATGCACTGGCTCGGCGAAGTCATCCGATGACAGTCTGTCGGCCGCACTGTCGATCGCCTCATTGGCAAACATCAGGGTTCCGAGCAGTTCGGCCTCGGCCTCAAGATTGACAAGTGGGTCAGACATCACCGACCTCCCGAACGAAGGTCGAGAAAAATTGCTTCCAGACGGCGGCACGATAGAGCTTCCACACCCAACTCGAGCGGAGCGCTGGTTGGGCGTTCTCCAACAAGAGCAGGCTCCGGTGCGCCGCAAAAGCAGCATCGGCTTCTGACGCTTCCCACAGCGCAGTGCCCAGCCCAGCCATTGCGGGTGCAAGTCCGGAATGATAAAGGAACTGCTGATCGGTCCGCGAAAACAGATCAGCGCCTTCGGCCTTACGGCCGGGGGCGTTTCGCTTTCTGAGCATGACTCATGCCGCCTCGCCGGAAATGAGCGCGCGCAGGCTCTCGGCTGGAATCAGAGTCCGTTTGCCGACCTTTGTCGCTTTCAGTCGCCCACTGTTGATCAGCGCATAGAGGTTCGTGCGACCGATTGACGAGACGCGAATCGCTTCATCGATCGAGTATGCGAGAGGAGCTAATCCTTCGGATTGGTGGGTCATTGCTGGTTCCTGTGTTTCAAACGCCAGCTCAATCAACTCCCGGATTACACCGTAGAAACACAAGCGAATTCGTGATGCTCATTCCGAACCTGCTCCAGCGGCGTGACCTGAACATTCCTTAACAGGCGAGCGCCGACGCCCCCGTCACGATTGCACAGCACGCCGACGGCCGCGCATTCGCCTCACCGGTATCGCCGCGCGCGAGATGGACGGGACGTGCCGAACAGGTCAACTCTGCCCTGTCGTGTCAGCCCAGCGATCGCGCGACGAGCTGGTGAAGCTGTTCGGCGTGCCGATCGGACGCGGCCGGGAAGGTCACGTGCTGGTGCGTGGTCCGACGATGCGCTGTCAGTCAGAAGGCTGGGCCGGCGGATCGAGGACGGCGGCGTGGTGCACGTTACCGCGCGGAGGTGATCTGAGCTGCGCGATGGTCCGCGGCGGATGGGCTTTGCGGTGGAATAGGTATTGGAGTCATCGTCGTTGCTGACCCGGCGTCCCAGCGTGGTAGTTCGACGTGGGGATCTGTGGCGCATGAAAAGGAGATGCAGTGGCTGGGCATACTCTGTTCAAGTAGTGGACGCGAACTAGACTCGGCTTGACGGCGAGGCAGCGGTGCGGCGAAAGCCTGTTGAGGGGATAGTTGTTACCCTGGGATCGTCCGGGACCGGCATGGGCACTTTTAATAGAATCATTTCCGGTCTGTTCGATCACTTGCGAAGCACGGCGTCCGCTACGAGGAGCACGCGAGAGCAACTGGTCGAAGCCGAAGGCCTGGCCCGCGAAGTAATGCGTCAGAAACGCGCGCTGATGCGGAAGCGAACCCGAGGGTTTGGCGGCGGACGCAAAGCTCGAAGGTCGAGAGATCGTCATATCCGTGCCAAGGCACGCGACTTCCTGAAGGCCTATCGCGTCGCCGTCGCGCGGAACCCCTCGTTCGCGCTGGATGTTGATCTCCTCGATGCAAAATTTCGGCCGTCCGCCATCCTCGATACCTTACTGCCGTCACGAGCTGACGACTGGAAACCATTTCTGAAACGTCCGATCACCGGCCGCCTTGAGCCCGTGGATTTGTCCAACTTCTCGTTCCTCGATGATCCCGCTGCCGCAATGGAACACCTCAAGCAGATTGCTCAGGTAGAAGGCAGGGCTCGTAAAGCTCGGCTGAATTTCAAGGACCAGCATTGCGAGGACGCGGGCGCATATCTTGTCTTGGCGGAGGTGTGGCCGCAGCTCGCACGCGTGTTCGCCGGCGGTGAAATGAATGCATCCGTTCAGCAAGTGTTGAGCGCGACGGGCGTGAGCGAGCACAACAAAATGCTGACGCCAGCGACCGAACGAGCGAAGGCTGCTGGTGGTAGCCCTCATCCAAACGTGTGGGCTTACCCGTTGCAGCGGCGACGCCCAGCGAACAGTTCGCAGTCGCCCACCCAGCATCTCGATTCGCAAGCGCGTGAGAAGGCGGCGGATCGCTTTCCAAGCTGGATGGACGAATGCCTTGCCCGTTCTGCCGACCTGGAGCTGACGACGAACGGCAAAGCGCAGCTGGCGTTGATCATGGGCGAGGCGCTTTGCAATGCCGAGCGCCATAGCCAGCCAGGATCATCGGATGGAGAATGGTCGATCACCGCCTTTATGGAGCGGGTGAATGACGATGATGCCGCCCCGACCTACAAGTGCATGATCGCGTTTCTCAGCGTTGGGCAATCGATCAGCGAGAGCCTGGAGACCGCGGCGTCGGATGTCCGAGACCACTTGAACGCTTACCTCGCAAAGCACTGGCAGTGCGGCAGGTCGCCCGAAACGCTTGCCACCGTTTTCGCGCTGCAGGATACGATCACCTGTGATCCCGCCGCTCGTGCACAACGGTCGGGAGGAACGGGCTTGCAAGATATTTTGGACTTCGTGACAGTGATCGGGGGCACGAGCGATCCCGCGACCGGCCCGAAGGTTACCATCGTTTCGGGCAGGTCGTGTCTTCGCTTACAACATCCCTATATCAGCGGTAGCAGGTCAGAAGGGGACCCGACCAAACCCCGCCTGTTGTGGTTCAACGCTGAGAATGTAATGGATGCGCCGCCGGATCCGGAGTATGTTTTCGATCTGCCAGAACGATTGGCCGGCACCCTCGTTTCGATTGCGTTCACGATCGATCAGGCCTTTTTGGCCCGGCAGCTTGAGGTAGAGAATGATGGCAGCGATTGATCTTGAAGAGCTGACGCAAGGCAAGGTCCACAACCTCAGCGGTCGTTTGCGTGGCCTGGCTGCGCGAGAGAAGTTTCACCTCGACGAGATCGACGAGAGCAGCGAACCCGTAGAGGTGCGCTTCCCGGATTACGTTTACGCAGTCACGCCCTCCTTCATCCAGGGCCTGTTTGCCAAGTCGGTCGAGCGCCGCGGCGGCAGCGCGAATGCGTTCCGGAGCTCATATAGCTTCATCGCCCCCGCGGTGGTTTTAGAGCAGGTCGAGCGCGGACTGACCGCCATTCTCACTAGCCGTGACGTCAGCGATATCCGCTAGACGATGCCGGTCCCTTCATCGTCGGGATTCGGATTGAAAGAGGCTGTCCCGTGGCTGCTCAGCGCTGGCAGCCTCATGTGGAACTACATCAATTTTAAGGCCACCCAGAAGCTGAAGGCGCGGGATCGGGATTGGGACGAGTGGAAGATGGAGCGCAACGCCATCGTCCAAGCGTTGCGGTCATTCGAAGATGCTCTGGATTTGTTGCAGGCCCTTCAGAGCGGGCGTCATGGGCTCGAGGAATTGAATGCCGAGATCGAAAAGATCAATCTGACGATCGTAACCACCCACGGCAAGCTGACACGGGAAATCGAGCGTGCGCAGGAGATGAAAGCTCCGCTCGGAGCCGCCTACGGTATGGAGGTCGAAGGCGAGACAGCTTGGGACAGGCTGAACACACACCTCGCCGAAGCGGCCGCTCTTGATGACGCATCACAGGTGCGTGCGCGGCTCGCCAGCGTCCGCGCGTGTGGGCAGGAAATTCGGCGGTCTGTGGAGGCGGCTTGCAGGGACCGGCCCCGAACATAGCGGCGTGGGTCTGATGCCTAATTCACCCCACCCGCCGGCCGCATGAGTTGATCGTAAGCCCGCGCAATCGCCTTCCACGTGTCGATGCCGCCCTGGTCATCCTCAAGCGCGAACCTGCCCAGCATTGCCGCAATATGGATCGGACCGCCAGCGCCGTGATCTTGCTCGATCTTCAGAGCGCAGAGCATTGCCCATTGCTCCGCCGTTTTCGGCGTCACGACATCGTCGTCATCGTCCGCCGGCGTCGAAGTCATGGCCGCGGTGTCCAGCCCTGCTTGCCCATCGGATCGTCATACCAGCCACGGATCGTCGCTCCGCTTCCATGGCCGGTGAAGACGACACCGCAGTACGTGCAGCGCCGAGCGCTTGCCGCCCAGTCCTCACCAATCGCATCCGCTTGAGCCGAAGCAAGGTCAGTGGTTCGATCGCCGCCTGCCCGACAGTCTGAGGCTGGGCACCCCGCCATCAACTCTGCCCCGCTGCGGGATCGAAGGTCGTCACAGAAGATGGCTCACCGGCGAGTATCGGGACATTCCATCGCTTGCTCTTGTTGTCGTGCATGATGAGCCAAGGCACGCCTGGATAGATCGCCAGCACTGTATCATCGGTGGATCGTGGCACCTCAATGTAGGTCCGATCGCGACCCCGCTTCTTCTCGATCGTCTCTACGCCGCGGAGCTTTTCGCCAACGGTTGCGGTCCACTCGACGCCATCGTGTCGCCAGACGATCGAGTAAATGCGAGCGCCAAGTGCCGGGGCGGCGGCGCCCGCGAACTTCGCCATATCTGCGAATGCAGCCTCGGGGTCATTATCGCCGATCATCGGCACGAAGAATTGCGGCATGAGCTTGGCCCTCATCGATCGGCGCAGCATACGCTCACAGGTATGGACGCACCAGTGCATCGACGCGCCCGGCGTCAGGGCGGCCCCCGGGCGCGGGATACGCGAAGAGACCGCCAATTCGGCTGGTAGGTGCCCACCCCCTTGCCGACCATGCCGAAGCACAACGACCCCCGTTCGTACGGCCCACCGCCCCAGCCGCCCGGGAGAAGGAACCGCCACAGGTTGTCGCCCTTCGGCCATCGATAAAGGCGCACGATTTCACGGCTGGTTTTCAGGCGGCTCCAAGGCTGCGCTCGCCCTTTGGCATCTTCCATTTCGCGTCTCAGCCAATCTTCATACGGCATGCCAGCCGGCGTGTATTGGTGCTCGACGACGTAGAACGCGCCTTCCTCGATAAAGTCCTCTCGGCATATGGAATCAGTCTCGTAAACGACAACCGCGCCGCGCAAGGCAACGATGTCATGGTGGTATTCGGGGATGCGGTCAAAGACGCGCATATCCGGCAAGATGAAGGGCTCCGGTGCCGCGGGTAGGACGGCCGAGCGGGCCAAGGCAGTGCTAGTCATGGTCCAAGCCCTCCGCTTCGAGGATGATGCAGGAGTTGCCCTCGCACTTCTTGCCGCGCTTGCAGATATAGGCGGCCAGGGCCTCGCTAGAATTAGGCCGGTGAAGGGTCGCCGTGTATCGATGCATCAGCCGGCGGAGGGGGTAGCGCTCTATTCTCTCCTGCTGTGCCGTGTCACGGGTATACGGCAGCCAAGGCTCGCCAAGGGAGCCGTCCGGCTTGAGCCAGAGACGCCCACCGTGCTTAAGGAAGGCGTCCGCCAATTCGACGATCGATGCGAACGGCTGGTTGTCCATGAAGCGCCCGAACAGGTTCAAGGCGTCAATGACCTGCTGTCGGCGGAACTTGCCGCGCTTGAGTTGGTCCGTCAGCGCCTTGTAGCGGGGTTGGCGCAGAGCCTCCTGACCGTCCGCAGGCATACCGATCTGGAGCTTGTCCGTGCCGTCACGGTCGCGAATGACCATCACGTCCATACCGGACGCCGTGCAGGCGTCGAGAAAGTCCTCCCAATAGCCATTCCGCAGGGGTGCCAGCCGGGCGATGACATCAGCGATGGGCTCGGCCTTCGTCAGATCGGGGCCGACCATATCGGTAGCAACACGGGTGGTAGCATCGATCGTCTCAGGGGACGGCTTAATGCGGCTATCGGCGCCAAGAAGGGTCGATGCTTCACCAATCAGCTGCTGGATGCGGTCCCCGTTGGGGGCACCACCGTGAGCAAAAGCCGCCTCGAACTTGCGAACGAAGTCACGATCGGTGGCAGGGGTATAGTCGTGCAGATCCTCGAACGCCTCCATGTAAGCGCCCTCCTCGAACTGGTTTGCGTTGAAAGCGTGGAACGCGGTCCAATAGCGATCGATGGAATCCGGCTGGCGGCTCGAAGGCGGCGCGATCCCTGCCAAGCGGCGAAGATCGACAAGAACCGCTGCGAGTTCACCATCCTCATCCATAGTCTGACTGATCAGTTCCAACTTGTGAGCCGCGGCAGCAAGATCAGGAACGGGGCATGCCAGCAACGCGCGCCAGGCTTCTCCGTTGATTTTGCTCGCAGCCGCAACCTTCGCGTCGGCAGCACTAAGGCCGCATTCGTCGCGACACAAAGCGTCCGCGGCTTTCCAGTCTTCCTGCTCCGTCTGGAGGTTGGCCAGCGCCTCATCCAGCGAGAAAACCTGGCCATCCTTTTGCAAAACTAAGCCGCCATTTGGCTGGGCCAGCCGGTGCTGATAATATGAATCGTAGACATCGTCCCTGGCGGCGATGGCCGCGACCCAAGCCTCTTCGGCGGCGATGTGGTGGGCCTTCGCATTTTCCCAGGCTGAGCCTTCATTCGCGAGTTGATGAAGGGCGGTCGCGGTGGTGACACCCGACGCACGGGCCCGGATCGCGGTCATCATGTTCATGTCGTCAGTCCTTTCGGTGGGATCGCCGGCAACTCCGGCAGCAGCAGGCGTGCGCGGGGCCTGGGCGGTTGGGGACGACGACGAGGGCGATTCCCCCACCTGCGCGCCGAGGTGATCCTTGATTGCGCCACGCTGATCGGTGGTGAGGCGCGACACCATCCGCCGAGCGTGGCCGAGCTCGTCGTCAGTGCGTTCGCCGGGCACGATCCAGAGGTGGAGGCCGCAATCGGTGAGCGCGAATGCACCGCCTACCGTCCCGAATTGGGTCAGCCAGGCGGATGGGTCGAAGACGTGCGTCGAGGACGCACTGATGCTAGTGCTGGACATAGTCGGTTCCTTGTTCACGCAAGGTTGCGATCAGAGCCGGCGCGAGGGTCCTAAGCCTTGCGCCGGCTCGCAATTACTGCCATCATCAATTAACCATGTCAAATGTTGATGGCAGAAAATCTAAGCGAGGGCGGCCCGCGGTGAATGCCATTGCGGTGCAAGTCCGCTTTCCCCCCGATCAGCTCGCAGTCCTCGACGAATGGACCTCTCAGCAGCCCGACGCGCCCAGCCGGCCTGAGGCGGTGCGACGGCTGGTAGCGCTGAGCCTGAAGCCCGAGAAATGAAGGCAGACCATTGGCCGCATTGTTGCCTGAGAAAGCGGTTTTCGATCTACGCCGCCTGGCGATTACTTGCCAAATGAAGGCTACGGGAGCTTAAAGCGCGCCCTGAGAAAGTGGATTGCAGCTCATTCGGCTGCGGCAGATTTGCCAATCGCCGCGGAGAGCCTCCGGGAAGCAATCGATCTTAGCCTCTCGTCAAAATTGACGAGGCGTGAGCCGTATCCAAGCACGATCCTCCACCTCTACGACCAGCCGGTGCAATCAGCCCGCGGATATTTATCCCGCCTCCCTCTCTGGAAACGGCAGGATGTCCGCGCCTTTACGGAGCTGATCGAGATAATCCGACCACCACTGCGCCATCTCGACGCGCTCTTTCCAATGCGCACCGCGGTGATAGGCCGCGCGCACTTTGTCGGCATCGCCATGGGCAAGAGCGCGCTCGATCGCGTCGGGGTGCCATTTGCCGCTTTCGTTGAGCAGCGTGGAGGCCATCGCCCGGAACCCGTGCGCGGTCATTTCATCGCTCGAGTAACCCAGCCGGCGCAGGCCAGCGTTGATCGTGTTCTCGCTCATCGGCCGGGCACGGGTGCGGATCGAGGGGAACACGTAGCCGGCCGGGCCCGTCGAAGCGTGGACCTCCCGAAACAGTTCCACGGCCTGACGAGACAGCGGCACGACGTGCGCCTTGCGCATCTTCATCTTCTCAGCCGGGATCGTCCACACGGCGGCTTCGAAATCAATCTCCGGCCATTGGGCATGGCGAAGCTCGCCTGGCCGGACGAAAACATGAGGCGCGATCTGCATGGCAAGCTTCGCCGTACCCATGCCGGCATAACCGTCGATCGCTCGAAGCAACTCGCCAACGCGGCTGGCATCGGTGATGGCGCCGTGATGGACAACCTTGGGAGCCGTCAGCGCACCGCGAAGGTCGCGCGTGGGGTCGGACCGCAGCCGGGCCGTCGCAACGGCATAACGGAATACCATGCTGGCCAGTTGGAGGGTGCGGCGTGCGCTCTCGAGGTTGCCTTTGCGCTCAATCCGGCGAACGGCATCGAGCAGATCGGCTGGCTCGATGTCGGTGATGGCCATCTTGCCGACCGAACTCTTGAGCAGGCCGAGCAGATACTCGCTGCGGGTAGCAGTAGCCGGCGCCCAGCCTTTCTCACCGTCCCGCTTCCGTTTGGCGCAGTATTCGGCAGCAATGGCATTAAAGGTGTTGGCCGAATCCACCCGCGACCGCGCCTTGTCCCGCTGCTTTTCCAGAGACGGATCCTTGCCAGCCGCAATGAGGCATCGAGCATCATCGCGACGCTTGCGAGCCTCGCTCAGGCTAACCTCAGGATAGGTCCCGATCCCGAGCTTCTTCTCACGACCATCGATCCGGTACTTGAGGCGCCAGAGCCGACCGCCGCTCGGCTGGACCAAGAGGAATAGGCCGAGGGTGTCGCCGAGCTTGTACGGCTTCTCTCGCGGCTTCGCGTTGCGAATCGTGGTGTCCGTCAGGGCCATCGCGCCAGCGCTTCTCCACTCCGTGGCCCCCGCCTGGGGGCCAACCACAAAGGGCCATTCACTCTTGGTCCCCATAGTGGCCCCCACTGGATGGCGGCTGTATGCGCACGGCTGCGAATACGGGTGACCCGTAGATGGAGGAATACCGTGATTTTCTAGGGTTTGTCCAGACGCCTACGAACGTCATCGGACGAGAAGTTGGAGCGGGTAGCGGGAATCGAACCCGCCTAGCTAGCTTGGAAGGCTAGTGCATTACCACTATGCTATACCCGCCCTAGGCGGCGCATATGCGCCAGGCGGCGGGGGCGGTCAATCGCCGGAATCCGCGCCGGCCCTCCCCGCAATTGCGTCCGGCCGCATCTCCCCTGCGATGTTGCACCCGCGAGGGCTCTGTTAGGGGAACTTGCAGGGCTTCATGGTATTGTCGTGATTCGGCGCCATATTGCATTGCAACGGATGAAGGATACGACATGGACGTGAGCCGCCAGCCCAACGCCTTCGCGGCAGCCACCCGGCGGGTGCGCAATTCGCTCGACGTGCTGGGATCGCGGGTCGGCCGGCTGTTCGGCCGCGGCGGGCGCGTCACCGCGGCGGCGGCGACCAGCGAGGGCCTGCTGGATCTGGCCGGCGCGCTGCTGTCGCTGCGCGGCAAGGCTTCCGGGCCGTCGCTCGCCTCGACCTTCTTCGACCTCTACGACGCCACCGACAAGGCGGCGCGGCAGGTCTTCCTGAGCCAGCTTCACGCCAAGTTCGGGCGCGATTCGGCGGGGATCGACCGCGCCATCGCCGCCTGGCAGCAGCAGCGCAGCGAAGCCGCCGCCGCCCTGCTCAACGAGGCGACCGAATCGCCGCTGCACATGCTGATCCGCCAGCTCAACCTCGCTCCGCAGGGCACCCAGCGGCTGATCGCGATGCGCGAGGATCTGCTCGGCGCGGGCAAGACCCCCGGCCTCCAGGAGCTCGACCGCGAGTTCGAGGACGTGTTCGAGAGCTGGTTCAACGCCGGCTTCCTCGAGCTGCGCCGGATCGGCTGGGACGCCCCGGCGGCGATCCTGGAACGGATCATCAAGTACGAGGCGGTCCACTCGATCAGCGGCTGGGACGACCTGCGCCGCCGCGTCGAGCCGGCCGACCGCCGCTGCTACGGCTTCTTCCACCCGCAGATGGCCGACGATCCGCTGATCTTCGTCGAGGTCGCGCTGACCGACCACCTGCCCAGCGCGATCGCCGAGATCATCGGCGAGGCGCGTGAGACGATCGACCCGCACGAGGCGCGCTACGCGATCTTCTATTCGATCTCGAACTGCCAGGAGGGGCTGCGCGGCATCCCCTTCGGCAACTTCCTGATCAAGCAGGTCGTCGGCGTGCTCAAGCGCGAGCTGCCGCAGCTCGACCGCTTCGCCACGCTCTCGCCCGTGCCGGGCTTCGCCAAGTGGCTGGCGCGGGAACACGGCAATACGGAGGCGCCCGCCGCCGACGAGCTGCACCGCGAGGCCGCGCGCTACCTGGTCGAGGCCCGCAACGCCAAGGGCGGCGTCGCCGATCCGGTCGCGCGGTTCCACCTCGGCAACGGCGCCCGGCTGGAGGCGATCCACACCGGCGGCGACCTCTCGGCCAAGGGCCTGCGCGAATCGCACGGGGTGATGGTCAACTACCTCTACGACCTCGACGAGATCGAGGCGAACCTGCTCACCCTGTCGGAGCTCGACCAGGTCGCCACCTCGGACCAGGTCCAGGACCTGCTCGATCCCGAGCCCGCGAACGGCAAGCGCAAGGCCAAGGCAGCCTGAAAAACGCGTCGGCCTCGGGTCAAGCCCGGCGCGGCGCGCCGGTCAGTGGCCGGGGAAATCCATCAGCGCCTCGACCGTAACCGCCTCGGCCCGCAGGCGGTCGGCGCCGCCGAGATCGGGGAGGTCGATCACGAACAGCGCCCGGTCGACCACGCCGCCGGCCCTACGCAGCAGTTGCGCCGCGGCGCGGGCCGTGCCGCCGGTGGCGATCAGGTCGTCGATCAGCACCACCCGCTGCCCCTCGGCGATCGCGCCGGGATCGATCTCCAGCGTGTCGGTGCCGTATTCGAGCGCATAGTCGAGCGCGAGGCTGGGCACGGGCAGCTTGCCCGGCTGGCGCACCGGGACGAAGCCCAGGCCGAGCCGCGCGGCGACGGCGGCGGCGAAGATGAAGCCGCGCGCCTCGATTCCCGCGATCGCCTGGGCGCCCGCCGCCTCGGCCCGCGCGGCGAGCAGGGCGATCGTCGCGGCGAAGCCCGGGCCGTGGCCGATCAGGGTGGTGATGTCGCGGAACAGGATGCCTTGGTGCGGGAAGTCCGGCACCGTGCGGACCAGCGCTTTCAACTCGTCGGGCGTCATCGCCTGTCCCCTATCCTGACCCTGAAAGCAAACGCCCCTCGCATCGGGTGATGCAAGGGGCGCGCGTGTTGGCTTGCGAGCCGCTCAGTGCTTCGTGCCGGCCCAGATGTTCCGGTACGACATGTAGCCGAGGATCGTCGCGAAGAGCAGGAAGCCCAGCACCGGCCAGCCCGTCTGCTTGCGCTTGTCGAGCTTGGGTTCCGCCGACCAGATCAGGAAGGCCGAGACGTCCTTGGCCATCTGGTCGACCGTGGGCTTGGGATTGCCCGGGCCGTAGGTGACCTGGCCCTCGCTGGTCAGCGGCGGCGGCATCGCGAGGTTCAGGTTCGCGAAGTAGGGGTTGTAGTGCAGCCCGTCCGGCGTCTTCGCGTCGGGGAAGCGCTTGAGCAGCTCGGCCGGCTGGTTGGCATAGCCGGTCAGCAGCGAATAGACGTAGGCCCCGCCGTCGTGCCGCGCCTTGGCGATCAGCGACAGGTCGGGCGGCGAGCCCTGGCCCGCGTAGTAGACCGCCGGGAAGTGGTCGGCCGGCAGGCTGGCGCGCTCGCCGCGGTCGCCGGTCTTGGGATCGAAGGTCGGCTGCTTCGGACCCTGGCTGGCGATCGCCTTGACCTCGTCGTCGTTGTAGCCGAGCGCCTTGAGGTCGCGGAAGGCGACGTGGCTCAGCGAGTGGCAGTTGGCGCAGACTTCCTTGTAGACCTGGAAGCCGCGCTGGAGCTGCTGCTTGTCGAACTTGCCGAAGGCGCCGTCGCTGGCGAAGTGCACGTCCTTGGGATGCTTGTGGAAGGCGTGCTCGACCGTCTCGGGCGAAGGCTCGGTCGCGGCGGTATAGGCACCGTTGGCGAAGGACCAGGCCAGGGCGACCGTGAAGAACAGCCCGACGAGGATGGAGAAGATGCGGATCATGTCTCTAGTCTTTCCGTCTCGCTGGGGTTCAAGCCCGAGTGGTTTCTGCGGGGCCGCCGGTGGCAGCCTTCTCGTCCTGGCCGAGGACGGCCTCGGTGATCGAGAAGGGCAGCGGGTCGGGTCGCTCGATCGAGGAAACGATCGGCAGGATGATCAGGAAGTGCGCGAAGTAGTAGAGCGCCGCGATCTGGCTGATCATGACGTAGGGTTCCTCGGCCGGGGCGCCGCCGCAATAGCCGAGCACCAGCACGTCGATGACCAGCACGACGAAGAACCACTTGAAGGTCGGGCGGTACTTGCCCGAGCGCACCGGCGACTTGTCGAGCCAGGGCAAGAAGAACCACACCAGGATCGCGCTGAACATGGCGAGGACGCCCATCAGCTTGGCCGGGATGAAGAAGAAGTTCGAGGTGAAGGCGCGCAGGATCGCGTAGAACGGCCAGAAGTACCATTCGGGGACGATGTGCGCGGGCGTGCTCATCGGGTTCGCCGGGATGTAGTTGTCCGGGTGGCCGAGCGCGTTGGGGAAGAAGAACAGCACCGCGCAGTAGAGGAACAGGAAGGCGCCGACCGCCCAGCCGTCCTTGGCGATGAAGTAGGGGTAGAACGGCACGGTGTCGCTCTCGCTCTTGACCTCGACGCCGGTCGGGTTCGACGAGCCCGGGATGTGCAGCGCCCAGATGTGCAGCACGACCGCGCCGACGATGACGAAGGGCAGCAGGAAGTGCAGCGAGAAGAAGCGGTTGAGCGCGGCGTTGTCCGGCGCGAAGCCGCCGAGCAGCCACTGCTGGAGCGGCTCGCCGATCAGCGGGATCGCCGAGAACAGGCCGGTGATGACCTTGGCGCCCCAGAACGACATCTGGCCCCAGGGCAGGACGTAGCCCATGAAGGCCGTGGCCATCATCAGCAGGAAGATCACGACGCCGAGCAGCCAGACCATCTCGCGCGGGGCCTTGTAGGAGCCGTAGAACATGCCGCGCAGGATGTGGATGTAGATCACCACGAAGAACGCCGAGGCGCCGTTGGCGTGCGCGTAGCGCAGCATCCAGCCCCAGTTGACGTCGCGCATGATGTGCTCGACCGAATCGAAGGCGACCCCGGCGTTGGCGGCGTAGTGCATCGCCAGGATGACGCCGGTGACGATCTGGATGCCGAGGCAGACCAGCGCCAGGAACCCGAAGTTCCACCAGTAGTTGAGGTTGCGCGGCACCGGATAGCCCGCGCCGACCGCGTTATAGACGAAGCGCGGCAGGGGCAGCTTCTCGTCCATCCACTGCATGAAGGGATGGCTCGGCTTGTATTCGTTGGCCCAGGGAAAGCTCATGATCTGTCCTCAGCGATTCTTGTCTTAGCCGCTTCTGGGCTCAACCGATCTTGACGACGGTATCGGTGGTGAAGGCGTAGTCCGGAACCTGGAGGTTCTTCGGCGCGGGGCCTTTGCGGATGCGCGCGGCGGTATCGTAGGACGAGCCGTGGCAGGGGCAGAAATAGCCGCCGAACTCGCCCTTCACCTCGCCCTCGCCGGCGCCCAGCGGGACGCAGCCGAGGTGGGTGCAGACGCCCATCGTGATCAGCCAGTTGGTCTTGCCCGGCTTGGTCCGCTCCTCCAGCGTCTGGGGATCGCGCAGGGTCGAGATGTCGACCTTCTCGGCCTCGGCGATCTCGACCGGGGTCAGGTTGCGGACGAAGACCGGCTGCTTGCGGAACACCGCCTTGATCGCCTGGCCCGGCTTGATCGCGCTGATGTCGATCTCGGTCGAGCTTTCGGCCAGGACGTCGGCCGAGGGGGCCATCTGGCTGATCAGCGGAAGCAGGGTGGCGAGACCGCCGACGCCCGCCGCGCTGACCGCGGCAATGTTGATGAAATCGCGCCGCCGCACTCCATCTCCGGCGGTAAGCTCCGGAGCGCCAGTGCCCGCATCGTGTGCCATGATCGACCTTGCCCTGCTTGATGGCCGGCGTCGTGGATCAGCCGGCCGATTGTAACCCTGTATGTATCCCCGGTTCCCCGTTTCCGCCCTGCTGCCGCAAGATAGACCCGTGGCAGGTGCCGGTTTGGCGCGCTGATAGACTCGAAAGCCCCCCCTGCCAACCGCCTTTTTTCCGTCGCGCCGCGGCCCTCATTCGAGGCCGATAAGCGCGATTTCCCGGCCATAGGCCGCTTCGCCCCGATGGGTCGCCCGGCGGAACGAGAAGAACCGCTCCGGCGCGGCATAGGTATCGAGGCCGAGCGGCTCGATCCGGCCGATTCCCTCCTGCGCGAGCCGCGCGGCGACGTAACCCTCCAGATCGAACTGGAAATGTCCGGGCCGGCCGGGTGCGAAGAACCGGGCGTTGTCGGCCGCCTGCGCCAGGAACCGCGCGGCGAAGCCCTCGTCCACCTCGTAGCTCGCCTGGGCAATGCACGGGCCGATCGCCGCCGCGATCCGCTCCGGCCGCGCCCCGAGCGCGACCATCGCCGCGACCGTGCTGGCGATCACCCCGCCGAAGGCGCCCTTCCAGCCGGCATGGGCCGCGCCGACCACGCCGGCCGCGCGATCGGCGAGGAGGACCGGGGCGCAATCGGCGGTGAGCACGCCGAGCAGCAGGCCCGGCCGATCCGTCACCAGGGCGTCGGCCTCGGGCCGCCGCGCCTCGTCCCACGGCTCGGCCACGGTCGCGCAGTCGGGCGAGGGGCCTGAAAGGCCGGTGCGGAGCGGCGCGCCGGGCGGGCCGGCGCCCCGGCCCCGCGCCGGATCCCCCGCGCCCGCCGCGGGACCGCCGCCCGCGCCCACCCCGACGTGGAGCCCCGCCGCCGCCCCGGCCGAGACCCCGCCGCGCCGGCCGAGGAAGCCGTGCGGCAGACCCTCCAGCGCGGCCGCGCGGATGACCTCCACCGCCGCTTCCCGATCGTCGTCAAGCTGTTCCATGCCGCCGACGATGGCAGAACCTGGCCGTGTAGGAAAATGGTTTTTTGCCGAATCGGTTAGTGAAGCGGCAAGGTACCCGCTCAGCCCAGGCTTTTCGTCACCTGCTCGAAGGTATCGCGCGACAGGCCCGGCGTCGCGGCGATCCGCTCCAGCTCGGCGCGCATCAGCGCCGAGCGGGCGGGCTCGATCCGCCGCCAGCGGCCGAGCGGCGGCACGAAGCGCGCCGCGGTCTGGGCGTTGAGCGGGAGGATCAGGTGGGCGACCAGTCTATAGCCCTCGCCGTCCGCCGCGTGGAAGGCCGCCGGATTGACCGCCGCCGCCATGTAGAGCGCGCGGACGCGGTTGGGATTGCCGAGGGTGAAGTCGGGATGCCGGGCCAGCGCCTTGACGTGGTCGAGCACCTTGGGGTGGAGCGAGCCCGCCTGGAGCGAGAACCACTTGTCGATGACCAGCGCGTTGCCCGCATAGCGCCGGTGGAAGTCGGCAAGCGCGGCCTCCCGCTCCGGCCCGTCGAGGCCGGCGAGGACCATCAGCGCGCCCTGCCGGTCGGTCATGTTGTCGGCCGCGGCATATTGCGCGGCGGCGCGGCGCGCGGCCTCCTCCGGCGCGCCGGCGGCGAGATAGACCAGCGCCTGGGTCTTGAGCTTGCGCGCGCCCCGCGCCGCCGCGTCGCGGCCGTAGGGGACCGCCGAGACGCGATCGTGCAGCGCGGTCAGGCGGTCCTTCAGCTCGCGCCCGAGCCAGGCCTTGAGCCCCTCGCGCTCGGCGTGGATCGCGCCGGGATCGGCGACGAGGAGCTGCTCGGCGAGGTAGCTCTCGGCGGGCAGGATCATCAGCTCGCCGCGCATCAGGTCGTCGAGCCCAGAAGGTCCGGGCTCATCGTCGATCACCGCGGCGAGCGCCTCGCGAATCGCCTCGCGCCCGCCGTCCTGCGGCAGGCCGCCGCTGACCGCCGCGACGAGGTGCTGGACGACGAGGCTCTGCATCGCCTCGTAGCGGGCGAAGGGATCGTCATCGCGGGCGGCGAGGAACACGAGGTCGGCGGGCGACAGGTCGCTGTCGATCGCCACCGGGGCGGAGAAGCCGCGGTTGATCGAGAGCACCGGGCGCGCGGCGAAGCCGGGGAAGGCGAAGTCGGCCTGGGGCTTGTCCAGCACCACCAGCCGCTCGCCCGAATGCCGCCCCGTCGCCCGGTCGAACAGCGCGACCCGCAGGGGGATGACCATCGGCTGCTTGACCGGCTGGCCGGGGGTCGGCGGCACGACCTGCTCGAGGTGCAGGGTCGCCGTGTCCCCGGCATGGCTCAGCCGCACCCGGACCTGCGGGGTGCCGGCCTGGGCGTACCAGTTGCGGAACTGGCGGAGGTCGAGCCCCGCCCCGTCCTCGATCGCCTTGACGAAGTCCTCGCAGGTCGCCGCCTCGCCGTCGTGGCGGTCGAAATAGAGGTCGGTGCCCTGCCGGAACCGCTCGGGGCCCGCCAGGGTCCGCATCATGCGGATCACCTCGGCGCCCTTGTTGTAGACCGTCGCGGTATAGAAGTTCGAGATCTCCTGATAGGAATCCGGCCGGATCGGATGGGCCAGCGGCCCCGAATCCTCGGGGAACTGGGCCGAGCGCAGCACGCGCACGTCCTCGATCCGCTTGACCGGCTCGCTACCCATCGCCGCGCTGAACAACTGGTCGCGCAGGACGGTGAAGCCTTCCTTGAGGCTGAGCTGGAACCAGTCGCGGCAGGTCACGCGGTTGCCCGACCAGTTGTGGAAGTATTCGTGGCCGATCACCCCCTCGACCGCGTCGTAGTCGGCGTCGGTCGCAGTGTCCGGATCGGCGAGGACGTAGCGGGTGTTGAAGACGTTGAGCCCCTTGTTCTCCATCGCCCCCATGTTGAAGTCGGAGACGGCGACCACGTTGAACAGGTCGAGGTCGTACTCGCGCCCGAAGGCCTCCTCGTCCCATTTCATCGCGTGGATCAGCGACTGCATCGCGTGGTGCGTGCGCCCCTCGTCCCCGGCGCGGACCCAGATGTTGAGCGCGACCTGACGGCCCGACAGGGTGGTGAAGCTGTCCGAATTGGCGACGAGGTCGCCCGCGACCAGCGCGAAGAGGTAGCACGGCTTGGGCCAGGGATCGTGCCATTCGGCCCAGTGCCGGCCGGCATCGCCTTCACTTTCGCCCTGGGCCACGCAGTTGCCGTTGGACAGCAGGATCGGGAAGAACGCCTTGTCACCCTCCATCCGCACCCGATAGACCGAGAGCACGTCGGGCCGGTCGGGGAAGAAGGTCATCCGGCGGAAGCCCTCGGCCTCGCACTGGGTGCAGAGCATCCCGTTCGAGGCGTAGAGGCCCATGAGCTGGCTGTTGGCGGCGGGGTCGATCAGGGGCTCGACCGAGACCTCGTGCTCCTCGCCCGGCAGGTCGATCAGCAGGTCCGGCCCGTCCATCCGCCAGTCGTTCGCCGCCTGGCCGTCGACCCGGACGGCGAGCGGGGCGAGGCCGTCGCCGTTGAGGCGCAGGGTCGCGCTCTCCCCGTTGCGGCGGACCTGGAGGCGGGAGACGACCCGCGTCTCGTCGAGCCCCAACGCGAAGTCGAGCGCCACCTCGGGCACCAGCCAGGCGGGCGGGGCATAGTCCTCGCGGCGGATCACCGCCGGCATCTGCGGCGGCGGGGCGGCGTCCGCGGTCTCGGGGTTCTCGATCGGCGCGGAGGGTCTGCTGGCGATGTCCATGCCCGGCAATCTAGGGCGCGCGCTTCCGATTGCCAGAACCATCGCTATGGAATGTGGCGATGGCACGCATGTTCGTCTTCGGTCTGGGCTATAGCGGCACCTTCATCGCCCGGACGCTGGCCGTGCGCGGCTGGGAGGTGATCGGGACCGGCGACATGCTGTCGTTCGACGACGAGGGCACGGTGCGCGCGGCGCTCGCCGACGCGGGCCACGTGCTGTCCGCGATCCGCCCCGGCGGCGAAGGGCTCGACCCGGTGCTCGACCGCTACGGCGACGCGCTGGCCGGGCGCTGGCTGGGCTACCTCTCCTCGGCCGGGGTCTATGGCGACACCGGCGGCGCCTGGGTCGACGAGAGCGCGCCGGTCGGCGGCGGACGACGCAGCGCGCGCACCGCGGCGGACCGGGAATGGCTGGCGCGCGGGGCGCGGGTGTTCCGGCTGCCGGGGATCTACGGGCCGGGGCGGTCCATGCTCGACCGGGTGCGCCAGGGCAGCGCCTATCGCCTCGACCTGCCGGGCCAGGTGTTCAGCCGGGTCCATGTCGCGGACGTCGCCTCCGGCGTCGTCGCCGCGCTGGAGGCGCCGCCGGGGGCCTACAATCTCGCCGACGACCTGCCCTGCGACCGCAACGCGGTGACGGTGGAAGCCTGCCGCCTGCTCGGCGTCGCCTCGCTGCCCTTGCAGGCATTGGAGGCGGCCGATCTCTCTCCCGCCGCGCGGGCCTTCTACACCGAGAGCCGCCGCCTCGCGAACGGCAAGGCCCGGCGGGTGCTCGGCTGGCGGCCGCGCTATCCGACCTATCGCGAGGGGCTGGCCGCCTGCTTGCGGGCCGAGGCGGCAGGGGCCACATTCCACCCGAAGGAGCAGAGATGAGCGAAGTCACCATCACCCGCCACGACCACGGCGCCTCGGGCGAGTACCAGGCCCATGTCGCCGGCAGCGCGCACATCGGCCGCCTGACCTGGGAGACGAGCGGCGCGAACCGCGTGGCCACCCATACCCTGGTGCCGCCCGAGATCGGCGGGCGCGGGGTCGCGGCGCGGCTGGTCGAGGCGCTGGTCGCCGATGCCCGGGCGCAGGGCTTCCGGATCGGGTCGCGCTGCTCCTATGTCGACGCGGCCTTCCGCCGCCATCCCGAATGGGCCGGCCTCAGGGCCTGATTCACACCGCGAAGGCCGCGGCCTGGCCGTGCCGCCGCCCCTCGGTGTCGAGCAGGTTCCAGACCACCGCGTCGCGGATCGGGAAGCGGGTGCCCCGCGCGGAAATGCGAATGCCGGCATAGTCGTCGATGAAGCCGTGGCGCGTCACCCGTTCGAGCAGGGCCTGGCGCTCCTCGCGCAGCGGCGCCTCGGCCGAGAGGCGCGAGGGCATCCCGACGAAGCGCTCCAGCCCGGTCTCGAACCGCAGCAGCGCCGCGCGGTTGCCGAAGAAGAACAGCGGGTCGGCCTCGGTCCCGTGGGCGACGATGGCCAGCGGCGCGGCCCACAGCCGGTCCGCCACGGGCATATCGCCCGCCGCGACCAGCGGGCGGCCGAGCAGCCGCACGAAGCTCTCCGCGATCAGGCCGACGCGCGGGTCGTCGCGAAAGGACTCCGGCGCCGCGACGGGCGGCGCCGGGGCGGGATCGCTCAAACGTAGTCCTTGGGCTCGACGCTGGCGAGGCCCGGCCGCTCGGCGCCCATGCCGGAGAAGCCGCTGGGGTAGCCGCCGTCGACCGGCAGGATCACCCCGGGGAGGTATTGCGCCTCGTCGCTCGCCCGGGACAGCGCGGCATTGGCGATGTCCTCGGCCCGGCCCCAGCGGCCCAGCGGGATGCCGGCGAGGACCGGGAAGTCGGCCGGCGGCGCGGCGTGGGTCTTGGACGCCTCGACCAGGCCGGTCCACATCGTGCCCGGCGCGACCGCGTTGATGCGGATGTTCTTGTCCGAATAGTCGAGCGCGGCGGTCTTGGTGAGCTGGTTCACCCCGGCCTTGGCCGCGCCATAGACCGAGTGGTGTTTCCACCCGACCACGCCCGAGGCCGAGGTGGTGTTCACGATCGCCCCGCCGCCGGTCTTGAGCATCGAGATGATCCCGTACTTCATACCGAGGAACGCGCCGCGGATGTTGGTGGCGTGGACCTTGTCCCACAGCTCGGCCGACTGCTGGTGCAGCGGGCCCATGCCGCCGCCGAAGCCGGCGTTGTTGCAGAGCACGTCGAGCCGGCCGAACTCCTTCTCGGCCGCGGCGATCATCGCCTGGATGTCGTCCTCGTTGGAGACGTCGCAGTGGACCCCGATCGCCCCGTTGCCGACCTGCTTGGCCACGGCGTCCTGGTTGCCGCTGATGTCGGCGAGGACGAGCTTCGCGCCCTCGCGGGTGAAGATCTCGGCCATCGCCTTGCCCATGCCCGAGCCGGCGCCCGTGATTACGCAAACCTTGTCTTGCAGCCTTCCAGCCATTGTTCTGTCTCCCTTAGAATTTGATCCACTAACGTGGAGGTGGTGCCGGCCCTGATTCAGCCGCGCTGAATCGGCACTCCTAAGCCGTGGTGTCGATCGTCGGGCGGACCGAGATCTCGGAAATGTTCACGTGGCGCGGCATCGACAGCATGAAGACCAGCGTGTCGGCGATCTCGCTCGGCTGCACGGCCCCCTCCTTGCTGACGTGGGCGGCGATCGCCTGGCGCCAGTTGGGATCGGAGATGCCCTGGGCCACCTCGGTCTCGGTCGCGCCGGGCATCAGGATCGAGACGCGGATGTTGCGGTTGCCCAGCTCCTGCCGCATCGCGTCGGTCATCGAGTTCACCGCGTGCTTGGAGGCCGAATAGGCGTTGGTCTGCGGCCCGCCCTTCTTGCCCGCGAGCGAGGAGATGGTGACGATGTCGCCGACGCCCTGCTTCAGCATGTGCGGGATCGCCGCCTGGCTGGTATAGACCGTACCCATCAGATTGATGTCTATCACCCGGCGGTATTCGGCGAGGTCCGCGCCCTCGATCCCGCCGGCCTGCATGATCCCGGCCGAGTTGATCAGGATGTCGATCCGGCCGAGCCTGGCGACGGTGTCCTCGACCGCCTGGATCGCCTGTTCCTCCACCGCCATGTCGCCGGCGAGCGCCACGGCCTTGCCGCCGGCGGCCTCGATCTTCGCGACCAGCCCGGCCAGGCGGTCGGCGCGGCGCGCGGCGACGGCGACGGCGGCCCCGGCCTGGGCGAGCGCGATCGCGGTCGCCTCCCCGATCCCGGACGAAGCGCCGGTGACGAGCGCGACTTTGCCTGCAAGCGATTGGGTCATCGGTGTCTCTCTCCCATGGAACGACCGTCTGCTTGTCCATCGCCAGCGCCGAGTCAATGCCTTGCTGAACACCTGTTCAAATATTTCCCGGCCGCCGCGCGGCAGCGCACGAATCTTGCTCCGCCGCGGCTCAGGCGATGGCCAGGACCGAGCGGTGGATGAACCGCACCAGGTCCGCCTGCCCGCGCGCGGCGGTCTTGGCGTAGATCCGCTTCGAATAGGTCCGCGCGGATTCGACCGTCAGGCCCAGCTCGCCCGCCGCCTCGGCGATCGACATGCCGCGCGACAGGGCGAGGGCGAGCCGCGCCTCGCTGGGGATCAGGTCGAACAGCTGGGCGAGCTGCTCGCAGCGGTCGGCCGAGGACCAGCTATCGGAATGGACGTAGGCGACCAGCGCCGGGGCCGGTCCCGCCGCGGCCGCGCGCGGGGTCGCCGGGACCAGCAGCATGTCGAGCCAGGGCTCGCGGCTGAGCACGATCGCCCGGGGGCGGCTGGCGAGATCGCGAATCGCCTCGGCGATCTCGCGGTTGGCCTGGGCGTCGCGCGCGGCCAGCCGCCCGCCGCGCCCGCACAGCAGGATCGTCGCGGCGGCGAGCAGGCGCGCGCCGTGGCTGTCGGCGTCGAGCACCTTCCCGGCGGCATCGAGCGTGATCCACCCGAAGTTCATCCGCCGGATCGCCTCGTTGGCGACCATGGCCCCGGTCCGCTCCCGCTCCAGCGCGACCTGCGCGGCGATCCCGGCGCGCAGGTAAGGGACCAGGGCCTTGAGCAAGGCGTCGGCCTCGGGCGGGAACTCGCCGGCCTGGCGCGAGACGGTGAGCCAGGCGCTGATCCCGCCGCGCTCCTCGACGCGGAGGATGCGCAGCACGTTCATTCCGCTCGGCTCCAGCATCCGGCGGCGATAGTCCTCGTGCCGCGGATCGCCCGCGGTCAGCAGCTCGCCAAGGCGGTAGGGCCGCCCCTCGGCCAGCTCGAAATAGGGCAGCGGATCGTCCTGATAGCCGCCGTCGCGATAGGCCTGGGCGATCAGCGGCGGCCAGTCCGCCCCCGAGAACAGGTGGACCACCCGGCTCTGCGGCTGGCCGACCGGGATCGGGCGGAAGACGATCGAGGCGTAGTCGGCCCCCATCCGCTCGCGCAGCCGGGCGACGAAGGTGCGCCAAGGCGGCGCCGCGCCGGGGCCTGCGGGCGGCGGCAGGCTCTGCTCTGCGCCCCCCACCCGATCGCCCAAAAGGGGAAATCCCCCCCCCCCGCCGATATGCCACAACGGGGGCGATAACAATCGGGAGAGAGGCCCCGCATGACCGTCCAGCCCGCCGCCTTCCTGCGCACCACCCTGCCGCTCGGCATCGACATGGCGGCGCAGTACGATTCGGGGCGCTACCATTCGATCTGGCTGCCCGACCATATGGTGAGCTTCTGGCCGGATTCGATCTGGACGCCGGAGTTCACCGACCTCGCGATCGCCTCGCCCAGCCCGCACCGGCACCTCGACGGCATGGCCGTGGCCGCGGCGACCGCCGTGCTCACCCGCAACGTGCCGATCGCGACCACGGTGATCGACACGGTGCGCCGCCACCCCTCGCTGCTCGCCCAGAGCGCGCTGACCATCAGCCACCTGTCCAAGGGCCGCTTCATCCTCGGCCTCGGCTCGGGCGAGCTGGAGAACACGGTGCCCTACGGCTTCGACTTCCGGAAGCCGGTCAGCCGCTTCGAGGAGGCGATCCGGGTCATCAAGCTGCTGTGGCACTCGGACGGCCCGGTCGACTTCGCGGGCGAGTTCTACAAGCTCGAGCACGCGCGGCTGGATACCGAGCTGTACGAGGGCAAGGCCCCCGAGATCTGGACCGGCGCGGCCGGCCCCCGGATGCTCGGCATCACCGGGCGCGAGGCGGACGGCTGGTGGCCGGCGGGCTCCTACACGCCGGAGGACTATGCGGCCAAGCTCAAGGTCATCCTCGACGCGGGCGAGGCGGCCGGGCGCGACATGAGCGGGTTCACCCCCGCCCTCACCCAGATCTGCCTGATCGGCGACGAGGGCGAGATCGAGGAGATGCTGCGCGCGCCGATGGTCAAGTCGATCATCCTGATGCTCAACGCCAGGGACGTCGAGCAGTTCGGCTATGCCCACCCGATGGGCGCGGACTGGCACGGGATCATGGACTTCGACCCCCACGTGCTAACCCGCGAGAAGATGATCGAGTTCTGCGAGATTCTGGACACGCGCATGATCCGCGACATCTTCCCGGTCGGCACGCCGAAGGAGGTCGCCGCCAGGATCAAGGGCTTCGCCGATGCCGGGATGCAGGTCTACAAGCTGATGGAATACGGCGCGATGGGCGGGGCGAAGTTCAGCGCCGGTTCGGCGGCCAAGGTCCGCGAGACCGAGGACGAGATCCAGAAGCTGGTGGCGGGCTGATGCTGGACCCCGCCGCGCTGCTGGCCCGCGCCTGGGCCGCCACGGGCCTCTCCGACTGGGGAGACGACAGCTTCGAGGAGCGCTTCGCCCTCGCCGTGGCGCACATCAATTCGATCCCGATGGACGATGCCGGGCGGCAGGCGGCGGCCGAGAACATCCACTGGTTGCTGACCGACCGCCTGAAGTTCTTCGAGGACCGCAAGCGCTACCCGCTGGCCGACGAGGCAATCGAGCGCCCGATGTTCGCCACGGGCGAGCCGCGCTCCGGCACCACGCTGATGCACGCGCTGATGAGCGTCGATCCCGACGCCCGCGCCCTGCGCTTCTGGGAGGTCATGCACCCCTCGCCGCCGCCCGGCACGGTCGCGGGCGTCGATCCCCGCATGGCCCAGGCCGACGCCGAATGGCGCGAGATCAACGCCAAGATGTGGAAATGGCTGCACTGCCACCCCTACAACGACATGCTCGGCAACGGCCTGCCCGAGGACGAGCGGACCTGGGCCTTCGACTTCCGGGTGATGACCCCCACCGCCTGGTGGCGGGTGCCGATGCAGAACCTCTCGCTCGGCCTGCCGACCGACAGCGCGGCGCAGAACCGCCTGCACAAGATGATGCTCCAGGCCCTGCAATACCGGCGGCCCAGGAAATACTGGGTGTGCAAGGGATTCCACGGCTTCCGCCTCAAGGAGTTCTTCGAAACCTATCCCGACGCCACGCTGGTCTGGCTGCACCGCGACCCGGTGCAGGTCGCCGCGTCGAGCACGATGATGATGTCCGACATCATGGAGGGCATCGTCGGCAAGATCGACCTGGTGAAGGAGGCACGGATGCACGTCGAGCGGGTCCGCGCCTCGATCGCCAACACCATGGCGAACCCGCTGGTCGGCGACCCGCGCATCCACCATGTGCGCTACCGGGACTTCGTCGCGGACCCGGTGGGGACGATCCGCGGCTACTACCGTTTCGCCGGCCGCGACCTCGGCCCCGGAGCCGAGGCGGCGATGCGCCGCTACCTCGCCGAGAACAAGGGCGACCGCCACGGCAAGTTCGCCTATTCCAGCCAGGTGCTCGTCGACGCGGGCTACGACCTCGACGCGCTCAACCAGGAGTTCCGGCCGTTCCGCGAGCGGTTCGGGGTGGAGATGGAGAAGCGGTGACGATGCATCCCAAGGTCTGCCTCCACCAGGTCGGCTTCCTCAGCGAGAGCACTGCGGCCTTCGTCCGGTTCGGCGGCGAGATCGGCGTGCAGCAGATGACGGTGGCCAATCCGCGGATGCTCGGCTCGGCGGCGCTCGACGACACGCTGGCGGCGCTGGCCGAAGGCGGGACCCGCGCGACCAACATGGCCCAGCCCTTCGCCCGCTACCCCGACCTCGACGGCGACGAGGGCGAGGCGGCGATCGTGCTCAACCTAGCGATCGACGCCGCCGTCGCCATGGCCATGCCGCACATCTACCTGGTCAGCGGCGGGCGCGGATCGCTCGACTGGGAGGCGGCGGCGGCCCGCTTCGCCGCCCTGCTCGCCCCCTGCCGCGACCTTGCCGCCGCCCGGGGCGTCGCCCTGTCGGTCGAGACCGCCAACCTGCTCAACGCCGACATCCACATCGCCCACACCCTCGACGACACGATCCGCCTGGCCGAGATCGCCGACCTCGGCGTCACCATCGACCTCGGCGCCTGCTGGTTCGAGGGCGCCCTCGCCGACAAGTTCCGCCGTGCCCTGCCGCGCACGGTCCTGGTCCAGGTCAGCGACTACGTGCTGGGCGACCGCTCGACCCCCTGCCGCGCCGTGCCGGGCGACGGGGTGGTCCCGCTGGAGCGGCAGATCGGGCAATTGCTGGAGCTGGGTTACGACGGGGTCTTCGACATCGAGCTGACCGGCCCGCGCGTGGTCGAGGAAGGCCACCGCGCCGCCTTCGCCCGCGCGGCGGAGAACCTCTCCGAAATCCTCGTCAGGCTGGGAGCATAGCCCCTTTCCTACTGGAGTGGATACGCCATGATCGCCCTGGGAAGTTCGCTGGATAGGAGTGGCGCGCCGCGCGGGCCGGTTGCCCCGTGCAAGCGTCACGACGACTCCGGCGGGCTTCCCAGGGCGACCGCTTCGCGGCGGGGCGGCGTTGGCCCATTGCTGCGTTGCTCGTCGGGCACGATGCTTTTGCATCGCGCCTCTCCTCGCGTCTTGCACTGGGCCAAAATCGGCTCCGTCATGGCATATCCACTCCAGTAGGAAAGGGGCACACATGGCCTATGGCGACGGCCCCGCCGACAAGATGCTGCGCGACGGCTGGCACGCCTTCTGCGAGCGGCTGAAGGCGGCCGGCGAGAAGGTCTTCAAGGAGGCCAACCCGGCCGACCCCCTGTCCCGCGCCGACGCCTTCCGCTTCCTGACGCGGAACCTGGGGCAGGCCTTCCCGCTCGCGCTGGAGACCCGCGACCCGGCCTTCCCGCAAATCCACTGGTTCACCCATCCGGCGATGAAGCTCGGCGGCGACGTGGCCGACTTCACCTATCGCCAGGCGTGGATTTCAGGCGATCATGCCTATCGGATCACGGGCAGGAAGGGCACGGCGCGCTGGTTCAACCTGACCGTGCAGGGGCCCAAGCCCGAGAAGATTCCCGGCACCGACTTCGCGCCCCTGCACGAGCCCTTCGGCGACATTCCCGAATGCAACCTGTTCGGCCACCAGATCGAGGCCGACGCCAAAGGCCATTTCGAGCTGTTCGTCGGCGGGCCGGAGCGCCCGGCCAACTGGCTCCCGACCACGCCCGGCAGCCGCAAGCTGTTCATCCGCGAGGCCTTCGACGCCTGGTACGAGACCCCGACCGCGCTCACCATCGAGCGCCTGGGCATGGACGCCCCGCCGCCCAATCCCTCGCCCGAGCGGATGGTCGAGGCCTTCGACTGGGCCGGCACCTGCCTCTATGGCGGGATGCGCGACTGGCCCGAGCATAGCTGGGCGCCCTCGGGCGGGGTGGTCGACCCGGCGCAGCGCAACCGCTTCCCCGAGGACCGGCAAGCCGATGACGCCGCCGACGCCAAGCGCGGGCGGATGGCCGCGCACATGGTCTGGCGGCTCGCCCCCGACGAGGCGCTGATCGTCGAGATGGACGCCCATGACGGCTTCTGGATCTTCAACATGGGCAACGTCTTCGTCGGCTCGTCGGACTTCCTCTACCGCCCGGTCAGCTATACCCCCGCGCGCACGAAGATCGGCGCCGACAATGTCGTCCGCTTCGTCATCGCCCACGACGATCCGCTGGTCCACAACTGGCTCGACACCCAGGGCTTTCCCGAGGGCAACCTGACCTATCGCAACCTGATGAGCCGGAACCCGGCGAGCTTCCGCACCCGCCTGGTCAAGCGCGCGGACCTGGCGGCGGCCCTGCCCGCCGATACCGCGATGGTCACGCCGGAGGAACGGGTCCGCCAGCTCCACGACCGCTATCGCAGCATCAAGCTGCGCTTCGGGATCTGAGCCAGGGCGCGCCGGCGGTTTCGTCGGGCGGGGCCAGCAGCCCCAGGACGCTGCGCACGATCGCCACGGCGAGCGCGCCGACGAGCGCCCCGGCGATCATGTCGGCCAGGTAATGCGTGCCCTCGACCGGGGTCGCGGCGAGCATGGCGAGGTTGATCGGCAGGGTCAGCCGCCACAGCCGCGCGACCGGCCAGGCCGCGGCCATGAAGACCACGGCCGAGGCGGTGTGGAAGCTCGGCGCGCAGACCAGCCCGCGCAGGGCGGCAAGGTCGATCCCGGTCATCTGGTGCGCGCGCAGGGCGGGGATCAGCTCCTGCTGGTAGAGCGCGCTGGTCGGCATGTAGGGGATCGGGCCGTGCCAGAGGTAGGCCAGCGGCCCCTCGGCGGGAAAGAGCGGGAAGGCGGCCAGGGTCAGGACCGCCGCCAGCCAGAAGGTGACGAGGAACTGGCGCGCCTCGCAGCGCCGGTCGGTCAGGGCGAACCAGCCGAGCAGCAGCGCCGGGGTGACGTAGATCGCGGCATAGGCCACCGCGCCCAGCCGCTGGAGCCAGGGAGAGGCGGAGACCACGCCGTACCAGGCCAGCCAGTCGAAATGCAGCAGGCGGTCGACATGGGCGAGCGCCGGATCGGCGAAGCCCTTGGTCGCGGCGGCGGCGGGATAGCTCGCCAGCACGCCCAGCAGCGAGATCGCGAGGAACAGGAACGCATCCTCGCAGAAGGCGGCGAGCCGGCGCTGGCGTGGCGAGTTCGGCCGCCGCAGCCAGAAGCGCCCGAGCGCAGGCGGTGCCATGATCGCCACGGTGGCGATGAAGCCGAAGCTGACCGGCATGATGATCAGCCCGGCCCAGGCCATCATCGCGACCACCACCAAGCCGCTCACGGCCAGCGCCGAGATCAGCCAGCCGGCGGGGATCAGGGGCGTCGCAGGCGGGGTCAGGCGCGGTTCGGGGAACGGCAGGGAGGCCGTGGCGCCGATCCGGAAATCCGTGGAATTGATGGTCATCGCCAGAGACAGCTATCCGAACGCCCTGCCCGGGGCGACCACTATGTTTTCGCCCGCACGCCCGGACGGAGCGGGATTGCGCGACTTTCCCGCTCCGCACGGTGACGGTCAGATGACAATTCGGTTAGCTGACCACCCGGCCGCCGTTGACCCCGATGGTCTGCCCGGTGACGTAGCCGCTCTCCTCCTTGCACAGCCAGGCGCAGGCGTTGGCGATGTCGTTGGGCTCGCCCATGCGGCGCACGGGGAGCGTCGAGAGCAGGACCTCGGTCGGGATCTGGAACTTGTCGCGGTTGGCCTCCGACATGATCGTGCCCATCACTGAGCCCGGCGGGATGTTGTTGACCGTGATGCCGAGCGGGCCGAACTCCTGGGCCATCGAGCGGGTCATCGTCACCACCGCGCCCTTCGACGAGGAATAGGTGATCATGTTGATCGCCCCGGTCTGCGCGCTCGACGAGGAGATGTTGACGATGCGGCCCCAGTGCGCCGCCTTCATGTCCGGCAGCACGGCCTGGGCGCAGATCATCGGCCCGCGCACGTTAATCGCATAGACGAAGTCCCAACGCTCGTCGGTGATCTCCTCGAACGGGGTGAAGTCGGTCACGCCGGCGTTGTTGACCAGGATCGTGACCGGGCCGAAGGCCTCGCGCAGCCTGGCGACGGCGGCGAAGACCTGCTCGCGGTTGGAGACGTCGGCGCCCAGCGCGATCGCGTCGCCGCGATTGGCCGCGATCGCCGCGACCGTCTCGGCGCAGCGCTCGGCATCGAGGTCGAGGACGCCGATCGCCACCCCGTCCTGGGCCAGCTTCCTCGCGCAGGCCGCGCCGATGCCGGCCGCCGCGCCCGTTACCAATGCCACTCTCTGAGCCATGATTCGTCCTCTTCCGCCTGCTTCGTTACCCCGCGGCCATAGCCAAAATATCGCGGCGAGAAACCCGTCCCGCGGCACGCTCCGGGAACATCGCCGCGGCGTGCCAGCGCTTGCATCCGCGCGCGAGGGCGCATAGCTGCCGGGCTTTGGGACTCGTGGGACCACCGAGATATGAGAATCGTCATCGCCGGCGCGGGCATCGCCGGATGCGTCGCCGGGATGCTGCTGGCCGAGCAGGGCCATGAGGTCCGGGCGTTCGAGGCCGTGCCCCAGCTCAGCCCCCTGGGTGTCGGCATCAACCTGCTGCCCCACGCCGTCTCGGTGCTCGACCGCCTGCGCCTCGCCGAGCGGCTGGAGGGCCTGGGCATCGCGACGCGCGAGCTGGTCTATTACAACCGCCGCGGCCAGCGCATCTGGGGCGAGCCGCGCGGACGCTTCGCCGGCTATCCGGTGCCGCAGGTCTCGATCCACCGCGGGGTCCTCCAGATGACCCTGTTCGAGGAGCTCAAGGCGCGGATCGGCGAGGATCGCATCCACACCGGCCACAAGCTGGTCGCGGCCGCGGACGGCCCGCCTGCCGTCGCGACGTTCGAGCGGCTCGACGGCACGACGACCACAGTCGAGGCCGACCTGCTGATCGCCGCCGACGGCATCCATTCGGCCCTGCGCCGCCAGCGCTATCCGGACGAGGGCCTGCCGCGCTACGGCGGGCGCATCCTGTGGCGCGCGGTGACGCGGGCCAGGCCGTTCCTGAGCGGCGCGACGATGATCATGGCCGGCTATCAGGACGTGAAGTTCGTCGCCTATCCGCTCGACCTGCCCGGCGCCGACGGGCTCCAGACGATCAACTGGATCGCCGAGCTGACCCATGCGCAGATGCCCGACCGCGAGAACTGGAACAAGGAAGGCGCCAAGGACGACTTCGCCGGACCCTTTGCAAGCTGGGACTTCGGCTGGCTCGACGTGCCCGGCCTGATCGAGGGCGCGGAGCGGGTGTTCGAGTTCCCGCTGGTCGACCGCGATCCGCTGCCCCGATGGAGCTTCGGCGCGACGACCCTGCTCGGCGACGCGGCCCACCCGATGTACCCGATCGGCTCCAACGGCGCGAGCCAGGCGATCCTCGACGCCGACGCGCTTTCCCGCGCCCTCGCCGAGCATCGCGACCCGCTGGCGGCGCTGGCCGCCTACGAGGCCAAGCGCCTGCCCGCGACCGCGAAGATCGTCCTCGCCAACCGCGGCAACGGTCCCGAGCAATGCATGCAGATCGCCGAGGAACGCGCGCCGCAGGGCTTCGCCCGGATCGAGGACGTCTTCGCCGCGGGCGAGCTCGAAGGCATCGCCGCGAAGTACAAGGCGGTCGCCGGCTTCTCCCGGGAAGCGGTCGAGGCGCGGACCGAGAAGGTGACGCCGGCCTAGGAGCCGTACGCGCCGCAGGTCCGGTCGACGAAGGCGGCGATCCGCTCGAAGGTCTCCGCCGCGCCCGGCATGGCCAGGCCGCGCACCACGGCGACGTGCTCCATGCCCGCGACCGGGACGATCTCGCTCGGCACCCCGGCGGCGGCCAGCCGCTCGTGGAAGCGGCGGCTGTCGTCGACGAGGACCTCACCCGTCCCGACGCTGATCAGCGTCGGCGGCAGGCCCGCGACCGGCGCGAACAACGGCGAGGCCCGCGGATGGCGCGGGTCGCAGCCCTGGAGATAAAGCTCGGCGGCGAGGCCGGCGGATTCGGCCGAGAACATCGCGTCGCTGGCGGCATTGGGCCGGTAGGCCCCGGCGCTGACCGTCAGGTCGAGCCAGGGCGACAGCAGGACGAGGCCGTCGATCCGCGGCCCGCCCTCCGCCACCGCGCGCACGGCGAGGCCCGCCGCCAGCCCCGCCCCGGCGGAATCACCGCCGAGGATCAGGGGTCCCGCCGTCTCGGCCCGGACCGCCGCGAGCGCCGCCCAGGCATCGTTGAGCCCCGCCGGGAACGGATGCTCCGGCGCCAGGCGGTATTGCGGCACGACCACCTCGATCCCGCAGCGCTCAACGAGCAGGGAAGCGAGGACGCATTCGAACTCGGGCCGCCCGATCCGGAAGCCGCCGCCGTGAAGCTGGAGCAGCACGCCGCGCTTCTCCCCGGCGGGCGGGAAGCGCAGGGTCCGCAGGCCGGCGAGCGTGGTCTCGACCGGCTCGCGCGCGCCGCGAAAGGCCCCGGCCGCGACCGCCGCCGCCATCTGCGCGCGCCGCTCGGCAAGGTCGGGCGGCGCGGGATAGCCGGCCCGCTCGGCGGGCAATGGGGGCAGCCCGGTCACTCGGCCGCTTGCTGCAAGGCGATCGAGCGCTCCAGGCTGCGCGCCGTCCGCGAGGCGCCCATCGCCTTCAACTCGGGAATCACATGGTCGCCCAGCAAGGTGATGCATTCGAGCACGGCCTCCTGCGGCAGGTAGCCGAAGTTCACGTAGCACAGCACCTGGTCGACGCCGGCCTCCTCGTACTTGAGGAACTTCCTCAGGCATTCCTCGGGCGTGCCGATGATGACCATGTCCTGCTCATCGAAGCTATGGATGTCGAAGTCGCCGTCGGCCTGCTTCTTGAGCAGGGGGAAGGCCTTCTCCTGCGCCCCGGGCAGGAGGTGCGCCATCTCGGCGCTGGTCCGATACCACCACCACATCGAATCCCAGACGCGGTTGGTCTCGAACTTCTTCCGCGATTCGGTGCAGTGGACCAGGGTATAGACGCCGACCTTGTTGGTGTGGATCGCGCTCACCGGGACGGCGGTCTTCTGCTCCTCGCGATAGATGTCGATCAGCGCGGCGAGCTTCTCCAGCGGCTGCATGATCGAGAAGCACAGCAGGCCGAGGCCGTTCTGCCCGGCCATGCGGATCGTCTCCTCGGACGAGGCCGCCATCCAGCACGGCGGATGCGGGAACTGATAGGGCTTGGGCGTGACCATCCGCGCCGGGAAGTCGAGGTATTCGGAATGCTCCTCGTAGTATTCCTGCTCCCACATGCCCACCACGGTCTTGCAGGCGGCGAGCATCTTCTTCTTCGAATTGGGCACGTCGACCTTGAAGGCGATCTGCTCCATCGGGGTCGAGCGGCCCATGCCCCATTCGACCCGGCCGCGCGACAGCAGGTCGACCGTCGCCACCTTCTCCGCGATCCGTGCCGGGTGGAGGAATTCGTGCGGCATCAGGGTCACGCCGAAGCCGAGGCGGATCCGCTCGGTGATCTGCGACAAGGCCCCCAGCACCACATCGTTGCAGGGCATGTGGCTGCGCCCCTCGCGGAAATGGTGCTCGACCAGCCAGGCGGTGTGGAAGCCCTTCCGGTCGGCCAGGGCGACCTGCTCGATGCAGTTCCGGTAGGCCGCGCCGTCGGTGGTGCGCTGGCCCGGGGGGTGTTCGCCGCCGCGGGGTTGGGGCTCTTGGAGTGCGTGGAGGGGGGCGGGTTCGCCCACGGCTTCTCAGGTGGGTTGCGCCGCGAGGGGCGGGGCCCGCCGCAGAACTTGGTGCTGAGCGAGCGGTCGACCGTCAGGCTCTGGCCCGAGATGCCCGAGGCGAGGTCGCTCAGCAGGAAGACGATCGCGTTGGCCAGCTCGTCGGTCTGGGTGAAATTGGTCTCGGTCCCGGGGATGACGTTGGAGGTCGAGACCCGGGTCATCACCCGCTCGCTCGCCACCGCGCCGGGCAGGACCGCATTGGCGCGGATGCCGAACTCGTGCCATTCGTTGGCCATGGTCCGGGTCAGGGCGTTGATCGCCGACTTGGCCGCGCCGTAGGGCCCGTGCCACGGCGCCGAGGCCAGCGACGAGACCGAGGAGACGTTGACCAGCACGCCCCTGGCGTCGCGCGCGATCCAGTCCCGGGCCGCATCGCGGCAGAGCGTGAAGACGTAGCCGAAGTTGAGCTGGACCGTATCGCGGAAGGACTCGCTGGGCGTGAGGTCGAGCGGCATCCACTCGTCCGGCCGGGTGCCGCCCGCGACGTTCACCACCCCGTCGAAGGGGCCGAACCGCTCCAGCACGGTCGGGATCACCGTCTCGGTCGCGGCCGGATCGTACAGGTCGACCACCAGCGAGCGGATCGTGCCGCCGAGCGCCTCGACATCGGCAATCGTCGGGTCGAGCACCTCCTGGTCCTTGTCGAGCGCGATCACCGTGCCGCCGGCCCGGGCCACCTGCCGCGCCGTCGCGCCGCCGATCCCGCCGCGGGCGACGCCGCAGATCAGGATGGTCCTGCCGGTCAGGTCGATTGCCAGCCCCATCGCGCTCTCCTCTTTTATTATTGCAATATCGATAACTCTTATGTAATGACGATAAACGAGGCGGGAATCGCCTGTCAATCGATTCGGAGCCGTCCATGGCGCGTCCCGCGCTGTCCGCCGCGCGCGGGCTCGACATCATCGACCTGCTCGCCGCCGCGCCGGAACGCGGCCTCACCCTCTCGGAGATCATGCGCGCGAGCGGGATCAACGTCGCCTCGTGTCACGCTGTGCTAGGTGTGCTGGTCGAGCGCGGCTATCTCGTGCGCGACGCGGCGGCGAAGACCTACGCGCTCGGCCCCGTGGCCTTCGCCGCGGGCCAGGCCGCGCTAACCGCGCAGCCCCTGCTCGCCCACGCCGAGGCCGCGGCGCGGGCGCTGGTCGCGGAGCTGCATATCCCGGCGATGATGAGCGCGGCGGTGGGCGACGAGATCGTCGGGATCGCCGCGGTGGCCGCGCCGGACGGCCAGGCGCCCCTGCTCCGTCCCGGCGAGCGCCGCCCGCGCGTGCCGCCGATCGGCGCGCCCTTCGTCGCCTGGTCGGGCGAGCCGGCGATCGCCGCCTGGCTCGCCGGAGCGCCCGATCCGGCGATGCGGCCCGCCCTGCGCGGCGCGGTCGAGGCGATCCGCGACCGCGGCTTCGAGGTCCTGCTACTCACGCCCGAACCCTCCGGCGGCGGGCCTTCGGGCATCGCCTCGCAGCTCCTCGCCATGGCCGAGCCGGGCCTGCATCGCCTCGGCCCGGACATGGCCCTGCCCGACCGGATCAAGGAGCAGGCGCTCTACCCCGCGACGATGATCGCCGCCCCGGTGTTCGACCGGCACGGCGCCTGCGCCTTCAACCTGTGCCTAGGCCCCTTCGCCGAACCCCTGTCCGGCGGCACGATCCTCACCCTCGCCGAGCGGCTGCTCGCCGCCTGCGTCCAGGCCATGCGCGCCGACCGGGCGCGGCAGGCCTGATCCCCCTCCCCTGAAGAGGAGGGGGGCAATCTCGCATCAGATCGCGATGTCGTAGAGCTTCGCCGCGTTGAGGCTCAGCACCTTGGCGCGGTCTTCCTGGGTCAGGCTCGACAGGCGCTCCTCCAGGTTATCGATCGGATAGAGCGAGGTCGGGTGGGGGAAGTCGGTCTCGAACAGGCAGTTGTCGACGCCGACCTTGTGCAGCATGTCCGACACGTCCTTCTTCTCGAACCAGAAGCAGGCGTAGAAGTTGCTCTTGAAGTATTCCGACGGCTTCTTCTCGAAGCCCTTGCTCTCGGCGATCTCCTCGAGCTGGTAGTCCAGCGCCTCCATCAGGAAGGGCACCCAGCCGATCCCGCTCTCGACCGAGACGAACTTGAGCCCCTTGAAGCGGTCGAGGATGCCCGAATAGATCAGGTTGGACATCACCGCGCCGTTGTTGAAGAAGATCATCGCGCCCGAGATCCCCGAGCGCAGGTCGCGGGTCAGCGAGGGCCAGCCCTGCTTGCCCATCCAGTCGATCGCAGTCTCGCTGGCGCCGATATGGAAGTTGACCGGCAGCTTGCGGTCCTCGCAAACCTCCCATAGCGGGAACCAGTGCTCGTGGCCGAGGTCGGGGATCGGGTTGCCGCTGTCGTCCTTCGAGGTGTGCGGGTCCGAATTGATGTTGATGCCCTTGAGGCCCATGGCGATGCAGCGCTCGGTCTCCTTGACCGCCTGCTTCACGTCCCACCACGGCAGCAGGGCCATCGGGAACAGGCGCTGGCCGCTTTCCTCCTGCAATTCGGCCATGGCGTCGTTGTAGATCTGGACGCAGGCCAGGCGACGCTCAGGATCGTCCGGGTCCGGGGCCTGGCCGCCGAAACCGAGGATGTTGGGATAGACGATCTGGGCGTAGATGCCCGCCTCGTCCATCACCTTGAGCCGCTCGCGCACGTCGGACGATCCGGCATGGACGTCCTCGAACTGGAGCTTGAGGAAGGTGTCGAGGTCGCGGACCTTGCCGCCCTGCTTGAGCACCGAGGAATTGGGATGGGCGCCGGTGCCGATCGACTGGTTGCCGTCGATCACCCAGGAGCGCACGCCGTCGAGCAGCTTCACCTGCGGCACCCGGTCGCGGAACTTCGCCGGGGCGCGGCGGGTCCACAGGTCGTGCGGCTCGGTCAGGTGGGTGTCGGCGTCGATCACCTTGATCGTCGACTTGGCGGGCTTTTCGAGGACGGCGGCGGACATCGGGTTCTCCCAGGCTGGCAGGCGGCGGCGAGCCATCATGCTGCGTGCTTATGCCTCGCCCGCGAAACGGCAATGGCCGCGCCGCCATGGGCCATGCTCGATCGTCCGCTGCGGGACGGCGGGCCGGTCAATGCGCGCGCGCCCGGAAGATCGTCGTCCCGAGGGCGGTCGGCGCGGGGGCCGGGCCTTCCGCCTCGCCGCACCGGGCCATGTCCCCGCGCGGCGCTCCGGCATCCTTGCGGCGGGGTCCGGCGAGCAGCGCGATCCAGCCGGCATCGGCCGGGCGGGCCGCGGCGGCGGCCCGCGCCTGCTCGCGCATCTGGCTGGGCGACATGCCGAAGTTGCGGGTGAAGCGCCGGCTGAACGCGGCTTCCGAGCCGTAGCCCGACAGCTCGCTGATCTCGGCGACCTTGAGCTTGCTCTTGCGCAGCAACTCGGCCGCGTGCTCCATCCGCTGCTCGGCCACGACCTCCATCGGCGCGCGGCCGACCTGGCTGGTGAAATGCGCGGCGAAGTTCGAGCGGCCCATGCCGACCGAGCGCGCCAGCCGCTCGACCGTCCAGTGGGCCGAGGGATTGCCGGCGATCAGCCGCAGCGCCTCGCCGATCGGGTCGCGCTGCTCGGGCGCGAACATCCGCCGGCCGCGCGGATCGACCCGGAGCTGGGCGAGGATCATCACCCCGGCGAGCCGGGTGAGCAGGGCCGCCGAGCCCGGACCGATGCCCGCCAGCGCCAGCGCCTCGGGCCGGAGCAGGCTGCCCCAGGCCGAGCCCTCGGCCGCGCCGAGCCGGAGCAGGCCGGGCAGGCTGGAGCGGCTCGCCCCGCTGGGCAGGACCAGGTCCAGGCGTCCGCTGAGGACGCGGGCGGCGACCGGGCCGGGCGAGCCGATCGCCAGGGCCGGCGGCACGTCCACGGCCTGCTCGCGGCGCAGGAAGTCGAGCGGGCTGGCCGGGCAGCCCGGCGCGACCCGCAGGGCATGGGCCTCGCCCGACAGCACCGCGACCGCCTCGCCCGCCGCCAGCTCCAGCGTCTCGCCCGTGGCCAGCGCGATCCGCAGGGTGCCGTGCAGCACCGCATGAAACGCCACGCTCTCGCCGCGCGGCACGGCGAAGCCGCCGTCGCCGGCGAGGTCGCAATAGCACCAGGTCCGCCCGTCGAGCGCGAGGCCCGACAGCAGCTCCGACAGCGGGCGCGATTCGCTGGTCCTTGGGGCGCCTTCTTGCGGCACGGCTCGCTCTCTCCCGATCGCCCGGTCTTGGGCTTGTTGCAGATATCAGGATATGCGCATCGGACGATCGGTCAACGCATGTTCGATTCGACTGCGTTATCGGCACGAGCGCCCGAACCGGGGCGAAAGGGGAGAACGACACCATGGCACGGCACGTGGAACTGCGGATCGATGTCGGCGGCGCCGTGGCCTCGGGCGAGCCGCTGCACCTCGCCGCGACCGTGGTCCTACCCGAGCCCGATGCGCTCGGGACCCCGCCCGTGGTCTGCTTCGCCAAGCCCAGCGGCGGCTATTCGCGCGGCTACTTCACCCACGCCCTGCCCGGCCCGGCGAGCGGCGCCCAGGCCGATTTCCATGCCGCGCGCGGCTGGATCTTCGTCGCGGTCGACAACCTCGGCGGCGGGGACAGCCCGGTGCCGGCCGGGCAGAGCGGCCTCGCCGCGCCCGTGGCCGCGGCCCAGGCGGCGGAGAGCGAGATCCTGCTGCGGCTGGCCAACGGGCTGGTCGCGCCGGGCTATCCGCCGATCTCCCAGCCGGTCGTGCTCGGCATCGGCCAGTCGACCGGCGGGCTGCTCGCAATCGTCCAGCAGGCGCGGCACCGCCTCTACGACGGGATCGGCCTCCTCGGGTTCAGCGCGATCCACAGCCAGCCGCCGACCCCGCCGGGCGAGTCGCCGATCGTCAGCGCCTGGTTCGCCCGCGACACGCCCGGCGACGGGCCGGACGCGATGATCAACGCCGAGGCCCTGGCCGAGGCGACCGCCGGCGCTCCGCAGGACCGCGCCTGGGCCGCGCTGACCTGGGGCTTCCACTACGACGACGTGCCGGCCGAGATCATCGAGCAGGACATGGCCCATTACGAGCGGATCGTGCTCAGCCGGAACCGCCCGGAGAGCGCCGCCGCGCACCCCTACGAATCCTCGACCACGCCCGAGGCGGCGCGCTACGTCCTGACCCCCGGCGTCGTCGCGACCGAGGCCGCGGCGATCACCGTGCCGGTGCTGAGCGCGATGGGCGCGCGCGACATGGTGCTCGACCCGCTGGGCGAGGCCCGCGCCTTCCGCTCGGCGCCGAGCTTCGACCTGTTCGTCTGCCCGCGGCTCGGCCACATGCACAATTTCGGCGGCACCCGCGCGCTGTTCTGGGAACGCATCCACCGCTTCGGCGAATGGGTCGCGGCGTTCAAGGCCGGGAAAGCGGGTTAAGATCTGGTCCACTTGCGTGAAAGCGGTGCCGGCCGGCACCGCACCTGATTCAGCCACGCTGAATTCAGACTCGCTAATCCCGCAACGGCCGGCTGGACGGGCCGTCCTCCACGATCGGGCGGATCGCGATCAGGGTCTTGAACGACTGGACGCCCTGCTCGTCGGCCAGGACCTCGCGGGCGAAGGCATCGTATTCCGCCATCGAGCCGATCTGGATCTTGAGCACGAAATCGTCGTCGCCGGTGACTTCCCAGGCGGCCGTGACCTCCGGGTGGCGGGCGATGGTGCGGGCGAAGGCGTCCATCGCGCGCACCCCGGGCTCCTTCATCCGCACCAGCACGTGCATCGTGATCGCCGCCCCGGTCAGCGCCGGGTTCACCACGGCGATGTCGGCCACGATCACCCCTTCGGCGCGCAGCCGCCGCAGGCGCCGCAGCACGGCCGAAATCGACAGCCCGACCTTGTCCGCCAGCTCGCGCGCCGGCTGGAGGTTGTCCTCGCGCACCAGTTCGAGCAGGCGTCGGTCGAAGGAATCGAGATCGATCATTTTTTGCATGGTTGGGATCATAACGCAAAATGTGGTCGCCGGTATCGCCAAATTAGGCGCCAATGATCGGCGAAGCGCACTAGAACCCGGCTTGCCGCCAGCGACCCGGCGGCGTTCACGGAGAAGTACGATGACTGCCCACCATTCGAAGTCCACCCTGCTCGGCCGCCTGTGGCGCAGCCTTCGCGAGGCTTCGGAAGCCGCGGTGGGCATCCGCTACGAGGCTCCCTGGGCGCGCTAAGGCGGGCTATTAGGGCGCTTCCCCCGCCTCCGTTAGGACGTGGACAAATTCCGGCCATGACCCGGCATCCGGTTTCAAGCCGTGATCCGAGTTGGCGGAGTGGCGGGTTTGTTCGGGGTTCCGTTAAGTCTGCTTTTTGCCGCTTGCGGGCGAAAACGGACTTCGCGCTCATAGCAGGTTATATATGCCGCGATTGTTTTCGTTTTGGAGGGTTCGATGGCGCTTGCAGGTGGATGCCGTTGCGGATCGTGCCGCTATACGTTGGATTATTCCGCCCCGCCAGTGAGCTATGCCTGCCATTGCCTGGACTGCCAGACCATGAGCGGCGCGAGCTTCGCTATCCAAGCGATGGTCCCGTCATCTCGCTTTCGCATCACAGGCGACCTAGTTGAGTGGGTGCACCCTAACTCGCGTGGAGACGTTACGATCCAGCGGTTCTGCGCTGTTTGTAAGACGAGGCTCTACAGCACTAACGAGGGTCGTCCAGGCACTTCGCTAATCCGCGTCGGAACGCTGGATGACAGCGCGGCCGTCATACCTGCCGTGCATATGTGGGCCAAGCGCAAGCAGGCGTGGATTGCATTGCCACCCGAAGCAGAGGTGTTTGACGAAGCCATATCACCAGATCGAGCGAAGATATGCTTCGCCCCGAATTTCGGCTGAACGGTCGGTTTAAGGTGTTATTCGGCTCTGCTCAACGTCAGCATTGTTGTCGAATCCAGAACGGCGGCTTCGGGCAGTAAGGGCTCGGAACCGGACAACGAATTTATCTACGCAACCCAGTTAGCGGAGCTGACTTTCGCCCGGTTTCCAGCCCCGCCCCTCAAATCCCCATGCAGAGGTATTTGATCTCCATGTAGTCATCCAGGCCGTGGCGCGAGCCTTCGCGGCCGAGGCCTGACTGCTTGATCCCGCCGAAGGGCGCGACCTCGGTGGAGATGAGGCCCGCATTGACGCCGACAAGTCCGTATTCCAGCGCCTCGGCGACACGCCAGACGCGGCTGGTGGCGGGGGCGTAGAAATAGCTCGCCAGGCCGAACTCGGTATCGTTGGCGGGGCGAATCGCCTCGGCCTCGTCGGGGAAGCGGATCCCCCCGGCGAGCGGCCCGAAGGTCTCCTCGCGGGCGAGCAGCATGTCGGCCTTGACGTTGGCGACCACGGTCGGCTCGAAGAAGGTGCCGCCGAGCGGGCTGCGCTTGCCGCCCGCAAGCACGGTCGCCCCACCCGCCAGCGCGTCCTCCAGATGCTCCTCGACCTTCTCCACGGCGGCCGCATCGATCAGCGGACCGACGTCGACGCCCGCGTCCATGCCGTAGCCGATCTTCATCGCGCTCACCCGCTTGGCCAGCTTGGCGACGAACTCGTCATAGACGCCGTCCTGGACGTAGAAGCGGTTGGTGCAGACGCAGGTCTGGCCGTTGTTGCGGAACTTGGAGACCATCGCCCCCTCGATCGCGGCATCGACGTCGGCATCGTCGAAGACCAGGAACGGCGCGTTGCCGCCCA
>Ga0066256_1000893_pt1 | contig 51502 bp, 40 predicted proteins | sample ThiBio_1000_biof_FD_87107 | JGI IMG/M metagenome (GOLD analysis project Ga0066256, IMG submission 87107) | Wastewater bioreactor microbial communities from Cape Town, South Africa - Thiocy_expt_1000_biof (version 2) | ecosystem: Engineered > Bioreactor > Thiocyanate-remediating >... | reverse complement strand
GTTCGAATGCCAGCGGGCGGCTATCGCCGTGCCGCAACGCATGGGCATCTGCGGCTTCAACGACCTCGACATGATGCGCGTCGCCCATCCGCCGCTGACCAGCGTGCGCACGCCCCGCTACGACATCGGCAGGCGCTCGGTGCAGATGGTTCGGGACCGTCTGGCGGACCGGGCGGTGTCACCCGCGATCGTCGAACTCGGTTTCGAACTGCAGATCCGCGAAAGCACGATGCGATGACACATGCGGCCACGCCGGTGGGCATGCGCCGCAATGCCTTCAGCGGGGCAGCCCTTCCACGGGATGGTCGAGCGCCGTCATGATGCCGCGCAGTTCGGCCAGTCCTTTCAGTCGCCCGATGGAAGGGTAACCGGGCTGCGTCTTGCGCTTGTGGTCGTCGAGAATGTCCTGGCCGTGGTCAGGACGCATCGGGATCGACACGTCCGTGCGCCCCGCAGCGCGGCGCTTTCGCTCCTGCCGCAGCACCGCGGCGATAAGCGCCACCATGTCTGTGCCGCCGCCGAGGTGTTCGGCCTCGTAGAAGCTCCCCATGACGGCACCGCTCTCGCGCCGGACATTGCGCAGATGGAGAAAGTGCACCCGGTCGCCGAGCCGGTCCATCATGCCGGGCAGATCGTTGTCCGGCCGCGATCCAAGCGAACCGGAGCAGAGCGTTATGCCGTTGGCGGGTATGTCCACCGCCTCCATGACGGTCCTGTAGTCCGCTTCCGTCGACATCACCCGCGGCAGGCCCAGCAGCGGGAACGGCGGATCGTCCGGATGGCAGCACATCCGGACGCCGAGCTTTTGCGCCACCGGCGCCACCTCCGAGAGGAAATCGACGAGATGCGCCCGGAGCGTTTCGCCGGACATGCCGGCATATTCGGCGAGGTGGCGGCGCACATCCTCCAGCGTAAAATTCTCCGCAGCGCCCGGCAGGCCGAATACCGCGTTGCGGGCCAGTTCGCTGCGGCGCGCATCCGACATGTCGGCGAAACGGCGCCGAGCCTCCTCGGCGACCTCTTCGGGAAAATCTTCCGATGCACCCGGCCGTTCCAGGATGTGGATGTCGAAGGCGGCGAAATCGATGAGATCGAAGCGCATGCAGGTCGCGCCGTTCGCCAGCCGGTAGGCGAGATCGGTACGCGTCCAGTCGAGCACCGGCATGACATTATAGCAGACGACTTCGATGCCGGCGGCGGCGAGATTGGCGAGTGACTGCTTGTAGGCGGTAATATGTGCCTTCCAGTCTCCCTTCTGCCTCTTGATGTCTTCCGACATCGGCCGGCTTTCGACGACGTCCCATTTCCGGCCCGAAGTGTCCGCCGCACCCAGCCGGTCAACCGGGGGCCGCCCCGCGGCCCCGCCCACCACCTCGGCGCCCGGGCCCCCGCCTCCCGGCCCCGCCACGTGGCGCCGCCCCTCCACGCCCGCCTGCATCATGTCATCGACCGAAACCAGGTCCTTCGGCCCGAACCAGCGCCATGTCTGCCGCATGTTTTCCTCCCCTTCGATTGCCATTCCCAGGAGATGGCAGGTGCGTAGATACGCGCACCAAGCCAATCCCTCTGTCCTGCCCATGCCCAATCCACGTCTGGCTTTATGCAATGTCAACCGGAAGCCGACAATCTTTCTTTCGCCACTCGCCTGCGGAGTTCGACGTCATCGGCGGGCGCTCACGATTTTTTCACTTGCAAAACCATGGCGCACTGCAATATCGATATACATATCAGAATGTATGTATATTGGATCATGCTTGTGGAGACGTTTATGCGGGCGGGAAAACTGGGTGCTGCCATCGTTTTAGGATGCGGCATGGCATTGTTGGCGGGGTGCCAGAAGGAAGAAGCCGCCGCGCCCCCGGCGATGCCCCCCGCCGAAGTCGGTATCGTGCTGGTTGCCGAAGAGGCGCTGCCGATCGTCAACGAATTGCCGGGCCGCATTGCGCCGACACGTCTGGCGGAAGTGCGTCCGCGCGTTTCCGGCATCCTTGTCGAGCGGGTTTTCGAGCAGGGTTCGCTGGTCAAGCAAGGTGACGTGCTTTATCGCATCGATCCCGCTCCCTTCAAAGTCCGTGTCGACAGCGCCCAGGCGCTGCTGCGCAAGGCCGAGGCCTCCCGCCTGCAGGCACGCCAGACGGCCGACCGCCAGGAACGCCTGCGCAAGTCGAACGTCGCCTCGCAGCAGGAAATCGACAATGCCGTCGCCCTGCTCGCCCAGGCGGATGCCGACGTCGCGGCGGCCCAGGCATCGCTGGCGGAAGCCCAGCTCAACCTGCAATATGCCGAAGTCAAGGCGCCGATCAGCGGCCGCATCGGCCGGGCGCTGATCACCGAAGGCGCGCTGGTCAACGCCAACGGCACCGAAAACCTGGCGACCATCCAGCAGCTCGATCCGATCTATGCCGACTTCACCCAGCCGGCTGCCGACCTCATCCGCCTGCGCAAGGCCTTGCAGGACGGTCAGCTGATGACCGGCAAGAACGAGGCGGAGGTGCAGCTGGTTCTGGACGACGGCACGCGTTACGGCGCGCCCGGCCGCCTGTTGTTTTCCGAAGCCGCCGTCGATGCGACGACCGGCCAGGTGACGTTGCGCGGCGAATTCCCCAATCCCGACGACGACCTGCTTCCGGGCATGTACGTGCGGGTGCAGATCGAGCAGGGCGTGGAAAAATCCGCCCTGGCCGTGCCGCAGCAATCCGTTCAGCGTGATGCCGGCGGCCAGGCCAGCGTCCTGATCGTCAATGCGGAAAACAAGGTCGAACAGCGCACTGTCGTCGTCGGCCGCATCATCGGCAACCGCTACGTCATTGCCCAGGGCCTCAAGGCCGGCGACCGCGTCGTCGCGGAAGGTTTCCAGAAGACCGCGCCCGGCGCCATCGTCAAGCCGGAACCGTGGGTCGCCACGCCGGCGGCAGAACCGGCCGGCGACGATTCGAAGACAAAATCCGCGGAACAGGCCGCGGCGGCGAGCGAGTAAGGATCACCCATCATGGCCCAGTTCTTTATCGGCAGGCCCATCTTCGCATGGGTCGTCGCCATCTTCATCATGATCGGCGGCGTCATCGCCATTCCTTTGCTGCCCGTGGCGCAATATCCGAACGTCGCCCCGCCGCAGATCACCCTGACGACGACCTATCCCGGCGCCTCGTCCGAAGAGATCTACCAAAGCGTCACCGCGCCGATCGAGCAGGAGCTCAACAGCGTCGACGGGGTGATCTATTTCGAATCCACCTCGGATTCCTCCGGCATGGTGCAGATCACCACGACCTTCGAACCCGGCATCGATTCCGGACAGGCCTCCATCGACGTTCAGAATGCCGTGCGTCGCGTCGAGGCGCGGCTGCCGCGGGTCGTCACCCAGCAGGGTGTCGAGGTGGAAGAGGCCGGTACCGGCTTCCTCATGCTCATCGCGCTGGTTTCCACCGACGGCAATACCGACGTCGTTTCCCTCGGCGACTACCTGCAGAGAAACGTGCTCGGCGAACTGCAGCGCCTTCCCGGCGTCGGCCGGGCGCAGATCTTTGCCAGCCAGCGCGCCATGCGCATCTGGATCGATCCGGACAAGATGGTCGGCCTCAACCTGTCCGCCGCCGATATCAACAATGCCATCGGCGCCCAGAACGCCCAGGTCGCGGCAGGCCGCATCGGCGCCCGGCCGAACCCGATCAACCAGCAGATTTCCGCCAGCGTTCTCGTCAAGGGCCAGCTGTCGTCGCCGGAAGAGTTCGGCGCGATCGTGCTGCGCGCCAATCCGGACGGTTCCTCGGTGCGCCTGCGCGATGTCGCCCGCATCGAAGTCGGTGCGGAAACCTACAATTTCGAGACCAAGATCAACGGCCAGCCGGCCGCAGCACTTGCCATCCAGCTGTCGCCCACCGGCAACGCCATGCAAACCGCCGGCGCCGTGCGTGACAAGATGGACGAGCTTTCGCGCTTCTTCCCGCCGGGGCTGAAACATATCGTGCCCTACGACACATCGCCCTTCGTGGCGGTGTCGATCGAAAAGGTGATCCATACGCTGATCGAAGCCATCGTGCTGGTTTTCGTGGTGATGTTCATCTTCTTGCAGAATTTCCGCTACACGCTGTTTCCGACGCTGGTCGTGCCGGTCGCCCTGCTCGGCACCTGCGCAATCATGTATGCCAGCGGATTTTCCATCAACGTGCTCACCATGTTCGCCATGGTGCTGGCGATCGGCATTCTCGTCGACGACGCCATCGTCGTGGTCGAAAACGTCGAACGTATCATGGCCGAGGAAGGCCTGTCGCCGCGGGAGGCAACCAGGAAGGCGATGTCGCAGATATCGGGGGCAATCATCGGCATCACGCTGGTGCTGACCGCCGTCTTCATTCCCATGGCCTTCTTCCCCGGCGCCGTCGGCGTCATCTACCAGCAGTTCAGCCTGACCATGGTCGTCTCGATCCTGTTCTCCGGTCTGCTCGCCCTGTCGCTGACGCCGGCGCTGTGCGCCACCTTCCTGAAACCCATCAAGCAGGGGCATCACCAGAAGAAAGGCTTTTTCGGCTGGTTCAACAGAAGGTTCGACGCAGGCACCCGCAAATATGCCGGCATGGTCGGCTTTCTGGTACACCGCGCCGGGCGCTTCATGGTCATCTATCTCGCCATCGTCGGCGGGCTGGCCTACCTCTTCCTGCAATTGCCGAGTTCGTTCCTGCCGAACGAGGACCAGGGCTACATCATCGTCGACATGCAGGCTCCGGCGGAAGCCAGCGCCAACCGCGCCCTCAGCGTCGCCGACCGCGTCGACGCGATTTTTGCGCAGGACCCCGCCGTCGACCGGCGGACGATGATCAGCGGTTTCAGCTTCTCCGGTTTCGGCGACAATGCCGGCCTCGCCTTCGTGACGCTGAAGGACTGGAAGGAGCGCGGCCCCAACGATTCCGCCGAGGCGATCTCCGGCCGCGCCAACGGGCAGCTCTTCGGCCTTCGCGACGCCCTGACCTTTGCGTTGTCGCCGCCGCCGATCCAGGGCCTCGGCAACTCGGGCGGCTTCACCTTCCGTCTTCAGGACCGATCCGGCGCAGGTGCCACGGCGCTCAGTGCTGCGGCAGGCCAGTTGATGGCAACCGCCGGCCAAAGCCCCATCCTCGTAGGCATGCGTATCGAAGGCATGCCGGACGCGGCCCAGCTCAACCTCAACATCGATCGCGAGAAGGCCAACACCTTCGGCGTTACCTTTGCCGACATCAACTCGACGATTTCGGCCAACCTCGGCTCGACCTACATCAACGACTTCCCCAATGCCGGCCGCATGCAGCGCGTCACGGTGCAGGCTGACCAGTACCAGCGCATGAGCGCCGACGGCATCCTGAACCTCAACGTGCCGAACGCCGCCGGCGGCATGGTGCCGCTGCGCTCCTTCGCCACCGTCGACTGGACCAAGGGACCGGCGCAGGTGGTGGGCTACAACGGTTATCCGGCGGTGCGCATCGCCGGTAACGCCGCGCCCGGCTATTCCTCCGGTGCGGCGATCGCCGAAATGGAGCGGCTGGCGGCCCAATTGCTTACAGGCTTCGGCTATGAATGGTCGGGCCAGTTGCTGCATGCAGTCCAGTCCGGTCCGCAGGCGCCGAGGCTCGTCGGCCTGACGATCCTCTTCATCTTCCTGCTTTTGGCCGCCCTTTACGAAAGCTGGAGCATCCCGTTGTCGGTCATGCTCGTGGTGCCGCTCGGCGTCATCGGCTCGGTCGTCGCCGTCATGCTGCGCGACATGCCGAACGACGTCTACTTCAAGGTCGGCCTGATCACCATCATCGGGCTTTCCGCCAAGAACGCCATCCTGATCGTCGAATTCGCCAAGGATCTGCGGGCGGAGGGCAAGCCCCTGCTGGAAGCGACGATCGAGGCCTGCCAGCTGCGGTTCCGGCCGATCCTGATGACCTCGCTCGCCTTCACGCTCGGCGTCGTGCCGCTGGCGATCGCCACCGGCGCCAGCGCCGCCAGCCAGAATGCCATCGGCACCGGCGTTCTCGGCGGCATGATCTCCGCCACCGTTCTCGCCATCTTCTTCGTTCCGGTTTTCTTCGTGTTCGTCATGAAGCTTTTCGGCAAGACCGGCCAGAAGAGCGAACCCGTGGCGGAGCAAACGGCGCAACCGGCGGAATGATGGCATAACTGACATGAGGCGCACCAAGGCGGAAGCAGCGGAAACAAGGGCGGCAATTCTGGTTGCCGCCGAAAGGATGTTTTTCGAAAAGGGCGTCGCCAACAGCACGCTGGAAAACATCGCCACTGCCGCCGGGGTGACGCGCGGGGCCATCTATTGGCACTTCGCGAGCAAGACCGACCTCTTCCTCGAACTTTACAACACCGCCCGCCTTCCCGAACTCAGCATGATGGATCTGGAGAAGGTGGGGGTGGAAGGGGTCGATGCGCTCAATTTCATCGAGCACGCCATCTATGAATGGATCGACCTGCTGGCCGACGACATCCCGCGCCAGCGCATGTGGACGATCCTGATCCGTACGAATTTTACCGAAGAACTCGAGCGGGTCGCCACGGCGATGCAGGCGATCGAGGACAGCCAGACCGAGCTGCTTGTCGCCATCTTCGAACGCGCGGCCAGCACCGGTCGCCTGTCGCCGGCCTGGACCCCGGAACTGGCCAGCCTGACGCTGAAGTGGCACGCCAAGGGCATGTGCTGGGAATGGCTGCTCGAAGGCCAGAAATTCGACATCCGCACGCTCGGCCGCCAGAGCGTCGGCAAATTGTTCGAAGCGTTCCGCGCTTAAACGGCGCCTGTTCCCACCTGCCGTTGCCGCTTTATCCGTCCCTTTCCGTGGCGCTCGCAAGCATGCGCCGGCCTGCGCACGGCCCTGCCACCGGACATTCCGATATGCTGCAGACCGCTTCGCAGGCCGGCAGATGCATTTTGTCAATTGCCCGCTTGAAAATATGCCTTACTTATTATATCCAACACTATAATTAGTGCACTACGGATATGGACGATGCGAAACAATGCCGTCGAACGCCGCCTCATCGAGGACGTCAGCGCCTTCGGGCGCAAGCTGAAGACCGTTTTCGAGTTTTTGACGCGTGAGCAGAACATCACCCTGCCGCGCATGCGGGTGTTTGCATCGCTGGTCCAGAAGGAAGGCATGAACCAGCGCGAACTGGCCGAGCGGCTGGAACTCGAAACACCGACCGTCGTCCGTCTTCTGGACACGATGGAGGCGCAGGGCTTCGTCGAGCGCCGTTCGAGCGACACGGACCGGCGAGCCAAGGAAGTCCATCTCACCGGTCTCGGCCGCCAGACGGCCGAAGAGGTCGACAGCGTCGCCGGCGCGCTCATCCTGCGCCTTGTCGCCGGCATTCCCGAAGAAGACCTCTTGACGGCATCAACCGTCATCAGGACGATGCAGGCAAATCTTCAGAGCGTACGGACCTCCTGAGGACGTGTCATGACCGACGATCAAGCACGAAATGCGGTCGCCAACGACAATGCCGTCGCGACCCTGCGGGAAGAGCCCGAGACGGCGGCTCTACCGGCACAGTCACCAGCCCCCGCCCCGGCGCCGCCAGTAATGTCGCGCTGGAAGATGCCGCTCTACATCGCCTCTTCGGTGCTGTTCTTCCTGACGCAGGGGCTGGGGATGAACCTGGTCTCCGCCAACATCTACCAGCTTCAGGGAAGTTTTTCGGCGACGGTGGCGGAAATCTCCTGGCTGTCCGCCGCCTACATGGCGCCTTACGCCAGTTTCGCGATTGCGCTTTTCAAGATCCGGACCCAATACGGCCTGCGGCGCTTCGCCGAATTCAGCATCATCTGTTTCGTCCTTGCCTCGATCCTCAACCTGCTCGTCACCGACCTGCATTCGGCGATTGCCATCCGCGCCATCAGCGGCATGGCCGCCGCGCCTCTTTCGACGATCGGCTTCCTCTACATGCTGGAGGCTTTTCCGCCGGCAAAGAAACTGTCGCTCGGCCTCAGCCTCGCCCTGATGAACACGCTGATTTCCGCGCCGCTGGCCCGGATCATCTCGCCGACCCTGCTCGATCTCGGCGGCTGGAATGCGCTCTATTCGTTCGAAATGGGGCTGGCGCTGATTGCCTTGCCGGTCATCTACCTTCTGCCGGTGACCGCACCGCCGCGGGCCAACGTCATCCAGCGCACCGATATTCTCAGCTACCTGCTGCTCGCCACCGGTTTCGGCTGCCTCGCCGTCTTCCTGACGCTCGGCCGGCTGTACTGGTGGTTTGAAACGCCCTGGCTCGGCGTGCTGCTCGCCGTGACGATCGGCGCCATGACGCTGCTGGTCATCGTCGAGGCGCCACGCAAGAACCCGATGCTCGACTTTCGCTGGCTGTTTTCCGGGCCGAACATGCGCATGGCCGGCCTGCTCCTGCTCTTCCGCTTCGTGTCCTCGGAGCAATCGACCACGGCCGCCAATTTTTACCAGCAACTCGGCCTGCTCAACGACCAGACGGTGTCGCTCTATGCGGTGGTCCTCGCCGCCGCCATCGTCGGCGGATTGTTCTGTTCGCTGCTGATGCTGACCCGCTACGTCGAAACCGCGCATGCGATCGCCCTCGTTCTCATCGCCGCCGGCGCGTGGCTCGACAGCCAGTCGACCAGCATGACCCGGCCGGCCGACATGTATCTCAGCCAGGCGCTCGTCTCCGCCGGCGCCGCGATGTTCCTGCCGCCGATCATGGCCAAGGGATTTGGCGCGGTCCTGGCGAAAGGGGTGACCTATGTCGTCAACTTCCTGGTGATCTTCCTGTTCACCCAGAGCATCGGTGCCTTGTTCGCCTCGGCGGTACTCGGCACCTTCGTGACGATGCGGGAAAAATTCCACTCCAATATCCTGGTGGAACGCATCCTGCTGTCCGATCCCGTCGTGGCGCAGCGCGTTTCGCAACTTTCCGGCGCCTATGGTAAGGTGATCTCCGACAAGTCGCTGCTGAATGCCGAAGGGCTGTCGCTGCTTGCCCAGCAGGTGACGCGCGAAGCCTACATCCTTGCTTATAACGACGCATTTTTCGTCATTTTCCTCGCCAGCCTCGCAGGTCTGGTGATCCTTCTCCTGCATCGCGCCTTCGACAAGATCGTCACGCTTCGTTCTGCCGCAGCCCCGCAGCCAGCCCCCTGACCGAACCCAGAAAAAATCCATGCTCAAGCTTCTTCGCTCCCCCAGCACCCTCATCACCATCCTCGCGGGCATCGCCGGCGTCTTTCTCGTGCTCTATGCCTGGCGGCTGCCGCCTTTCATGACATCGGTCGAAGCGACGGAAAACGCCTATGTCCGCGGATATGTCACGACGATTTCGCCGCAGGTGAGCGGTTACATCGTCGAAGTCCCGGTCAAGGATTATGCCGATGTCCGGCAGGGCGACGTGCTCGTGAAGATCGATGATCGCACCTACACCCAGAAGGTGGCGCAGGCCCGGGCCACCCTCAAGGCTCAGGAAGCCGCGCTGGCAAATTCGCATCAGCAGGAATTGTCGGCGCAGGCGAACATCCACGCCGCGGAAGCCGAGGTTGAAAGCGCGGAGTCCGTGCTCAAGCAGGCGCAGCTGACATCGAAGCGGGTGACCAATCTGACGGACCGCGGCGTGGCCTCCACCAGCGAATCCGAAAAGGCGGAAGCGGCGCAACTGCAGGCGAAAGCGGCGCTCAACCGCGCCAAGGCAGCCGTCGAGGTGGCCAACCAGAGCCTTGCAACCATCATCGTCAGCCGTGCCGCCCTGGAGGCGAACGTCGCCGGTGCCGAGGCCACCGTGCAACTGGCGGAAATCGACCTGCAGAACACCGTCATCGTCGCCCCGCGTGACGGCCGCCTCGGTGAGATCGGCGCGCGGCTCGGACAATATGTAACGCCCGGCACGCAGTTGATGGCCGTCGTGCCACGCGATGTCTGGGTCGTCGCCAATTTCAAGGAAACGCAGCTCTACGGCATGCAGATCGGCCAGCCGGTGTCGATCGTCGTCGATGCGCTGAACAAGCGCGAGATCAAGGGCCATATCCAGAGCTTCTCGCCCGCAACCGGTTCGGAATTTTCGGTGATCAAGCCGGACAACGCGTCCGGCAATTTCACCAAGATCGCCCAGCGCGTCGGCGTGCGCATCAGCATCGACAAGGACCAGGACCCGATCGAACATCTCGGCCCCGGCCTGTCGGTCGTCGTTTCCATCGACAAGAGCAGCGTGCCGGAAACGGGCGAAGCGTCGCTGAGCCTATACTGACCCAAAACGGGAATTCCCCGTCGATCAGCATCAGGGATACTCACAGTCAGCGCGAGAGACGCATTGGCTCGATGAAAATATTTGGAACAGTCCTGTTTCAATTGATCCTTGAAAGATCTATTCTTGCTTCGCACCGAAGTTATTTTCAATAGAAAATATCTCGTACGGGCCACTATTGCCGGACATGCGAGCCAGCCTCACCCGCTGCATTCTTCCCGCCACGGCTTCACGCAAGTTTGAATCAATGTTTCGGCAGTGGAATTGCAATTTGTGAAGTCGAGTTCGCTAGAGTTGCTGTCCTGACATCCGTGGCTGATGAAAGAAAACCCGGTGAAAATGTCAGAACGCAGAGATGAAGGTCAAGATTGCCGGGGCAGAGCGAAGCATTGGATAAACTTTCGGAACAATATTCCCGCCGGCTGATTTTCGCCTATCAGGCGGGTGCGCTTCTGGTGCTTTGCGTCAGCATGATCTGGTGCATGGTGTTTGTCGCCTATGGCTGGTGGGAACTGGCGGCGACCGATGTGGTGCTGGCGATCGTCAGCTTCGCAAGCCTGTTGCTGATCCGCGCCCGGCGCCTGACCGCCGCGCTGGTTGTCTCCGAACTGGCCTTTCTGGCCTTCATCCTCGGTTTCTGCCTGATGTTCGACACCCCGACCGCAAACGCCCCCAGGGTGACGCATCTCTATCTGCCGGTGCTGGCCATGCTTGGCTACATCAACTACCTGCGCCGCAAATCGAAATTCCAGCTGGCGGTCGTGGCCGCCTGTCTCGCCTCCTTCATTTTCCTGTCCGCCTCGAACTGGGCGCTGCCCTTTGCCCGGCCGGTGCCGGATGAGATCCGTTTTTTTGGAACCTGGATCAATTCCTTCCTGGCGACGGCGATGGTTTGCGGTTGCATCTATGTCATCCGGCTCGAATTCACCCGGCAGAAGGGCATGGTGCGCGAATTGCAGCAGGCGATGCGTAACGATGAACTGGAACTCTTCCTCCAGCCGCAGATCAACACTGCCGGCGACATCATCGGTGCGGAGGCGCTGCTGCGCTGGAAGCACCCGCAACGCGGCTACGTCGCTCCCAACGTCTTTATCCCGCTGGCCGAAGAGAGCGGTCTCATGCCGCTCGTCGGCGGCTGGGTGCTGAAAGATGCCTGCCGCACGCTGGCAAGCTGGGCGGACGATCCGGTGCTCAGCAGGCTGACGCTGGCGGTCAATGTCAGCGCCAGCCAGTTCGCCGTCAGCGATTTCCAGCAATCCGTGCTCGACACCGTGGCCTTCTACGGCATCGATCCCTCCCGCCTGAAGCTGGAACTGACCGAGAGCGTCATCATTGCCGGCATGGAGCCGGTGATCGCCAAGATGAATGCCCTGCGCGCCGCCGGCATCCGCTTCGCGCTCGACGATTTCGGCACAGGCTATTCGTCGCTCAGCTACCTGCGGCGCCTGCCGCTCTACCAGTTGAAGATCGACCGAAGCTTCGTGAATGACTCCACCGAAAACCAGCACGCGGCCGGCCTGGTGCGAAACATCATCCAGATGGGTCGCGACCTCGGCCTCGTCGTGCTGGCGGAAGGCGTGGAGACGACGGCGCAGCATGCGCTGCTGCTGGACAGCGGCTGCCACGAATTCCAGGGCTTTCATTTCGGCCGGCCGGTTCCACGCGAGACGTTCGAAGCCGCCGTGCAGGCGGCAGCCGTGCACGCACAGGCCGGCATCCCGCAATCGGCCCGCTCCTGATCACATGCACGAATTCGGGCTGTTGCAGCGAGCCGCCAGACAGTCCGGAAAAGCAGGAAGAAATCGGCAAATTTGCGAAAAGGAAGAAAAAGCGACGGCGAGAGCGCCCGGGCTTCACGGAAGGAGCCAGCTCCCGCGGGAGCTGGCATGGCATTCAGGCGACACGGATATTCTGTCGTTCGGCCATCATCGTTCTCAGCAGATTTTCGCGGAGAAACGCATTGCCGATTTCATTGACCCCAAGCGCGGTGGATCTTCGATCGTCCTTGTAAAGGACATGCATGACGTCGCCCTCGATTTCGTAATGGGCAATCACTTCAGAACCAGTTTTTGGCCTATAGGTGAAAGGGATCATAATACACTCCTGTTCGTGCAGTTCAGGGAGTGGCTGCTACCCCCAGCAGCCATTTTTACGCCTTGTGCGGCGCAACCGCGAAAAACGGTAACGCTTCCTTACAAGAAATCACACGTCGTGAAAAGACATAATGCCGCATGTGCGACAACGCGATCGCCTGGCTTTTCCGGCTGCTGTTTCTTGCCTTTCCGAAAAACCGCCATAAATGCGCCCCGATGACACATCGACCAAGACGCTGCCGGGCAAAAAACGCTCAGCAGATCCTATGCCATGCGGGAGTATTTTTTCTCCTGCCTTTTCTCACTGACATCCAACAGCGCAACCTGCCCACCGGACGCGGCCCCGCGCCTGCCGGACATGAAGCTGCAGGTTTTCGCAGCAAAAAGGGAGGATCGGTTTGAGCCGTCTCGTGGTTGTTTCCAATCGTGTTCCCATTCCCGACAAGACGGGTGCGGCCCCCGCCGGCGGCCTGGCCGTCGCTCTTGAAGCCGCCCTGCAGGAACGGGGCGGCCTCTGGCTCGGATGGTCGGGCCAGACAAGCGAAACGGACGAACCGGGTCCGTTGCGCACCGAAACCCTCGGCCCGATCACCTACGCCCTGACAGACCTGACCAGGACGGATGTGGACGAATATTATTTCGGCTTCGCCAACCGCGTGCTCTGGCCGATCTGCCACTATCGCCTCGACCTTGCAGAATATGCGCGCAGGGAAATGGCCGGTTATTTTCGCGTCAACCGGTTCTTCGCCGAGCGTCTGGCACCGCTGCTGAAGCCGGACGACGTCATCTGGATCCACGACTATCACCTGATCCCGCTGGCCGGCGAATTGCGGCGCATGGGCTTCAAGAACCGCATCGGCTTCTTCCTGCATATCCCCTGGCCGCCGGCGGATATCCTGCTGGCGATGCCGGTGCACGAAGAGATCATGCGCTCCCTGTCGCAATACGATCTCGTCGGTTTCCAGACCGATCACGACCTCGAAAACTTCCTCGGCTGCCTCAAGCGTGAAGGCATGGGCCAGGCACTGGACGAGGGCCGGATCCAGACCGAGGACCGGATTTTCCGCGGCGGCGTCTATTCGATCGGCATCGAAACCAGCGCGTTCGCGGAGTTCGCCGAAAAAGCCGCCGACAATCCGACGGTGCGCAGGACCAAACGCAGCATCGAAGATCGAAAACTGATCATCGGCGTCGACCGGCTCGATTATTCCAAGGGCCTCACCCAGCGCATCGATGCCTTCGAGCGCTTCGTCGTCGGTTATCCGGCCTATCATGGCAAGGTGACCTTCCTGCAGATCACGCCGAAATCGCGCTCCGAGGTTCCGGAATACGAAGCGATGCAGCGGGCGCTGGCCGAGCAGGCCGGCCGGGTCAACGGCAGCATCGGCGCCGTCGACTGGGTGCCGATCCGCTACATCAACCGCTCGATCGCCCGGCCGGTGCTCGCCGGCCTCTACCGCCTGGCGAGGGTTGGCCTTGTGACGCCGCTGCGCGACGGCATGAACCTGGTCGCCAAGGAATATGTCGCGGCGCAGGATCCGGAAGATCCGGGCGTTCTGGTGCTTTCGCGGTTTGCCGGCGCCGCCCGCTCGATGAAAGGCGCCCTGCTGGTCAATCCTTATGATGTCGAGGGCATCGCCCACGCCCTGTCGCGGGCGCTGGCCATGCCGCTCGACGAACGCAAGGATCGCTGGCGGGTGAGCATGGACGATCTTCTCACCAACGACGTAACGCGATGGTGCGACGATTTTCTGCGCGATCTTGGCTGACGTCCTACCGATCAGGCGGTCGTCATCGCCAAACGATGTGGAAGCCTCACGCCGGTCCGGCAGGCCGACACCTCGCCGTCAGGCAGCGAGGCGAGCGCACAAGACCCTGGTGATCTCCACCGTCGAATTGACGCCACCGAGATCGCGGCTGAGCATGCCCTCTTGCATCGCCGTGCCCACGGCCTGCCGGATACGCTTTGCCGCATCGGTGAGCCGTGCATCGACGTGCCGCCCGCCCAGCCATTCGAGCATCGAGGCGGCGGAAAGCACCGTTCCGTAGGGATTGGCGACCCCCTTGCCGGCGATATCCGGTGCCGAACCGTGTGCCGCCTGGAAGAGACCCTGCGACAGCCCGACCTCGGCCGATGGCGCCAGCCCCATGCCGCCGATGGTCGCCGCTGCAAGATCCGACAGGATGTCGCCGAACATGTTTTCGGTGACGATGATGTTGAAATGCCCGGGCTTGAGCACGAGATGCATGGCCATGGCATCGACCAGCGCGTGTTCGGCTTCGATATCGGGATAATCGCGGGCGACCTCGTCGAAAACCGAGCGGAAGAAGGCGTAGCTGCGCAAGACGTTCGCCTTGTCGCAACAGGTCACCCGCTTCACACCGTCGGCCGGCGCCCCCTTGCCGGCGCGCGCCAGCTCGAAAGCCTTGCGAACGATCCGCTCGACGCCGCGGCGGGTCTGCACCAGCGTATCGACCGCCACTTCACCGCGCAGCTGGGCGCCGGCGCCGCGGGCGGCATAGAGGCCCTCGCTGTTTTCCCGCAGGATGATGTAGTCGATATCGCCTGCTTTGACCGCTGCGAGCGGGCTATGCACGCCGTCGAACAGCCGGATCGGGCGGATATTGGCGAACAGGTCAAGCTCGAAGCGCAGGCGCAGCGTGAAATCCAGCCCTGCCTCGGTGCCGTCTGGGTGGACGATGCCGGGAATGCCGGCGGCGCCGTGCAGGATGGCATCGGCAGCGCGGCAGGCGGCGAAGGTCGTTTCCGGAAAGCTCTCCCCCGTTGCGACGAAGAGATCGGCACCAGCGGGATGCTCGGAAAAGACGAGCGGCGAGGACGGCCCGAGCGCCGCACGCAAAACCTCGACCGTCGCACCGCACACTTCCGGCCCGATGCCGTCGCCATGGACGACGGCAATATCATAATGGTCTTTCATCGTCGCTCCGTTCAGATGCAGCGGCCGCCGTCGACTTCCATGGCGACGCCGGTGATTATGCTCGCCTCGTCGGAGCACAGGAAAGCGGCGGCATTGCCCATGTCCTCCGGGGTCGAGAACCGGCCAAGCGGAATGGTCGACAGGAATTTAGCCCGCACTTCCGGCGTATCGGCTCCCATGAAGGTTTTCAGCAGCGGCGTGTCGCCGGCCACCGGATTGATGGCGTTGACGCGAATGCCGAACGGCGCCAGCTCGACGGCCATGCCCCGCGTCGCGGTGATCACCCAGCCCTTCGAGGCATTGTACCAGGTCAGGTTGGGGCGGGGCGAAACGCCGCCGGTAGACGCGACGTTGAGGATCGCTCCGCTCTTCTGGCCCTTGAACAGCGGCACGATCGCCCGCGCGCCAAAATAGAGGGACGGCATGTGGGGGTGGGCGAGGCGATGGAGGGCCGCTCGGGCGATAGCGCCCAGGGGGGGGGGCCGGGCCCCGACCCGGGCATTGTGGAGGGGGATACGGGGGCGCCCGAACCGCTCCACCGCCGTATCGCGCGCCTTCTCGAAACCTTCCGCGCTGGCGACGTCGGCGACCAGCGGCTCGATCGCGGCCTGGTCTCCGGCGGCAACGCGCGCCGCATTCGCCGCGTCGCGATCGACGAGCACGACCTTTGCGCCCTCGGCCACCAATTTGCGGACGATCCCCTCCCCGAATCCGGATCCGCCGCCCGTTATGATTGCAGTCTTGCCTTCCAGTCGCATCGCACTCCTCCATCTGCCGATAGACAATCGGGGAAGACGGCGCCGATAGGTAGTCCGATTATCTGAACGCCTTATTAGGTTTCCTTGTTTGTACGGCCGGCGCCGACATCGGATACCATGTCGTAAAATGACATAACGCCGCTTGCGGCGAGGAGGAGACATGACCATCGCATTCGACCCGAAAGCCCGGGCGGAAACGCTGTATGCGGGAGAGTTCCGGCCGATGTTCATCGGCGGCAACTGGGTTCCGGCGCAATCGGGCGAGGTTCTGGAAAGTCGCAACCCGGCGACCGGCAAGCTTCTGGCGACGGTGCCGCGGGGTTCCGCAGCCGATATCGACGCGGCGGTCCAGGCGGCACGCACAGCCTTCGAAGGCCCGTGGTCGAAATTCAAGCCCTACGAGCGCCAGGCGCTGCTGCTCAAGATCGCCGATCTCTTCGAGCAGAACTGGGAAGAGCTCTGCCTTTCGGACACGCTCGACATGGGCATGCCGATCAGCCGCACGCTCGCCAACCGCCGCCGCGTCATCGGCATGCTGCGTTTCTACGCCGGCCAGGCGACGGCGATCCATGGCGAAGTGATCGAAAACTCCATTCCGGGCGAGATCGTCACCTTCACCCGCAAGGAAGCGGTCGGCGTCGTCGGTGCGATCATTCCGTGGAACGCGCCGATTGCCGCCTCGATCTGGAAGATCGGTCCGGCGCTGGCGACCGGCTGCACCGTGGTGCTGAAACCCTCCGAAGAAGCGCCGCTGACGCCGCTGCTGATCGCAAAGCTGATGCAGCAGGCCGGCGTGCCGGATGGCGTCGTCAACGTCGTGACCGGAACCGGGGCCGAGGCCGGCGCGCCGCTCTCACTGCATCCCGGCGTCGACAAGATCGTCTTCACCGGCTCGACGGCAACGGGGCAGGCGATTGCACGGGCTGGAACCACCAATCTCAAGCGCGTCTCGCTGGAACTCGGCGGCAAGTCGCCGATGATCATCTGCCGCGATGCCGATATCGACCGCGCCGTGCCGGTGGCGGCCATGGCCGTGTTCGCCAATTCGGGCCAGATCTGCATCGCCGGTTCCCGGCTTTTCGTGGCGCGCGAGATCCATGACGAGTTCATCCGCCGTGTCGCGGACTTCGCACTCAAGCTGCGCATCGGCAACGGGCTGGAAGAACAAACCGAAGTCGGGCCGATCATCAGCAGCCGCCAGGCCGGCAAGGTGGAGGGGTACATCGATGTCGGTAGGAAGGAAGGCGCCGATCTCGTGGTCGGCGGCAAGCGTCTTTCCGGGCCGGATTTCGATGGCGGAAACTTCATCGCGCCGACCGTCTTCGGCGCCGTCACCGACGAGATGACCATCGCGCGCGAAGAAATCTTCGGACCGGTGATTTCCGCCCTGCCCTTCGATACGCTCGACGAAGTCGTCGGCCGCGCCAACGCCACGCCCTACGGCCTGGCGGCCGGCGTGTTCACCAGCAATGTCGGTACGGCGCACAAGCTGACGCAGCGGATCAAGGCCGGCACCGTCTGGGTCAACATGTACCATGCACTCGACCCTGCCGTTCCCTTCGGCGGCATGAAGATGTCCGGTTACGGCCGCGAAGGCGGCGTCGAACATCTGGGCGAATATCTCGAAACCAAGGCGGTGTGGATCCAGACCGATTGATGGCCAAAACCCTAAAGTTTCCGACAAAACCCGCAAGTAGCTCCGCCGTCATCCTCGGGCTTGACCCGAGGATCTTCCCGCGCCTGCCCAGTCAATAGCGATAGTCGACATATCCCATGTGCCTGGATCCTCGGGTCAAGCCCGAGGATGACGCCGTTGAGGGGGATAGAATGGCCACTTGTCAATGAACCGGGTGCCACGACCCCTCAGGCCAGTTCCCGCAGATTGGTGCGGATCAGGCTCATCAGCTGCTCGGAAAAGCTGTGATGCACATAACCCCGGGCGGTGATGATGCCGACGGAGCGGCGGGCCTGGGGATGGGCGATCGGCACGACCCGCAGTCCGTCGTCGCGGCGCGAACTGACCGCAATGCTCGGCACGATGCAGACGCCGAGGCCGGCGGTCGCCAGCGCCAGGGCGGTCTGCGTGCTCTCCACTTCGTATTGCGCGTTGAAACTGATGCCTTCGTCGGCGACCAGCCGGTCCAGCAGGCCGCGCACCGCCGTCTTGTCGTTCAGGAGAATGAGCGGAATGCCCGCAAACGACGACAGGGTGAAGGATTTCTGGCCCTTGTCGAAATCCGGCGGCACGGCGGCCACCAGCGGATCGTCGATGATGGATTCGAACTGGAAATCGGCAAGGTTCGGCACTTCCGGCCCGATGTAGAATTCCACCTCCTGCTCCTGCAGCAGAAGCAGCGCCGCGCTCGGCGGCGTTTCCTTCACCTCGACGATGCTGCGCGGATAGCGCAGCTTGAAGGTGGCCAGGATGTCGCCGAGACGGCTGGCGGCGAGCGTCGGTGCGCAGGCGATGTGCACCCGGCCCTTGCGCTGGGCGGCAATTTCCGTAAGACGATCAAGGCCGGACTGGACGTCGGTCATTGCCCGCCGGATCTGCTCGAAGAGGACTTCAAGTGGGCGCAGCGCATGTACGGCGACTTCCTCGCCTGATGGTGTGCAGAAGGTCCGAGCCGCGGCCGGATTGCGGGTCGCGGCTCAGAACCGGCCTTCCGAGACGAGGTCGGTCATCGTTTCGATGGCGGTGACCGCGCGTGTCAGGGCGGCGCGCGTGCGCTCATTCAGCCGGCCGGGCGCGACACGCGACGAGAGCCGGATGCCCTGCTCGCCGTCCATGAGTTGCTGCGTCAGCATGGCGGTCAGAATGGTGCGGTGGGCCTCGATCAGATCGGCGCCTTTGCTCTCGCCGACGAGCCCGAGATCGGCCAGTGCCTGAAGCCGTCCGGGTGTCGCGCGGGCGCGGACGCCGTGTTTGATGGCAAGCACGCGGGCTCCGGCGACGAGTGGGAAAAGGCCGTGCATCTTGAGGTCGATGCGGCCATCGCTGTCAGTCTTGAGATTGCGGAAGAGCGTGAGCGGGACGCGGGCACCGCGCGCGTTCTCCGATAGCAGTTTGATGAAGGAATGCGTGCGGCGGCCCTCATCATAGGCGTGATCGAGAAGGCCCTCCGCGAGAGATAGTGAGCCGTGGACACCAACGGCATCGAAGAAGATGTCGACATTCAGCAAGTCTTCGGGGCGCTGGCGTCTGACCCACCTGTCGATGGTCTCGAGCCAGCGCGCCCGGCTCATGCGCCAGGCAGCATTCTTGCTCATCACGCCGCCCTTGCAGAAGGGAATGCCGACCGCGTCGAGGATGTTCGAGATCTCCTCGCCGAGGGCGGCGAACCATTGATCTGCGGGCCCGTCGGGCTCGCCTTCTGCATAAACGATCGCGTGATCCTGATCGGCGGCGAGCAGGCTCTCTCCGCGTCCGGCCGAGCCGAGTACCATGAGCGCGTAGTCGACTGGCGGGCCGCCGCGGCCGGCATCTGCAAGGCGCCGCTCGGCCATGAGAGCGGCGCGGCGTGCGACCGCGCAGATCTCCGAGCTGATGACCGAGGAGACGAGGCGCGCATCGACCTCCTCCTCGAGCAGCATCCGCGCCATATGCGGAAGCTGCGCCCAGGCTTTCGCGAGCGCGGGGACGTCGGGCGCACTGTCGATCTGGTCGCCGAGCACCATGGCCGTCGTGGCGCGATGTCGGAGAAGATTGCGCGTGGTCAGCGCGCCAACCACGGCGCCGTCGCGATCGATGACAGCGAGATGACGAATGGCGAGACGGTCCATGCGGCCGATGGCGCGGTAGACGAAGGCGTCCTCGTCGACCGTGAGCAAGGGGCGCGTGGCGATGTCGTCGATCGGAGCGGCCAGCGCTGCAGTGCCACCGGTTGCCGTGGCTCTCAACACATCGCGCTCGGTGATGATGCCGAGGCCGTGCTGCGCTGATGTGACGATGACCGAGCTCACGCGCTTCTGGAGTAGCAGTGCCATCGCCTCCTGGAGGGTCGTCGTGCCGGGTGCGATGACGGGCGGCGTGCTCATCACATCCCGCACGCGATGGCGGTAGGGGAAACTATCGACTTTGATGAGCGTGCGCGTGGGATCGGCGGCGGGCGGTACCTCGGGAACGACCAGGCCGCCGGCGGTCCGCCCGTCCTGTTCGGCCCGGGTGCGCGCTGCCGTCTCCAGCTCGGCCAGAGTCCGAATGCCGCGGGCACGCAAATGAGGGATGAGCGCAACAAAAGCCTCGGCGGCCGCTACCGCATCGCCGATGGCACTGTGCCGGTTCTTTATTTCGATGCCGAAGGCGCTGCAGATGCTCTCGATATCGTCGTGCGGACCCGCTTCCGCCGTGAGGCGGGCGAGGAGCCGGACGTCGATCGTGCGCGGTTCCGTCCACTTCCGGCCGGCAAGCTGATATTCGCGGCGCAGGATCGCAATATCGTAAGCGATCGTGTGGCCGATCAGAATCGCGCCGCCGAGAAATGCCTCCATGTCTGGTGCGAGCGTCAAGAAGTCACCGGCGCCGACAAGGTGCTCGGCGGTGATGCCATGAATCTTGCTCGCCTGTGCCGGTATGACGACGCCTGGATCGACCAGCGCATTCATGTGCTCGCGGTGCAGTACGGCACCACCATGGATCCGGACGGCGCCGAACTGGATCAGCCGTGCCGTCCTGATGTCGAGCCCGGTCGTCTCGGTGTCGATGGCGACGGCATCGAGGGCGACGAGAGGCGTGGAAGGTCCTGGCGAACGCATGACTGCAATATTCCCGATCGCACTTTAAACATAAGAGATAGAGCAGGATTCACGTTTCGGCCGAGGCGCTTCATTTGGACAAAACGATTCAATCCGAAACGATCCTGCTCTGGCAGGTCGGCGTTGCCCATGACCCTATCCGATCTCGAAACGCGCGCGGTAGTATTCCTCGTCGGCGAGGCGCCGCGCAAAGCACGCGAGATGCTTGGCGGGCGTGCTGGCTGTGATAGGGAAGGTTGAGGGATCCGAATTCTGGCCGTCGCGCGCACGCCGGCAAGTTTGGTGTCGTGTGGGCGTCGATGCGGGAGGCCAAGGAGGCGTCGGGATGACCTTGTGGTCCATTCGGCCTTATGTCCGCAGGCTCGGCACTGTGGCTGGCGTCGTGTTGCTTGCGCTCGGCATGATGGCGGCCTGCCGGCCGGAGGTGCCGGGGTTGCCGGCGCTGGCGGCGCGGCTCGATGGCACGACGGTGTCGGGCGTGTCGTCGGGCGCCTATATGGCCGGCCAGTTCCATCTCGCGCACAGTCGCATCGTCACGGGCGCGGCGCTCATCGCCGGCGGACCCTATGGCTGTGCGCAGAGCGTCTACACGCGCGGGATCTTCGGGCCAGGCTCAGCCCTCATCAATGCCTCGCGAGCGATCAATGGCTGCATGGGGAATGATCTTGCCGCCTGGGGCGTGCCGAACCCGCAGCAACTCGCCGAGCAGGCGCGTGGCTTTGCGAGCGAAGGGCGCATAGATCCGCTCGACACGATGATCGGAGACCGCATCTATCTCTTCTCCGGCACCAAGGACGAGACGGTCCTGCCGGAGATCGGGGTCGCGGCGCTCCGCTTCTATGAGCGGATCGGCGTGCCGGCCGATCACATCAAGCGTGTCGCCGACATGCCTGCGGGGCACGGGTTCATTGCGGAGGCCAAGGGCGTCGCCTGCAGCACGACGGCACAGCCCTACATCAACGACTGCGGCTACGATCAGGCCGGCGATCTGCTTACCTTCTTGCTCGGGCCGCTCGCGAAGCCCGATGCGGCAGCCAAGGTCGAGCGGCTCGTCTTCGACCAGCACGCCTTCGCGAAGGATCTCATCGATCACGGCCTCGCGCGCGAGGGTGTCGTGCTCGTGCCGGAGCGCTGCCGGACGGAAGCCGGCTGCCGCATTCACATCGCCTACCACGGCTGCCGCCAGTCACGTGCGATCGTGGGTGACACTTTCATCGAGGACAGCGGGTATGGCCGCTGGGCGGGGCCGAACCGCCTGATCGTGCTCATGCCGCAGGCGGAGGCCAGCACGGCCAATCCCTATGGCTGCTGGGACTGGTGGGGCTACACGGGCACCGATTACCTCACCCGCAAGGGCCCGCAGATTGTTGCCGTACGCCGAATGCTCGACCGGCTCGCCGCGGCGAAATAGCCCTCTGATCAGCCTAAAGCGTCGGACCTCGAATGCGACCTACGGTTGGGGCCGGGCTCGAAGTCGCGTTCGAGGTCCAAGGACGCTTTAGCGCGATCCAATTGGCGTCCCTTGGTGCGGGAGATATAGTGCACGCCCGCTGAAATGGCGCTTCGCATGAGGGAACGGCCCATGATCTTGAGACGCATTGCTCTGCTGGCGCTGGCTGCGGCGTTGTTCGCTCCTGAGCCCGCAGCGGCGCAGTATGGCACCGGTCCTGGTGGCCGCGCTCCCTACGAGCGGCGCGACCAGGAGCGCAACGTGCCGGGGCGCTTCGACTACTACGCCCTCGTCCTCTCCTGGAGCCCGACCTTCTGCGCGTCGCTTCCGCGCGATCGCTACGAGCCGCAGTGTCATCGTCGCGGCGGCCGCCCCTATGCCTTCGTCCTGCACGGGCTTTGGCCGCAGCACGAGCGCGGATGGCCGGAGAACTGCCCGACGCGCCAGCGTCCGTTCGTGCCGCAGCCGCTGATCGACAGCATGCTCGACATCATGCCGAGCTCGCGTCTCGTCATTCATGAGTACCGCAAGCACGGGACCTGCTCGGGGCTGACGCCCGAGGGCTACTACGGCCTCGCGCGCCGCCTCTACAATTCGGTGACGATCCCGCAGCGCTTCGTTTTGCCGAACAATGACTTCACAGTCTCTCCGGATGCCGTCGTGCGCGCGTTCGTGGAGGCGAACCCGACGCTGCGGCCGGACATGCTTGCCGTTGCGTGCGGCGGTCCGGGCAATCGCCTGCGCGAGGTCCGCATCTGCTTCAATCGCGACGGCGGGCCGACGCGCTGCGGGCGCAACGAGGAGCAGGACCGGTTGTGCCGCGCCTCGAACATGCACGTGCCGCCGGCCCGTGGCATGCCGGCGCCTTCGAGCAGCGGCCGGCGCATCTGAGCCATAGGGCGCACGGGCTCGGGGCGTTTGCGTCCTGGAGCGCCACGCTGCGCCCTGTGGATAACTTGTCGATCCGTCGTCGAGCGAGGCGTCCGCGGCCTTGTCGACTCAATCGCGCATGGCCAATCATAAATCCCTCGGCAGAAAGCTGATTTGGGAGCGCATAGGTGCGCGGAGATGCTCACATCGAGACGGCTGCATCGGCTCCGGCCCCGCAGTCGCGCCATCGCCTCGACGATCTCGTGCGTGAGATCGGCAGAGGCGGGTTTTTCGGGAGGCGTGCTGCGCCGCTCGTGTGGGGCTTCGCCGGCTTCCTGATCGGGGCGATGTTCTGGCACGTCATCGGCTTCTGGGGCTTCCTCAGCGACGTCGTTCTCAAGGGCCCTGAGCCGCAGGCGAGTGTCGTCGTGAACGAAGCGCCGACCGCCATGCTGCCGAACTGCACGACGCTCGCGCTCAACCGCGCGACGGGCACGACGACCTCGGTTCCCTGCATCGAGCAGATGCCGCTGCTCGAGGAAGCCCGGATCGGCCGGCAGGATCTGGCCTTTGCCGAGATGCACCTCGATGAGGTGAAGCCGGCATCCGTGGTCGTGGTCAGCCACCAGAACTAAGCTCTTCTGCTCGCGCGACGTTTATTGCGCCCTTGAGTCGAGACTTGAGTGGCGGTCGCTCGAACGCCGTCGATTCGTCGGCGTGCTGTCGCATTTGGGAGGCTTCATGAAGCCTCTTCAGGAGCGCAGCGGAACGCTCTTTCCCGGGATCGTGCGGAGACCGGGGATCGAGTGAGAAGCACTCTCGAGGAACGAGCGGCGGCTCCGGTGCTGCATTTATAGTCTCGCGTTGCAGCAGAACGGGCCGTCGCCAACGAATTTCGATCTCACGCCGATGCCTCGACAGAGGCTGGCGGAGCGAGCCGATGGAAACCGACAACCCCGCTCGTCGGAACATTGCATCGGCAGGTGGCCTCTACAGCGAGTACGCGTACTTAAGCCTGCAGAGCGTGCGCGGCTCGTCGATGGGTCACTGCCCGAAGGAACTGTCCGGCGCCGCATCGCCACACACCTCCCTCCCCACTGCGGTGTCGGACGGTTTCTTCCGGTTTTTTTGTTTCCCGCCGGCTGCTGGAAAGAGGTACTTCGCCACCCTGCCGCGGTGCCATGCCGGCGGGCGCCATGCGGACAGACCTCGGGATTGGCGGCCGGCTGGAAGCCGGCCCGCTCAGGCGACGGTGCCCCGTCGCGTCACAAGGAAGAGATGCCAGAGCGCAACGGCGGTAACGATCGCCGCCAAGCCTTGATGCGCAAGGCCGAGGCTCAGAGGCACCTGCGCAAGCAGCGTCCAGATGCCAAGAGCAGCCTGTCCCAATACGGCGATCGCGAGCGCGAAGGCCGAAGGCGCGAGCCGCCCATCATCCGCGCGTGTCATGGACGCCGCGTGCCAAAGCACCAAGGCGACGATGACATAGGCGATCATGCGGTGATTGAACTGTATGGTCGTGGCATTCTCGAAGACATTCAAATACCAGGGCGACATCAGCCAGAGGCCGTCGGGTACGAGCTGCCCATCCATGAGCGGCCAGGTGTTGTGCGTGAGTCCAGCCTTGAAGCCGGCGACGAGTGCGCCCAGCACGAGCTGAAGGAAGATCAGCGCGACGATGAATCCGGCCATGCGCCGGTAGCGCGGCGCCGCGGGGCGGGCCACATGCTGCTCGGCGCGCGGCAACAGACTCCATGCCGTCCATAGCAGCAGGGCGAAGATCACGAAGGCGACCGTGAGGTGAAGGGCCAGACGGTAGTGGCTGACGTCGATGCGATCGACGAGGCCCGAGCTCACCATGAACCAGCCGATGGCGCCCTGCAGGCCGCCGAGCGCGAGAATGCCGGCGAGCTTCCATGCGAGGGGCGCGTTGAGACGGCCGCGGACCAGGAAGTAGACGAAGGGGATCGCGAAGGCGAAGCCGACCATGCGGGCGAGGAAACGGTGGCCCCACTCCCACCAGAAGATGAACTTGAAGGCCTCGAGGCTCATGCCCTTGTTGACGAGCTTGTACTCCGGAATCAGCCGGTATTTCGCGAGGGCTTCCTGCCATTCGGCTTCATTCAGCGGCGGGAGGATGCCCATGATCGGCCGCCACTCGGTGATCGAGAGGCCGGAGTCGGTGAGCCGCGTCGCCCCCCCGACGACGATCAGCGCGAAGACGAGCGCAGCAACGCCATAAAGCCACCAGCGCACGCCCTGCATGGGGTCCGCGAGCGTTCGTCCAGATCCGTCCGGCACGGCAAGTTCCTGACTTGAGGCAATAGGAGGCATACGACCTCATTACACAATTCGGCCGGTGCAGACGACGGCTGGAGGCGCGGCGAAGCGTCGTGCGGCGGATCGTCCGGCACGCAAGCCCGTCGGAAGCGTGGATTTCAGAGGACGACGAAGAGGACGCCGGCAATCACGACTGCGACGGCGAGCCCGACGAGAAATGCCGGCAGCGTGCTCGGCGGCGCGGCCACTGCAGGCCCTATGCGGCGGCCGCTCCGCTCGGCGCGGGCGCGCTGTATGATCATGGGCGAGTGCTCGGGAAGCACCGGCTCGGCGGCCTCATCGCGCTCGCGCCGGGCTTGTACCTTCAGCGAGGGTGGCGGCAGCGCGATCTTTTCTGCGGGCGGGAGCGGCGGCGGCGCCTCGCGCTCGGCCTCGATCGCCGGCACGTCGATGACGGCGGGTGGTGGCGGCGCGAGCTGCTCGATGACAGAAGGGGGCTGGGCCTCGGCGGGCGCAGGGACCGGATCCGCAGTCTTCTCGAGCGTATCGTAGGCCGGCGGGAAGCGGTTGAGCTGATCGAGCAAGGTCTGCTGGCGCCGGATGAGATCGACGAGGCGAATATCGGGTGCCGATTGATCGGCGAGCATCAGCGGCTGGTCGCCGGCCATTGGCGCGGCAGTCGGTGTCTCGTCCTCGATTTCCGGGCGCGATGACGTTTGGTCGGCGAACTGTGAAGCCTCGGCGGCTCCTTCGGACTTGAACAGTACGGCCGGCGCTTCGCCAGCAAGGCGTAGCGGTTCAGATGGTGTCGCGGCCGGCAATGCGGCGACGTCGATCGGCTCAGGGGGATCGCCAGCGTTCGCGGCCTCAGGAGCCTCGATCGACGGCGCGCTCACAAGCGCAACGAGCGGCGCAGCCGTGACTGCATCGCTGCTCGTGGCGGCGAGCGAATCGTCGGGCGTATCCGGCGTTTGCTTGCGGCCGAGGGCGATGATGTCAGCGAGCGAAACAGGCTTGAATTCGGTGTCCGTCTCTTTGAGCGAGATCTTGTCGTCAGCGCCGGGCGGCGGCAGGAGGGCACCGGAGAGACGGGCCGCGAGCTCGTGCAGGCGTAGGGCGGCAATATCCTCGGGCGGCACAGTGGCATCCTCGCTCGTTCGCGCGAGAAGCAGCCGGGCACCGGCAGCGGGTTCCGCTGTCGTATCGAGCGTGGCGCGCTGTCGAGTGCTCATTAAATTGACCTGGGTAGAGGGCCACGCGGGACATTAGAAGCATTATATGGCTAGTGTGATTCAGATCGAGAAATTCGCTCCATACCGCGCCGCGAGATCCGACGAATTTCTCGATCATCACATTAGTCGTAGCTTATCGTCCTCGGACTCTGCGGCAAATGTTTGCCCGGACGCGAAAAAAGCTCTCCTAGGCTTTCGAGAGATCCGAGATCCGGTCGAGCAGTCGGGATTTTATACGCGAGGCGCGGCGATCCGGCTCAGCCCCCTTTGCGTCTCCGGCCGGGGTGCCATTGGTGCCCTCATTGGTGGCCGCGGAAGGCCCCTCCGCCTTCGCCGGTGACGGGCTCTCGGCGGCGGGAGCGGCTTTCGGCTCGGCGTCTTTCGGCGGGCTTGTTTGCTCCTCGTCCTCGGCATCGCGCCGCGATTGGGCAACGCGCTCGGCAAGTGTCAGGCGGGGAAGGGCACGGCGCTCGCGGGGGGCGCCGACAGCAGAAGTATCGGAGAGGGGCTGCGTCCCACCGCCGAGGCGGCTGACGTCCGCCGCGTGCTCCGCGGCCTGCTGCGTGAGCTGCTCCTGCAGGCCCGCGATCTCGCTCTTCAGCGCCTTGATCGTCGATTCCTGCTGGCTAGCCTTTTCCTCGAGCGCCCCGAGGCTTGCCTTCAGTGCAATGCGGCTGTCGCCGCTGGACAGGCTCGCTTTTTCGTGGATCGCGACGGCCGCCTTGAGGCGCGCGATCTCCTGCTCCTGGGACGCGGCGAGGGCGCGGGCCTCGCGAAGCTTCTTTTCGTTTTCGTCCACGGACTTCGCGGCCGCGTCGGGACGGAGAGGAATGGGCTTGCTGCCGTTGAGGCCCTGGGCACGGGGGGCGGCGTCGGCCGTTTCGGCAATGGCCTTCTGCAGGCGGTCGATCAGCGCGCTCTGCTCGCGCGAGCGCGTGCGCAACGCATCGAGCTCGGCGCGCATGGCGACGACGGCATCGGCGCCCGTATCCGCGGCGCCGGCGCCGGCCTTTGCGCCTGCCGTTTCGAGCGCAGTCGTGAGCCGCTGGACCTCGCGCTTCAGTTGCTCATTGATCGCGCCGGCTTCCTGGAGGGCCCGTGCCTGTCGCTCGGCGGCGCGGGTCAGGCCGGCGATCTCGTCGTCGCGGCCGGAGAGGTGCTGCTTGGCCTCATCAAGACGCTCGCCGAGGCGCGGCAGGCGGTCGGCAATGGTCTGCTCGAGGACGCTGCGGGCATTGAAGGCGCCTTCGAGCGAGGCCTTGAGCGCCTCGACGTCGGCCTCGAGGCCATTGATGCGCGCGTCGCGGCGATTGAGCTCGATGAGCTGGCGGGCGGCAGCCAGCTTGACCTCGTCGAGCTCGACCTGCTGGTGATGGATCTTCAGCGCGTACTCGGCGCGCATCCGATCCTTGTCGGCCCGGATCTCGGCCTCGGTGAGCGGCATGGATTCGCGCAGCCGCTCGCTCGTCAAGCGCACGGCGCGCGCCCAGAAGCCCGGTGCGGCCAGCAGCCAAAGCAGGCTCGCGGCGAGAAAGCCGAGCACCACGAACATCACTGATTGGATCGTGATCAAGCCCGAAATCCTCGGCCCCGAAATCCCTGGGTTGCTCCCACTGCTCGCCCGGACGGCAGAGCCGGGCTCCCAGGGGTCTCCCCCAAAAAGCCTCCCCGGTCAGGGCGGTTCGAACGGCAACGCCGATGCCTCCAGGAGACATCGATGCCACGCGGTCCTACCACGCCCGTCCGATGGGCTTGCGGGCCGGCATGGCTGCCGGCACCCTGCACCGCCTCAGAAGGGGTTCCAGGTCGGGCGACGTGTATACTTCAAATAGCCGATATTGGCACCCATGCGAAGGCCAATCCCGGAGCGGATCGGCGCCATGACCATGTCGTCGTTCGTCTGGAAGTTGATGCCGACGCCGCCGACGACATACGCGGAGCCCTCGACACCGGCGAACCGCCGGTAGATGTCGTGGGGGTCGCGCATCCGGTAGACGAGGATCATGGTCTTCGAGCCGTCGCCACCCGCGTCATAGCCGATGGACGGGCCCTGCCAGTAAACCGGGTGCTGGCCGGCGTCGCGTGTGTAGAGCGTGCCGCGACCATAGCGGAGGCCTGCGACGAAGGCCCCGCCCATGTCCTCACCGAGGATGTAGCCGTTCGGGCGGCCCTGCTTGCGGAAAGCGTACTCGATGACGCTGGCGAGCCCCTGGCTGACGGCACCGAAGAAGCCGTGCCCGGCCCGCGTGATCTCGTGCATCGAGTAGGTGCCGTCGCGCGGATCCTCGTCGTGATATCCCGGAGGTGGCGGCGGCGGATAAGCCTCGCCCCGCGGCGGCGGCGGTGCGTAGCCATCACCGCGATAGGGGGCCGCTTCCCGGTAGGGCGGTGCCGCAGGCGGAGGGGCCTGATAGTAGGGTTCAGGACGCGGGGCCGGCGGCGGACTGTAGGCATCGCCCCGCGGCGAGCCGTACGAAGGGACCTGGCGCCCCGTCTCGTAGGGCGGCCGGTAGGGCGGAGGATCGAGCGATTCGCGCTCGACGTAGCCGCCTGCCTGGGCGAGCCGCAACTGGGGCAGCGAGGCACCCGGCAGCGCCGCATCGCGCTCGCCAGCCGGGACGGCGTGGACAATCGGCGCCCCGTCCTGATCGAGCGCAACGATCTGGGCCTGGGCCGAGGTAAGCCCCAACCCTAAGCCCAAGCCGAGCGCCAGCGCGCCCGCCTGCAGTCGCAGCAAAGTCGTCATGAGCATGGCTCGCCCGTAGGAGTGTGCAATCCCTCTGGCGGCCGCGTGCCCGCGGCCGTATGGTGAATAAAGTCTTGCCGGCAAAGTGTTACCAAACTGTGGCCTCGAGGGCCGATGCGCCCGATTTCGGCCGCAAGTTCGTTGGCTTCGGTACGACTTCCGGGCCGAGGCGCTGTCGCAACAGTGCCGTTGCACGTGTGGCAGACCGGCACTAATGCTTTATCGCATTCGAGCGGAACCACGCACGGTATGCCGTGCGGGCGAACGAAAAGTCAGGGAGCGACCGGGAAGGGGCTGCAATGGCAAAGAAATACAAGACGTTGGTCATGGGTGCGTCCTACGGGTCGCTGCTCGGTACGAAGCTCGCGATGGCGGGCCATGATACGGTTCTGGTGTGCCTCCCGGCCGAGGTGGAGAAGATCAACGCCGAGGGCGCGCTGGTGAAGATCCCGGTGCGCGGGCGCGAGGGGCTGGTCCAAATCAACAGCCGCAAGCTCCCGGGCAAGTTGAGCGCGGCCGGGCCGGCGGACGTCGATCCCAAAGAGTTCGACCTGATCGCGCTCGCCATGCAGGAGCCGCAGTACCGCACGCCGGGCGCCCGGGAGCTGCTGCAACTGGTCGCCAAGTCGGGCCGCCCGTGCATGTCGATCATGAACATGCCGCCGCTCCCCTATCTCGCGCGCATTCCTGGCCTCGACGTGAGCAAGCTGCGCCACTGCTTCACGGACGCGACGGTGTGGGATGCCTTCGATCCCAAGCTCATGACGCTCTGCAGCCCCGATCCGCAGGCCTTCCGTCCGCCCGAGGAGCCGGTCAACGTCCTCCAGGTGCGCCTGCCGACCAACTTCAAGTCGGCGCGCTTCGAGAACCCGGAGCACACCGCCATCCTCCAGCAGATGGAGAAGGACATCGAGGCCGCGCGCTTCGACCTCGGCGGTGAGAAGATCGAGATCCCGGTGAAGCTCAAGGTGCACGACTCGGTGTTCGTGCCGCTTGCGAAATGGGCCATGCTGCTCGCCGGCAACTACCGTTGCGTGCAGAAGGATACGGTGCGGCCCATCAAGGAGGCCGTGCATTCCGATCCGGCGGCGAGCAAGGCGGTCTACGAGTGGGTCGTCGATCTCTGCGTCTCGCTCGGCGCGGACAAGGCCGATCTCGTCCCCTTCGAGAAGTATGCGAATGCGGCGCAGTCTCTCTTGACGCCGTCATCGGCGGCGCGTGCCCTCGCGGCAGGTGCGCCGAACATCGAGCGCGTCGACCTGCTCGTGCAGGGCATCGCGGCGTCGAAAGGGCGTTCGAACCCCGAGGTCGACCAGACCGTCGCCCTCGTCAACGGCTGGCTCGAGAAAAATCGCAAGAAAGCATCCTGAGGGGCACAAGAAGACCCATGCAAAAGGTCGACAATGCACAGGCTGTGAACCGTCTCATGCGGTTTCTGGCCGTAGAAGGTGTGACTGGGCATGAGGCGGCGATCGGCAAGGAGCTGGTCGCTGCGCTCAAGGAAGTGGGTGTGCCAGCGCGCGCCATTCGCTTCGACGATGCGCACAAGCGCATTCCCGTACCCTGCGAGATCGGCAATCTGATCGTCGATCTGCCGGGCCGCGGGCGCCTCGGCAATCACCCGCGCATTCTGTTCATGACGCACATGGACACCGTGCCGCTCTGTGCCGGTGCCAAGCCGAAGATCCAGGGCCGCAAGGTCGTCAACACCGTGCGCACCGCGCTCGGCGGCGACAACCGCACGGGCTGCGGCGTGCTCGTTACGCTCGCGGCCGAGCTTGCCGCGCAGAAGCTCGATCATCCGCCGCTGACGCTGCTCTTCACCGTCCGCGAGGAGAGCGGGCTCTGGGGTGCGCGCTTCGTCGATCCGAAGGATCTCGGCGGCGTGCGCATCGGCTTCAACTACGATGGTCGCTCGGCCTCCTACGTGACCGTCGGCGCCGTTGGTGCCGATCGCTGGGAGGTGGAGATCAGCGGTCGCGCGGCTCATGCCGGCGGTGCGCCGGAGCGCGGCATCAGCTCGACGCTGATCCTCGCCGAAGCGCTTTCCGATGTGCGGCGCGGCGGCTGGTTCGGTAAGGTCGTGCACGGCGACAAGCTCGGCACGAGCAACATCGGCGTCGTTGCTGGCCCCAACGGCGGCTCGGCCGGTGATGCAACCAACGTCGTGACGGACTACGTCAAGGTGCGCGGCGAAAGCCGCAGCCACGACGCAAAGTTCCACAAGGAGATCACGGCGGCCTACAAGGCAGCTTTCGCCAAGGCGGCAGCCGGCGTCACGAACGTGCAGGGCCAGTCCGGCAAGGCGAAGTTCGTCTCGCACACCGACTACTATCCGTTCCGCATGAAGGACAACGCGCCGGTCGTGCAGCGCGCGATCGAGGCGGTGACGGCACAGGGCATCAAGCCGGAGATCCGGGTCGCCAATGGCGGTCTCGATGCGAACTGGCTGGTCCGGCACGGCATCCCGACCGTCACGTTCGGCGCCGGACAGAACGAGCCGCACACGGTCGACGAGTGGATCGATCTCAAGGAGTACGAGGCCGCCTGCGGCCTTGCCGTGCAGCTCGCGACGATGAGTTAACCAGCGGCCACTAACCTCGCTCCAGTAAAGCAAAAAGTGATTCGCAGCAGGCTCTGCGCTCCCGCCTCGGCGGGCGGCGTGGCCGGCTGCGGCCGCAAATCGGGCGCGACCTCCCGCCAGACTAGGGAGGGAATTCCGCGCGCCGGGGCCAGCTTGCAGGAGCAATCATTATGCGCACGTCTACGCCAACCACACAGGGTCCAGGCGGCTCCGGTCGCCCGGAGCTGCCGAGCCTGAAGCTCGGGAGCTTCGGCCTCGCAGTCATCGCTGCTCTGGCGCTCATCACCATCTGGCTCGGCATCTACCGGATCGACGCCGGCCATGTCGGTGTCGTGAAGCGCTTCGGCAACGTGATCGACGTCGCCGATCCGGGATTGCACATCAAGCTGCCCTGGGCCGATACCGTCGAGGAAATGGAAGTGCGTGAGCGCGCCTTCAATATGACCCTCGAAGCCGCTTCCCAGGACCCGCTCGAGATTCCCATTCAGGTGACCGTCAACTGGCTCGTGAAGCGCGAGAAGGTCAAGGAGCTCTACATCCAGTTCGGCAGCCTCGATCAGTTCGAGAAGCGGATCATTCTTCCGCGCCTGAACGATACGGTGAAGGGCGTGACGAGCGCCTATACGGTCAACGACCTGCTGCGCAAGCGCACAGAGTATCGGGATCGGTCCATGGAGACTTTCGCCAAGCGCATGCCCGACGATGTCGAGATTACCGGCTTCTCCGTCGTCAACATCGGCTTCCCTCCCGAGTACACGAAGGCGATCCGCGACAAGCAGGTCGCGCGCGAGCAGGCCGAGACGGAGAAGTTCGTGCTCGAGCGCCAGCGCCTGACCTCGACACAGGTGACGCAGAGCGCTGAAGCACAGCGCGATGCCGACAAGGCGCGCGCCGATGGTCGCGCCTATGAGATCAAGGTGCAGGGCGAGGCGCAGGCCCAGGCGATCCGCATCATGGGTGAGGCGCTCGCTCAGAACCCGCTCGTCGTCGAGTACCGCAAGGTCGAGAAGTGGGGCGGCAATTTCCCGACGACATTCATGGGCGGCGACGCTGGCGCCAACACGCTCTGGAGCATGCCGGGCAGCGGAACGCCGCCGCCGACGGGCGGCCCGCCGCGTGCCGCAAACACGCAGCAGCCAAGGCAGTGATGCGGGCGCGTGCCAAATGCCAACCTAGTTCCTCCCCCCTGGTGGGGGAGGTTAGGAGGGGGGGATTGCAGAGCACTAGCGGTAGGGGTTCCCCCCACCCCTAACCCCTCCCCACAAGGGGGAGGGGATTTGAGCGTCGTGCGGTGACGCAATCGCCTCACGCCTTCCCGCTCACGACCTCGGCCTTTTCGAGCACGGCGTGCAGCAGCACGTCGGTGCCGGCGGCGGCCCATTCGGGCGTCATGTCCTCGGCCTCGTTGTGGCTGATGCCGTCAATGCAGGGCGTGAAGATCATGGCCGCCGGGGCGATGCGCGCGACGTAGACGGCGTCATGGCCGGCGCCCGAGGTGATGTCGCGGGTCGTGTAGCCGAGCTTGGACGCAGCATTGCGCACGGCCGTGACGCAGCTCGCCTCGAAGGGTTGCGGCGGGAAGTCGGCGACCATCTTGATCTCAGCCGTGACGCCCGTGCGCGCGGCGATCTCCTCGAGGCCTTTGCGCAGCGCCTTGTCCATGGAGATGAGCTTGTCGCCATCGGGATGACGGAAGTCGACCGTCACGAAGACGCGTCCCGGAATGACGTTGCGCGAGTTCGGATAGACCTCGACCATGCCGCAGGTGGCGCAGGCACTGGGATCGTGATCGTGGCCGATCTTGTTCACGAGCTCGACGATGCGCGAGGCGCCGAGCAGCGCGTCCTTGCGCCGGTTCATCGGCGTCGGCCCGGCATGGCTCTCGACGCCCGTCAGCGTGATCTCGTACCACTTCTGGCCGTTTGCCGCCGTGACGATGCCGATCTCGATGCCTTCTTCCTCGAGGATCGGGCCCTGCTCGATGTGCAGCTCGAAGAGTGCGTGGATCGGACGGCCGCCGACCTTCTCGGGGCCTGAATAGCCGATCCGGTTCAGCTCCTCGCCGAAGACTTTGCCCTCGGGATCGCGCGTCGCCAGAGCCTCATCGAGCGGGATGACGCCCGCGAAGACGCCTGAGGCAATCATGGCCGGCGCAAAGCGCGAGCCTTCCTCGTTCGTCCACATGCAGATCTCGATCGGGTGGCGCGTCTTGATGTCGAGATCATTCAGCGAGCGCACGACCTCGAGCGCGGCCATCACGCCGAGCGCGCCATCGAATTTGCCGCCTGTCGGTTGTGTGTCGAGATGGCTGCCGATCAGGACCGGCGGCAGGCTGTCGTCCGCGCCTGCACGCCGCGCGAACATCGAGCCCATGCGGTCGATGGAGATCGAGCATCCTGCCTTGCGGCACCAGTCTCCGAAGAGATCGCGCGACTGGCGGTCGAGATCGGTCAGGGTCAATCGATTGACGCCGCCTTTGGGCGTCGCGCCGATCTTGGCCATGTCCATGAGGCTGTCCCACAGCCGCTTGCCGTCGATCCTGAGGTTGCTGTCCGCGGTCATGACGTACTTTCTTTGATTTCGATCAACTGAGCTGCCTCGGAGCGGGCCCGATCCGGCCAATCGCCGCATGTCTATGCGCATGACGGGCCGGCGCCAAAGGACTATTGCCATTCGGGGCATACAATTGGAAGCTGGAAGGGTAGGCAGGAAGGCGTCCGGAAGAGACGAGCCCGGGAGCGAACACGACTAAAGATCGAAACCCATCCGCACGAAGCTCCATAGCATCACCTGAACCGGACCCTCCCCTCATGAGCAACGATGTGATCGTCCTTGGCGCCGGCATGGTCGGCGTGTCCACCGCGCTGCATTTGCAGGAACGCGGCCGCTCGGTGGCCCTGGTCGACCGCCGGGGCGTCGCCGAGGAGACCTCCTACGGCAATGCCGGCATCATCCAGCGCGAAGGCATCGTGCCCTACCTCTTCCCGCGCGAGTGGGCGACCATCCTGCGTCATGCGCGCAACCAGTCGACGGAGGCGGCCTTCCAGTGGTCGTCGCTGCCGAGCATCGCGCCGTGGATGTTCAGGTACTGGCGCTGGTCGACCGATGAGGGCATGCACGCGACCGCGCGCGCCATGGCGCCGATCGTGACGCGCTGCGTCGACGAGCACGAGCGCCTCATGAACGAGGCCGGCGTCATCGGTATGCTCCGGCGCACCGGCTATCTGCGCCTCTATCGCACCGAGGAGGGTCTCGAGAAGGCCATCCGCGAGGATTCACAGGTCAAGGCGAAGTATGGCGTCGTGGCGAAGGCGGTCGGCCGCTCGGAGCTGGCGGAACTCGAGCCGCACCTGAAGTCCGTGTATGTCGGCGGCGTCATGCTTCCCGATCCGTGCAGCGTCGCGGACCCGAGTGCGCTCGGCAAGGCCTACGGCGATCTCTTCGTGCGGCGCGGTGGTGCGCTCGTCGAGGGCGAGGCGCGCTCGCTGACGCGCGATGGCGCGGGATGGAAGGTCGCGACGCGCGATGGCTGGATCTCGGCGCCGGATGTCGTCGTCGCGCTGGGGCCGTGGTCGGACATGGTCACGAAGGCGCAGGGGATCAAACTGCCGTTCGGCGTGAAGCGCGGCTATCACATGCACTACCGTCCCGAGGGCAATGCCACACTCAATCGGCCGGTCATCGACACGACTGTCGGCTATGCCATGGCGCCGATGAGCAAGGGTATCCGCATCACGACGGGCGCCGAGTTCGCGACGCGCGATGCGCCGCCGAACCCGGTGCAGCTCGAGCGTGTCGAGCCGCTTGCGCGGGCAGCCTTCCCGCTCGCGGAGCGCGTCGAGGCAGAGCCTTGGCTCGGACGGCGGCCGTGCCTGCCGGACATGCTGCCGATCATCGGTCAGGCGGTGGGCAAAAAGGGCCTTTGGATGAACTTCGGCCACCACCATCTCGGCTTCACGCTCGGGCCGGTGACGGGCCGTCTGCTCGCCGAGATGATGACGGGCGAAAAGCCCTTCACCGATCCGCACCCCTACCGCGCCGAGCGCTTCTGAGCGCGCTCAGGCACCTTTCCCGAACTTGTCGCGCCACGCCGGCAGCGCGCCGTGGAAGGGCAGCGCCGTCGCCTCGTAGACGCCGCGGGCAATGGCGCGCGCGAGGCAATCGCCGGCCGCCATGCCGATCTCGGTCAGATCCGGTACGGGATCGGTGAGCATCTTCTTCTGCGTTGCCACGGCGAAGACGGTGTCGCCGTCCATGGGCGCGTGCGCGGGGCGAACGGCGCGGGCGAGGCCGTCGTCGGCCATGATGGCCATGCGCTTGGCTTGTGCCTTGGTCAGGATTGCATCGGTTGCGACGAGGCCGATCGTCGTTGCGGTCTGACGGCCGCCCTTCATGCGCAACGCGAGGTCGGATGCGGACAAATGGGCCGGCATTCCGAGGCCGCCGAATTCCGTGCCGACTTCCACGGATGCGGCCCAGAAATGCGGCCCCGTGCCGATGGTCGCCGAGCCGACAGCATTCACGATGACGATGGCGGCGACCGTGAAGCCGCTCTCGGTGATCATGCTCGCCGAGCCGAGGCCGCCTTTCATCGTGACGGTCGTCGCGCCATATCCGCCGCCGACCGTGCCGAGCGCGAACTCGCCGGCCGTCGCGTGCTCAGCCGCCTGCCAGCCGAGCTCCCAGTAAGGCGGCATCCGGCCCCAATCCTTGTTGCCGCCATTCAGCATGTCGAAGGTCGTTGCCTGAATCGCAATCGGGATGTTGATCGGGCCGATGCGGACACCGGCCCCTTGCTCGCGCAGGCAGTTCACAGCGCCACCGGCCGCATCGAGCCCGAACAGCGATCCGCCGGACAGGATCACCGCATTGACGCCGACGGCGCTCATTTCCGTATCGAGCAGTGTCGTGTCCCGGGTTCCTGGCGCGCCGCCCCTCGTGACGCCCGATGCGACGTTCTCGACGTCGATGACGATCGCCGTGATGCCGCTCGCGACCTTGGCATCATAGGCATTGCCGACGCGCAGGCCCTCGATATCGGTGATGAGGTTTCTCACGATTGAGATGTCCTTCTAATTGCTGGCTGGCTCGCGTCCCGTTCTAAGTTAGACTGCCCAAAGGTTAACCGGTTGACGATGTCCAACAAAGATCACCGGGGCCGGGAGGCAAGCCCACTATGCGCAGGCAGGTCGTCATCATCGGCTCGGGGCCGTCCGGCCTGCTTCTGGGCCAGCTCCTTCATGGAATTGGCATTGACGCGCTGATCCTGGAGCGGTCCAGCAAGGAGCACGTGCTCTCGCGCGTGCGTGCCGGAGTGCTGGAGGAGGGGACGGTCGGCCTCGTGCGGGCGACGGGTCTCGCCGGCCGACTCGATGCGCAAGGTCTGAGGCACGACGGCATCGAGTTCGCGTTCGATGGCCGGCGCCACCGCATTGATCTGCATGAGCTGAGCGGCGGCAAACGCGTCGTCGTCTATGGCCAGACCGAGCTGACGGCCGACCTGATGGCGGGCCGCGAGGCGGCGGGCACTGAGACCATCTATGAAGCCGCTGACGTCATGCCGCACGGCTTCGACACCGACGCGCCTTACGTCACGTATGTCCACGGGGGCACCACGCATCGCGTGGACTGCGATTTCATTGCGGGGTGCGACGGCTATCACGGCATCTCGCGTCGCGCCGTGCCCGCGGGCGCGATCTCGACCTTCGAGCGCTCCTATCCCTTCGGCTGGCTCGGCCTCCTGGCCGAGGTGCCGCCCGTCAGCCACGAGCTGATCTATGCGAGCCACCCGCGTGGTTTTGCACTCTGCTCCATGCGCTCGCCGACGCGCAGCCGCTACTACGTGCAATGCGACGGCGACGAGAAGGTCGAGAACTGGTCGGACCAGCGCTTCTGGGACGAGCTGCGCCGGCGCCTGCCCGCAGATGCCGCCGACGCCGTGACGACAGGCCCCTCATTCGAGAAGTCGATCGCGGGGTTGCGCTCGTTCGTCGCCGAGCCCATGCGCTTCGGCCGCCTGTTCCTGTGCGGCGATGCCGCGCACATCGTGCCGCCGACGGGCGCCAAGGGCCTCAATCTCGCGGCGAGCGATGTCCATTATCTCTTCGAGGCGCTCCGCGAGTTCTACGGCGAGCGCTCGGCGGCCGGCCTCGATGCCTATTCGGCGCGCGCGCTCGCGCGAGTCTGGAAGGCCGTGCGCTTTTCCTGGTGGATGACCTTGCTGCTCCACCGCTTCCCCGATGCATCGCCATTTGCCGAGAAGCTCCGGGCGACCGAGCTCGACTACGTAACGACGTCACGCCACGCGGCGGCGGCCCTAGCCGAGAACTATGTCGGCCTCCCCTACTGAGGGGCCTATTGAGCATGGCTCCGCGACTTGTTTCGGCCGCTTGCTTGCTGATAAGCTCCAGTAAAACAAGGGGATGGGGAACAACATGGGAGAGGGCCGATGACAGAGACCTACGCGCCGCGAGACTGGTCATCGCAGCCGCCCTATCTCCACCCGGACTACAAATCCACGGTGCTGCGCGCGCCGACGAAGCCGCTCATTCCGATCCGCCAGTCGCTCTCCGAGATCACGGGACCGGTCTACGGCCATGAGAGCCTCGGCAACCTCGATGCCGACCTCACGCGCAATGCCATCAAGGGCGGCGAGCCGATCGGCGAGCGCATAGTCGTCACGGGCCGCGTGCTCGACGAGAACGGCCGGCCGCAGCCGAACATGCTGATCGAGATCTGGCAGGCTAATGCCGCTGGCCGCTACGTGCATGTGGTCGATCAACACCCGGCGCCGCTCGATCCGAATTTCCTCGGTGGCGGGCGCTGCGTCACCGACAGCGAGGGCCGCTACAAGTTCACGACGATCAAGCCCGGCGCCTATCCCTGGGGCAATCACGACAATGCCTGGCGCCCGGCGCACATTCACTTCTCGCTCTTCGGCCCGAGCCTTTCCACGCGCCTCGTGACGCAGATGTACTTCCCCGGCGATCCGCTGCTCGCGTTCGACCCGATCTACATGGGGACGCCGGCCGACTGCCGCGAGTTGCTGATCTCGCGCTTCATGCTCGAGCACACGCAGCCATCATTCGCGCTCGGCTACGAGTTCGACTTCGTGCTGCGCGGCCGTCGCCAGACACCGGTCGAATGAGGCGGATGGCATGAGCAAGCTACGACAGACGCCATCGCAGACGGTCGGGCCCTTCTTCGCCTACGCGCTGACCCCCGAGCAGTACGGCTACGACTTCACGAGCATTGCCGGCGGCTCGCTCATCGAGGGCGATGTGCCCGGCCAGCGCATCCGCATCGAGGGGCGCGTGCTCGACGGCAAGGGCGAGGTCGTGCCCGACGCGATGATCGAAATCTGGCAGGCCGATGGAGAGGGTCGCTACGCGCATTCTGCCGATCCACGCGGCTCCAATATCGGCTTCAGGGGTTTCGGTCGCATGGGAACGGGCACGGACCCGCAATCGCGCTTCATCTTCGACACGATCAAGCCGGGCTCGGTCGATGGCGCGCAGGCGCCGCACATCAATGTCGTCGTCTTCATGCGCGGCTTGCTGCTGCACGCCTTCACGCGCATCTACTTCTCCGACGAAGCCGCTGCGAACGCGCGCGATCCCGTGCTCGCAAGCGTGCCGGCCGAGCGCCGCAACACGCTGATCGCCGTCAGGGATGAGAAATCCGCCGGTGCCGTCTACCGCCTCGACATTCACATGCAGGGGCCCAACGAGACGGTCTTCTTCGACGTCTGAGCGTTAGGGTGATCATCACACTAGGCGCTCGCCCAACAGGAGCACTCCATGTCCACGCCTGCCTATGATCCCGCCGCGCGGCGGCTGACGTTCTCCGATCGCGTCCGCGCCTTCGCCGATGGGAGCGACACGCCCCGCAAGTATCTCGAGCGCTGCCTCGAGACGATCGCCGCGCGCGAGCCCGTCGTGCAGGCCTGGGTGTGCACGAACGTCGATGGCGCACGCGCCGCCGCGGACGAGGCGGGCGCACGCTACAAGGCAGGCCGGCCACTCTCTGGGGTGGACGGCTGTCCGATCGGCGTGAAGGACCTGATCGCCACCAAAGACATGCCGACGGAGATGGGCACGCCGGCCATGAAAGGCCGCGTCACGAACGAGGACTCTTCCTCCGTGCAGGCGCTGCGCCGCGGAGGCGCGGTCATCCTCGGCAAGCTGGTGACGACCGAGATGGGCATGTCTCATCCGGGCCCGACGACCAATCCGTGGGATCCCGCGCGCACGCCGGGCGGCTCGTCATCGGGCTCGGCTGCGGCCGTTGCGGCGGACATGGTGCCGGTCGCGCTCGGCACGCAGGTCGGCGGCTCGATCATCCGCCCGTCGGCCTACTGCGGCAACATTTCGCTGAAGCCGACACAGGGCGCGCTCAATCGCGGCGAGCGCCAGGGCTACAGCCAGTCGACCGTCGGGCCGCACGCCAATTCGATCGAGGATATGTGGGCCTGCGCCTGGCAGATCGGCGTCGATGCGGGCGGGGATCCGGGCTCGCCTGGGCTCTACGGCGACCCGACGCCGGCCGCGCCGCGCAAGCCGCGCCGTCTCATTGCCGTCGAGACCGAAGGCTGGGCCGTCGCGGATGCGGCGACGCATCAGGCCTTCGAGAAGATCTGTGCGAGCCTGAAGCAGGCTGGCGTCGAGATCATCACGCGCAAGTCCTCGGCGAAGATCGAGGCCTACGAGCAGTCGATTTCGGCGGCGGGCGCGGGTACGGCCGTCACATGCGGATGGGAAGGCCGCTGGTCGTGGCGGAACTTCGCCGAGCGCTATCCCGGCCAGATGACGGCGAGCCTTGGCGAGCGCCTCAACCGCGCCGAGGGCTACACGCTGGAGACCTATCGCACGGCCGTGATGCGGCGCGAGGATATGCGCCAGCGCCATGCCGAGCTGATGGTCGATGCCGATGCCGTGATCGCGCTTTCGTGCCCGGGCATCGCGCCGCTTTCGGGCCCGCCGGGCGGCAACGAGGTGCGCACGACCGGCAATGCGGCCTGCAACTACTTCACCTCGGCGATCGGTATGCCGGCGATCACGCTGCCGCTGATGGCCGTCGCCGGAATGCCGGTCGGCGTGCAGCTCTGCGGCGCCGTGCATGGCGATCATGCCCTGACCGGGCTCGCCGCCTGGGTGCTCACGAACGTCAAGCCGGTTGTTGTCTAGGAGGATCACATGAGCGCGCTCAAGAACGGCGAGTTCACCAAAGTCGATGTCGATGGCCGCATCCTGACGGTGACGATCAATCGCCCCGACGTCATGAATGCCGTGCATCCGATGGTGAGCCAGGAGATGTCGGCGATCTTCGACGCCTTCGCGGAAGATCCGGAGCTGTGGATCGGTATCGTCACCGGCGCTGGCGATCGTGCCTTCTCCGCGGGCAATGACCTCAAGTATCACGCCGAGCTGCGCGCGAAGTCCGGTGCGCGTCCGGCCTCCCCGGCTTCGGGCTTCGGCGGCCTCACGAATCGCCACGACCTCGACAAGCCGCTGATCGCCGCGGTCAACGGCGTCGCCATGGGCGGCGGCTTCGAGATCGCGCTCGCCTGCGACATCATCATTGCCTCGGACAAGGCGCGCTTCGCGTTGCCGGAGCCGCGCGTCGGCTTGTCGGCAGGCGCCGGCGGCATGCAGCGTCTCGCGCGCCAGATCCCGCTCAAGAAGGCCATGGGCATGATGCTCACCGGGCGCCACGTTCCGGCCGCCGAGGGCTATGAGCTCGGCTTCGTAACAGCCGTGGTGCCGCACGCCGAGATCATGAAGGAAGCACGCCGCTGGGCCGACATGATCCTCGAGTGCTCGCCGATGAGCATACGGGCGACGAAGCAGGTGGTCATGCGATCGCTCGACAACCCGATTATGGAAGTGAGCATGAAGAACATGCGGTATCCGGCCTATGTCGCGCATCGCAACAGCGAGGATGCGATCGAAGGGCCCAAAGCCTTTGCCGAGAAGCGCAAGCCCAAGTGGACCGGCCGCTGAAGGCCCTTTCGAGCCCGGCAATGCATTGTTGGACGGCTGGGTTGCGCGCCGCCGTGGCGCGTGGCCTTGCGCGCGCCCTCGAACTGGCGACAATGCCCTCAAAGCACCAACACTGAGGAGAACGCCCATGAGCGTCCCTGCCGACGAGGATTTCGGCTTCGCCCCCGACCATTCCGAGCCCATTCCCTACAGGAAGCGCATTCGCGACTACTACGTCGGCCTCGGCTTCGGCGCGCCCTACAAGTGGGCGCACTACGACGATGTCCCGTTCGCGCCGCTCAAGAAGCCGCTCAGCCAGTCCAAGGTCACGCTGATCACGACGGCCGCGCTCTACCAGCCCGACAAGGGCGATCAGGGACCCGGCTCGCCGTACAACTCGGCCGCCAAGTTCTACGTCGTCTACTCGCTCGACTCCTCGAAGGATCACGACACGCGCATCTCGCACGTCGGCATCGATCGCGCACACACCACACAGGAGGACTCGGGCACCTGGTTCCCGCTGCCGGCGCTGCGCGAGGCGGCAAAGCGCGGGCTGATCGGCGGCCTCTCGCCGCACGTGCATGGCCTTCCGACCAACCGCAGTCACCGCACGACGCTCGACGTGGATTGCCCCGAGCTTGTGCGACGCGTACTGGCCGACAAGGCCGACGTCGCGATCCTCTGCGCGAACTGCCCGGTCTGCCACCAGAGCATCAGCCTCGCCGCGCGCGCGCTCGAAGCGGCCGGTATCCCCACGGTCGTGATGGCCTGCGCGAAGGACATCGTCGAGTTCATCGGTGTGCCGCGCCTCGCCTTCAGCGATTTCCCGCTCGGTAATGCGGCCGGCAAGCCCAAGGACAAGGACTCGCAGCGCAGGACGCTCGAGCACGCGCTGCGCGTTCTCGAGTCCGCGCCCGGTCCGCGCACGACCGTGCAGAACCCGATCCGCTGGAGCGACAATCCCGATTGGAAGCTCGACTACTCGAACCTCGAGCGCCTCTCGGCGGAGGAGATCGCGCGGCGCAAGGCCGAGTTCGATCGCCAGAAGCAGATTGCCAAGGCCAAGCTCGCCGAGGACATGAAGCTCAAGGGGGCGGCCGAATGAGCCAGCCATTCACGGGCGTCCGCGTCCTCGATTTCACGCAGGTGTTTGCAGGACCCTTCGGCAGCTACCAGCTCGCGCTTCTCGGCGCCGACGTCATCAAGATCGAGCGGCCCGGCGGCGACGACATGCGCTATGGCCCGCCGAACAAGGAATGGTCCGACCGCGGTCTCGGCACGGGCTGGATGGCGATCAACGCCAACAAGCGCAACATCGCGCTCGACCTCACCAAGCCCGAGGCCATCGCGATCGTGAAGAAGCTCGCCGAGACGGCGGACGTCGTGATGGAGAACTTCCGTCCGGGCGTCATGGACAAGCTCGGCATCGGCTACGAGGCACTCTCCAAGGTCAATCCGCGCATCATCTATGCCGCGGTCTCGGGCTTCGGCCAGACGGGCCCCGAGCGCACGACCGGCGCCTATGACGGCAAGATCCAGGCCATGAGCGGCTTGATGTCGATCACTGGCTCTCAGGAGAGCGGGCCGACGCGCGCGGGCTTTGCGGTGTGCGATGCGATCGGCGGCATGTCGCTCGCGTTCGGTGTCGCGAGTGCGCTCTTCCAGCGCACGCATACGGGCAAGGGCCAGCTCGTCGACGTGGCCATGCTCGACTCGGCGCTGACCTTCATGTCGTCCTTCGTCGTGGACTACACGGTCGGCGGTCACGTGCAGGGGCCATCCGGCAATCGCGCGCAGAGCCGCTTGCCGACGGCCGATCTCTTCAAGGTCAAGGACGGGCACCTGCTGCTCGCGGTCAACAACGACAAGCAGTTCATCGCGCTCGCGAAGGCGATCGGCCATCCCGACCTGCCGAACGATCCGCGCTTCATCGACTGGCCCTCGCGCATCGAGAACGAGGTCGCGCTGCGCCAGATCATCGAGGAAGTGTTCTCGACGGCGGATGCGGCGACCTGGGATGAGCGCCTGACGGCGGCAAATGTGCCATGCTCGCGCATCTGGTCGCTGGCCGAGGTCGTGAAGCATCCGCAGCTCGACTCGCGCACGATCCTGCAGAAGGTGGATTCGCCTTATGGCGAGGTCGAGCTGATCGCATCCGGTATCCGCTATGCGCACGGTGGCGCCGAGATCAAGCGCTTCCCGGTCATGCCGGGCGCGGATACGGACGCGGTGCTCGGCGAGGCCGGCTATTCGGCCGAGGAGATCGCGGCGTTCAAGGCTGCTGGCGTGGCCACGAGCGGCATTCGCGCAGGGAGAAAGTCATGAGTGAGAGCCCAGCGGTCACCTATCAGCGCGAAGGCGCGGTTGCGATCATCACGATCAATCGCCCGGAGCGCATGAACAGGCTCGATGCCGAGATCGTCGATGGCCTGCACGACCGCTGGGTTCAGTTCATGGCCGATGATGCGGCGCGCGTCGCGGTGCTCACGGGCGCGGGCGACAAGGCCTTCTCCGCCGGCGCCGATCTGAAAGCCGTACCGCATCATCTGTACCACGGCATTCCGGGCATTGGTTATCCGGTCGACAAGCCGGTGATCGCCGCAGTCGCGGGCTGGTGCATTGGCGGCGGCATGGTGCTGACGACCATGTGCGATCTCATGATCGTCGCCGAGAATGCGAAGTTCTCTTACCCCGAGGTGAAGATCGCCTTCTCGGGCGGGCTCATCTCCAATCTCGTGACGCGCATCCCGCACAAGATCGCCATGGAGCTGCTGCTCGTCGGCGATACCATCGATGCCAAGCGCGCCTACGAGGTTGGTTACGCGAACAAGATCGTGCCCATCGATCAGCTCATGCCGACCGCCATGGACTATGCGCGCCGCATTGCCGAGACGGCGCCCATGCCCTCGCGGATGCTCAAGCGCTTCGCCGCCGAGACGCTGCCCAAGGGCCCGACCGAGATCGCCGGTATCGCGCGCTCGCAGGTCGATGCGATCAACCGCAGCGAGGACTGGGTCGAGGGTCGCGCCGCCTTCGCCGAGAAGCGTCCCCCGAAGTTCAAGGGGAAGTAGCTGTCGCCCCGGACTCCGCACTTATTCCTCCCCCCTTGTGGGGGAGGTTAGGAGGGGGGGATCGCAGAACATCGGCGGTTAGGGGGTCCCCTCACCCCTAACTCCTCCCCACAAGGGGGAGGGGGATTGCGTCGGCTTTGGATCAAATCATCTTCAGCGGGGCAAGACCACACCAGCGCGCAGTGAAGAGCGCAATGGATTTCGTCGCCTGCTTGATGGTCGCGAGCTCCACGGCCTCGTCGATGCTGTGGATGTTGCGGCCCCCGGGCCCGTACACGAGCGTCGGGATCTTGTCGTAGAGGATGGTCACGCGCGCATCGAGATAGGCCGGCATGACCTGCTCTTGCAGCGGGCTGCCATGAATGGCCTCGTGCGCAGCAGCGAGCGTCTTCTCGGCATCGCTGCCCGGCTCCAGCACGAATCCCTCGCACGAGAAGCCCGTCCACTTGATGACCGGCGGCGTGTTTCCGCTGCCGGGCGTCCGGCGCGAGAAGTCGCTGATCGTCTGCTCGATGCGCCGCTTCAATTCTGAGGCGGGGACGCCCGGCAGCATGGACAGCCGGCAGTGAACCGTGCATGAGGCCGGCACGGTCGAGTTCCAATCGCCGCCTTCGATCTGCCCGATATTGAGATTGATCGGGTGGACGAGCTCCTTGAAGAGCGGGTGCTGCGCCGCCTCGACATTGAGCTGCTCTTCCAGCACGCGCAGGGCGGCGATCACCTGATAGGCCGCATCGATCGCGTTCAAGCCCGCCTGCATCTCGCGTGCGTGCGCGGGGCGGCCGTAGACGCGCACCGAGAACCACACGACGCCGACATTGGCGCGTGTGAGCTGGCCGCGCGTCGGCTCCGGGCAGATGGCGGCATCGGCGCGATAGCCGCGCACGGAGGTCGCGAGCGTGCCGTTCCCCGTGCTCTCCTCCTCGGGTACGGACTGCACGTGGATGGTTGCGGCCGGCTCGAAGCCGGCGCGCTTGATGGCATCGAGCGCGAAGATGTTTGCGGCAAGGCCCGCCTTCATGTCGCAGGCGCCTCGGCCGTACATCCAGCCATCGCGGATGACGGGATCGTACGGCGGATGCGTCCACATATCGGTCGGGCCGGGCGGCACGACATCGATGTGCGCATTCATGATGAGCGAGCGGCCCTTCGTGGACTTCGGCCGATGCGTGCCGACGACGACCCACGCGTTCTCGTAGGAGACCGCGATCGGCGAGAAGCCGGGATGGTCCTTGATGTCCTCTTCGGTGACGCGCCAGCGATCCATGTCATAGCCGCGCCTGGAGAGCGCGTTGAAGACATAGTCCTGCACGGTGTGCTCGGCGCCGCGCACGGACGGACAGCGCACGAGGTCCTGCAGGAAGGCCACCTCTTCGTCGAAGCCACGCTCGACCTCGTCGAGAATGCGCTGCTCCTCCGCGGTCACTTTGCTCATGAGCCGTTCTCTCTATTTCTCGATCTTTGCGAGCGTCTCGTTGAGCGTGCGCTCGACGATATCGACGATCTCGTTGACTTCCTCCGACGTGATGATCAGCGGCGGCGCCAGCATGATGTGATCACCCTCGTTGCTGTCCGCGCTACCGCCCGTCGGGTAGCAGAGCATGCCGTTCGCCATGGCCTGCTTCTTGTACGTCTCGGCAAGTTTGAGTGCCCGCTTGAAGGGCGCCTTGGTCGTACGGTCGGCGACCAGCTCGATACCGATGAAGAGACCGCGGCCGCGGATGTCGCCGACGTGCGGATGCTGGCCGAGGCGCTCCTGAAGGCGCTTCTTCAACTCCGCGCCGCGTTCGCGACAATTGGCGAGCAGGCCCTCCTCCTCGATGACCTTCTGCACGGCGAGCGCGGCGGCGCAGGCCGTCGGATGCGCCATGTAGGTGTGCGTCCACTTGAGTGCGCCGGAGCCCTCGGCGAGCGGCGCGTAGTGCTCATCGCGCATGAGCACGGCGCCGGCGGGGCGACACCCGCCGCGGCCCCCCTCCGAGATGGCGACAAGGTCAGCCGAGACGCCCTCCTCCTCGATGGCGAAGAGATCCCCGGCCCGCCCCAGGCCGGCCATGACCTCGCCCCCGATCAGGGGCACGCCGTACTTGTCGCAGATCGGGCGGATTTCTTTGAAGTAGCCGGGCGTCGGCGCGGCGCGGCCGATGGACGAGCCGCTGACCGTCTCGGCGACGAAGCCCGCGATCTTTTCGGGCCCGACGCGCAGGATCTCCTCTTCGAGCGCGCGCGCGACGCGCATGCCATAGTCGGTCTCGCTTTCGTCCTCGCGCTTGTGGCGATAGGCGTAGCAGGGCGGGATATGGCTGATGCTCAAGCTATCGCCGAACATGGGCTCGACGAGCTGGCGCGTCGGTCGCGGACCGGCGAGCGCGATCATGCCGAGCGTGCCGCCGTGATAGGACTGGCCACGAGCGATGAAGTGCACGCGCTGTGGTTCGCCGCGCTCGATGTGGACCTGACGAGCGAGCTTGATTGCGGCTTCGACAGCCTCCGAGCCACCGGAGACGAACGCAACGCGGCCGAAGCCTTCCGGCGCGCGGGCGATGAGCCAGTCCGCGAGATCTTCCGAAGGCTTCGACACGAAGAACGAGGTGTGGGCGTAGGCCGCCTGCTCGGCCTGCTCCTTGATGGCGTCGATGACTTTTCTATTGCCGTGCCCGATCGAGGAGACTGCGGCGCCGCCGGATGCATCGATGTAACTTTTGCCGTTCGTGTCGAACAGGCGAACGCCCTTGCCGCCGGCGACCGTGGGGTAGTCGTGATTGAACGTGCGGTTGATGAGATGTGTCATGTTGCTTTCCTGCGGCGGCTTCCGGCTCGGCGGGTGATGTCGCGCGATATGAGTGGAGCCAATGTGGCAGTGCGGTGCGTCGGCGTCGAGAGCTGTCGCGGCATGACAGTCCTCAGCGGCGCCAGAGTGAGCTCATTGCGCCCGCTAGGGGGCGGAAGGTGAACGTCACACGGTGGTGCCCCGGCGGTACTTCGACGGCACGGAAAAGCACGTTCGCGCGCAGGATGGGGACGTGCCGGCCGTCGATCTCGGCAACCCACCAGGGGTGCCAGACATCATTGAGGACGACATAGCCGCCGTCGGGGCTCTCGGCATCGATCTCGATGCGCGTGTTGGCATAGGTGGCCAGTGTGGCCGTGCCCGGACGCCGTGACTCCTGCTTCGGTTGTGCGCCGTCGATGAGGACGGTCGTGCGATAGTCCTCATCGGGCCAGCTTCCATCCTCGAGCATGACCTCGAAGGGAACGGATCGGGCGCGCGTCGCGAAGAGGACGCGCGGGAGGGCTTCGGGGTTCTCGTAGATCCAGGCGTCCTTGGTCCGCTGACGAAGCGGGAGGGTATCGGGTAGCAGGTGCTTGTCGATCTTCTCGATGGGCGCGCCGGCAACGATGTAGCGCAGGCCGAGCAGGTTCGAGAGCGGACTGCGGTACGAGGGCATGAGGTGCGAGAACTTGCGCTGATCTGGAAGCGCCGCGTGATCCTCGGCGCCGGTCGCCTTCGTGTAGAGGCCGAGCCGCACCGGATTGTAGCCGAGCGTATTCTCGAGCCGATGGGGGATGCTGGCATTCGGCCAATGGAAACCGACACCGACCAGCTCGACGCGGTCGCGGTATGCGGCATCCGTGCGCACGTGCGCCTTCAGCCAGGCAATGGTCTCATTGCGGCTCGCCGGATCGAGCACGTCGTAGTGCGCCGGCGGGAGGGCAGACGAGCCGTTGTTGCCGTTGTTGAAGCCGAGGTCGGCGGCGGTGAAGCCTGCCAGCACGAGACCGGCGAGGATCGGCAGCAGCGCGAGGCGCGAGCGTGTCCAGGCGATCAGAAGCGCGGCGGCGGCGAAGATGCCGGCGGCAATGGCCATCGGTTGCGGCACGCGTGGCAGGCGGTCGAGGCGCCAGCCGAAGAAAAGTGCCGCGCCCGCGGCGATCACCAGCAGCAGCGCGACCACTGCGACCGCGATGTGGCTCGGCTTGATCCAAGGCGCCACGAACAGCTGGTGTGTCGCGTAGCCCGCGAGAACGGCGAACAGGGCGCCGATCAGGAAGACCGCATCGGCCGGCCGGCGGTAGAGATCGACGCCGGGGAACAGCGCGTACATCACGCGGAACGCCGGCGTGTACCACCCGAGCGCGTAGAGCAGAACGAGCATGAGCGCGATCGTGAAGAAGCGGATCTCGCGCGCCCAGAGCTGTCCGCTCAGCAGCCCGGTCGTGACGAGCAGGAACGGGATTGCGCCGACGTAGAGGATGCCCACGTTCTGGGCCGTGAAGAGGCCGGTGCCACGCCACGTCCAGCTCGGCGGCCCCCAATAGTCGGCGCCGGCCGCGCCGAAGATGTCGGGGGAGACGAGCGTCAGCAGGAGTGCGGGATGCAGCGAGCCGCGACCGGCGCCGATGAAGTCGATCGACGGACGATTGGATTCCGCCGCGAGCAGCAGCGTCATCAGAAGCGGCAACGCAATGAGCGCGATGCCGATGATACCGCCCAGGGCGAGCGGCAGCAGCGCGCGCCGGATTGCGCGGGACGGCGCTTCGTCGCTCAGGAGTTGCCACAGGGCATAGCCCGTCGCGACGTAGAGCGCGAGCAGCGCGACCTGATCACGGCCAAGCACGATCAGTGCGGCGAAGACGCCGGCGAGCAGGCCGCTGAGAACGGAGCCTCGCGCGATGGCCCGATCGATGCAGAGCAGCAGCCACGGCAGATAGGCGAGACTCACCACCTGACCGAAGTGTTGCAGCCGCCATGCCATGGCCGCGCCGAAGCTGAAGACGAGCGCGGCGATCAGCGCGCCTGCCCAGTGCCAGCCGCGATCGTGGAAGTAGACGATCATGCCGATGCCGCCGAAGGCCATGGTGGCGAGCACGGTCATGTCGACGGCCCAGAGGCTCGGATTGCCGTTGACCAGCGCCAGCAGCAGGAACGGCGGCGAGCAGATCATCGACTGCGGGTCGGCGATCTGCGGATGACCGGCGAAGACATAGGGGTTCCACCAGGGCCAGTCGCCGCGGGCGAGGCTCTGCGCGAGGAATTGCACCTGCGGGTGGAAGTGCGCCTTGGCATCCCATGGGATCGTCGAGACACCCGCGATCCACCGCCATGCCATACCGGCGAAGAGAACGACGTAGGCCGCGATGATCGGCGCACGCGCCCAGTCGCCAGCCGCGCGTGCCGGCGTGAGGTCGGCCGCCGGATCGGAGAGGCGCAGGCGGCGAGATGGCATCAGGCGGGGCTTTCGCGGGTCAGGTGGGCCGAAGCTTCAGCAAGGGAGAAACCGTGCCGGCGCGTCGCGGTCAAGCCGGTCCGAGGCCGCACGCCAGCGCGCTGCATTCGCTTGCGCTCAGACGCCGGCACTCGCTAGGCTGCGGACCGCGAGGAAGAGGTCGAGAGAGGGTGCGGGAATGCTGCTGACGGTTGAAGGGCGCGAGGTCTATGCCGGGACCGGCGGGCGCCCGTTCGCGCCGGAGCGGCCGGCCATGGTTTTCATTCATGGTGCCGGGCTCGATCATACCTGCTGGCAACTCCAGAGCCGCTGGTTCGCATGGCACGGCTGGTCCGTTCTGGCCGTCGATCTGCCGGGGCACGGGCGTTCGGCCGGGCCGCCGCGCGAGTCGATCGCCGATCTTGTCGCCTTTATTGAGGCGCTGCTCGCGGCGGCGGGCGTTGCCAAGGCCGCGCTGGTCGGTCACTCCATGGGCGCGATCGTGGCGATCGAGACGGCGGCGAAATCGCCCGACAAGGTCTCGCATCTGGCGCTGCTCGGTATTGCCTCGGCCATGCCGATGCATCCGAACCTGCTGAAGAGCGCGCGCGAGAACCCGCCGGCCGCCTATGACATGATGACCGGCTGGTGCCACAGTCCGCCGGCCAAGCTCGGTGGCAATACGGCCCCCGGTCTCTGGATGACCGGCGGCTCGCGAGCATTGTTCGCGCATGGCCAGCAAGGATCGCTCGCCGTCGATCTCGCAGCCTGCGATGCCTGGAAGAGCGGCCCTGAGGCCGCCGCGAAAGTGCAGTGCCCGACGCTGTTTCTCTCCGGCGAAAGCGATGTCATGACGCCGGCCCGCAAAGCGGCGGAGCTTGCCAAGCTCGTGACCGGTGCGAAGATCACAGCACTCCCGCGCTCGGGCCACATGATGATGTCCGAACAGCCGGACGCCACTCTCGACGCTCTCATCGCGCATCTCGGCGCGGCCTGAGCCCTCCTCTCGACCCTCTCCAAGCATCACCGGAAAAGGCAACGTCCTCATGCCCAAGCCCACGAGCGCGCTCTCGCCCAACATCTCGCGCAAACGCACAGTGCGGAAGCCCTCGGCGCGCTCGCGCGGCGGCATCGTCGTGACGCAGAACCGGATCGCGTCGGAGGCGGGCGCGCGCGTGCTGAAGGCCGGCGGGCATGCGGTCGATGCGGCCGTTGCAGCGTCGTTCGCCGTCGGGGTCGCCGAGCCCTGGGTGAGCGGCATCGGCGGCGGCGGCGCCACGCCCCTCTACCAGGCGGAGACCGGGGAGAACCCCGCCCTCGACCCGGCGGGGCGC
>Ga0066256_1000890_pt1 | contig 51652 bp, 40 predicted proteins | sample ThiBio_1000_biof_FD_87107 | JGI IMG/M metagenome (GOLD analysis project Ga0066256, IMG submission 87107) | Wastewater bioreactor microbial communities from Cape Town, South Africa - Thiocy_expt_1000_biof (version 2) | ecosystem: Engineered > Bioreactor > Thiocyanate-remediating >... | reverse complement strand
CCAGCATCCCGATGCCGCCAACGCCTGCGCCGCCGGCAGTGCCTTGCGAAGCGAAATGAAACTCACATCCGCGACGATGGTGTTGATCGCCTCTGGCACTATCGCGCTATCCAGCTTCCGCGCGTCAGTCTCTTCGAGCGCCACGACGCGCGGATCACCCATCAGCGACGCGTGAAGCTGCCCCTTGCCGACGTCCACCGCATAGACGCGCGTCGCGCCCCGTTCCAGCAGTACCTGCGTGAAGCCGCCCGTCGACACCCCGACATCGAGCGCGATCCGCGTCGCAGGATCGAGCCCGAAATGGTCCAACGCCGCCGTAAGCTTCACCGCCCCGCGCGATACCTGCGCCGCCGCCGCTGGATCAACGACAATCGTCTGCTCTTCACGCACATTCATGGCCGGCTTTTGCGCGACCTCGCCATCGACCCGCACTTCGCCACGCGCAATGAGGTCGCGCGCCTTGGCCCGCGTCGCGACGAGCCCGCGGGCGACGAGCGCGAGGTCCAGGCGTTGCGGCTGTTCATCCGAAGGCGTCATGGGGGAAGCGCTATTCGCTCGCGAGGAAATAGTCAAAAAAAGGCGGGGGTTCCGGGGGTGTCCCCCGGGCGGGTCACAGGGCGGCAGCCCTGTTCGTGCCAAAGGCACGAAGGTCGCTTCGCGACGCGGGGACTAGTCCCCGCACCCCTAGTCGGGGGACACCCCCGAACCCCCGTCTTTTATGAGTTTCTTTCCCGTGTGGCTGGCGGGAAATGCGTGTCGAACCAGCGCGCGAGATCGGCGAGAGCGGGGTGGCGCAGATTGCGCTCGAGATACCGCCAGACGCGCGGCATGTGCGCGAGGTAGGCGCGTTTACCGTCTCGGTGTGCAAGCCGGGTGAAGATGCCGAGCACTTTGGTGTTCCGCTCGGCGCCGAGCACGGCATAGGCACTATCGAACGCAGCGCTGTCGAAATCCGGTTCGCGCTGCGCAACTTCGTGCCGGTATCGGTTCAGCAGTGCGCGTTCGACGTCCTCCGGCACGTCGAGGCGTGCATCCTGGAGAAGCGACACGACGTCGTAGGCCCAGGGGCCGCGCATGGCGTCTTGGAAATCGAGCACGCCGACGCGGCCGTCGCTGAGCCACATGAGATTGGGCGAGTGATAGTCGCGGATTACCCAGCCGAGTGGCAGCGTCTCAAGCCAGTCGATCTGCGCATTCCATAGGCGGAGGAACTCGGCTTTCACATCTGCCGGAATGGGTGTGCCCTTCACTGCCGGCCAGTACCAGTCGGTGAGCAACTCCACCTCGATTGTCAGCGCGGTACGATCGTAGCGGTGCAGGATGTGATCGGGCGTGCCGCCCGGTACGGGGAGCCGCTCGGGCGGCAGATTCGCCCGGAGCGCAAGCAACCCGTCGAGTGCGGCAGACCAAAGCATCTGCTGGTCGATGCCGATTTCGAGCGCACGGCCGAATGTGAGGTCGCCGAAGTCGTCGATGAGCAGCAGACCGCGGTCATGGTCGAATGCGCAGATCGTCGGCACGATCATCCCGTACGATGCGAGCGCCTCGGCAATGGCATGAAAAGCCGTCACGTCCTCGGCGAGATGCGCGATGCGGCTATAGGGCAGGCCATCGCGGATTGGCGGCCCGTCCGGCGTGCGCGGGCTGTCCATCAGCACCAGCGGACCGTCCGCGCCGCGAATGCGCGCGTACGAGCGCGTCGAGGCATCCCCATGCAGATGGCAGAGTGCGCCGGCCGTGCCTGCGAGGAAGTCATCGATTTCGCGCAAGCGCTCGATGCGCGCCGCCCAGTGCTCATCGGGCGTCAGCCTGAGCGTCCGCGTTTCTGCTGATGCCCCCGCACTCAGCGCAATATCCAGATGATGACCGTGCAGGCGCCCCTCGGCGCGCTCGGGCCATTCGACGAGCGCGAGGCCGCCGGTGACTGCCTCATCGAAACCGATCTCGTCGAGCTCCGCGGGATCGGCCAGCCGGTACAGATCGAAATGCGCGATATCGATCCGCGCGGTCGCATAGGGCTGGACGATCGTGAAGGTCGGGCTCGGTACCTCGGCCTCGGGATCGCCAAGCATGGCGCGGATGAGCGCGCGCGCGAAGGTCGTCTTGCCGGCACCGAGATCGCCGGTCAGCGTGATGAGATCGCCCGCGCGCACCTTGAGCGCGATCAGCTCGGCCAATCGCGTGAGCCGCGCCTCGTCGACGCCTTCAACGATCCAGGAGCCGCTCATGCGATGGACAGGGACCTCACCGCCTCCGTCCCCGGCCGCGGCCCATGCTCGGGGAAGCGCCCAGTGGCGGTCCGCCCCCTGCCCGGCCCGCTGACGAGGCTCATGGTGCCGCCATGCAGCTCGCCCAGGCTCTGCACGATCGGCAGGCCGAGGCCGGCGCCGCGATGCTTGGAGCCGCGGCTCCTCGAGACGAACCGTCCGAGCACGTCGCGCTGCTGGTCATGCGGAATGCCGGCACCCTGGTCGGTGACGGTGAACGCGATCATCTGGCCCTCGCGAACGCACGAAAGGCGGATCAAGCCGCCCGGGTCGGAGAAGCCGATCGCATTCGAGAGCAGATTGTAGAGGATCTGGCGCACGCGGGCCTCGTCGGCGATCAACTCGTCGACATCCTCGGCGACCTCGACCTCGAGCGCAAGATGAATGCGGCTCATGCGCTCTTTGACGCCGAGCGCCGCCGCCTCGATGAGCCCGACGACCTTGGCCGGAGCAAGGCGAAGCTCCAGGGCGCCTGCGTCGATGTTGGCGAGATCCAGAATGTCGTTGATGGTCGAGAGCAGCGTCTCGGACGAGCGCGAGACGGCCGAAAGGTATTCCCTCTGCTTCTCGTTCAGTTCACCGATGCGCGGGCTCTCGAGCAGCTCCGTGAAGCCGATGATGCTCGTGAGCGGCGTGCGCAGCTCATAGGACACGTGGCTGATGAACTGGCTCTTGAGCCGGTCTGCCGCGATGAGCGCCTCATTGCGCTCCTCGAGTGCGCGGGCGTAGCGCTTGGTGACCGTGACATCGGCGAAGCTGACGAGCGTGCCGCCGTCCGGCAGCGGCAGCGCGGCATAATCGATCACGCTCTGATCCGCGCGCGTCATCTGGCCGGTTGCGTGCTGACGCTGGTCGGAGAAAGCCGTTGCCGCCTGGGCGATGTTGCCCCACTCGGTCGGCTCGTCGTGCAGGATCTGGCACTGACGGATGATCTCGTCGATGTGCGGCTCGTCCTGCAGCATGCGGCGGCCGAGTTTCCAGATGCGCTCGAAGGCCTGGTTGAAGAGCTTGAGGCGGCCGTCCGTGCCGAACACCGCGACGCCTTCCGCGAGATGGTCGAGCGTCTCGCGCTGTACGCGGATCAGCTCATTGTAGCGGCTTTCGAGCGCAAGGCGCTCGGTCTCGTCCTCATAAAGATAGGTGATGCCGCCGTCGGGGCGCTCCTCGGCCATGACATGCACCGAGCGGCCATCGGGAATGTGCCACCATTCCTCGGGCTCCGAGCCGGTCTTGTAGCCGGCGAGCACTTTCGTCTTCCACTCGCGGTAGTTCACGACCTCGGGGATGCGGCTGCGCTCGCGCAGGCGATCGAGCAACTCGCCGTGCATGGGGCGCTGACTGAGCCAATCCGCATCGAGCTGCCAGAGCTTGGCGAAGGCATCGTTGAAGAAGCTCAGGCGCTGATCGCGCGAGAAGATGGCGACGGCGGTCGAGACGCGGTCGAGCGTGCGATAGAAGGTGGCGACGAGCCGGTCGAGCTCGCTTTCGGCACTCTGGATGGCCGTGACGTCGATCGCGCAGGCGACGCTCGCCTCGCCGAACGGCAGCACCACGATGTCGTGATGGCGGCGCTCGCCGCCGATGATGAGCGGCATGCGCTTGCGGAAGCTTTCCCCGCGCACGAGCACGTTGGCGAGCTCCTCGCGCTGGCGCGTCTCCAGGAGCTCGAGCTGGCGGTCCGTGACCTCGACTTCGCTCTTGGCGCCGACCGCGCGCACGTAGGCCTTGTTCACCCACTCGATCTGGCCGCTGCCGCCGCGGATCCATACGGGATGGGGGAGTGCATTGTAGAGCGCGCGGCCAAGGCCGATGTCGCGGGCGAGCTGGCGGTGCTGCGAGATGATCTCGGCGACCTGCTTGCGGTAGCCGGCAATGTCCCGGAAGCGCAGGATGGCGCGGCCACCCGAGACGCGTCCGTCCGCCTCGACATCACCGCCGGCACCCGTGCGGAGCAGCAGGTTGAACGGCTGGCCCTGCGTGAAAAGCGTATCGAGCTTGGCTTTGAGGTCGCGTGCCGACTCGGGCTCGAGCCAGGCGCCGAGGCGCATGAGGAGCTGAGGATCCTCGGGGAGGCCCGGCACGGTGGTCAGCGTATGCGCGGCAACGCGCATGTTCTCGCCTTGCTGCCAGAAGATCAGGACCTGCGGCTCGGCCTTGATGATGGCTTCGGCGGCCGCGAGGCTGCGGCGCAGCTCGACGACCTCGTCGCGTCGCTGCCAAAGGCGCAAGCGCTGCTGCAGCCAGGAACGCCAGATCAGCATGACCATGGCGACCGCGGCGCCAGTGAGAACCGTAACGGTCAGCAGCCAGCCGAGCCTGATGGTGCCGAAGAGCTGAATACTGGTGTCGAAGGCTGCGATCGCCAGCACGGAAACGGAGGCGACCGCCGCCATCAGCAGGAGGACGAGGTCCTCGCGTGCCAGCCGCCGTCTGCCCGTGCGTTCCGTCGTGTCCATCCCGTCCCGGGAATCGCCAAATGGCCCGGCGGCGCGTTGGTCCTAAGCGGAACTGGTGAAAACCAAGGCGCCAGGGCTTGTGCTGCCTGTCGCTGAATACCGAATCGGAATTATGCCGGCTTTGCTCCTATATGGCCAGAATATCCGCGGGCCTCTTTGAAGAAACAAATCTAATAAAATCAACGAGAAGCGGGCGCGCGGGACTAAGGTGGCGTGTCCCGGCAGACACGCCTTCAGGCAGCCCGTCGGCGCGTGAACGGATAAGCCAGGATCGTGCCGATAGCGACGAGCGACCGCCACGTCCCGCGCACGAACGCGACGGGGGTGCTCACGACGGCAACCAGCGGCATGAACATGAGCAGAAAGATCGTGCCGCGGACACCGCGCGCAGCCCAGTATCCGGCGCGGCGCGGATAGTCGGACCGGGCTTCCAGAGGCCAGAGGCGCTGCCACCAATCATGCGCGACACTCAAACCCGCGAGACCGAGCACCAGGAACGCGAGGTAGCCGATCTGCACGAGCGAGGGGATGCCGGGCACGAGACGCGCATCGAGCTCACGCTGGCGCCCCCGGCTGGTGAGATCGAGCCGCAGCCCGCTCGCGACGATCGTACCCGTCACTTCCGGTGCCAGATCGCGCCACGTCTCGCTGACGGGCGCCGTCCACCCACCCGCGGCTCCCCGCGCCAGCCCCATGAGCTGAAAGGCCGTCCTCAACTCCTGCATGACAACGGCGTCGATCTCGACGGGAATGCCGCCCGTGAGCTGGCCGATGAGGTCGGGAAGCGCGGGTTTTGCGCGCGGGCCATCGAGCGAGGTGAGCGCCACGCGCTGCCAGAACCAGTTGCGCGTCCCCGGCTGGCGGGCACTCGCGCTCTCGATCACCACGAGATTGACGTCGTGCGCGGCTGCCGCCTGGCGTAGCTCATCGAGCGCGAGCGTGCGCTCGGGACCACTAGAGGGCCGGTACAGCAGAGCTTGTCCGTTCATGCGGCCGGTAATCACGACCGTGCTGCGCGCGACGGCGCTCATCATGTGCGGCAACCGCTCGGGATCGACGCTCTCGACCGCGACGCGGCCCGGTGCCGGATCTCCTGGCCGTGTGCGCTTCAGGAGGCCCGTCGCGCCCGGCTCCAGTGTCAGCACGCGGATGGCCGAAAGCTCGACGGGCCGCGAGAGCTGCCAGAGCAATTCATGGACTTCGGTGCTGCTGCGAACGGGCACGCGCACGCCGCCGCCGACATCGAGGCTGTAGCGCTCGACGCCGTTGACGATGCGCCGATGGAGGCCATAAACGCGGCTCTCGATGAGCGCAGTGAGCTCGGCATCGGCCGGCAATTCCTTGAGCTTCGCCCTGTCCTTGAAGAGCGTGTTGCCGCTCAGAAGCAGGATTTGCTTGGCGGCCTCCTCGCTGAGCGGCGTGAGCACGCGCAAGCCACGCTTCAGTTCTTCCGGCGTCGCGGCGGTGAACATCTCGCCTTCGGCATTGCGCAGGCGCCAGTGGCCCTCGTCGCTCAACTCGACCGCGACGGCGCGCGAGCGCCGCGCCGCCGGCAGCGTTTTCAGATGTGCGCCCGCCTCGTCGATCGCCGCAAGGCGCTTGCCGGCCCGGTGCGGGACGCCGTCGTCCGCGTGCTTGAGGATGCGCGTCAGCCAGTTCGCGCTGGCAGAGGGCGCCGCTGCAAGCGCCATCAGCGCGAGAAGACCCGCCACGAGCAGTCGGAAATGGCCCTTCGAGAAATCCATGCCGCCAGTCTAACAGCAGGATTGCGGCGGATGCAGCGCGAGTTGCGGCCTCAGCCCTTTGCCTTGGCTCGCGCCTTGGCGAAATCGGGCGGGCGCTTCTCGAAGAAGGCGGCGAAAGCCTCCTGCGCCTCGGGGCTGCTCATGCACTGCTTGAAGACCTCGGATTCCGCTTCGATTTGGGCGCTGAGAGCCGCCGGATCACCGCGCATGAGGCGCCGTGCGGCGAGCAGCGCGGCCCGCGGCTTGGACGCGAGACGCCGCGCGGCCTTCATGGCCGTGGCTTCCAGCTCCGCGGCCGGCACAACGGCGTTGATGATGCCGGCTTCCTTGCCACGCTCGGCATTGAAGGGCTCGCCGAGGCAGAGCAGCTCGAAGGCGCGCGCATTGCCCATGCGCATGACGGCCGTGAGGCTCGATGCCGCCTCGGGCACGAGGCCGAGATCGAGGAATGGCGTTCTGAGACTCGCCGTCGGGCTCGCGTACACGAGATCACAGTGGAAGAGCATGGTCGTGCCGATGCCGATCGCGAGGCCATCGACGGCGGCGATCATGGGCTTGGTCACCTTGGGCAGGCGCCGGATGAAGCTCAGCGACGGCGTCGGTATGCCCTCGCCACCGCCAGCTTTGGATCGGCGGATGAAGTCGTTGATGTCGTTGCCGGCATTGAAGATGCCGCCCGAGCCGATGAAGACGTTGGCGATGATCCCGTCGTCCTTCTCGGCCCGATCGAGCGCCTCGGACATGGCATCGTACATGCCGCCGGTGAAGGCGTTCTTCTTGTCGGGGCGGGTGAAGCGGATGACCTGGATCTCGTCGGCAACGCTGATGTCGATGTCGCGCTCGCTCATGGTCGTTCCTCTATACCTCCCTAGATTTCGATGCCTTCGCTTGCTGCGAAGGCCGCAAGACCATCGCGAATGCTGTGGCCACCCTTGTTTATGAGCTCGGCGACAGCGGCCTCGGTGCGCGCGGCGTGCATGCCGAGCACCATGGTCTTGACCGGGCCGATGCTCGCGGGCGCCATCGACAGCGTGCGGAAGCCGGCGCCGATGAGCGCCAGGGCCTCGAGCGGGCGGCCGCCGATCTCGCCGCAGAGCGCCACGGGAACGCCGAGGCGCTTGCCGGCTTCGGTGACGCTCTTGAGCGCGCGCAGGAAGGACGGTGCGAGCACATCGAAGCGGCTCGACACCTTCGGATTTCCGCGGTCGGACGCAAAGAAGTACTGCATGAGGTCGTTGCTGCCGACCGAGGCGAAATCGACGAGCGGCAATGCCTGGTCGAGCGCGAAGAGCAGCGACGGCACCTCGATCATGATGCCGAACTGGACGCGCGTCGGCTCGCCCACGCCACGGCGGCGCAGGACCTCGATCTCGCGATTGAGAATGGCGCGCGCCGCAATGATTTCCTCGGGCTCCGAAACCATCGGGATCATCACGCGCAGATCGGCACCTTCAGCCGCGCGCAGCATCGAGCGGAGCTGCGTCCGCAGGAGCGCGGTGCGGTCGAGCCCCATGCGAATGCCGCGCCAGCCGAGCGCCGGATTGTCCTCCGCGTGCTGGCGAATAGGGGGCGACTTCTGGCCCCGGCCTATATCGAGCGGGCGGACACCCGTCGGTTTGCCGCCCGCCGCGTCGAGAACGGCCGAATAAAGATCAATCTGATCCTTCAGCCCCGGCAGTTTCGAGGCGATCATGAATTGCAGCTCGGTGCGGAAAAGCCCGATGCCCTCGGCGCCCGATTGCTCGAGATGGATGAGGTCATCGGGAAGACCGGCATTCATCTGCAGCGCGATGCGCTCGCCGTCCGCAGTAATGGCCGGCCGACCGACGAGCGAGCGGTACTGGCGCTGCTGGCGCGCGCGAAAGCGTACCTTGTCCGAGTAGGCCTGGATCACGTCGCCCGTGGGGCGCACGAAAACTTCGCCCGTGTTGCCGTCGACGATGACGGGATCGCCCGCGTCGATGCGCTCGATCACGCGGCGTACATCCGTCACGGCCACGACGCCGAGCGCGCGCGCAACGATGGCGACATGGCTCTGGCCGCCGCCTTCCTCGATGACGAGGCCGCGCAGGCGCGTGCGGTCGTAGTCGAGGAGATCGGCGGCTCCCACGTTGCGCGCGATCACAATGGCATCGTGCGGGAGCTGCTTGTCGGCGGCGCTGCCGCCTGCGTTCGGCGTGGTCAGGATACGCAGCAGGCGGTCCGAGAGATCCTCGAGATCGCGCACGCGGTCGCGCCAGTAGGGATCGCGCTGGCGCAGCATCCGCGCCCGCGTCTCGTTCTGCACGCGCTCGACCGCCGCCTCCGCCGTCAGCCCCGACTGGATGGCCTCCTTCAGCCGACGCTGCCAGCCGCGGTCGTTGGCGAACATGCGGTAGGCTTCGAGGATGTCCTTGTGCTCGCCTTCGCGCGCGAGGTCGCCGGAGCCGAGCATCTCATCGACGGTCGCCTTGAGCTCGGTGATGGCCGTTTCGAGGCGCAGGGACTCCGCGTTGGGATCATCGGCCGTGAGCCGCGTGACGACGACGCGCGGCTGATGCAGCACGGCATGGCCGAGCGCAATGCCATCGGAGATCGACTGTCCCCTGACCACGTGTCCGACGCGCCGGCTGAACTCGATGGCCATGTTGGCGCCGGGAATGCCGGCCGAGACGAGCTGCTCGGCGAGCACCATGGCGGTGGTCTGGAGGATCTCGACGTCCTCGTCGGAGTATTCGCGCGGCGTCTTGTTCTGGACCGTGAGCACGCCGAGGACGTCACCGCTCCGCAGGATCGGTACGGCGAGGAAGGAATGATAGATCTCCTCGCCCGTCTCCGGCCGGTAGGAGAAGGCCGGATGGCTCTGCGCATCGGGCTCGTTGATGGGCACGGCCATCTCGGCGCAGCGCCCGACGAGGCCCTCGCCACGCTTCATGAAGGTGCGATGGACGGCCGTCGTGTTGAGGCCTTCAGTGGCGAAGAGCTCGAGGCTGCCGTCCTGGCGCTTCAGGTAGATCGAGCAGACTTCGGCCACCATGAGACCGGCGATCTGGCGCACGATCTTGTCGAGCCGGCTCTGTCCGTCGCCTGGTTCCTCGATGATCTCGCGCAGGCGACGCAGGATGATCCGCAACCCCGGCTCGGTGGGCGGCACATGCTCATCCTGGAACGGTGCCTTGATCATTTCGGCCCTGCCATTCCCACGCCGTGCCCGAGCGAGACCCAGATCGGCCGCTCGCGGCGATTGTCCCTGCCCGATCTCCTTCAGCCGGGCCCATTGCCAATAGTGACGACGTCTCGCGCCTCAAGAATATGCGACGTTCGTCTTCAGCCGCGATCCCGAAGATCAGGCAGAACTACCCAAGTCCGGGGCTCGCCGTCTTTCTAGACCTTCTAGGCCAGGCGCCCGTGCGGCGCCTGCCGGCCTTGGGACCTGTCGTCTGGCGCCTACTCGGCGTCGAGCCCGTAGAGCGAATGGAGCGTGCGCACGGCAAGCTCGGAATAGGCGCGGTCGATCAAGACGCTGATCTTGATCTCCGAGGTCGAGATCGCCTGGATGTTGATCCCTTTCTCGGCCAGCGCCGTAAACATGCGCGCGGCGACGCCTGCGTGGCTGCGCATGCCGATGCCGATCACGGATACCTTGACCACATCCCCCGAGCTCTCGACGTCGAAGTGCCCGATGTCGCGGGCGGCGCTTTTCACGACCTCGAGCGAGCGCACGAGATCCGACTGGAGCACCGTGAAGGTCATGTCCGTGTTCTTGCCGTCCGTGGACAGGTTTTGCACGATCATATCGACGTTGATATTGGCGTCGGCGAGAGGCCCGAAAATGGCGGCGGCCACGCCCGGTCGGTCGGCGATTTTGCGAAGCGTGATCTTGGCTTCGTCGCGAGAGAAGGCGATGCCGCTGACGACTTGCTGTTCCACGATTTCATCCTCGTCGCAAACAATCGTGCCGATTTCGTGCCAGGTGTCCGGATGTGCAGCCGGGATCTCGTCCGGCGGCGTAAAGCTCGAAAGGACGCGCGTCCGCATCCTGTGGACCATGGCGAGCTCGACCGACCGCGTCTGGAGCACCTTGGACCCGAGCGACGCCATCTCCAACATCTCCTCGTAGGAGATGCGCGAGAGCCGGCGCGCCTTGGGCACGACGCGTGGGTCGGTCGTGTAGACGCCATCCACGTCCGTGTAGATGTCGCAAAGGTCGGCGCGCAAGGCAACTGCCAGGGCGACGGCGCTCGTGTCGGATCCGCCCCGTCCGAGGGTCGCGACGCGGTTGCGGTTGGGCTCGATGCCCTGGAAGCCCGTGACCACGGCGACCTCGCCGGAGTCGAGCCGCTCGCGCAGCTTCTCGCCGGGGATGTCGATGATGCGTGCAGCACCATGCGCCGAGTCCGTCAGGACCGGGATCTGCCAGCCCTGCCATGAGCGGGCCTGAATACCGATCGACTGAAGCGCGATGGCCAGGAGGCCGGCGGTAATGTTCTCGCCCGAGGCGACGATCGCATCGTATCCTCGTGCATCGTGCAGCATGGACGTCTCGCGGACCCATCCGACGATCTGCTTGGTGGTCCCGGCCATGGCCGAGACCACGACGGCCACACGGTTGCCGGCGTCGACCTCGCGCTTGACGTGCTGAGCGACGTTGCGGATGCGCTCGACATTGGCGACCGACGTGCCCCCGAACTTCATCACGACCGTCGTCATGGCTCTCCCGGTGCAGAACGTGCTCTCGACAGCCGCAGGTTGTCCGGCCGTGCCAAAATGGCTAAGTTCAAGTGTCCCGGCTGCGGGATCGCCCGGTGACCAGCGCTCGCGCCCGAGAGGCCGCGGATGGGGGCCGCGGGCGACGCAGCGCGGGCGTACTCATACTCGGCTCGCCGGGCTGCCGCAACCTTGGTGCCGCGCCGGGGCGTCGGCGAAAACGAGCCAGTAAGATGACCGCCTCGTAATTTGCGAAAGGCGGACGGAATAGCCTATAAGCGAAAGCGACCTATATAGAGAGCAACATGCCGGGCGGAGCTGGAGCGAGGCTCTTAGTCCGGCATCTGCTTATTTCCCAACAGCGAAGAAGGGCGTGGTAATGCCGTGGAGCAATCAAGGAGGCGGGGGCGGCGGATGGAAAGGCGGCGGCGGTGGTGGCCCCTGGGGACAGGGCCCGTCCGGCGGCGGCGGCGGCCAGCAACCTGACCTTGAAGAGCTTCTGAGGCGCAGCCAGGACCGCCTCAAGCAGGTGATGCCGGGATCGGGCATTCCTGGCCCGCTGCTCTTCCTCCTCGCGGCCATCGGCATCGCCGTTGCTGGCTTTTATGCGTTCACGTTCCGCGTTCAGCCCGACGAGCTTGGCGTCGTTCTGCGCTTCGGCGAGTTCGTGCGCCAGGAGCCGCCGGGCCTGCACTTCCGCCTGCCCTACCCGATCGAGGAAGTCCGCCTCCCCAAGGTGACCCGCAAGAACACGATCGAGGTCGGTTTCCGCTCGAGCGTCGTGCGCCGCGGGACCACGGGTACGACCAACGTGCCCGAGGAAAGCGGCATGCTGACCGGCGACGAGAACGTCGTCGAGGTGCCGTTCGTCGTCATCTGGCGCATTCAGGATGCCGAGAAGTACCTCTTCCGCATCCAGAATCCCGAGCAGACGGTGAAGGACGTGGCGGAAAGTGCCATGCGCGAGGTGGTCGGCAAGAGCGACTTCGAGCGCATTCTGACCAGCGAGCTGGGCGCTGTCCGTACATCGGTTCAAAAGCTCATGCAGGATACGCTCGACAGCTATCAGTCGGGTATCATCATCGACGAGGTCTCGCTGCAGCGCGTGTTCCCGCCTCAGTCCGTGGGTGACGCCTTCCGCGACGTCCAGGCTGCCAAGATCGATCTCGAGACGCTGAAAAATCAGGCGCAGGCCTATGCCAGCAAGATCGTGCCCGAGGCGCGCGGCGCCGCGGACCGCATCATGGCGGAAGCGGAAGCCTACAGGAAGCAGACCGTCGAGGAGGCCATCGGTCAGGCGTCCCGCTTCGGCGCGGTGCTCGCCGAGTATCAGAAGGCGCCTCAGGTGACGCGTGAGCGGCTCTATCTCGAGACCATGGAGCGCGTGCTCGGCGGTGCCGACAAGATCATCCTGGACAGCAAGGTCGGCTCGGGCGTGGTGCCATACCTGCCTTTGGACCAGCTTCAGCGCAAGCCGCAGCCGCAGGGAGTGAAGTGACCATGCGTGCTATTTTCTCCTTCCTTATCGCGGTGATCGTAGGTGCAGCGCTGCTCGCCTACTTCGCGTTCTTCATCGTGAACCAGAACGAGCAGGCGCTTGTTCTCGAGTTCGGCAAGCCGAAGCGGGTCATCGATCGCGCCGGTTTGCACTGGAAGATCCCGGTCGTGGAGACCGTCGAGTACTTCGACAAGCGCATCCTCGACCTCGACATGACCCCGCAGGAAGTGCCGGCGGCGGACCAGAAGCTGCTCCTCGTCGACGCGTTCGCGCGCTACCGGATCAAGGACCCGCTGAAGTTCTATCAGGCGGTGACGAGCGAGTATTACGTGCCCCAGCGCTTCGGACCGATCGTGCAGTCGACGCTGCGCCGCGTGCTCGGCACGGCGAGCTTCATCGACATCGTGCGCAACAAGCGCGAGGCGCTGATGAAGCAGATCGCGACCGAAGTGAACAAGCAGGGTCAGGAGTTCGGTCTCGAGGTCGTCGACGTCAGGATCAAGCGCGCCGACCTGCCGGAGAAGAACCTCCAGAGCGTCTACGACCGCATGAAGGCCGATCGCTTCAAGGAGGCCGAGGAGCTCCGAGCCGAAGGGCGTGCCGCGGCCAACAAGATCCAGGCCGACGCAGACCGCGATGCGATCACCATCCGCGCCGAGGCGCGCCGCAAGGCGGACCAGCTTCGCGGTGAAGGCGATGCCGAGCGCAATCGCATCTTCGCCGAGGTGTTCAACCGCGATCCCGCGTTCTTCTCCTTCTATCGCTCGATGCAGGCCTACGAGCAGGGCATCAAGTCGGGTGATACGCGGATGCTGCTCTCGCCCGACAGCGAGTTCTTCCGCTACTTCAACAACCCGTCGGGCACGCCGACGCCGGCGCCCCAGACCACCGGGCAAAGATGAGCGATCTGGTCGCGGCCCTCGGGTTGGTTCTCGTTATCGAGGGCCTTCTCTGGGCCGCGTTCCCATCACTGACGACGCGTATCCTCCAGTCGGTGGTCGAGACACCGGAGGCGGTGTTGCGCATCACCGGCGTTGTGGTCCTGGCGCTTGGTGTGTTGATCGTCTGGCTGGTGCGCGGCTAAAGCAACGGACGTGAATTTCCCTGCCCGTCGATGGTGGGCAGGGAGCGAATTTCAAGACCAAAGTTGCCTTGGAACCCCATAAGGCTAAAGCGTCTTTGGACCTCAGAATGCAATTCTGAGCCCGGACCGAACCGTGGGGCGATTTGAGGTCCGGCGCTTTAGTACGGCGTGCGCGCGCGGAAAGCGGGCAAATGAAAAGGGCCGCCCGAGGGCGGCCCTTTCCGTTAGCTGTGCGTCTCGATCCGTTTCGGATCAGAAGCGGATGCGCGTACCAGCGAGGACGTAGTTGAAGTCCTGGCAACCACCCGCGCAGACCGTGTCGGCGCTGAGCGAGTAGTTCTTGTAGGTCAGGTAGAACTCCATCGCAGCGGCGTCGACGTTCTGGAGGATACCAACGCCCCAATGGTCGAGCTTCGAGGAGCCATTGGCGTTGTACTCGTAGCCCATGTCGCTCCAGCGGCTGTACTCGCCGAACAGCACCGTGTCACCGATGCCGAAGAAGTTGCGAGCAATACCGCCCGACACGTACCAGAAGTCGGAGTCGAATGACCGCCGCGAGCTCACCTGCCCCGTGCTGGTGCTGATGGTCTCGAAGTTCTCGTTGTCACGATGGCCAGCCGCACCCGTGAAGAACAGGCCCGTCGGCATGTGACGAACCGAGAGCGAGCCGGCGAGCTGCTTCACTTCCTTGTCGCAGTTGACATCGCAGCCGTAGCCGCCGGAACCAGCGCTGTACACCGTGGTATTGCGGCGGCGGCTGGACGGCGTCAGCGTTCCCGTGACGGTCTGATTGTACTCGGAGCGCACGCTGTAGCCGATGCCACCGGCAATACGGATGCCGTTGAACTCACCGGCATAGCGCAGCGCGACATCCCAGTAGTTGTCCTCACCGACCGAGGCGCCGAGCGTGAAGCCGGCGATGGTCGGCGTGCGGTACTGGATGTGCTGGTTGCGCTCGTTCAGCCAGTCCTGGCCGCCCTGGAAGAAGTTGGCCCAGGTCCGGTTGCCCGGCGTGAAGCCACCGGAATTGCTGCGAATACGGAAGCCCGAGCTCATCAGGCGGACGTCGTTGGAACCAGCCTGGCCCTTGCCGGAGAGATCGACAAGGATGATGTTGTTCGCCGCCGACGAACCGGCGCCGAGGCTCACGCGGCCGAGACGCTCGTGCTCGATCCACGCCATGGCTTCACGAAGGTTGGCGCTCGAGGCACCAGCGTCATCACCCACGTCGCGGGGCGGGCCGACCGAGTTGCCCGGGCGGGGGCCGTTGGACTGGTTCTGCGAGGACGAGCCGCTACGGAAGGCCTCGAACTCGTAGATGAAGCCGGCGCTGACCGCTGGCGAGATCTTGGCCGAGCCGGTGATGCGCCAGCGCGAGTTCGACTGCGCCGGACCCGAGATGTACATGTCCTTCTGGACACCGTCGTCCCAGAACATCAGCTGTTGCGAGATCTGGCCCGAGATCGTGACCGAAACCTTGCGGGTACCCTTGCGTGCCGTCGTCGCCTCGAGCTCAGCAACCCGCTCCTCGAGGTCAGCGCAGCAATTACCGCCGAGGTCGGCGGCTGATGCGGGGCCCATACCCACGAGCAGCGCGGCGACGGCGGCCATCGAAATGCGACTGAGTGTCGTCATCGATCCCCCATTCATAATCTCTGGTCTCCATTTTTTCCGATGCTTCCAGCGCGGAAGCAGAGTGCGCAGCCCGGCGGTTTGTCTTTTCGTGTTCCCTCGGGGCCGCACGCACGCGCCTCAAGCGCACGCCGTCACGAGGGAACGCGGTTGGAAACAGACGCGGAACTCGATCACGTACGCGGTCCGCGGCAGGACCAGGTGAGCACCGGGCTTGCTTCCTGCGCTCGCGATCGGCCCGACGCGGTTTGGAAGCGCGTCAGAACTGGTCGCGTTTGAGACCTCGACTGGAGGACTCAGCGTCGCCGCAACTTGCAGTTGTGTGGTAGAGGAATTGCACGTCTCGCGCAAACGCATTGCGTGCGTCTTGCGGCTTAATGCAACTACAGGTGGATTTTATGCAACACCCGCGGGTGGCGCATTTGAATCACACGCATTGAGGGTGGGGCGGGCGCAGGCCTTTGCGAGCCCAGCGCGGCAGGCTCTTCCGGCGGAAGGGGTGCGGCGACCCGCGCCGCGTCAGGAACGGCCGGACGAAGACGAACACGAGTAGGCCCCGCGCCGCCCTTCAGCGGGCGGCACGTGGAAGTTGAGGCGAGCTGCGGTGCGATCGGACCCGCTTATGCGGGCATGGCAGTCTCGACGAGGCGTGCCCAGTAAGAGACGCCGACGGGAATGGCATCATCGTTGAAGTCGTAGGCCGGGTGGTGCACGCCGGCCGTATCGCCATTGCCGAGGAAGATGAACGCGCCGGGCCGGGCCTCGAGCATGTAGGCGAAGTCCTCGCCGCCAAGCACGGGTGGCGCGTTGTCGTTGACGGCCTTTTCCCCCGAGACCTCGCGCGCAACGTTGGCGGCGAAATGCGTCTGCGCCTCATGATTGACCGTGACGGGATAGCCGTCGGAGTACGTGAGCGTGATCTTCGCGCCGTGCGCCTTGGCGATGCCGTCGCAAATCTCGGCCATGCGCTTCTTGACCAGCGTGCGGATCTCTTCCTTGAGCGTGCGCACGGTGCCCTGGAGGCGCGCCGTCTGGGGAATGACGTTCATCGCGTCGCCGGCATGGAACATGGTCACCGACACCACCGCGGAGTGAACCGGATCCACATTGCGCGCGACGATCGTCTGCAACGCGGCGTGAAGCTGGCAGCCGATGGCAACGGGGTCGATGCCGAGATGAGGCTTGGCTGCGTGCGTGCCGACGCCCTCGATAGCGATGTCGATGCGGTCCGAGGCGGCCAGCAGCGGGCCGGGGCGCGTCGCAAAGGCGCCGACCGGAAGGCCGGGCGCCGTATGCATCCCGTACACTTCCTGAATGCCGAAGCGGTCCATCATGCCGTCGTCGACCATGGCCTTGCCGCCCGCGCCGCCTTCTTCCGCGGGCTGGAAGATCACGACCGCGGTGCCGTCGAAATTGCGCGTCTCGGCAAGATACTTGGCCGCGCCGAGCAGCATAGCTGTGTGCCCATCGTGGCCGCAGGCGTGCATGGCGCCTTGGATCTTCGAGGCATAGGGCAGCCCCGTCAGCTCCTGCATGGGGAGCGCGTCCATATCCGCGCGCATCCCGATCACGCGGCCCGATTTGTTCGTCTTGCCACGGATGACACCGACGACACCGGTCCGGCCGATCCCTGGCACCACCTCGTCACAGCCGAACTCGATGAGCTTGTCCTTGACGAGGGCTGCGGTGCGATGGACCTCGTAGAGGATCTCCGGATGCGCATGGATGTCCCGGCGCCACTCGGTGATCTCTTCCTTCAGTGCCGAGACGCGATTGATGACGGGCATGGAGTTCCTCGAGAGCGTGGTTGGGGAGGCATGATGATCGGCTGAGCGGCGCCATGAAACGCCTTCGCCTCGCGGCGGTCAACCGGACCGGAGCGGGAACGAGTTGCGGCTGATGCAACACGGTACCGCGCTCGGCTTCATGCGGGAGCGCGTTCCGCGACCTCGTGGAAAGCGGCCCTCAGCTTCAGAGCGAGCAGGCCTGGCGCGCCGTTGCCGACCTGCTTGCCGTCGATCGTGACCACCGGCATGACGAGGCTCGTCGCCGAGGTGATGAACGCCTCGCGTGCGCCCTGCGCCTCCTCGATTGTGAACGGGCGCTCGACGACGGCGATCCCCTCGCGCTTGAGAACATCGAGCAGCGTCGCGCGGGTGACGCCCGGCAGAATGGCATTGTCGAGAGCCCGCGTTACGAGCTTGCCGTCGCGGTCGAGGATCCACGCATTCGCGGAGGCGCCCTCCGTCACATAGCCCTTCTCATCGACGAACCAAGCGTCATTGGCGCCGCTTTCCCTCGCGCGCTGCTTGGCCATGGTGGCGGGGAGCAGCATCACGGTCTTGATGTCGCAACGTCCCCAGCGAACGTCCGGCGTGCTCTGAATGGCAATGCCCTTTGCCGCTTGTGATTCAGCCTTGGTGGAGGAGAGACGGCGCGCGAGGCAGATGACGGTCGGAAGCGTATCAGGGGCCGGGAAAAAGAAATCACGCCGGGCGACGCCCCGCGAAACCTGGAGATAGACGAGGCCGTTGCGCACGCGATTGCGCCGGATGGTCTCGCGCAGCACGCGGCCCCATGCGGCGCGGCTCATGGGCGCCGGTATGCCGAGCTCGCCGAGCGAGCGCTCGAGGCGCGCAAGGTGGCGCGTCTCGTCGGTCAGGCGGCCCTCCCGAACCTCGCAGACCTCGTAGACCGCATCGCCGAACTGGTTGCCGCGATCTTCAGGATGGATCGCCGCCTCGGCATAGGGCAGGTAGCGGCCATTCACGTAGACGATGCGGGTCATCTGACCTCCGGTTGTTGGATTGGTGCGCCAACGCGCTCAGAAGAACTCGATGGAAACGCGGAAGAGCTGCTCGACGTCGCGCACGTTGTCCGTCCGCGCGAACAGGATGACGCGATCCTTGACCTGAATTTGCGTGTCGCCGTCGGGAACGATCACCTTGCCGCCGCGGACGATGGCGCCGACGCGCACGCCCTTGAGCTGTGGCAGGTCCTTGAGCGCCTTGCCGACGATCGGCGCCGTCTCCGGCGCCTCGGCCTCCATGATCTCGCCCGCGCCGCTGCCGATGCTGTGCACGGCGATGATGCGGCCCCGGCGCACGTGCTGGAGGACGCGGCTCACCGTGATGAAGCGCGGGTTGATCTCGGAGTCGATGTCGAAGGAGCGGATCACGCTCGCATAGCCGGAGCTGTTGACGAGACAGAGGCTGCGCGCCGCTCCGAGCTGCTTGGCGAGAGCGCAAGCGAGGATGTTGACCTGGTCGTCGTTGGTCAGTGCCACGATCGTGTCGGCGCTCGCGATCTCGGCCTCACGCAGCAGCTCCTCGGAAAGCGCGCTGCCGTGCAGGACGACCGTGCGTTCGAGATGATCGGCGATCTCCTCGGCGCGGCCGCGGCTCGCCTCGATGATCTTTACGCGCACGCCCGTGTGGCGGCGCTCGAGTTCGCGCGCGACGTAGAGGCCGATATTGCCGCCGCCTGCGATCACGACCCGACGCGTCGGGGCCTCGGCCTGTCCGAAGATGCTGAGCGTGCGTGCGACCTGCCCGGCAGGCGTGACGACATACACGTCATCGCCCTCGGCGATGTGATCGTCACTGTGCGGGACGATGATCTCGCCTCTGCGCTGCACGGCGACGACGACCGCAGGAAGATCGGGGAAGAGCTCGGAGAGCTGGCGCAGCGGTGTGTCGATCACCGGGCAGTCGCTGTCGCAGGTGAGGCCGATCGAGGCGACGGCTCCCTCTGCGAAGCTCACGTTGTCGAAGGCGCCAGGCAGCGACAGGCGGCGGAGCACCATCTCGCCGACCTCGCGCTCGGGTGAGATGATGACGTCGATGCCCATGCCGCCGCGGCTGAAGAGCTTCGCCCATTCCTTGTTGAGGTAGGTCTGCGAGCGCACGCGCGCGATCTTGGTCGGCACGTCAAAGAGCGTGCCCGCGACCTGGGCGGCCATCATGTTGACCTCGTCGTGCAGCGTCACGGCGATGATCATGTCGCATTCCCGCGCGCCGGCCCGTTCCAGCACATCGGGGTGGGCGCCGTTGCCCACGTAGGCACGGGCTTCAAGCGTGTCGTTGACCTTCTGAACGAGGTCGGGGCGCACGTCGATCAGTGTGACGTCGTTGCCCTCGGCAGAGAGCTGCTCGGCAATGCCGTAGCCGACTTGCCCGGCACCGCAGACGAGTACCTTCATGATGGAGCGCCTCCAGGCGCGCGCTTTTGGCTCCCGTCTACAGCCTGGGCCGCGACGCGACAACGCCGTGCGCGTGAGATGGTTGGGAATTTCGCTGGAATTGGGACGTTAGGCGGTCTTCGCAGCCCCCATGCAACTCTAAACGGGCGCGCCGGACTTCTGCGCCTTGACGGCGGCATAGTAGGCCCAGAGAAGGCGGGCCGCCACGCCGCGCCAGGGGCGCCAGGTCTCGGCCAGCTCTTCGAGCTCTCCGAGCGACAGGCGATCACCCCGTTTGGCGGCGATGGCGGCCGCGATCTGCAGGGCGAGATCGCCGGGCGCGAAGGCGTCGGCGCGGCCGAGGCAGAACATGAGATAGATGTCGGCCGTCCAGGGGCCGATCCCGCTGACCTGCCGGAGTGACTCGTGCACGATGAGCTCCGGCGCGGTCTCGAGTGCATCGAGATCGAGCTGGCCCGAGTTCACGGCTGTCGATATGGCCCTGAGCGTCTTGATCTTGCCGCCCGAGAGGCCGGCGGCCCGCAGCAGCTCATCCGGCGCCGCCAGCACCTTGGCTGCATTCAAGGGGCGGAGCGCTTCCTCGAAGCGCCCCCAGATGGCGGCGGCACTCGCGATCGATAGCTGCTGGCCGACTATAATGCGCGCAAGCCCCTCGAAGCCCGGCTCGCGGCGGCGCAGTGGCGGGTCGCCAGCGATGTCGTGGGCATGGCGCAGGATCGCGCATTTGCGACGGAGCGCGCGCACGCCGGTGCGCACGTCGTCGTCGCTCTGGATGATGATCGATGGGCGTTTCTTGGCGCGAGGCATCGTCCGACAACTTGGGGCTCGGGTGAACAGGCCCGGCATACCGGGCCGCGGGAGCCTGCCAGAGCGCGTGCGCGGAGGGAACCTGGATTCGACGCTCCTAGCGAATACTCCTGACATCGCCGCCATGGCTCCGCCGCCAGCCCTGGCTCGCCCGCTCGACCAGCATGAACTCAGCGAGGTTCTCGAGCGTGATGATGCCGACCACGCGCTCGCCGTCATCGACGACGCCGACGAGGGGTTTGCCGCTGGAGTGGAGCAGCTCGGCCGCCTGTGAGAGCGGTGCCCGGTAGCCGATCGTCGGGATTTCGCGCTCCATGACGTCGAGCACAGGCGTATCGGGCCCGCTGCTCGCGAGCGCCTGGATCATGCCGTCGCGGGTCAGCACGCCGCGCAGCCGCCCAGCGCCGTCGGTTACCGGGAACTCCCGCTGCGGCGTGCCGAGCAGGGCTTTGACCGCGTCGCCCACGCTGGATGTGGTGTCGAGGTGGCTGAAGGAGGTGATCGTGGCGTCGCGCATGTTCGCCTTCTGCGTCGCTTCGCCGAGCTCTACCGCGTAGGTCTCGTGGCTGGCGGCAAGAAAGACGAAGAGGGCGATGAAGATCAGCAGCGGATTGCCGAAGAGCCCGAGGAAGCCAAGCCCGAACGCGGCCGCCTGCCCGATGCGGGCCGCGATCCGCGTCGCCGTGACCTTGTCGAGCTTGTAGGAGAGCAGCGCCTTGAGCGCGCGCCCGCCATCCATGGGAAAGGCGGGGAGCAGGTTGAACACGACCAGCACGATGTTGATCAGCGCGAGGCGCGAGACGAAGTCGATGTTCTGGAGCGCAGCCGGATCCGAATTGCCCGGATGAATGTTGGCGCCGAAGAACAGGATGAGGAACAGTGCAATGACGACGTTGACCGCCGGCCCTGCGAGCGCGATCAGCAGCTCCTGGGTGGGGTTGTCGGGCATCCGCTCGATGCTCGCGACGCCGCCGATCGGCAGCAGGATGATGTCGCGGGTCCCGATGCCGAACCGCCGCGCCATGAGGACGTGGCCGTACTCGTGCGCCAGCACGCAGGCGAAGATGGCCAGGATGAAGGCGATGGCAGAGGCGGCCGCGCCCCCACCGCCCTGAGCCCCCGCCACGAGCCCGAACCAGGCCAGCAGGAGGAAGAAGGTCAGGTGTATGCGGACTTCGGTTCCGGCGATCCGTCCGAGCGATATCGACCAACCCATCATGTGAGGCGCGATCCTTCTCAGTTCGTCCCGTCAGAGTTGAACTTAGCAGATACGCGCCGTTGCCGCGACCGGCGGGCGTATGATGCAGATCGGGCAAGCAATCCCGTTATATGCGGCGCACAAATAATCTGTGCCCATTACAGCAGTGAGTCGTGTTGTTTTGCTCAGATCGGCACTTAATGCCGGCCAAAAAGCAATTCTAGTTCGGGCAGTTAGCGTGTCATGCCCGCGCCGGCCGCAGATGCGGGGCGGGGCGCTTATCCACAGAACGTGACAGTGTCAAGAAGGTACGTGCATAAATTGGGATGATGCTGTATATATCTTAGGCAGCAGAGCATCTTGTCGGGGCAGGGCGAGACGCGATGTGTGCGGTAAGTCGGCACCGTGCGGGGTGCCGTGTGCGGGGTGAGTCATGTTAGTCAAGCCCATGATCATGGTGATCGTCTCGGCGCTGCTCGGCCCCGCAATGGGTGTCGGGCTGTTTCTTTTAATGCAGGTCAATTGACGTCGGGCCGCGGTCGCCTTTAGCCGCATTCCATCCAATTGCGGGATGGAGCGAGCGCATTTGCCGTCGGCACGCTCAACCATTTCCGGTTGAGATCCTTCAAAGATTTCAGATGAGAGACGCACTCTCAGGCGAGCGCGTCGCATTGTTCGTGTCGATCGCCTCGCGGATCGTCTGTGCAAGCTTGGCCTGGCGATAGGGCTTCATTAGGACCTTGATGCGTAGCGCGTTGATGTCGCCCGCATCGATCAGGCCGCCGGCATAGCCCGTGGTCAGCAGCACCGCGATCTCGGGATGCTGGGCGCGAAGGCGCTGGGCAAGCTCCAGCCCCGAGATGCCGCCCGGCATCATGTAGTCCGTGAACACCACAGCCGGACGCAGGCCATTGTCGATGGCGCGCAGCGCTGCATTCGCGTCGCCGACCGCCTCCACCTCATAACCGAGCGCCGTCAGCCGCTGAATGGTCAGCCGCCGTACATTGGCATCGTCCTCGACCGCAAGAACCAGCTCGCCGTTCCCGAGCGGCAGCGGCTCTTCCCGGCGTCCCGTCGGGCCCACGCTGTCATCCGCATCCACACGCGGGAGATAGATGCGCACCGTGGTCCCTTTGCCGACCTCGCTGTAGAGCGTCGCCTGACCGCCGGATTGGCGCGCGAAGCCGTAGACCGACGCAAGGCCGAGCCCACTCCCTTTTCCCGGGCCCTTGGTTGTGAAGAACGGCTCGAAGGCGCGCTCGGCAACCTCGGGCGGCATGCCGTTTCCATTGTCGGTGACCGAAAGGACCACGTATTGGCCGACCTGGAGGCCGGGGATCAGCTCGGCGCCCGAGGCGTCCAGGATCGCATTGCGCGTCTCGACGACGATGCGGCCACCGACCGGCATGGCGTCGCGCGCATTGAGGACCAGGTTGACGATCGCGGTCTCGATGAGCCCCGGATCGGCCCGCGTCATCCAGAGATTGGACGACGGCACGACGTCGAGGACGATGTTGGCGCCGATCGTGCGACGCAACAGATCGGCAACGGTCGTCACCATGGTGTTGAGCGAGATCTTCTGGCTTTCGAGCCGTTGGCGCCGGGCGAATGTGAGCAGATGGTCGGTGAGCTGGGCCCCTTTTTCCGCGGCCTCCTTGACCTCGCGCAGTAGATCGAGCTGGGCGTCATCCGAGAGGCGCGGCTCGAGCAGCTCCAGGTTGCCGACGATCACCGTCAGCAGATTGTTGAAGTCATGGGCGATGCCGCCGGTGAGCTGGCCGATCGCCTCGAGGCGCTGGGCCGTACGCGTCGCCGTCTCGCGTTTGAGCTCGCGCGTCACATCGCGGACGAGAGCGACATAACCGACGCCGACATTGGCGCCGTCGCGCACCTCCGACCACACGGCCTCGCCGGGAAAGCGCTCGCCATTGCGGCGACGGAAATTCGCGATGATGGGGGCTTGCGGCTGCTGCTGGCGTTCCAGGGACGGCGCCGACGACATGTGCAGCGCGGCTTCCTCGGGCTCGTCGAACAATGCGGTGATCGGTCGGCCGACGATCTCCCCCGGCTCAAAGCCGAAGATGCGTCCGAAGGCCGGATTCGCGACCTGGATGTTGCGGTCCGTGTCGGTCACGACGAAGGCATCGGGAACGCTGTCGAAGATCGACTGGAAGAGCGCCTCCTCGCGCGCGAGCTGACGCTCGGTCAGGCGCTGGCGCCTCAGGTCGACCATGATGCCGGTGAAGTATTGGACGCCGCCGTCCTCGAACTCGCCGACCGAAAGGTGGAGCGGTACGCTCGATCCGTCTTTGTGCTGGCCGGTGACTTCGCGGCCGATGCCGATGATGCGGGGATCGCCAGTCGCCAGGTAGCGCGCGATGAAACCGTCATGCGCGCGCGCCAGGTCGTCCGGCATGAGCATGGAGACGTTGCGGCCGATCAGCTCTGCCTCGGCATAGCCGAACATGCGCTCGACGGCTGGATTGGCCGCATGAACAATGCCGCGCGAGTCGATCGTGACGATGGCAGTCACCGCCGAGTCGAGGATGGCGCGGAGGCGTGCAGCGTCATTGCTTGCGGCGTTCATGTCGCGTCCTTTGCGAGGCCTGCCTCGGGCGCCGCCTCAATTGAGACTCGGGCATGGCCCATTCATACTGGCTCCAAAGAACTACAATCATACGATCCCGACTGTCACGCCGGGGCGTCTGCAGACTTGGTTTCCCGTACAAGAAAGATAAAAATCAACGCGACGCTCGCGTGCGTGCCATATCAGGTCTCGCGCGGCGGATAGCCGGCCCATGGCCTCACCGTGCGAATGGCGAGGTGGCTTTGGAGGCGCGCGACGTGTGGAAGACGCGCCAGTCGCTCCCGATGAATACGCTCGAAATCAGCGGCGTCCACCGCGACAACGCGCAGCAGATAATCCGTATCGCCCGCCATGAGGTGGCATTCGAGGATCTCAGGCGTGGCTTCGACAGCCCTCTCGAAGGCCTCGAGTGCCTTGTCGCTCTGCGAGCGCAGCGCCACCTCGACAAAGAACTCCATGGCATAGCCGAGCGCGCGCCGATCGAGGCGTGCGGTGTAGCCGGCGATGACACCGGCCTGCTCGAGGCTTCTGATCCGCCGGTGGCAGGCGGAGGGCGAGAGCCCGGCGACCGCGCCGATCTCGGCTACTGTCTGGCGGCTGTCCGTCTGCAGGGCGCGGAGAATGCGCCGGTCGATCGGATCGACTGTCATTCGAAGGATGTCCCTGAACTTGAGGGATTATCAGTAAATTATTGCATGAAACGCGCTTTCGGCACTGCAGTTTCGTGCCGTTTTGCTCGTCTCACAGCCTAAATTTTGATCGTGATGAGCGGCAGCGGGAGGCGATTATGCGGATTGGCGTTCCAAAGGAGATCAAGGTCCACGAGTATCGCGTCGGCATGACGCCGGTCTCGGTACGCGAGGCGGTCGCGCGCGGTCACGAGGTCATGGTCGAGACCAACGCGGCCCTGCGCCAGGGGATCTCCGACGACGATTATCGCAAGGCCGGTGCGGTCATCCTGCCCACCGCGGCGGAGGTCTTCGCCAAGGCGGACATGATCGTGAAGGTCAAGGAGCCGCAACCTGCCGAGTGCAAGATGCTGCGCGAAGGTCAGACGCTCTTCACGTATCTGCATCTCGCGCCCGATCCCGAGCAAGCCAAGGCGCTGATGGCGTCCGGCGCGACAGCCATTGCCTACGAGACGGTGACGAACGCGCGCGGCGGTCTTCCGCTGCTGGCGCCCATGAGCGAGGTTGCGGGGCGCATGGCCATCCAGGCCGGCGCGCACTACCTGGAGATGGAGCAGGGCGGGCGCGGCATGCTGCTCGGTGGGACGGCGGGCGGGCCGCCGGCCGAGGTCGTGGTGCTCGGCGGTGGTGTGTCTGGTGCCAATGCGGCGCGCATGGCCATGGGCCTCGAAGCGCACGTCACCATCCTCGACATCAACCTCGATCGTCTCGCTGAGCTGAAGGCGCAGATGGGTGCCGGGCTGACGACAGTCTTCTCCACCCGGCAGGCCGTCGAGGACTACGTGCTGGACGCCGATCTTGTGATCGGTGCGGTGCTCGTGCCGGGGGCCGAGGCGCCGAAGCTCATCACGCGCGACATGGTCAAAGCCATGCAGCGCGGCTCGGTCATCGTCGATATCTCGATCGATCAGGGCGGATGCGCCGAGACCTCTCGCCCGACCACCCACGCGGCGCCGACCTTCATCGTCGATGATGTCGTGCACTATTGCGTGGCGAACATGCCGGGGGCCGTGGCGCGTACATCCACATTCGCCCTCAATAACGCGACGCTCCCGTTCATCCTGGCGCTGGCTGGCAAGGGGCCAAAGCGGGCCATGGCCGAGGACCCGCACCTGCTGGCGGGCCTCAATGTCTATGCCGGGCGCATCACCTACCCCGCCGTTGCCGAGGCCCTGGGCGTCGAAGCCGTCCCCGCCCGGGCGGCGATTGGGTAAAAAAGTCCCTTCTCCCCGTCCTTACGGGGAGAAGGTTAGGATGAGGGGCGGCGGCAAACGCCAACGTCTGCGCATGTCGCCGCCCCTCACCCCGACCCTCTCCCCATTGAAGACAATGGGGAGAGGGAGAAGTGAAGCTGCAACCCATCCCACCGCCCGGTTCGACTTCCGCCGCGGGGTGCAAACGGATATAAGGCGGCCAAACTGCTGCCATCCGTGAGGCACCACCGCGCGTCGCCATGCAAAAACTGAAGAAAGATCAGCGCCCTGAGGCGCGCCTGCCCAAGGGTTTCCAGGACACGGGCCCGGCCGACGCGCACGCGCTCGCCCGCATGCTGACGACGATCCGCGAGGTTTACGAGTCCTACGGCTTCGAGCCCCTCGAAACGAGCGCCATCGAGTACACCGACGCGCTCGGCAAGTTCCTGCCCGACTTGGACCGGCCCAATGCCGGCGTCTTCTCCTTCCAGGACGAGGACGAGCAGTGGCTCTCGCTGCGCTATGACCTGACGGCGCCGCTCGCCCGCTACGTCGCCGAGAACTACGACCGCCTGCCGAAGCCCTATCGCCGCTATGCCACGGGGCCCGTCTGGCGCAACGAGAAGCCCGGTCCCGGCCGCTTCCGCCAGTTCACGCAGTTCGATGCCGATACCGTCGGCTCCGAGAGCGTCGCGGCGGATGCCGAGATCTGCATGCTCGCGGCCGACACCATGGAGCGCCTCGGCATCAAGCGCGGCGACTACGTGCTCAAGGTCAACAACCGCAAGGTGCTCGACGGCGTTATGGAGGCGATCGGCCTCGCGGGCGAGGAACATGCCGCCAGCCGCCTCACGGTGCTCCGCGCCATCGACAAGCTCGACCGTCTCGGCGTCGAGGGCGTTCGGGCGCTGCTCGGCAAGGGCCGCAAGGACGAGAGCGGTGATTTCACCAAGGGTGCTGGCCTTGACGAGGCGCAGATCGCCAAGGTGATCGGCTATGTGTCGGTCGAAGCGGCTGCGAGCGGGCGAGAGACCGTCGCGCGCCTCCGCGCCGTCCTCGATGACACCGCCGTCGGCCGCGAAGGCCTCGACGAGCTCGATGAGATCGCGGCGCTTGCCGAAGCAGGCGGCTACAGTGCCGACCGCATTCGCATCGATCCATCTGTCGTGCGCGGCCTCGAGTACTATACCGGCCCCGTCTTCGAGGCCGAGCTGACCTTCAAGGTCACCGGCGACGACGGCCAGCCCGTGCGTTTCGGCTCGGTCGGCGGTGGCGGACGCTATGACGACCTCGTCGCCCGCTTCACGGGCCAGCGCGTGCCTGCAACCGGCTTTTCCATTGGCGTGTCGCGCCTTCTGTCCGCTCTCCAATATTTGAAGAAGGGGGAGAGCAACGCGGGCCACGGCCCGGTTGTTGTGCTCGTCATGGATCGCAAGGATCTGCCGCGCTACCAGCGCCTCGCTCAGCGCCTGCGCCAGGCGGGCATTCCCGCCGAGATGTACCTCGGCACGTCGGGCATGAAGGCGCAGATGAAGTACGCGGACCGGCGCGGCGCGCCGTGCGTCGTCATCCAGGGCGGTGACGAGATTGCGAAGGGTGAGGTTCAGATCAAGGATTTGATCGAGGGCGCCAAGGCTTCCGAGACGATCAAGGATGCCAAGGAGTGGCGCGAAGGGCGCCCGGCCCAGTTCTCAGTTTCCGAAGACCAATTGGTTTCTGCTGTGAAGGGCGTGCTCGAGCGGCATTCCGGTGACTGACATGAAACCTCGGCGAAAATCTTCCGCCTGCCGTGCAGAACGGTCGGGCGGCACGGCCTCTTTCCAGCAGCCGGTGGACTGAAAAGATGGCAGTTGAAACATCCGACAGCTTCGAGGCACTCGAGGCGCAGGCCGCGGTCATCATGGCGGTCTTCAACGAGGCCGCGTACGAGCGCGTCGCGCCGTCGATCATACAGCCGGCGGACATCTTCCTCGACGTCGTCGGCGAGCGCCTGCGTGCACGCACGTATGTGTTCACGGACCAGGACGGCGAGATGCTGTGCCTGCGCCCCGACCTCACCGTGCCGACGGCGCGCATCTATCTCCAGCGCCATCCCGATGCCGATGTCGCGGCGCGCTACTGCTACAACGGCTCGGTCTTTCGCTATCAGCCGGGCGGCGGCTCGCCCGCGCACCCGCGCGAGTTCCGCCAGGCCGGTATCGAGCTCTATGCGCAGATCGACGAGGCCAAGGCCGACGCCGAGGTGCTCTTGCGCACGCTCGAGGCCGTGAAGGCGGCCGGTCTCAAGGCGCCGAAATTGCGGATCGGCGATCTCGGTCTCTTCGATGCGCTGCTCGATGCGGTCGACATTCCCGAGCGCTGGCGGCATCGCCTCATCGCGCAGTTCTGGCGTCCCGAGGCTTTCCGCGCCGAGCTGAAGCGCCTCAGCACCGTGCCCGGATCGGCCATCGAGGGCCTGCCTGCTGATCTCATCGCCAAGCTCGATCCCGCAGCGCCCGCGAAGGCCGAGGCGCTCGTGCAGGACTATCTCGATAGCAACGCCATCGAGGCCATCGGCACGCGCGCCGTGTCCGAGATAGCCGGCCGCCTGCTCTCCATCGCAGAGGACGCGCACTCGGCGCCGCTCCCGAAATCCATTGCCGATCTGATCGAGAACTACCTCTCGATCTCGGCGCCGGTCCGCGCGGCGGGCGCGCGCATCAAGGATCTCTTCCAGCGCAATGATATCGACATCGGTGAGGCGCTCGATGCCTTCGAGCGGCGCCTATCGCTGCTGACGAAAGGCGGCGCCAACATCGCGCAGGCGACCTTCGATGCTGAGTTCGGCCGCCAGTTCGAGTACTACACGGGCTTCGTCTTCGAGATCTGCTCCGAGGAGCTCGGGCCCGCGAGCCCCATTGCCGGCGGCGGGCGCTACGACGAGCTGCTGCGCGTGATCGGCGCTCCCGAGGCCATTCCCGCGGTCGGGGCCGCGATCTACACGGACCGGCTGCTGCTGGCGGCCGGAGGGGGCACCCCATGAGCGACCCACTGATCCTGGCCGTACCCTCCAAGGGCCGTCTCATGGAGCAGACGGCGGAAGTCTTTGCGCGTGCCGGGTTGGTCCTCAAGAAGGTCGGCTCGGAGCGCGGCTATCGCGGCATCGTGGGTGGGATCGACGGCATCGAGGTGATCTTCGTCTCGGCCTCCGAAATTGTCGAGCAGCTCAAGGCGGGCCGCGCGCATCTCGGCGTCACGGGCGAGGACCTGGCGCGCGAGCAGGTCTCCGACATGGAGAAGCGCTTCCAGATCATGCGCAAGCTCGGCTTCGGCAATGCCGATGTCGTGGTTGCGGTGCCGGCGGGCTGGATCGACGTGCGCGTCATGAGCGATCTCGAGGCCGTCGGACGCGACTTCCGCCGCGTGCACGATCGCCACATGCGCGTCGCGACGAAGTACATGAACATCACGCGCCGCCACTTCCAGGCGAACGGCATCACGAGCTACCGCATTGTCGAGAGCCTCGGCGCGACCGAGGGCACGCCGGCGGCCGGCACGGCCGAGCTGATCGTCGACATCACGACGACCGGCACGACGCTCAAGGCCAATGGCCTCAAGGTGCTCGGCGACGGCGTGCTGCTGCGCTCGGAAGCGACGCTCTTTTCTTCCCGTGCCGCCGAGTGGACGCCCAGCACGCGCGCGACGCTGGCCGAGGTCGCCCGCCGCATTGCCAGTCTTTGAAGCTAGTGTCCCGATTCCGAAGTTCGCTTGACCTCGATGCTGGCGTCCCGAGCGAACTTCGGAATCAAAAGGGACACTAGAAACATAGACTTGCTAGTGTGATTCAGATCGAGAAATTCGCTCGGTGCCGTGCCGCGAGATCTGGCGAATTTCTCGATCATCACACTAGGCCTGCTGCGTCGTCGTCGTCCTTGCGGCGCAGCTCTTATGGTGCTTAGTCGCTTAGTGATTGCTGCGGCGCTCTTCCCCTCCCCCTTGTGGGGAGGGGTTAGGGGTGGGGGGAACCCCTACTGCTAGCGCTCTGCAATCCCCCCTCCTAACCTCCCCCACAAGGGGGGAGGAATGAGGTGGTTGATGTGGATGCGCCATGGATCCCAATACCCCGCCCGTTCCGGCCCTGAAGGCCGCCCTCACGGCGCGCTGCCCGCGCTGCGGTGAAGGTCCGCTGTTCCGCGGCCCCCTCGCATTGCGCGAGCGCTGCGAGAAATGCGGCCTCGACTACAAGTTCATCGACACGGGCGACGGCCCCGCTGTCTTTGCCATCATGATCCTCGGCTTCTTGGTCCTCGGCGGTGCGCTCATTCTCGAGTTCAAGGTCGGCCCGCCGCTCTGGGTGCATTTGCTGCTCTGGGGTGTCGGCACGCCGCTGCTCGCGCTCGGCCTGCTGCGCTTCCTGAAGGCGCTGCTGATCGCCCTGCAGTTCAAGCACAAGGCCGAGGAAGGCCGCCTCATCAAGGAATAGGCCGTTGCAGAGGCTTCGCTCAGCCGGCCTCGTGTGGCCTTTGGCGCTGGTGCTGCCGGCGCTTGCCATCCTGCTCGCGCTCGGCACCTGGCAGATGCAGCGCAAGGAGTGGAAGGAAGGCCTGATCGCGCAGATCAACACGCGCGTGCATCAGCCGCCGATCGCGCTCGCGGACGCGGAGAAGCAGCCGCCCGGCAGCCACGAGTATGCACGCGTGAAGGCGCGCGGCACGTTCCGCCACGAGGCCGAGCAATTCATCTGGGAGCCCGATCCGCGCCAGGGCCCCGGCTATCATGTCTACACGCCGCTGCGGCTCGACGATGGGCGCTTCATTCTTGTCAACCGCGGTTATGTCACCGAAGCTCTTAAGGCGCCTTCGTCCCGCGCCCATGGCCAGCTTCCCGGCGAGGTCGAGGTCATCGGCCTGCTGCGCGAGCCGCATGCACAAGGCATGTTCGATCCCAACCGCGATGCCAAGACGGGCATTTGGTATTGGCGCGACTTCGACGGCATGACGCGCGCAGCGCTCGGGGCAAACGCCGACAAGGCCGTCCGCTTTTTCCTCGATGCCGAGGCTACGCCGGCCAATCCCGGTGGCTGGCCTCAGGGTGGCACGACGCGCCTCACGCTCCCGAACCGCCATCTGGAATATGCCCTCACCTGGTACGGGCTCGCCGCGACCCTGGTCGGCGTCGTGATTGCTTTCGTCATCAGCCGCCGGCGCGTGCGCGCCAATGAGCCGGGGTGATATGTCCGGACAGTGCTTCCGGCAGGCGGCACCTCGTGTAAACTTCCTCCCAACCCAAAAAAGCGGCCCTGGCCGCGATCTGAGGAGGACCGTCCATGTCTGCTGCCACCAGCTCTCCTGATCTCGCCCCGACACGTGATCTCGCGCGCTGGTCGAGTGCGCTCGCAGCAGGCCAGATCTCGGACAGCGCCATGCTCTGGGCCAAGCACGCCCTGCTCGATTGGTTCGGCGTGACGATCGCCGGCTCGCGCGAGGATCTGGCGCCGCTCCTGCTCGAGGAGTTCGGTGGCAAGGACGGCCCCGTGACGCTCGTCGCTCTCAATGCGCGCGCAAAGGCGCACGACGCCGCCCTCATCAACGGCACGCTCTCGCACGCCCTCGACTATGACGATGTGAATGCCGATATGGGCGGCCATCCGACGGCGCCAGTCGGTGCAGCCGCACTGGCGCTCGGCGAGGCGCTCGGCAAGAGTGGACGCGACGTGCTCCTCGCCTTCATCGCCGGCTACGAGGTCGAGTGCCAGATCGGCGCCATGGCGGGGCAGAGCCACTACGAGAAAGGCTTTCACGCGACGGGTACGTTCGGCACGTTTGGCGCCACGGCGGCCGCCGCGCGCCTCATGGGCCTCGATGCCCAGCAGACGGCTATCGCCTTCGGCATTGCGGCCTCTGAAGCTGCCGGCCTCAAGTACAACTTCGGCACCATGACCAAGCCGCTGCACGTCGGCAAAGCCGCCATGAACGGCGTCATCGCCGCGCGGCTTGCGGCACGCGGCTTCACGGCACGCGACGACGCCATCGAGGGTCCGCAGGGATTTGCCTACACGCAGGTGCCGCAGTTCACGCCACGGGCGATCCGCCCCGATGCGGCCGCGCCCTTCGAGGTCGAGGCGAACCTCTTCAAGTATCACGCCGCCTGCTACCTCACGCACTCGACTATCGAGGCCATCCGCGACCTGAAGCGCCGCCACAACATCGGCCTCGGCGACGTCGAGAAGATCACGCTGAAGGTCGATCCCGGCCATCTCAAGGTCTGCGACATCCCCGAGCCCAAGACGGGTCTCGAGATCAAGTTCTCGATCCGGCATCTGGCTGCCATGGCGCTCGGCGGCGAGGACACTGCTGCGCTCGGCACGTACTCCGACGAGATGGCGAACCGCCCCGTCTATCGCGAGGGCTCGCGCCGCGTGACGCTCGATACGAAGCCGCTACCGCAGGAGCATCGCCACGGCGCGGCGGTCGCGATCGTTCTCAAGGACGGTCGCGAGCTTCTCGCCGAGACCAATGTCGGCATCCCGGCGAGCGACGTCGCCGCGCAGGGCGAAAAGCTGCGCGCGAAGTTCCACTCGCTCGCCGAGCCGGTCATCGGCCGCGGCCGCACGGGCGAGGCTCTCCGCTTGATCGAGCGTTTCGAGACGCTGGACAGCCTCAAGCCGCTCATGGCCGCCGTGGCCTGAGCATCGCCTTACTGACGGCTCTGCCTCCGAATGCGCCGGATTGCATGATTTCCGGCGCCCTCCCGCTGCGCCCGGTTTGCCGCTTGACTTGCTGGTATGCCTGACCGCTCATATTCGGCATGAGGTGGCAGAAACCACATCGCCGGGGCGATGGGGGCAGGAGGGATTTATTTGGCAGCCGGTGGTCCCGTTTCGACGGGTGATGTGCTTGCGGTGGATGATCTCACCATCCGCTTCGACGGGCACGGCGTAGACCTCGTCGATGGTGCGAGCTTCCGCCTCGGCCGCGGCGAGACACTCTGCCTCGTCGGCGAGTCGGGATGCGGCAAGAGCATCACGGCCCTCGCCGTCATGGGCCTGCTCGCAAGCCCTCCGGCGCGCATCACGCGCGGCCGCGCCCTCTTCCAGGGCGAAGACCTGCTCTCCATGACGCGCAAGCCGCTTGCGGATCTGCGCGGCAATCGCCTCGCGATGATCTTCCAGGAGCCGATGACGTCGCTCAATCCGGCTTTCCGCATCGGCGACCAGATTGCCGAGGCGGTCGTGCGCCATCATGGCGGCAGCCAGCAGGCGGCGCGCGAGCGTGCGCTCGATGTGTTGCGCCGCGTGCGCATTCCGGCGGCCGAGAAGCGTATCGATGCCTATCCGCATCAGCTTTCGGGCGGCATGCGCCAGCGCGTAATGATCGCCATGGCGCTCGTCAACCGGCCCGATCTGCTCATCGCCGACGAGCCGACCACCGCGCTCGACGTCACGATCCAGGCGCAGATCCTCGCGCTCATTGCCGAGCTTCAGCGCGAGGCGGGCATGGCCATGATCCTCGTGACGCACGATCTGGGTGTCGTCGCCGAGGTCGCCGATCGCGTCGCGGTCATGTACGCGGGCCGCTTTGTCGAGACCGGCCCCGTCGATGCCATCTTCTCGGACCCGCAGCACCCCTACACGCTCGGTCTGATCGGCTCGCTGCCCTCGCTCGGCAAGCGCGAAGGGCGGCTTGCGACGATCGCCGGCTCCGTGCCGCCACCGCAGCGCTTTCCCGCGGGCTGCCGCTTCGCGACGCGCTGCCCGTTCGCCGATGCACGCTGCGCGAGCGAGGTGCCGCCGCTCGTCGAGACAGGCACACCCGGCCATCAGGTGGCCTGCTTCAAGGTGCCGCTCGAAGTGCACGTCGGAGGGCTCGCGGCATGAACGCGTCCGCCGGCAGCGATGTCATTCTCTCGGCCCAGGCTCTCGTGAAGCATTTTGGCGGCGGGCGGCAGCTTCTCAGCGGCCGCGCACCGCTGATCCGCGCGGTCGATGGTGTCTCCTTCGACGTGCGCCGCGGCGAGACGTTCGCAATCGTCGGCGAGTCCGGCTGCGGCAAGTCCACGCTCGCGCGCCTCATCCTGCGCCTGATCGAGCCGACCGCCGGGACAGTCGAGTTCGACGGCGCGGACATTACGGCCATCGGCGAGGAGGAAATGCGCCGTCTGCGTCGCGAGATGCAGATGATTTTCCAGGATCCCTTTTCTTCGCTCAATCCGCGCATGACCGTCGGCGCGTTGATCGCGGAGCCGCTCGCCGTGCACGGCCTAGCGAGCGGGCGCGAGCGTGCCGAGCGCGTCGCCGACATCCTGCGCAAGGTCGGCCTGCCGCCCGAGCATGCTGAGCGCTATCCGCACGAGTTCTCCGGCGGCCAGCGCCAGCGCATCGGCATTGCGCGCGCGCTCGCGACCGGACCGCGCCTCGTGATCGGCGACGAGCCCGTGTCCGCGCTCGACGTCTCGATCCGCGCGCAGGTCATCAACCTGCTCGAGGATCTCAAGGCCGAGCTCGGCCTGACGCTGATCCTCGTTGCGCACGACCTCGCCGTGATCCGCCATACCTCGGACCGCATTGCCGTCATGTATCTCGGCGAGATCGTCGAGCTTGCCGATCGCGATGCCCTCTTCGAAGCGCCGCTCCATCCCTATACGCGCTCGCTCATTGCGGCGATCCCGGTTCCGGTTCCCGGTGCGCGCGGCGCCCGCCAGCTTCTCGAAGGCGATCCGCCGAGCCCTGCTGCGCCACCACCCGGCTGCCGTTTCCACACGCGCTGCCCGCACGCCGAAGCCATCTGCAAGAACGAGCGACCTGCGCTGCGCGCGCTCGCACCTGGGCACACTGTCGCCTGCCATCTGGCCGAACGCCTGCCGCCCGCGCCGCCCGCAGTCACCACGGTGTCCGCATCGACGGCCAAACGACGCCGCCTCGATCTGTTTGCCGGCGCTCGCGCCGATCCCGTTTCTGCTACGTCCTAGCAAGGAGGATGATTACATGCCCACGCTGGCGAGATTGACACGAGGCCTGCCCGCGCTCGCGGTGGCGGCGCTTTTTGCGCTGCCCGCATCTGCGGCCGAGATCCGCATCGGTCTGCAGGAAGATCCCGACATCCTCGATCCGCACGAGGCGCGCACATTCGTCGGCCGCATTGTCTTCAATGCGCTTTGCGACAAGCTCATCGACACGAATGAGAAGCTCGAGTTCGTGCCGCGCCTCGCGACGAGCTGGACGGTCTCGGACGAAGGCAAGACGCTCACATTCAAGCTCCGCGCGGGCGTGAAGTTCCACGATGGCACGCCGTTCGACGCCGCCGCCGTGAAGGCCAATATGGAGCGCGCGAAGGATCTCAAGACGAGCCGCCGCAAGAGCGAGATTGCGTCCATTGCGTCCGTCGAGGTCGTCGATCCGCTGACGGTCGCCTTCAAGCTCTCCAAGCCTGATGCGCCGCTGCTCGCGCAGCTCTCGGATCGCGCCGGCATGATGCTGTCGCCGGCGAGCTTCGACAAACCCGTCGGTCCGAAGCCGATCTGCTCGGGGCCTTACACATTCGTCGAGCGCGTGCAGAACGACCGCATCGTGCTCGAGCGCTTCGCCGATCACTGGGAGAAGGACAAGTATCACTTCGACAAGGTGACCTTCCGGACCATCCCGGACTCGACGGTGCGCCTCGCAAACCTGCGCTCCGGCCAGCTCGATATGCTCGAGCGGCTTGCAGCGAGCGACGTAAAATCCGCGAAGGGCGACAAGTCCCTGAAGGTCGATAGCGTCGTCGGCCTCGGCTATCAGGGCATCTCGGTCAACATCAACAACGGCGCGCGTGCGGACACGCCGCTCGGCAAGGACAAGCGCGTCCGCCAGGCGCTCTCGCTGTCGATTGATCGCGAGGCACTGACGCAAGTGGTTTTCGAAGGCCTGTTCGAGCCTACGGGCCAGCCTTTCCCCTCGACGAGCCCTTACTATGACAAGAGCTTCCCCGCGCCGAAGCGCGATGTCGCCAAGGCCAAGGCGCTCCTGAAGGAGGCAGGTGTCGAGAAGTTCAGCTTCGAGATGCAGGTCGCCAATTCGCCGGTCGATCAGCAGGTCGCACAGGTGATCCAGGCCATGGCCTCCGAGGCGGGCATCGACATCAAGCTGCGCTCGAGCGAGTTCGCCACCATGCTCAAGTCGCAGACGGCGGGCGACTTCCAGGCGACGCGCGTCGGCTGGTCGGGCCGCGTCGATCCTGATGGCAACCTCCACCAGTTCGTGACCACGGGCGGCGGCATCAACGACACGAAGTACTCGAACCCGGCCGTGGACAAGGAGCTCAATGCCTCGCGCGTCGTCTATGAGACCGCTGCGCGCAAGGCGCACTTCGATGCCGCCGGCAAGATCCTGCGCGAGGATCTCCCGATCATCTATCTGTACCTGCCGGCTTGGATCTGGGCGTCGAGCGCCAAGCTCGATGGCTTCGTGCCGAACCCCGACGGGATGATCCGGCTCGCCAACGTCAAGCTGAAGTAGCCTTCCGGCGCCTCCCGCAAACCGCGAGCGGGAGGTGTCGCATTGAGAAGTATGCGCTCATGTGGTCGCTCATCCTGCGACGTCTGCTCGTTGCCATCCCGACGATTTTTCTCGTGATGGTGTTCGTCTTCATCCTGCAGCGCATGCTGCCGGGAGATCCGCTGCTGGTCATGGCCGGCGAGGAGCGCGACCCTGCCGTCCTCGAAGAGCTGCGGAAGCTCTATGGGTTCGATCGCTCAGTTCCCGTGCAGTTCCTCTACTGGCTGAGGGAGATCGCATCGGGCAATTTCGGCTCCTCGCTGCGCACGGGTGCGCCGGTGACGGAGCTGATCGGCCAGACCCTGCCCGTGACCATCCAGCTCGCCGTTGCCTCGCTCATCATCGCGCTGCTGATCGGCATCCCCACGGGCGTGCTCGCGGCCGTGAAAAAGGGCACCTGGCTCGACTATGTGGCCAACGCCATTTCGCTCTCGGGCCTCTCGATCCCGAATTTCTGGCTCGGCATCATTCTCATTCTCTTTGTGTCGGTGAACTTGCGGTGGCTGCCGGCCTCGGGCTTCGTCTCGGTCTTCGATGATCCGGCCGAGGCCTTCCGAACCACCATCATGCCGGCTTTCGTGCTGGGCTCGGGCCTTGCAGCGACGCTCATGCGACATACGCGCTCGGCCATGCTGGAGGTGCTGCGCCTCGACTATGTCCGCACGGCGCGCGCCAAGGGCCTGCTCGAGCCGGCGGTGGTTCTCAAGCACGCGCTGCGCAACGCGCTCGTGCCGATCGTCACGCTTTCGACGCTGCTCTTTGGCCAGCTTCTCGCCGGCGCCGTGCTCACCGAGCAGGTTTTCACCATTCCGGGCTTTGGCAAGCTCATCGTCGATGCCGTGTTCAATCGTGACTACGGCGTCGTGCAGGGCGTGGTGCTGTGCACGGCCATCGCCTTCATCCTGATGAACCTGGTCGCCGATGTGCTCTACATCGTGATCAATCCGAGGCTGCGCACCGCATGACCGCCGCATCTCCAGCCGGGGTCACCACGGCAGGCGCCGAGGCGCTGGCCCAGCGGCGCAATCGCGCGCTCGCGAAATTCATGTCGAACCCGACCGCGCTTTTCGGTGCGGTGCTCGTCCTCACCTTCGTCGTTCTGGCCGTCTTCGCGCATTGGGTCGCGCCCTACGATCCGAACAAGACGAACTTCCTCATGCTCAGGAAGGCGCCGTCCGCCATGCACTGGCTCGGCACGGACGAGATCGGCCGCGATATCCTCTCGCGCCTCATCCATGGCGGCATTGCCTCGCTCTACGCGGGCGTGGTCTCGGTTTTCATCGCGCTCTTCGTCGGGATGCCCATCGGGCTCGTTGCGGGATGGTTCGGCGGCTGGCTCGATGCGCTCATCTCGCGCGCGACGGATGCACTCCTCGCCGTGCCCTTCCTGATCCTCGCCATTGCCTTCGCGGCGGCACTTGGGCCGTCGCTCACCAATGCGATGATCGCCATCGGTCTCTCGCAGGTGCCGATCTTCGTGCGCCTCACGCGCGGTCAGGTGCTGGCCGTGAAGACCGAGGATTTCGTCGAGGGGGCCCGCGCTGTCGGTGTGCCGAATCGGCTCATCCTGTTGCGCCACATCACGCCGAACATTTTCGCGCCGCTCGTCGTGCAGGCGACGCTCACGGTCGCGACGGCGATCATTGCCGAGGCGAGCCTTTCCTTTCTCGGGCTCGGCCAGCAGCCACCGGCGCCGTCCTGGGGCTCGATGCTGAACACGGCCAAGAACTACATGGACAGCGCGCCCTGGATGTCGATCTCGCCGGGCATCGCGATCGTGCTCGTCGTGCTCGGCTTCAACCTGCTCGGCGACGGCCTGCGCGACGCCCTCGATCCGCGGGAGCAGTAGGCTTTCCCCTTCTCCCCGTTCTTACGGGGAGAAGGTCGGGATGAGGGGCGGCACGCCTGCTGACGTTGGCGTATGCCGCCGCCCCTCACCCTAACCCTCTCCCCGTGAAGGACGGGGAGAGGGGACAGCGGAACGACGCCCCTGCGCCGCTGCATAGAGCGCCACGGCAGCGGCATTCGAGACATTGAGCGAGGCAAAGCTGCCGGCTGCCGGGACGCGCGCCAGCACGTCGCAGCTCTCGCGCGTGAGGCGTCTCAGGCCCTTGCCCTCCGCGCCCATCACCAACGCCACGGCCCCCTCGAAGCCGGCCGCATCGATCGTGACGTCGCCATCGCCATCGAGCCCGATGCGGCGCACGCCGAGCTCGCCAAGCTCCTCGAGTGCCCGCGCGAGGTTCGCAACCAGCGCGACCGGTACAACCTCGAGTCCCCCGGAGGCCGCCTTGGCGAGCGCGCCCGAGAGTGGCGGGCTGTGGCGCCGCGTCATGATGAGCCCGGCGGCGCCCAGCACCGCGCCCGAACGCAGGATCGCACCCACATTGTGCGGGTCGGTCACCTGATCGAGCACGATCAGCGGGCCGCTCGCCGCGCTCGCCGCTGCGAGCTCCTCCAGAGTCGGCTCGGGGAGGTCCGCCGTCTCGAGCAGTGCGCCCTGATGGACGGTATCGGCGCCGAGCAGGCGGTCGAGGTCGCGCGGCGTCACCTTTTGCGACTTCGCCTCGCGCGCGGCGATGGCGGGGCCGAGCCGGTGCTCGGCATTGTCGGCCAACAGAAGACGGCCGATCTCCCGCGCGGGGTTGGCCAGCGCCGCCGCGACCGCATGAATGCCATAGAGCCGTATGGGGCCCTCGTCGTCACGGTTTCGAGCCGCTGCGTGGTGATGAGGATGAGACTTCTGCCGGTTCATGTCGCGAATCGTCCAAGGCGCCGTCCAATGTGATTCGTTTCGGTGCGGCGCCGTCCGAAACATCGATTTTGCGGAGAAATCGCCCGAAACCCGCTGGGTTTTCCACAGGCGATGGAGGCGAGAACTGTAGCCCGAACAGGGGCAACCCCCAACATGTTGTGGAGAACGAAGCAGGATGAATGCCTGTCAATCCAAATTCTCCGATTCACCAATTTTGCGTCCGGGTGTCGCCACAAAACAACGGTTAAGTGCACTTGTTCGCCGAGCACGGCTGATCGTCAAGCGTAAGCGAGCCGGAAGGAGCATGGGTGGTGAGTGAGTCAAAGTCTGCGTCCCAGTCCCGCGTAGCCCCCAGCTCGGTGCTTTTCAATCGTTGCGTTGCGTCAGGGCAGTCAAGTTCGGTCAGCGTTTCGACCAGCGTAAAGAAGTCGCCCGAGAGTAAGCGTTCGAGTTTGCGTTCAGTTGCGTCGCGTCGTGTTGCGTCCGAGTTCGCGTCTCATTTGCGTGTGATGCCGAAGGCCACCGTTACCGGTCGGCCCACTACCCCAAAGAGCGTCATCAGTCGAGCGCTCCTCAAGGCAAGGCGAGTCGCACGTGTGGAGCTGTTCGCCAGTATTGCGTCGCGGCTCGCCGCCTTGAAGGTGCCGGTAGCAGTGAAGTTGCGTCCTGTAGCGTCGCGTCAGCGTTCCCGTCTTCTGTCTTAGTTCCCACCTTGTTGGTTTAGTTCCGCGTTCGTCCCAGGGTGCTGTCCGGGAAGGATGTATTGTCGTGTCCATGCGTGTCCGTGCCGCCGAGCCGAGTGCGAGTCCAGTAGCGAGTTCCGAGTGGCGTCCGATCGGCGACGTGTTTCTTGCCGTGATGTCGAGCGTCGTGTCGAAGCGCAGTGAAGCGGGTTTGCCGCGTCCTGCGCACAAGACCCCCCACTGAATTCCATTTGGAGCCCGACCTCCCCCCAGAAGGCTCCAAATTACCGGCGAGCGCGCTGGAGCGCGGACCCTGAGGTCCATGACCGCGGCGCGTATCAAGGTTGTGCGTTGCGTCGCACAGCTCTCGTGTGCTCGCCGGCCTCTTTTCCACAGGCTGCTCCAGTCGAGCGGCAACGCGTAACCGCCCGCAACGTTGGGCAGATCAGTAGTCGGCCTCATGACGAGGTCACCTGTATTCGGAGGCAACTGCCATGACGATGATCGTCACCACCAATGCCGACCTCTCCGCCAACACGCCCCGCAGCGTCAGCCCCGCGCACTGGCATCAGTCGGTCGGCTATGCGCGGCAGGCCTGTGCCCGCGTCTTTCGCGATGGCGGCAGCCCGGCCGATGCCGTTGGCGCGTTCGGCGTGAAAGCCGAGGGCGCGCTCGACTGGGGCCGCGCTGTGGAGATGATCGCGGATGCGCTCTGCGCCCGTCCGGTGAAGCGCGTCGCCTGAAGCAGGCGACGCCCCGACGGCGCCACGGCTAGCGCTGGTGGCTGCCGTCGGCGCAGACGGTGACGCGGACGCCGCAGGCGTTCGGCTGCTTGGACTGCTTGCGGCATTCGGAGAGTGCGTGGTCCGTCGCCTGTCCGAGCGTGGGACGGACCGAGGCATAGGCGCCCCAGTGCTGGCGGCCGCTGATGACGGCATTGTAGAAGCCGAGCGCCCCGCAGATTTTATTGGCCACACTCAGCACCTGGCACGGCGCGCCGGCATTCTTCCGGCACGCTGCCAACGCTTCCCGCTCGGCGATCTCGCGGGTCGGCCGGTTCCAGACCGTCGCCGATGCGCCCTTGGAGTAGTACGCGAGCGCCCCCCACGTTGTCGGAAGCTGCGCGCGGCGCAGCGTGGCGAGCTGCGCCACGGAGACATCGCCCGTCACCGGCTGCTTGATATTGGACTGCCACTGGCGGATGGCCTCACGCGTCTGGTCGTTCATGCGGCCGTTCCGCGTGGCGATCTGGTAATTGAGATTGTAGAGCCGGTCCTGCACTTCGCGGATGATCGATTCACTCGTGAGTGCCGAGGCCGTGGTCGACTGCTGTTGCGGCTGCGTGCCCGCACTGGAACCAGGGGCAGCGGAGCCCCCGCCCTTGAGGTTTCTCAGCCGAATGCGGGCCAGTGGCGCGAAGATGCCGTTCGGGAATTTGTCCAGGTAAGTTTGGATCTCGGCCGGATCGCGGGAATCCTTCACGCTGTCCCATAGCGCGGTCTCTGCGGCTTCCGACGGCGCCTGGGCCGAGACGGGCAGTGCGAGGGCCGATCCGATCGCAAGTCCGAGCCCCAGCACGATGGCAGATAGCGTGAAGCGGCTCATTCTGTATGCTCCCGGAAATTCATGGTAGGGCGAAAGGACGCGAGACCGGCGCCAAATATGCAAAAGCGGCTTTCCGGGCGTCCAGCATGATTTATCCTCTGGGCGATACTATCCAGGGGTGTGTTGCCCTTTTGCGCTCTCGAACCAGTGCGATGTGAGGCGCGGAGCCGGGCGGTACTGGAAATTGCTTCCGAGCGGAGGGTCCCCCGCTTGCGCTTGGGCGTGCGCCCGGATACCGACGGGCTCACTGCGCCGCGCAAGTCTTCCGGTCGCAAGCCATCACGAGGCTCATCATGTCGATCCCCAACCAGTATCCGACACTCGACTTCGACCTTGGCGAGACGGCCGACCAGCTCCGCGACACGGTCCGTTCCTTCACGGCCGACGAGATTGCCCCCATTGCGGCGGAGATCGATCGGACCGACCGCTTTCCTCGTGAGCTTTGGCCGCGCATGGGCGCGCTCGGTCTCCACGGCATCACGGTCGAGGAGGAGTATGGCGGCTCCGGTCTCGGCTATCTCGAGCATGTCGTCGCCATGGAGGAAGTCTCGCGCGGCTCGGCCTCGGTCGGCCTTTCCTACGGCGCGCACTCCAATCTCTGCGTCAATCAGATCCGCCGCAATGGCAGCGAGGCGCAGAAGCGCAAGTACCTTCCGCAGCTCATTTCCGGCGAGCATGTCGGCTCGCTCGCCATGAGCGAGGCCGGCGCCGGCTCGGACGTCGTCTCCATGCAGCTTCGCGCCGAGAAGAAGGGCGACCGCTACATCCTCAACGGCACGAAGATGTGGATCACCAACTCGCCCGACGCCCAGGTCATCATCGTCTACGCGAAGACCGCTCCCGCGGCGGGCGCACGTGGCATCACCGCCTTCCTCGTCGAGACCAACGCGCCCGGCTTCAAGGTCGCCCAGAAGCTCGACAAGCTCGGGATGCGCGGCTCGTCGACAGGCGAGCTCGTTTTCGAGGATTGCGAAGTGCCGGCCGAGAACATTCTCGGCGGCATCGGCAAGGGCGTGAACGTGCTCATGAGCGGCCTCGACTACGAGCGCGCGGTGCTCGCCGGCGGACCGGTCGGCATCATGCAGGCTGCCTTGGACGTCGTGCTGCCCTACATCCATGAGCGCAAGCAGTTCGGCCAGCCGATCGGCACCTTCCAGCTCGTGCAGGGCAAGGTCGCGGACATGTACACCGAGATGAATGCCGCGCGCGCTTATGTCTATGCCGTCGCCAAGGCCTGCGACCGCGGGCAGACGACGCGCAAGGATGCGGCAGGCGCGATCCTCTTCGCGGCAGAGCGGGCGACCAAGATCGCGCTCGATGCGATCCAGCTTCTCGGCGGCGCGGGCTACATCAACGAGTCCCCGACCGGGCGCCTGCTGCGCGATGCGAAGCTCTACGAGATCGGCGCCGGCACGAGCGAAATCCGCCGGATGCTGATCGGCCGTGAGATCTTCAACGAGACGGCCTGAGCGGGCAGATCCAGCATGCGCCTCGTCGCGGACGATCTCACACTTTCCCGCGGCGAGCGGCGGCTGATCGAGGGCTTGTCGCTGACCGTCGAGGCCGGCGAGGCGCTGGTCCTGACCGGCCCCAATGGTGTCGGCAAGACGACGTTGCTGCGGGCACTCGCGGGTTTCATCGTGCCGGAGGCCGGCGCGATCCGCCTCGAAGGTGGGCCGGACAATGGTGCTGCAGTCGGTGAACTCGCCCACTACGTCGGCCATGCCAATGGCGTGAAGCCGGGGCTGACGGTGAGCGAGAATGCGCGCTTCTGGGCGCGCTTCCTCGGTGGCGATGTCCGCGCGGTCGAGGACGTCCTCGAAATCATCCACCTTGCCGACATCGCCGAGGTGCCGGCGGCTTATCTCTCGGCCGGACAGAAGCGGCGGCTCGGTCTTGCGCGCCTCCTGCTGGCGCACCGACCACTGTGGCTGCTCGATGAGCCGACGGCGGCGCTCGATGTAGCCTCACAGGCCCTTCTTGCCGGGTTCATGCAGCGACACCTCGATGCTGGCGGGATTCTCGTCGCCGCGACGCCTGGGCCGCTCGGCCCTGCCGGCGCGGGCATCCTCGAGCTCGCCGCGCCGGCTCCGGGCGAGGGTGCAGCCCCATGAGAGCCTTCTTCGCCCTGCTCGCGCGCGATCTCAATTTGGCTTTCCGCGAAGGAAGCGCACTCGGCGCCGCGCTCGGCTTTTATCTCATCGTCGTCGCGATGCTGCCCTTGGGCCTCGGGCCGGACATGGCGCTCCTCTCGCGCATTGCGCCGGGGCTGCTCTGGCTGGCCTTGCTGCTGTCGGCACTGCTTACGCTCGGGCGGCTCTTCGAGACGGACCTCGAGGATGGCTCGCTGGACGTGCTGGCGACCGGCTCTCTGCCGCTCGAAGCGGTCGTTGTCGCCAAGGGCCTCGCGCACTGGCTCTCGACGGCCCTGCCGCTGACGCTACTCGCGCCCATACTCGGGCTCATGCTCAATCTGGAATTCGCCGCCTATCCGCCGCTGCTCGCGACCATGCTGGTCGGCACGCCGGCGATCAGCTTTATCGGCACGATCGGCGCGGCGCTCACGCTGCGCAGCCGCCGCGGCAGCCTGCTGATCGCGCTGCTGGTGCTGCCGCTCTACATCCCGACGCTCATTTTCGGCATCGGCGCTATCGCCTCGCTGCTGGGGCCCGGCGGCTCGGAGCCCTCGCTCATGATCCTCGGCGCGATCTCGCTCGGCGCGTTCGTCCTGGGGCCAATCGCGGCTGCGGCGGCATTGCGAGCCCAGCTCGGCTGAGGTGGCGGGTGACAGGAACGGCGGAGTTGGGCTATCTGCCCCGCCATGCTCCACGTCAATGACCTGACTTACCGTATTGAGGGGCGCCCGATCCTGTCGGGCGCCACCTGCGCGATTCCATCGGGCCACAAGGTCGGGCTCGTCGGGCGCAATGGCGCCGGCAAGACGACACTCTTCAAGCTCATCATCGGCGATCTCTCACCCGACGACGGTGGGATCAGCATTCCGCGTGGGCTCAAGGTCGGCCATGTCGCGCAGGAGGCGCCGGGCGGCGCCGACTCGCTCATCGAGTGGGTGCTTTCCCAGGATGCGGAGCGCGCGGCACTCCTCGCCGAGGCCGAGACGGCAGCGGATCCCCATCGCATTGCCGCCATCCACGAGCGGCTCGGCGACATCGATGCCCATTCGGCACCCTCGCGCGCCGCGCAGATCCTTGCCGGCCTCGGTTTCGATGAGGAAGCGCAGGCGCGCGCCTGCCGGGAATTCTCCGGCGGCTGGCGGATGCGCGTGGCGCTCGCGGCCATTCTCTTTCTCGAGCCGGATATCCTGCTGCTCGACGAGCCGACGAACTATCTCGATCTCGAAGGCACGCTCTGGCTCGAGACGTACCTGCGCACCTATCCGCACACGGTCGTCATCATCAGCCATGACCGCGATCTCCTGAACCGCGCGGTCGGCCACATCCTCCATCTGGATCGCGGCAAGCTCACGCTCTACGCGGGTGGCTACGACGACTTCGAGGAGGCGCGTCGCGAGAAGCAGCGTCTCGAGACGAAGCTCGCCAGGCGCCAGGAGGAGGAACGCGCGCGCATCGAGGCCTTCATCATCCGTTTCAAGGCCAAGGCTTCCAAGGCGACGCAGGCGCAGAGCCGCATCAAGGCGCTCGCCCGCATGAAGCCCATTGCCGCGCAGGTGGACGAGAGCGTCGTGCCGATCCGCCTGCCGGCGCCGCAGAAACTGCTCGCGAGCCCGCTGCTCAAGATCGAGGATGCGGCCGTCGGCTATGAGCCGGGCGCCCCCATTCTGACCCGTCTCAATCTCAATGTGGACCAGGACGATCGCATCGCGCTGCTCGGCCAGAACGGCAACGGCAAGAGCACGTTCGCCAAGCTGCTCGCGGGTCGGCTTCAGCCCATGACCGGGCAGGTCCTCGGGGCGCAGCGCGTGAGCGTCGGCTATTTCGCCCAGCACCAGCTCGATGACCTGAACCCCGGCTGGTCGCCCTATGACCAGATCGCAGCGCTCATGCCGGATGCGACCGAGGCCCAGAAGCGCACGCGCCTCGGCTCATGGGGCTTCTCGCACGACAAGGCCGACACCAAGGCATCCAACCTCTCGGGCGGCGAGAAGGCGCGCCTGCTCCTGGCGTTGACCGCCTTCCATGCGCCGCACCTGCTCATTCTCGACGAGCCGACGAACCATCTCGACGTCGACAGCCGCGAGGCGCTCATCCAGGCGCTCAACGACTTCCCCGGTGCCGTGATCCTCATCAGCCACGATCGCCATCTGATCGAGGCGTGCGTCGATCGCCTCTGGCTCGTGAAGGGGGGCACCGTGCGCTCCTTCGACGGCGATCTCGATGGCTATCGTGCGGACCTGCTTGCCGAGCGTGGCCGCGCACGCGCGCAGCGTGAGGGCGCCAACTCAGCCGCAGCACCGAAGATCGCGCGCGTCGATCAGCGTCGTGAGGCCGCCGCCCGGCGCGCAGAAACCGCGCCGCTCCGCCGTGCTGTGCAGACGGCCGAGAAGGAGCTGGAGAAGCTGACGGCCAAGCGCGCCGAGATCGACGCGGCGCTCGCCGACCCGCGCGCCTACGAGGATCCAGGCAAGGCACAGAAGCTCTCGATCGCCCGGGCCGACGTCAGCCGGCAGATGGCCGTGGCCGAGGAGGCCTGGCTCACGGCCTCGGCGGCGCTGGAGGCCGCCGAAGCGGGTGCGTCCTAGGCGCACACCCCGCGCAAGCGGGCCCGAACATGAAAATGTTGTCATTTGACTTGGGGCCACCGCGGCCCGAAATTCACGCCGCGAGCCCGGAGATGTGATGGCTATGCCACTCTAGTCTCTGTGCTCTCGCCGCGCGCGGCGACGCAGAAAATTCAATAAAAACAGTGGTCACTCCGCCCGTGGCATTGTTCGCGGTGCAACTCGATCACAAAGTCGTGCGAAAATTGTGGCGCTATCGCCACGCTCGCGCTGCAATGCCCTGCTGGGATGAGCCACTCTCGGCAAGCCCGGCTCCGGCTCAGGTGCTGTCTGCAGGTCCCGCTGCCTTTGCGGTCCCTGGACGCGATAGAGTGCCGCCCAGCGGTTCAATGGAGCCCTCGGGGGCTTCGAGCCGCGGCCCGTAGCCGGCTTGGTGGCGCAATGTGCGGAATGAGGTGCGGCCTGCCGCATCCCTGTGCGTAGGAAAGTGATCATGCTCACGCGAGCCTTCGTCCACGTTCGCCTCCTGATCATCGGATTAGCCATGCTCTCGCTCATGCCCGTTACGTCGCTCGCCCAGACCGGTCCGCGCGCGACGGAGTTCACGCTGCCGAATGGCCTGATGGTCGTGGTCGTCCCCGACAACCGGGCGCCGGTCGTCACGCACATGATCTGGTACCGCGTCGGTGCCGCGGACGAGCCGCCGGGCACGTCCGGTATCGCCCACTTCCTCGAGCACCTGATGTTCAAGGCGACCGAGAAGATCGGGACGGGCGAGTTCTCGAAGATCGTCTCGCGCCTCGGTGGGCAGGACAATGCCTTCACGGCGCAGGACATCACCGCCTACTTCCAGCGTGTCTCCAAGGACCGTCTTCCCAAGGTGATGGAGATGGAGGCGGACCGCATGGTCAACCTCAAGCTCGACGAGAAGGAAGTGCTCACCGAGCGCGACGTCATCCTCGAGGAGCGCCGCAGCCGCGTCGAGAACAACCCGAGCGCCATCCTCGACGAGCAGATGGGCGCCGCGCTCTATCTCGCGCATCCCTACCGCATTCCGGTCATCGGCTGGGAGCACGAGATGGCCAAGCTCTCGCGCGATGACGCGATGAAATTCTACAAGCGCTTCTACGCGCCCAATAATGCCATCCTGGTCGTGACCGGCGATGTGACGCCCGAGGAAGTGCGCAAGCTCGCCGAGGCGACCTATGGCAAGATCCCGCGCAACCCGAACGTGTCGACCGTCGAGCGTCCAGGCGAGCCGCCGCATCGCGCAGCGCGCCGCATCGAGCTCAAGGATCCGCGCGCCGGTCGCCGCACGTGGCATCGCCACTACATCGCGCCGGCCTACACCCATGCCGCGCCGGGTGAGGCCGAGGCCCTCGATCTCCTGCTGAAGATCCTCGCCTCCGGCCCGACGAGCCGCATCTACAAGAAGCTCGTCGTCGATGAGCATGTCGCCTCGAGCGCCGGCGGCTGGTACTCCGGCACCGCCCGCGACCTCGGCAAGATCGCATTGTTCGCCGTGCCGAACGACGGCGTCCCGTTCGAGAAGATCGAGCAGCTCATCGACAGCGTGATCGCCGATGTCGCTGCGAACGGTGTGACCGAGGCGGAGCTCGAGCGCGCCAAGAAGGCCTATCTCGCCGAGTACATCTTCCAGAGCGACAATCAGGCCTCGCTTGCGCGCCGCTACGGCTGGGCCCTGACCGTGGGCGCGACCGTCAAGGATATCGAGGAGTGGCCCGAGCGGCTCTCCAAGGTCACCGCGGCGCAGGTGCAGGCAGCCACGCGCCACCTCGACATTCTGCGCTCGGTGACCGGCACGATGCTTCCCGAGGCACCGAACCAGCCGCCCGGCACGCGCTCCTGAAGGATGCGAGAGGACAAACCATAGAGGTGACCAGCGCACACACGAGGACGACGCGGCGCTCGCGCGCCGATCAACATTGTATCAACGCGACGACATAGCGAGGCTAGTATCATGTCCAGTTCGGCACCCCTGCGTGGAAGGCTCTTTGTTCGCCCCGCCCGTCTCCCAGTCGTCGCGTCGGCCATGCTCCTCTGCCTCGCGGCACCCGTCCTCACGGCCAAGGCTCATGCAATGAAAATTCAGACAGTCAAAAGTCCCGGCGGCATCGAGGCATGGCTCGTGCAGGAGCAGGCCGTGCCGCTCATCGCCTTGCGCTTCGTCTTCGAGGGCGGCAGCGCACAGAACCCTCAAGGCAAGGATGGCCTCGCCAATTTCATGACGGCCATGATGGACGAGGGCGCGGGCGATCTCGACTCGCACAAGTTCCAGGAGCGCATGGAGGAGCTCGCCTTCCGCATGAGCTTCGAGGATTCGCGCGACGGCATCTACGGCAGCTTCGAGACGCTGACCGCCAATCGCGATCCGTCCGTCGAGATGCTGCGCATGGCCGTGAACAACCCGCGCTTTGACGCCGACGCCGTTGAGCGCGTGCGCCGTCAGCTTCTGTCGGGGCTCGCCTTCGCCGCCAAGAATCCGAACCGGATTGCCGGCAAGGCCTGGAGCGAGCAGGCTTTTGCGAACCACCCCTACGGCCGCCCGCCCGAGGGCACGCCCGACAGCATCGCCAAGATCACGCGCGATGACCTCGAGGGCTTCCGCAAGCGCACGTTCGCGCGCGACAATCTGAAGGTCGTCGCCGTCGGCGACATCAATGCCGAGCAGCTCGGGGCGCTCCTCGACCGCGTCTTCGGCGATCTGCCGGCCAAGGCCGAGCTGACGCCAGTCCCGCCGACGACGCCGGAGGCCAAGGAGCGTGTCAAGGTCATCCACATGGATGTGCCGCAGTCGGTCGTGCAGTTCGGCGCGCCGGGCATCGCGCGCGAGGACGACGACTTCATGGCGGCCTTCGTGCTGAACCAGATCCTCGGCGGCGGCGGCTTCGCGTCGCGGCTCACGGAGGAGGTGCGCGAGAAGCGCGGCCTCGCCTATTCGGTCTACAGCTATCTGCAGCCTTATCGCCGCACGGCGATCTTCGCAGGTGGCGTCGCGACCAAGAACGAGGAGGTCGGCCGCTCGCTCGACGTGATCCGCTCGGAGCTGCGCCGCATGGCCAGCAATGGGCCGACGCCCGATGAGCTCAAGAACGCCAAGGACTATCTGACGGGCTCGTTCGCGCTGCGCTTCGACACGAACGCGAAGATTGCCAATCAGCTTCTCGGCTTCCTCTTCGAGGGCTATGGCATCGACTACATCGACAAGCGCAATGCGCTGGTCAATGCGGTGACGCTCGAGGATGTGAAGCGCGTTGCGGCCCGGCTCTTGAAGGCCGACGAGTTGATCGTCACCGTCGTCGGCAAGCCGCAAGGGCTCGCGCAGCAGTAAAGTATCGCGTGCGGAACGACTTGAGTTTCGAACGCGTTTCATATGGTGATGCCAAGATCGAGAAGCCGATGTGCCGAAATGGCGCCGGCTTCTCGATTGGCATGTGGGGTTGGAAGGCGAGGGAGTTGAGCGGATGACCGATCCCGTCGAGCTTGATGTCTCCGGTGCCGGATCCGGGGCGCGGCTCTATCGTCAGAGCATTGCGGGCTGCCTCGACGGTCGTATCGGTGTTCACGGTCTCGATAGCCGCACGCTCGCCGCCTGGCTCGACAAGACCGCAGCCCCTCTCGCCAAGCTGAAGGCCGCGCACGCTGACGGCAGCCTGCCGCTGCTGCGGCTGACGCGCGAGGAAGCCGATATCGTCGCTGCCGAGGCGGCGCTCGCGAAGCTCTCCGTCGGCGCGAAGATGATCGTGTTTCTCGGCATGGGCGGCTCGAGCCTTGGCGGACAGGCGCTCGCCCAGCTCGGTGGCTGGAACATTCCAGGCTCCGCCGATGTCGAGCAGCGCAAGCGCCCGCGCACGCGCTTCTACGACAACCTCGATGCATCAACGCTCGCGCTCGCCTTCAAGGACGTCGATCTCGCGACGACGCGTTTCGTCATCACGTCGAAATCCGGCGGCACGCCGGAGACGCTGGTCCAGGCGGCTGCCGCCCTGCAGGCCGTTGATGCGGCCGGTCTCGGCGGGCGGTCGGCGGAGCTGTTCCTCGGCATCACCGAGCCGGCGCGACCGGGCGTACGCAATGGTCTGCGCGATCTCCTGACGAGCCGCAGCATTCCGGTCCTCGATCATCCGACGGCGATCGGCGGGCGCTATTCGGCGCTGACGGTCGTCGGGCTCATCCCGGCCATATCCCGAGGGCTCGATCCGCGCGCCTTGCGCGCTGGCGCCGATGCCGTGCTTCAGCAAGCGCTCAGCGCATCCGATCCATCGGCTTCTGCCCCTGCCGTCGGCGCCGCGCTCGCCGTCGCGCTCGCGCGCGAGAAGGCCACCAAGGTCATGGTTTTCATGTCCTATGCGGACCGCCTCCAGCGGCTCGGCGCCTGGTACGTGCAGCTTTGGGCGGAAAGCCTCGGCAAAGGCGGGCAGGGCACGACGCCGCTGGCCTGCCTCGGCCCGCTCGATCAGCACAGCCAGCTTCAGCTCTTCATGGATGGCCCGCGCGAGCACGCGCTGACCGTCCTGCGCGTCAAAAATGCCGAATCGGGGCCGGTGATCGACCCGAAGCTCGCGAACCTGGCGGGTCTGGACGTGATGGCCGGTCGCAGTGTGGCCGAGCTCGTCTCGGCCCAGGCCCAGGCCGTGCCGGAAGCGCTCAACCGCGCCGGCAGGCCGGTGCGGACAATCGACATCGAGCAGCTTGACGCGGCAACGCTCGGCGGCTTGATGATGCACTTCATGATCGAGACGATTCTCGCCGGCTGGCTCATGGACCTCGATCCTTTCGACCAGCCGGCGGTCGAGCTCGCTAAGGTGCTCACGCGCGAGCGGCTGTCCAGATAGGGCACGGTCGGCCGCACCCGCGCACTGCGAGGGGAAAGCGGCACTCATGGCCGTGCGCCAGCTCACAGCCGAGACGATCAACCGCATCGCGGCCGGCGAGGTCGTCGAGCGCCCGGCGAGCGTCGTCAAGGAGCTTGTCGAGAACGCCATCGACGCCGGCGCGCGCGAGATCGAGATCGTCACGGCGGGCAGCGGCCTCTCGCTCATCCGTGTGACGGACGACGGCTCCGGCATGGACGCGGGCGACCTCGTGCTCGCCGTCGAGCGCCATGCAACCTCCAAGCTTCGCGACGAAGACCTCTTCAACATCACGACGCTCGGCTTTCGCGGCGAGGCGCTTCCGTCGATCGGCTCGATCGCGCATCTCGAAATCCGCACGCGTCAATCAGCGGCGGGGCACGGCCCTGGGATCGTCGGCGATCGCGGCCCCAAGGAGGACGGGCGGCCCGCCGCCCTCCATCCCCGCACGATCGTCGGGGGGCGGGAGCTCTTCCCGGGCGC
>Ga0066256_1000888_pt1 | contig 51762 bp, 44 predicted proteins | sample ThiBio_1000_biof_FD_87107 | JGI IMG/M metagenome (GOLD analysis project Ga0066256, IMG submission 87107) | Wastewater bioreactor microbial communities from Cape Town, South Africa - Thiocy_expt_1000_biof (version 2) | ecosystem: Engineered > Bioreactor > Thiocyanate-remediating >... | reverse complement strand
GCCGAGGCCATCGACAAGCATGCGCCAAAGCTGATCGTCGGCGGCGGAAGGGCGGCGGATCGCCACAATGCGCTCGAAGTCGGCGAGGTCCGCCCGGATTACATCTTTTTCGGCAAGTTCGACGGCGACATCAAGCCGGAGGCGCATCCGAAGAATCTCGACCTCGCCGAATGGTGGGCCTCGATGATCGAGATTCCGTGCATCGTCATGGGCGGCACCGATCCTGCTTCGGCGCTGGCCGTGGCCGAGACCGGCGCGGAATTCGTGGCGCTACGGGCCGCCATCTTCGACGAGCCGGCTTCGGCGGCGCGCATCGTCGCGGAAGTGAATGCGCTGCTTGACGAAAAAGCGCCACGGTTTGGCGATTGAAGCTCTCCATGCACCGTTTGCCCCGCTTTTTCCTGTCCGTCGCCTGCGTCGTTTCCGGCGCGCCTATCGCTTATGCGCAGTCGCCCGAGACCGTGGTGACGCGGCCGGTCGAGGGGGAGGCGCAGACCCTCAAGAAGGGGCGCGTCGTGCCCCCCGCCAATGGCGAGACGGGCAAGGACGAGAGCAATCCCGGCGGGCTGGCGATCTACGAGCGCATGGGCGCCGAATTGCCGCCGCTGCCGGAGGAGAAGAATTTCAAGGGCAAGGTCGACGAGGCGTATGGCGCCTTCCAGCGCGGCTATTACATGACCGCCATGGACAAGGCGTTGCCGCGCGCCCAACTCGGCGATCCCGCGGCACAGACGCTGCTCGGCGAAATCCTGTCGCAGGGCCTCGGCGTCAAGAAGGACACCAAGGCGGCGGCGTTCTGGTATGGCCAGGCGGCGCAGAATGGCGATGCCGCCGCCATGTTCCGCTACGCGCTGATCCTGATGGAGGGTCGCGACGCGCCGCGCGACCGCAAGAAAGCGGACGAGCTGATGAAGAAGGCGGCGGATGCCGGCAATCCGTCCGCCCAGTTCAACCATGCCCAGGTGCTGGTCGCCGACAATCCCGGCGAGAAGGGTTTGAAGCTGGCGCTGCCCTATTATGAGAAGGCGGCTGCGCAGGGGATCGCGGATGCGCAATATGCCGTCTCGCAGCTTTACATGACGCTACCCGATGTCAGCGAGGACAAGCGCAAACAGGCGCGTGAATGGTTGATACGCGCCGCCCGCGCCGGTTTCGACACCGCCCAGCTCGACATGGGCATCTGGCTGGTCAACGGCATCGGCGGCGACCGCGACTACAATGACGGCTTCAACTGGCTGCAGGTGGCGGCCAAGCGCGGCAATGTCGTCGCCCAGAACAAGCTCGCCCATCTCTATATCAACGCCATCGGCACCAAGCCGGATCCGATCGAGGCGGCGAAATGGTATGTTCTGTCGCGCCGCGCCGGGCTTTCCGATCCCAAGCTGGAGGATTTTTATCTCGGCATGAGCGAGGAGCAGCAGAAGAAGGCGATCGAGGCCGCCAACAAGTTCAGGCGGAGTTGAGGCGATGACACCTGCCATGGAGGCGGCCTTCGACTGCCAGTCCTGCGGCGCCTGCTGTTCCTACTCGGCCGACTGGCCACGTTTTTCGATCGAGGAAGACGAGCAACTCGACAAAATCCCCGAGGCGCTGGTGGCGGCCGATCTCAGCGGCATGCGCTGCGACGGGCAGCGCTGCATGGCGCTGTCGGGCGATATCGGCAAGCATGTTGCCTGCACCATCTACGACATCCGCCCGGAGGTCTGTCGCGCCTGCATGCCCGGCGATCCCGAATGCCTGATGGCCCGCGAGGAGCACGGTATCGGGCTCATGTGAGCTTCCGCCCTTGAATTCCGGCGGATTTTGTGGTCTTGAGGCCGCCATTCAAGTCAAACGATGATCGATCCCTTCGCCCGGCCGCTGGTGCCGCGGCGATCTGCCCATTACGCAAGGAAGTTTCCGCATGGCACGTTCCGCTCTTCTCAATGTCATGGTCCAGGCCGCCCTCAAGGCCGGAAAGTCGCTGACACGCGATTTCGGCGAGGTGCAGAACCTGCAGGTCTCGGTCAAGGGCCCGGCCGATTTCGTCAGCCAGGCGGATCGCAAGGCCGAGAAGATCGTGCGCGAGGAGCTGATGAAGGCGCGCCCGACCTACGGTTTCCTCGGCGAGGAAAGCGAGGAGATCAAGGGCTCCGACGGGTCGCATCGCTGGATTGTCGATCCGCTCGACGGCACCACCAATTTCCTGCATGGCATTCCGCAGTTTGCGGTTTCCATCGGCCTGGAGCGTAACGGCGAAATCGTCGCCGGCGTCATCTTCAATCCGGCGATCGACGAGCTCTACACCACCGAGAAGGGCGGCGGCGCCTTCCTCAACGATCGCCGCCTGCGTGTCGCCTCGCGGCGTACGCTGTCGGATTGCGTTGTCGGCTGCGGCATCCCGCATCTCGGCCGCCGCAACCACGGCAATTTCCTCATCGAGCTGCGCCATGTCATGGGCGAAGTCGCGGGTGTGCGCAGCCTCGGCAGCGCCGCGCTCGATCTCGCCTATGTCGCCAGCGGACGCTTCGACGGTTTCTGGGAAAACGATCTCAGCGCCTGGGACATCGCCGCCGGCATGCTGATGATTCGTGAGGCTGGCGGCTTCGCCACCGACCGCGACGGCGGCAACACCTCGCTCGAGACCGGCGCCATCCTCGCCGGCAACGAACATATCCACAAGGCGCTGATGGACGTCGTCAAGCGGCCGGTGCCCGGAAAGTAAGGCGCGGCCTGGCCCGGCTTTTCCGCGCGCTTGCGCGTGCGCGGATTTGCGGCGCTTAACCCTTCATTTTGCTGGAATTCTCCTCTACTGTCCGGGCAAAGTTTCCGGAGGCAGTGGAACGGGATGGCACAATTGAATCTGGGCGAGATGGGAGAGATCGAGGGCGAGACGCGCGATTACGCCTATGGCGGCAAGCTGTCGAGCCCGATGCATTTCTTCTGGACGATGGTGATCTTCCTGATCATCGTCGGCTTCATCGCGGCGATCCTCTACCGGCAGGCCCATGCCGCCTTCGTCACCAATCCGGGGCTCAACAGCCTCATCCTCGGCGTACTGCTGGTCGGGGTCATCCTGGTGTTCAATCATGTGCTGGCGCTCAGGCCGGAAGTGCGCTGGTTCAATTCCTTCCGCGCGGCCGGCAGCGCCAACCGCGTCGGCCGCGATCCGCGGCTGCTGGCGCCGATGCGTTCGCTGATCGGCAACCGCCAATCGCTGGCGCTGTCGGCGACGGCGCTACGCTCCATCCTCGATTCCATCGCCACCCGCCTCGACGAAAGTCGCGATACGTCGCGCTATCTGATCGGCCTTCTGGTCTTTCTCGGCCTGCTTGGCACCTTCTGGGGTCTGCTCGGCACCATCGGCTCGATCAACAGCGTCATCCAGTCGCTCGATCCGGGCACATCAGGCGGATCGGCCAATATCCTGCAGACACTGAAGGATGGTTTGTCGGCGCCGCTCGCCGGCATGGGCACGGCGTTTTCGTCGTCGCTGCTCGGCCTGTCCGGCTCGCTGATCCTCGGCTTCCTCGACCTGCAGGCCGGCCGCGCCCAGAACCGCTTCTACATGGAACTGGAAAACTGGCTGTCTTCTGTCACCGACGTGACCTCCGACATCGTGCCACTGACCGAGTCGCTGTCGTCCAACGCCTCCTCCGAGGAATTGCGGGTGCTGACGCAGCAGCTCGTCCGGCTGGCGGAAGAGGGCAGCGGCGGCCAGCGCACCGTTCAGGCCATGGCCAGCCTTGCCGAAGGCATTCAGGGGCTGGTGCGCAACATGCGCAACGAGCAGCAGATGCTGCGCGACTGGATCGAGGCGCAGCAGGAGGAGGCGAAAGCGATGCGCAAGACGCTGGACCGCCTGTCTGACCGACTTTCCGACCGTTCGCACGGACCGGGGAGCAAATAAGCCATGGCGCTCGCCAAGAACAGCCGCCGCGACCGCCGCGTCGATTACTGGCCGGGCTTCGTCGATGCGCTGTCGACGCTGCTGCTCGCCATCATGTTCCTGCTGACGGTCTTCGTGCTGGCGCAGTTCATCCTCAGCCGCGAGATCAGCGGCAAGGACGAAGTCTTGAACCGTCTCAACAGCCAGATCAACGAGTTGACCCAGTTGCTGGCGCTGGAAAAGGGCGGCAAGCAGGATCTGGAAGACACGATCGCCAACCTGCAATCGACACTCGCCACCTCCGAAAGCGAGCGCTCACGCCTGCAGCAGCTTCTCGATTCCGGCACCGGCAATGCCGATGCGGCCAATCAGCGCATCGGCGATCTCACCGGCCAGCTTGATGCCGAAAAGCAGATCAGCGGCCGGGCATTGAGCCAGGTCGACCTTCTCAACCAGCAGATCGCGGCGCTGCGCAGCCAGATCGCCGCCATCGAGCAGGCCCTGCAGGCCTCGGAAGCCAAGGATCAAACGTCGCAGGCCAAGATCGCCGATCTCGGCCGCCGCCTCAACGTGGCGCTGGCCCAGCGCGTGCAGGAACTCAACCGCTATCGTTCCGATTTCTTCGGCCGCCTGCGCGAAATCCTCTCCGATCGCGAAAACATCCGCATTGTCGGCGACCGCTTCGTCTTTCAGTCGGAGGTGCTGTTCCCCTCAGGCGGCAACGAACTGAACGAGGCGGGGCAAGTGGAGATGGCGAAACTCGCCAGCGCGCTGCTCGACCTCGCCAAGGAAATTCCGCCGGAAATCAACTGGGTGCTGCGCGTCGACGGCCATACAGACAACGTGCCGCTCTCCGGCTCCGGCCGCTACGCCGACAACTGGGAACTGTCTTCGGCGCGCGCCACGTCGGTGGTCAAATTCCTGATTTCGAAGGGTGTGCCCGCCAACCGGCTGGTCGCCGCCGGTTTCGGCGAGTTCCAGCCGATCGCCGAAGGGGATAGTCCCGAGGCGCGGGCGACCAATCGACGGATCGAGTTGAAGCTGACGGAGCGGTGAGGCAGACGGGAGGCGAAAAGCCTCCGGCTCCCTCACGCCGCCGCGGCGTCGAATTGCAGGCGGGCGAGGCGGGCGTAGAGGCCGCCGGTTTCGATCAGGCTCTGATGCGTGCCTTCCTCGACGATCTTGCCATTGTCCATGACGAGGATGCGGTCGGCTTTCAGCACGGTCGCCAGGCGGTGAGCGATGACGATGGTGGTGCGATCGGCCATCAGCCCGTCCAGCGCCTTCTGCACCAGCGTTTCGCTTTCTGCATCGAGCGCCGAGGTGGCCTCGTCGAGCAGCAGCAGCGGCGCGTTCTTGAGGATGGCGCGCGCAATGGCGATGCGCTGGCGCTGGCCGCCGGAGAGCGTCACGCCGCGTTCGCCGACGGAGGTGTCGTAGCCCTGGTCGAGACGGCGGATGAAATCGTCGGCCTGGGCGGCGATGGCGGCTGCCTGCACAGTCTCGCGGCTGGCGCCGGGCGCGCCGAAGGCGATATTGTCATGGATGGAGCCGGCGAAGATGGTGACGTCCTGCGGCACGATGGCAATGCGGTCGCGCAATTCTTGTGGGTCGGCGGCGCGCACGTCGACGCCGTCGACGCTGACCGTGCCGCGCGTCGCATCGTAGAAGCGCAGGATCAGCGACAGGATGGTGCTCTTGCCGGCGCCGGAGGGGCCGACGATGGCGACGGTCTCGCCGGGGCGCACGTGGAAATCGATGCCGCGCAGCATTTCCTTGTCGGCCCGGGCCGGATAAGCGAAATGCACGCCGAAGAAATTCACGGCGCCCTGCGCCGGCTTCGGCAGGGCGATCGGATGTGCCGGCGGCTGAATGGCCGGCGTTTCCGCCAGAAGTTCGGTCAGGCGTTCGGTCGCACCGGCGGCCTGCGACATCTCTCCCCAGACTTCCGAAAGCGAGCCGAGCGAGCCTGCGGCGATCACCGAATAGAGCAGGAACTGACCGAGCGTTCCGGCGGTCATCGTGCCGGCCAGAACACTTTGCGCACCGAACCAGAGGACGCCGACGACGCTGGAGAAGATCAGCGCGATGGCGATGCCGGTCAACAGCGCCCGCGACTTGATCGCCGAGCGCGCCGCCTCATAGGCATTCTCGACCGCGCCGCCATAACGAGTGTTGGCGGCCCGTTCGCCGTTGAAGGCCTGCACGGTGCGCGTGGCGGAGATGGCCTCGCCTGCGTAAGCCGAGGCCATCGCCAGCGTATCCTGCGCGGCGCGCGAGCGGCTGCGCACCGAGCGGCCGAAGCCGACCAGCGGGAAGACGATCAGCGGAATGGCGCCGAGCGCCCGGCTCGACAGCTTCGGGCTGGTGACGATCATCATGCCCATGGCGCCGAGACAGAGGATGAGGTTGCGCAGCGCGACCGAGGCGGTGGCGCCGACGGCGGACTTGATCTGCGTCGTATCGGCGGTCAGCCGCGACACGATCTCGCCGGACTGGTTGACGTCGTAGAAGGCCGGCGACAGCGTCGTCACATGCGCGAAGACTTCACGGCGCAGGTCGGCGACGATGCGCTCGCCGAGGGTGATCACGTAATAATAGCGCATGGCGCTGGCGACGGCCAGCACAAGGGCCATGGCGATCAGCATGATGAAATAGCTGTTGATGAAGGCATGATCTGTCTGGTTGAAACCGTGGTCGACCATGCGGCGCACGGCTAGCGGCAGCGCCAGCGTCGCGGCGGCGGCGAGCGTCAGGAAGACCAATGCACCGGCGACGAGCCCGCGATAGCGCAGCAGATAGGGCAACAGCCTGGCGAGCGGTGCCACGGACCGGCGCTTCTGCTTGTCGGTTTGACCAATTTCTGCCACCATGCCTCCAATCTTCCCGCGCGCCATTGCTTTGGCGCCGTGGGCCCTTGTTATCCTTGCGGCCTTCATGTATAGGCACGGCATCGAATTGGGAAGCCGTGGCCCTTCTGTCTGCGGCTTTGTTTATTCAATCGGTTCGGTTGCCGCAATGGATTGCGACAAATGGACCCTGCCATCTCAGGAAGATTGTTATGAAGGCCAATATCCATCCCGACTACCACATGATCAAGGTAGTCATGACCGACGGCACCGAATATGAAACCCGCTCCACCTGGGGCACGGAAGGCGCCGTCATGAACCTCGAAATCGACTCCAAGTCGCATCCGGCCTGGACCGGCGGCAACCAGCAGCTCATGGACCGCGGCGGCCGCGTTTCCAAGTTCAACAAGCGTTTCGGCGGCCTCGGCCTCTAATTCCGCTTGGCCCGCGCCTCTTTTTTGCGCGGATGCCGATCGATATTCAGGGAAGCCCGGCTCGTCCGGGCTTTTTTGCGTCTGGCGACAAGGCAATAACAAGAGCCGCAAAAGAAAACGCCCCGGCAAGACCGAGGCGTAAAGAACGTGATGCGAACAGAAGAGCGTCAGTTATTGCCGAAGGCGGTCTGCAGCAGGTTGAGCTGCGCCTGGACACTGTTCTGGTTGTCGTGGTCGATATTGTCCTCGGAGGGGCGATAGATTTCACGGTCGAGCAGGGCGACGCGGTTCTGCAGCCGCAACGAGCGTTCGACGAGATCGCGGAAGGATTCCGGCAGGTCGTTCCAGCCCGGCGCGTTGCGATCGACGTTGAAGCTGTCGAGGCGCACCTTGCTCTTTTCGGAGATAACCTGCTCGCGGGTCATTTCGCCATTGTTGACGGCGCGTTGCAGCAGCAGCCAGGAGGCCATCTGCATCAGGCGGGTGGTCAGGCGCATGGATTCGGCCGCATAGAGCACCGAGGCCATGCGCGGCAGCACCTTGGAGGCGGCACGGCCCTGGCCGTCGAGATAGCTTGCGGTCTCTTCCACCAGCGCCATGCCCTCGGCATACAGTGCCTTGAACTGCGCCGACGATGCAACACGGCCAGCAAAACTAATCGTGTTCAATCCAAGCTCTGACATATCGTGTTCCCTGTTCAACGCATCACGTCGGTCAACTAATGCCGTAAGCGGCATTTAAGTTTCGCCGCTTGCGCTCTTCTGCTCTTAAAATGGTATCTTTAAAGAAAATGCGCAAGTTGTTTCTTAACGGAAGGTTAATACCCACAACTTTGGCAGGGTTGCACACAGCGAAAAAAAAGAGCCGCGCGGGGCGGCTCTCAAGGTAAAACAGGGAGAAATCAGACCAATTCGCCAAGCGGTGAAACTGTCTGAGCCCGTACGAGCCGGGCAGGCTCATTTAACGATGAAGACGCTTAATATTCGGTTAACGCGTGTCGCCGAATAGTACAAATGGCAGTTATTCTTTGTTTATTAAGTTTTTCGAAATCTTTTCGCCAATCATTTTTTGAACAGGCTCTCCGCGGCGAGGCGACCGGCGGCCTTTGCGGCGCGTTCGGCCTTCAGGCGCTCGATTTCCGCCTCCAACAGGGCGATTCGCGCCGTCAGTTCGTCAGCCGCCAGCAGCGAAATGTCGCAGCCGATTTCGTGGCTCGTCCGCTTTTTCGGGTTATCGTCGTCGATTCCGTTCATATCGCAGCCCTCGGATATTGTTCTTCGGAGGAATCACCTTCGGGCAGCGGCGCTGCGCGCGGACTGAGCGACAGGCTTTCAGGCGTCGCCATCGGGCCTGTCGTGGTGAAGGCGTCGCGGTCGCTGGCGGGCACGGGGGCGCGCAGTCGGCTGCGGATGATGGCATAGGCGGTGATCAGGATATGGGCCATGGCCGTTACCCCGAACAGGGCATAGGGACCGAAGGCCGACATGATCGGGCCGCCCAGCGTCGGGCCGATGATGGTGCCGACGCCGTAGAGCAACAGCAGACCGCCGGAAACCTTGACGAAATCCTCCGGCGAGGCGAAATCGTTGGCATGGGCGACGGCGATCGGATACAGCGCATTGGCGGCTGCGCCGTAGATGCCGACCAGCACCAGCAGCCACACGACATCGAAGGGCGTCAGCACGAAGAACAGCAGCCCTGAAAGGGCTGCGACGCCGGAGAGGCCGGCCAGCACGTAGCGCCGGTCCATTCGGTCGGACATCCGCCCCGCCGGAAGCTGCATCAGCGCCCCGGACATGATGGCGACGCTCATCATGACGGCGATAGTGCCCTGCTCGAAACCGGCTGCGGCGCCGAAGACGGGGCCGAGCGTGCCGAAGGCGCCGTTGGCGATGCCGACCAGCAGAATGCCCAGGAAGGAAACGGGCGAATTGCGAAACAGCGCCGGCAGGTCGAGCTTGACCGTGTTGAGCGGCTGCGGCGAGGCGGCGGTCGAGAGCGTCGTCGGCAGCATGGCAACGCAATAGAAGATGCCGCAGACCATGAACAGGATCGGCGTCATGACATCGGCGAAGGGCACGACGAGCTGGCCGCCCACCGAACCGATCAGGGTGATGCCGATATAAAGCGAGAAGATCATGCCGCGCGACTTGTTGGTGGCGCGCTCGTTCAGCCAGCTTTCGATGATCATCGAGGTGCCGGCGGTGGCGAAACCGGTGATGGCGCGCAAGGCGACCCACCAGATATCGTCCACGAGAATGCCCGTCACCAGCGCGTTGATCGCCAGGACCGAAATGAAGCCGCTGAAGGCGCGCACATGGCCGACGCGACGCACCACCTGCGGCGCCAGCAGGCAGCCGAGCACGAAGCCCGCCGCCCAGGAGGTGCCGAGCAGACCGAGAACGGTGGTCGTATAGCCCTCGTTGGTGCCGCGCATGGGCAGGAGCAGACCTTGCAGGCCGTTTCCCAGAAAGAGGAACAGCGTGCCGACCAGAAGCGCCAGAACGGGAAGAATATTGCGTGTCATGTCCATAGTTTCTGCGTAAGCGGCCTGATAAGACAAGCACAATCTGGCGCCATGCTTGCGTGGCGCCGAAAATTGCACTGGAAAGGGATCCCCGCCCGTTCAGTGACGCGAAAACTTGGCGGCGATGTGACGCGCCGCGACCGCAAGGAAAAAGTCGTTGACCCGGATCATCACCCTGCTGCTCCTGCTGGCGATGGGCGCGCATCTCATCAAGCCCATCGGCCTGCCCGGCCTGCGGCGGCGGCGCGATTTCTGGAAGATCGGGATTTTTGCCTTCGCCATGGTGATGCTCACCGTGCTCGTGCGGGAATCCGTCTGAGGGACGGTTTCCGGTCTTGCCGCATTTCCGCCGGGAGGCGTCAGACCGCGATTGCGCCCCTGATGACGTCGACGCAATCGCCGCTGACGTGAACGTCGCGCACCACGCCGTCGCGCTTGACGACATCGATCGTGATCACGCTGCGGCGGCCCATCTCGACGCCCTGTTCGATGGTAATGGTCCTCACAGCCTCCGCTTCAGGCGACAACGTGGCGAGAAAGGCGGCAAGTGCTGCCGAGGCGCTGCCGGTCGCCGGGTCTTCCATGATATTGTCGAGCGGCGCGAACATGCGGGCGCGGATCGTCCAGGGGTTGTCCGGCGAGCGCACATAGAGAAACAGCGAAAAATCGGCGCCCACCTGTCGGTGACGCCCGGCGGCCTCGTGGAACGCCGTGATGTTCGGGCGGGCGGCGGCAAGTGCGTCGAGACCGGAAAGCTGCGCCACGGCAAAGGGCAGGCCGACGGAGACGAAGCTCGGCGCATGGGTTGTCGTGGCGATATCGTCTGCGCTCAGCGAGGCGCAACGGGCGATCAGCGCCGGTTCGACCGTCGTTTCGCCGATGGTGAGCGCCTGCGGGGCGCGGATCGTCGCGCCGGTGACGGTGTCGCCGTCCAGGCGCAGGTCGATGGTGACGAGGCCGGCAAGCTCCTCGAAACGCAGCTTCCGGCCGAGCGGCTTTCCGAACAGCGAGGGCAGGCGGCCGAGCACATAGGCCGTGCCGACATTCGGATGGCCGGCGAAGGGGATTTCCGTGGTCGGGGTGAAGATGCGCACCCGCGCATCGTTCTGCGTGTCTTCCGGCGGCAGCACGAAGGTGATTTCGGAATAGCCGAATTCGGCGGCGATCGCCTGCATCGTCTCGTCGTCCAGCCCGCGCGCATCCGGGAAGACGGCGAGCGGATTGCCGCGAAAGCGCTCGGTGGTGAAGACGTCGACGGTTACGAAATCATAGGCAGACATCGGGCGATCTCCTCTGGCGGATGTGGCCCTTTGTAGCGATGCGATACCGGCGTTGAGAATGGGCGAAGTTGTGGGGGTGACAAGTTTGCGGTCCAAACGAAAACGGCGGGCACATGGCCCGCCGTTTTAAAAATGCATGCGCGTGATTACCGCTGCAGAACCGTCACGCCCGGCAGGTCCTTGCCTTCCATCCATTCGAGGAAGGCGCCGCCGGCGGTGGAGATGTAGGTGAAGTCATCGGCAACGCCGGCATGGTTGAGAGCCGAGACCGTGTCGCCGCCGCCGGCGACGGAAACCAGCTTGCCGGCCTTGGTTTCTTCCGCTGCATGTTTGGCGACGGCAACCGTTGCCGTGTCGAAGGGGGTGATTTCGAAGGCGCCGAGCGGGCCGTTCCAGACCAGCGTCTCGGCCTTGGAAATCCAGTCGTTGACCGCTTCGATCGACTTCGGGCCGACGTCGAGCACCATGGCATCGGCGGGGATCGCCTCGATATCGACGACCTCGTTTTCGGCACCGGCCTTGAATTCGCGGGCGATGACGCCGTCGACCGGCAGCACGATGGCGCAGCCGGCGCCGGCGGCCTCGACCATGATCTGCTTGGCGGTGGCGGCAAGGTCATGCTCGCACAGCGACTTGCCGACATTGGTGCCGCGCGCGGCGAGGAAGGTGTTGGCCATGCCGCCGCCGATGACGAGGGCATCGACCTTCTTGACGAGGTTCATCAGCAGGTCGATCTTGGTCGAAACCTTGGCGCCGCCGACGATGGCGACCACCGGGCGGGCCGGCTGGCCCAGGCCCTTTTCAAGGGCTTCCAGCTCGGCCTGCATGGTGCGGCCGGCATAGGCGGGCAGCAGGTGCGCCAGGCCTTCGGTGGAGGCATGGGCGCGGTGGGCGGCCGAGAAGGCGTCGTTGACGAAGATGTCGCCATTGGCGGCCAGCGCCTTGGTGAATTCCGGATCGTTCTTCTCCTCGCCCTTGTGGAAGCGGGTGTTTTCGAGAAGCAGGATGTCGCCGTCCTTCATCGCTGCGACGGCGGAGGCGGCGGCCTCGCCGATGCAATCCGACGCGGTCGCGACCTTTGCGCCCAATACTTCTTCGACGGCCGGCGCGATCAGCGCCAGCGACATGTCCGCCACCGGCGCGCCTTTCGGACGGCCGAAATGGGCGAGCAGAATGACCTTGGCGCCCTTTTTCGACAGTTCGAGGATCGTCGGCGCGACGCGCTCGATGCGGGTCTTGTCGGTCACCTTGCCTTCGGCGTTGACGGGCACGTTGAGATCGACGCGCACCAGAACGCGCTTGCCCGAGAGATCGGAGAGGTCGTCGAGAGTCTTGAAGGAAGCCATGATCATGTCCCATTCTGTCGGAGGGAAAATTCGACCGGACCATACACGGGAACGATCCGGACGCAAGGCGCTTTACCGGTCATTTTCCGTGGGCGCGGGCGCCGGGTGGATGGCCTGCGCCACCCTTCGGCGATGCTTGCGCAGGACGTCGCGGACGCGGTGGGCGATTTCGCGCAGGTTGATGAAGATCGGCAGGTTGGTGGCCGGCTCCACCGGCTCCAGTGAGATGCCGATGGTTTTCGGCGCGTCCTGTTCGTCGAGATCGCGCACGATGAGGATGATCGAGCCGAGGCGCACGCGGTCGGCATATTCGACATGGCCGCCGAGGCGCTGGGCGATGAGATCGCCGATGCTGAGTTCCTTCTCGCTGTCGTGCAGCAGGCCGGGGCCGTAGGCGGCATCCAGCTCCCGCGCCGGCCTTGCGGCGGAAATCGAGAAGGCGCCGAAGAATTCGGCGTCGTCCTCGTCGACGGGCGCGCGGCTGGCGAAGAGACGGTCGAGCAGCTTCGAATAGGCGGGCGCGACGAACATGTAGACCTGGTCGTTCTCGCGCAGGCGCCCGGCATATTGGTAACGCATCGACTTGCCGTCGCGGATCACCAGTGACGGCACCGCCCAGCGCGGAATGCGCTCGCCGCGCATGATCGGGCTGTCCTTGATGATGCGATAGGAGAGCAGTTCGTGGTTGGCCGCGCCCGGCAGATCGAGTTCCAGCTTGTCGATGGCGCCGAGGCGCGGCGGGATGATCAGGCCGAGCCGGCGGGCGACCGGCTTGATGGTCCACCCCTGCACCAGAAGCGAGACCAGCACGATGATGAAGGCGGTGTTGAAATAGGTCTCGCCGTTCTTCAGGCCGCCCATGACCGGCAGGATGGCGAGCAGGATGGAGACGGCGCCGCGCAGGCCCACCCAGGCGATGAAGCCGGTCTCCTGCTGGGTATAGTCGAAGGGCAGCAGGCAGAACCAGACCGCGAGCGGCCGCGCCACGAAAATCAGGAAAAGCGCCAGCGCCAAGGCCGGCAGCAGAATGGTGAGGAATTCGGAGGGGCTGGCGAGCAGGCCGAGCATCAGGAACATGATGATCTGCGCCAGCCAGGTCATGCCGTCCTGGAAGCGGCGGATGGAGGCGGCGGACTGGATGCGCTTGTTGCCGGCAAACAGGCCGGCGACATAGACGGCGAGGAAGCCGGAGCCGCCGAGCACGCCGGTGAAGGCGAAGAGCAGCAGCGCCAGCGCCAGCACGAAGATCGGCGCCAGGCCGCGATCGGTGGCGACGCGGTTGATGACGGTGACGATCATCATGCCTCCGGCGAGTCCCATCACCAGCCCGAGGCCCATTTCCTCGACGAAGAGCAGCAGCATCGACAGGTCGAAGGCGCCCGCACCCTTGCCGCTGGAGACGATGCCGACCATCAGCAGCGTCAGGAAGATCGCCATCGGGTCGTTGGTGCCGGATTCCACCTCCAGGCCGGAGCGCACCTTGTCGCGGATATTGATGCCGCCGATGCGCAGCAGGAAGAAGACGGCGGCCGCATCCGTCGAGGCGATGATCGAGCCGAGCAGCATGCCTTCGAGAAAGCCGAAATGCAGCAGCACCATGGTGGCGAGCGCAAACAGCGAGGCGGTGAGCAGAACCCCGACCGAGGCGAGCACCAGCGCCGGGGCGGCGGCGATGCGGAAGGAATGGAAGGAGGTGCCGAAGCCGGAATCGAACAGGATGACGGCCAGCGCCAGCGAGCCGAGTTGGTAGGCGACGCGGTCGTTGCTAAAACTCAGGCCGAGTCCATCGCTGCCGGCCAGCAAGCCGATGGAGAGGAACAGGAAGAGCAGGGGCGCGCCAAAGCGGAAGGCGAGCAGGCTGGAGAAGGCAGCCAGGAGCACCAGCGCCGTTCCGACCAGAACCATCGCATAAAAACTATCCACGCCCGCCCCGCTTTCCGTCACCACCTTCATCGCCCGGCAGGCGCGAAGATGTCCCATGCTGCCTCCGGCGTTGCGGCCGGAGACGTGTCATTGTGGCGCGCTCCCGGCGCCGCGTCCATCACCCGAACATGCATGACAGCCATTCCGCATCCGGGTTTGAGCCCGGAGGGCTTTTCTGGTGCAGGTCTGGTGGAGGGAGCGCGTCCCACGCCCCGAAATGGACCATTTGTGCTTGTCGCATTTCCGGACGGAAAACCGCTGCACAGTTTTCCTGGAAATGCTCTGCGAAACTCAAGAAGAAAATGGAGGAAAATCGGGCGGGAGCGCGGCGAAAACAAGAAGATGCATCCCCGCCGCTGATTTTGTGAGCGCACCTATCGCAGCCGGCGGAAGAGGCCGGGGTAATCGATGACGAGCCCGTCCTCGTCGACCGGCAGTTCGGCGGTAAAGCTGCGGTCCTCGGCTTCGTAGCGGTATAGCTGCTGGTCGGCGTCGAGGCCGGTATAGCGCTGGCCGTCGACGAAGGCGTCAAAGGAATCGAAGGGCACGTAGACCATCGACAGGCGGGCGGTTCCGGCGGCGGGCGTCAGGTTCAGGCGGCGGATCGGCAAGGTGTTGGTGAAGGGCGAGCCGGCGAGGTCGATATCGATGCAGCCGTCGAGGTCGGCGCGGCTGGCACCGTTCTCGTCCCGCCAGTGGCCTGCGCCATCGGAGGCGAGCGCAAGGCGTCGCCCATCGGTGGTTTCGATGCTAAAGCGGCGCACGGCCCAACCGGCGTCGCACGCGATGCGGTAATGCACGCCATAGGGGCTATCCCCGCGGTCGCCGATCAAAACGCTTTCGGCGCGGATGCCCGCGCCGAAGTCGAAACTGTCCGGTGTCAGAGTCAGATGTTCGAGGCCCTCGCCCTCCCAGGGCGTCCAGCGGACGGTGAGGGGGCCAAGGGCGCGAAACATCAGATCAGCTTGGCAAGCGCAACCGCCGTGTCCGACATGCGGTTGGAGAAGCCCCACTCGTTGTCGTACCAGGTCAGGATCGACACGAACTTGCCTTCCATGACCTTGGTCTGGTCCATGTGGAAGGTCGAGGAGTGCGGGTCGTGGTTGAAGTCGATCGAGACGTTCGGCTGCTCGGTATAGGCGAGGATGTTCTTGAGCGGACCGTCGGCGGCAGCCTTGATCGCAGCGTTGATCTCTTCCTTGGTCGTGTCGCGCTTGGCGACGAACTTCAGGTCGACAACCGAGACGTTCGGGGTCGGAACGCGCATGGCGAAGCCGTCGAGCTTGCCTTTCAGTTCCGGCAGAACGAGGCCGACAGCCTTGGCGGCGCCGGTGGAGGTCGGGATCATCGACAGGGCGGCAGCGCGGGCGCGGTACAGATCCTTGTGCATCTGGTCGAGCGACGGCTGGTCGTTGGTGTAGGAATGGATGGTGGTCATCATGCCGTGATCGATGCCGATGACATCGTTCAGCACCTTGGCGACCGGGGCCAGGCAGTTGGTGGTGCACGACGCGTTGGAGATGACCAGGTGGTCCTTGGTCAGCTTGTCGTGGTTGACGCCATAGACGACGGTGAGGTCGGCGCCTTCGGCCGGGGCCGAGACGATGACGCGCTTGGCGCCGGCGGTGAGGTGCGAGGCGGCCTTGTCGCGCGCCGTGAAGATGCCGGTGCACTCAAGCGCGATGTCGATGCCGAGTTCCTTCCACGGCAGCTGCGTCGGATCCTTGATGGCGGTGACCTTGAACTTTTCCTTGCCGACCGAGATCTGGTCGCCGTCGACGGTCACGTCGTGCGGGAAACGGCCATGCACACTGTCGTAGCGCAGCAGGTGGGCGTTGGTCTCGACCGGGCCGAGATCGTTGACGGCGACGACCTGGATGTCCTTGCGGCCAGATTCATGGATGGCGCGCAGGATGTTGCGGCCGATGCGGCCGAACCCGTTGATGGCTACTCTGACGGTCATTTGTCTCTCCCTGGGAGCTGGGGCCGAAGATCAAGTCCGCAGTGTCATAGCGGCGGACGGGCGAAGAATCCAGCCGCGCGAGGGCTGAATTTAAATCGATTAGGGTGCGTTGATCCCTGGCGGAACCGCAATTCGCGGTTCCGTCAGGCCATCGAACCTACTTGCCGCCAAGCCGGGCCTGCGCGGCCTTGACGGCGGCGTCGGCGGTGATGCCGAAATGCGGATAGAGCTGTTCGATCGTCCCGCTGGCGCCAAAGCCGGTCATGCCGATGAACACGCCGTCGCTGCCGATGAGGTGGTCCCATCCCTGGCGGATGCCCGCCTCGATGGCCATCTTCACGGGCGCGTCGCCGATCGTCTTCTTGCGATAGTCCTCGCTCTGCTTGTCGAAGAGCTCGAAGCAGGGGACGGAGACGACGCGGGCCGGATGCCCGTTCTTCTCCAGCGTGTCGCGGGCGGCGAGCGCGATCTCGACTTCCGAGCCGGTGGCGAAGATCGTCACCTGCGCCTTGCCGCTGGCGGCGGCCAGTTCGTAGGCGCCGGAGGCGCTGAGGTTCTTCTCGGTGAACTCCGTGCGCACCGTCGGCAGGTTCTGGCGGGTCAGCGCCAGCGTCGACGGCGTCTTCTCGGATTCGAGCGCCAACTGCCAGCATTCGGCGGTCTCGACCGCGTCGGCCGGGCGGAAGACGTTGTGGTTGGGGATCGCGCGCAGCGCGGCCACGTGCTCCACCGGCTGGTGGGTCGGGCCGTCCTCGCCGAGACCGATGGAATCATGGGTCATGACGAAGATCGAGCGGATACCCATCAGCGAGGCAAGCCGCATGGACGGCCGGGCGTAGTCGGAGAAGCACAGGAACGTGCCGCCATAGGCGATCAGGCCGCCATGCAGCGTCAGGCCGTTGATGGCGGCGGCCATGCCGTGCTCGCGAATGCCGTAGTGAACATAGCGCTGGCCGTAGTCGTCCGGCGTGATGTTCTTGGTCTGGCTGGTCTTGGTGTTGTTCGAGCCGGTGAGGTCGGCCGAGCCGCCGATCGTTTCCGGCACGACGCCGTTGATGACCTCGAGCGCCATTTCCGAGGACTTGCGGGTGGCGACCTTCGGCTTGTCGGCCGAGAGCTTCTTCTTGTAGTCGATGATAGCGGCGTCGAAATTGGCCGGCAGCTTGCCGCTGGTCCGGCGTTCGAACTCGCCGCGAAGCTTGGCGTCCGCCTTGGCGAGGCGGCCTTCCCAGTCGCCGCGCGCCTTGGCGCCGGCCTTGCCGGCCGCGCGCCAGGCGTCGAGGATGTCGGCCGGAATCTCGAAGGGGGGCGAATCCCAGTTGAAGAACTTGCGCGCGCCAGCGATCTCGTCGGCGCCGAGCGGCGAGCCGTGCGCCTTGTTGGTGCCTGCCTTGGTCGGGGCGCCGAAGCCGATGGTGGTCTTGCAGGCGATCATCGTCGGCTTGTCGGAATGGCGCGCCGCCTCGATGGCGTAGGCGATGGCTTCCGGATCGGTGCCGTCGATATGGCTGGCGTTCCAGCCGGATGCCTGGAAGCGGGCGACCTGGTCGGTGTTGTCGGCGAGCGAGACCGGGCCGTCGATCGAGATGTTGTTATTGTCCCAGAAGACGATCAGCTTGTTGAGCTTCAGGTGCCCGGCAAGCGCGATGGCTTCCTGGGAAACGCCTTCCATCAGGCAGCCGTCGCCGGCCAGCACATAGGTGTAGTGGTCGACGAGATCATTGCCGAAGGCGGCGTTCATGATGCGCTCGCCGAGCGCGAAGCCGACCGAATTGGCGATGCCCTAGCCGAGCGGACCGGTCGTCGTCTCGATGCCGGCGGCATGGCCGTATTCGGGATGGCCGGCGGTCCTGGAGCCGAGCTGGCGGAAATTCTTGATCTGGTCGATCGTCATGTCCTCGTAACCGGTGAGGTAGAGGAGCGAATAAAGCAGCATCGAGCCATGGCCGGCCGACAGGATGAAGCGATCGCGATCGGCCCAGTGCGGCGCCTTGGCGTCGAATTTCAGGAAGCGCGTAAACAGCACCGTGGCGATGTCGGCGCAGCCCATCGGCAGGCCGGGATGGCCCGAGTTGGCCTTTTCGACGGCATCCATCGACAGAAAGCGGATCGCATTGGCCATCCGGTCATGTTGTTCGCGCGAGCTCATGCTGCCTCCGTGGTGGGAGTTTCGGGCCTGGAAAAGGCCCCTGGAAAGGGTGCGCGACACATAGCAGGCGCGGCCTTTTAGTCAACAAATCGGTGCGTTTTTGCCGCTCTTGTGATGCCGGCGCCCGGCCATGGCCGCGTCGACACTAGCGATAGCGGGGGACAGCCGCGAGAGCTTTGTTGACGCAGCCTTCACACGGCGCCTAATGTTTCGCGGATAACGCGTTCTGAATGCGAACGATTCGGTGACGGGCAGGGCGCAGGAAAAAGCCATGACCGGGGAAACGACACTCAAGGAAGTTATCGCCAGGCTGGGCCGGGCGATCGAGGGGCTCGAGAACGCCGTCGCGGCCAAGCTCGAACACGAACGCGACTATTCGGAAGCGGAAGCCGAGGTGCAGCGGATGAATGCCGACCGCTCGCGGCTGGCCCAGGAGCTGGACAATTCCGAGGCCCGCGCCGAACGTCTCGAAGACGCCAACAAGGAAGTCTCGCGACGACTGGTGACCGCCATGGAAACCATCCGCGCGGTTCTGGACAGGTAGGGCCATGGCACAGGTCACGGTTTCCATCGACGGCAAGCAGTACCGGATGGCTTGCGACGAGGGCCAGGAAGAGCACCTCATCGACCTCGCCGAGCGCTTCGACCGCTATGTCATGCACCTGAAGGATTCTTTCGGCGAGATCGGCGACCAGCGGCTGACCGTGATGGCCGGCATCATGGTGATGGACGAGCTTTCCGAGCTGAGCAAACGCGTCAAGGGCATGGAAAGCGAGATGCAGACCCTGCGCAAGACGCGTGACGAGGCGCTGATCAAGGCCGACAAGAACGATTCCGTGCTCACCCAGGCGCTTGGCTCGCTGGCGCAGCGCATGGAAGATCTGACGGCAACGCTGGCGGTCAACAAAGGCTGAGCGACCGTCAGGAAGTCGTCCCTCGGCGGCAAGCTGCCCAGCTTTAGGCGTTTTCGCTTTTGGCGGATCGGATGCCCGCCGCACACCTTTCCTCGAAACTTCGATTGCGCAACCTGCCGGAGCGATTTCAAAACCGGTTCGAAGGCTGCGGCCCGCAGCCGCAGTCGGAGAATCCGGTTGCGTTTTGCGGGAAAGGGGCAAAAAAATTCCATCGCCACCGTTGCCATGGGCGACCTCCAGCGTTTTGCAGGATGCCTGTGGAGTGCTAAAAAGACGGTCGCCGCGCAACGGGCCGCCGGTATCAGTTCACACAGGGTAGGGACACGTCATGAGCCTTCGCATCAACGACATCGCGCCGGATTTCACGGCCGAGACGACACAGGGCACGATCAACTTCCACCAGTGGATCGGCGACGGCTGGGCGATCCTGTTCAGCCACCCCAAGAACTTCACGCCGGTCTGCACCACCGAGCTCGGCACGATGGCCGGCCTGGAAGGCGAGTTCAAGAAGCGCAACGTCAAGATCATCGGCATTTCGGTCGACCCGGTCGAGAGCCACGGCAAGTGGCAGGACGACATCAAGACGGCGACCGGCCACGCCGTGAAATATCCGCTGATTGGCGACAAGGACCTCAAGGTCGCCAAGCTCTATGACATGCTGCCGGCGGGCGCCGGCGAGAGCTCCGAGGGCCGCACCCCCGCTGACAACGCGACGGTTCGCTCGGTCTACGTGATCGGCCCCGACAAGAAGATCAAGCTGGTGCTGACCTATCCGATGACGACGGGGCGCAACTTCGACGAGATCCTGCGCGCGGTCGATTCCATGCAGCTCACCGCCAAGCACCAGGTGGCGACGCCGGCGAACTGGAAGCAGGGCGAGGACGTCATCATCACCGCCGCCGTCTCCAACGAGGACGCGATCAAGCGGTTCGGCGCCTTCGAAACCATCCTGCCCTATCTGCGCAAGACGAAGCAGCCCTCGGCCTGACCGCTTTGGGGCCGGGCGGTTCCGCCCGGCGTTGCATGAAGCGGCCATGCCAAACAGCAGGAGCGGGACGCGTCTCGACGCATCCCGCTCCGTTGCCGCACGGAAGAATATTCGATCAAGTCACCTTCCTGAGCCAACCCATGCTTGACTGAACCGGCCGGGTGGACAACCATCCTCCCGGTTGGTCATTGCGCGGAAAATCATTTCCGTGCGGGTGTCGGAGGCGCAAGGTGGACGCAGCTTCGGTCAAGCCGCTGGTCAGCGGCTTCTACGACAAGCCCACCGGGGCGGTTCAGTATGTCGTGGCGGATCCGCTGATGCGGCGCTGCGCCATCATCGATCCGGTTCTCGACTTCGACGAAAAATCCGGCGCGACGGCGACGACGAATGCCGACGCGCTGCTCGATTTCATCGCGCGTGAGGGTCTCGACGTCGAGTGGATCCTCGACACCCATCCGCATGCCGACCATTTCTCCGCCGCGCATTATCTGAAGCAGAAGACCGGCGCGCCGACCGCGATCGGCGAGAGGGTCGTCGACGTCCAGAAGCTGTGGAAGGCCATCTACAACTGGCCGGACCTCCCGAGCGACGGCCGCCAGTGGGACAGGCTGTTCGGCGAGGGCGAGGTGTTCTCGATCGGGCGCCTGCCCGTCAAGGTGCTGTTTTCGCCGGGGCATACGCTGGCCTCCATCACCTATGTGGTCGGCGACACGGCTTTCGTCCACGATACGCTGTTCATGCCCGACAGCGGCACGGCCCGGTGCGACTTTCCCGGCGGCAGCGCGGCGCGGCTTTGGGGCTCGCTGCAGGGCATTCTGGCGCTGCCCGACCATACGCGCGTCTTCGTCGGTCACGATTACCAGACGGGCGGCCGCGAGCCGCGCTGGGAAAGCACGGTCGGCGAGCAGAAAGCCAGCAACATCCACCTTGTGGCTGCCCGGACCGAGGCTGAGTTCGTCGCCCTGCGCGAGGCGCGCGACCGGACGTTGCCGATGCCGCGGCTGATCCTGCACGCGCTGCAGGTCAACATCAATGGCGGGCGCCTGCCCGAGCCCGAAGCCAATGGCCGGCGCTATCTGAAGTTTCCGCTCGACGCGCTTTGACTGGCCCTGTCGCGGCACACATGAAAAAGGCGCCAGACCATGTCTGGCGCCTTTTTCCTGTTTCAGGCCGTGCGGTGATCAGGCCGCCGGCTGAGCGTCGATGGTGCGCAGCGCCTGGGCCTGCCGCTTGGCGGCCGCCTTGACGGCATCCTGCACCTTCTCGAAGGCGCGCACCTCGATCTGGCGCACGCGCTCGCGGCTGATGTCGAATTCGGCCGAAAGCTCTTCCAGCGTCAGCGGCTCCTCGGCCAGGCGGCGCGCCTCGAAGATGCGCCGTTCGCGGTCGTTGAGCACGCCCAGCGCGCTGGACAGCATGCCGCGCCGGTTCTCGAGTTCGTCCTGCTCGATCAACATCTCTTCCTGGCTTTCGTGGTCGTCGACCAGCCAGTCCTGCCACTCGCCGGATTCGCCTTCCGTCGCCCGGATCGGGGCGTTCAGCGAGGCGTCGCCGGAAAGGCGGCGGTTCATCGAGATGACCTCGTCCTCGGAGACGTTCAGCCGGGTGGCGATCTCCGTGATCTGGTCGGGCTTCAGGTCGCCATCGTCGAGCGCCTGGATCTTGCCCTTCACCTTGCGCAGGTTGAAGAACAGGCGCTTCTGGTTGGCGGTCGTGCCCATCTTGACCAGGCTCCACGAGCGCAGGATGTACTCCTGGATCGAGGCCTTGATCCACCACATGGCATAGGTGGCGAGGCGGAAACCGCGCTCGGGCTCAAACTTCTTGACGGCCTGCATGAGGCCGACATTGCCTTCCGAGATCACCTCGCCGATCGGCAGGCCGTAGCCGCGATAGCCCATGGCGATCTTGGCGACGAGCCGCAAATGGCTGGTGACGAGCTTGTGCGCGGCCGAAGTGTCCTGATGCTCGGCATAGCGCTTGGCGAGCATGTACTCTTCCTGCGGCTGAAGCATCGGAAAGCGACGGATTTCTTCCAGGTAGCGGCTGAGGCCGCCTTCACCGGAAACGATACTGGGTAATGACTGGGCCATGGTAGCGCCCCCTCTCTATTGGAGTGATGCCCCCGAAACGCGGCGGGCATGTGACGCGAGCACCAGACGGCTCGCTCGCGACAACCGATTTATATAGGAACAAAACCAGAAAAGACAGGCTTTTGTTCAAGGCGAAACAGATTGTCTCGTGAAAGTGAACAATGCCAGTCAGGTTTTTTGATGGCAGATCGAGGCGTGTTGGCGGCGGTCAGAGATTGCGAAAGCCGCCGACGAGTTCCTCCATGTCCCTCGGCATCGGCGCCTCGAACCTCATCGTTAAATGGGTGGCCGGATGTCGGAATTCAAGGAGGTATGCATGCAGGGCCTGCCGGGAGAACGTGCTCACCTCGGACCTCAGGGCCGGGGGAAGGCGGTTCGCCTTGGTGCGGAAGGCCTGGCCGTAGTCGGGATCGCCGATCACGGGATGGCCGATATGCGCCATATGGACCCTGATCTGATGCGTGCGGCCCGTCTCCAGCCGGCATTCGAGCAGGCTCGCGGTGGTGAAATCACGCTGGCCCTCGCCGAAGCGCTCGATCACCGTGAAATGGGTGATCGCATGGCGGGCGTCATCGCGCCCTTCGGGAACCACGGCGCGACGGACGCGGTCGGCGGCGCGCCCGAGCGGCGCGTCGACCGTGCCGGACGGCCTGTGCGGTATGCCCCACACCAGCGCCAGATAGGCGCGCTGCAGGTCGCCGGTCCGGCCGTGATCGGCGAAGGCTTCCGACAGCGCCTTGTGGGCCCGGTCGGTCTTGGCCACCACCATCACGCCGCTGGTTTCCTTGTCCAGCCGGTGGACGATGCCGGGACGCCTGACGCCACCGATGCCGGACAGGCTGTCGCCGCAGTGATGGATCAACGCATTGACCAGCGTGCCGGTCCAGTTGCCGGCGCCGGGGTGCACGACCAGCCCGGCGGGCTTGTTGATGACGATCAGTTCGTCATCTTCATAGAGCACGTCGAGCGCGATGTCCTCGCCCTTGGGCTCGGCTGGCTCCGGTTCGGGCAGGGCGACCGACACGACGTCGCCGGCCACGAGCTTGCGCTTGGCCTCGCCCGCGGGCTTGCCGCCGACCAGCACCGCGCCTTGCTTGATCAGCGCCTGCACGCGGCTGCGCGAGATGCTGGGTCCGAGCTTCGCGGCCAGCCACTGATCGAGCCGCTGGCCGGCATCGTCGGCACCCGCTTCCAGCAAGGCCGATCCGCTCTCGGTCAAATCATCCCCTGTCAATCGTCTCCCCTATCAATCTCGGGGGCTCTTCGCTATGAGCGCTCATCGAAACCCGTTGCGGATTGTTTAGCCATGCCCCGTCCGATTGCCGAAGAAGACGAGGAAAAGCCGCTCGATCCCGAAGCCGAAAAGGTGCGCCGGAAGCTGGTCCGCTTCATGGGTATCAATCTCGGTCTTCTGTTTCTCGCCCTTATGGTGGTGATCGCGGCCGTTGTCTACAGAATGGGCAAGGTGCCGAGCGGTCCCGAGCCGGTGGGCGCCGTGCAGGTGCCGGCGGGCGAGCCGCTTTCCGGCGACATCGTGCTGCCGGTCGGCGCCAAGGTGGTCAGCCAGTCGCTGTCCGGCAACCGCGTTTCCATCGACGCGGAGCTCGTCGATGGCGGCCGGGCCATCTTCGTCTACGACATCGCCGAACGCCGGATCATCGGCCAGTTCGCGATTCGCAACAAATGAGCCTGCCGCCAGGCCCCGTCAGCAATCGCCGGGTCGCCACGGTGGCGATCGTGGTCAGGGATTATGACGCGGCGGCGCGCTGGTACGTCGAATGCCTCGGCTTCGTGCTCGCCGAGGACGTCGATCTCGGCGGCGGCAAGCGCTGGGTCACGGTCGAGCCGGCCGACGGGCAGGGCGCGCGGCTGTTGCTCGCCGAAGCTTCGGACGGCGAGCAGGAAAGCCGTATCGGCAACCAGACCGGCGGTCGTGTGTTCCTGTTCCTGGAGACGGACGACTTCGCCCGCGATCATGCCGCAATGCTGGAAAAAGGCGTCGAATTCCGCGAGGCGCCGCGCCACGAAGCCTATGGAACGGTGGCGGTTTTCGCCGATCTCTACGGCAATCTGTGGGATCTCATCGAGCCCAGGCGGCAGGCCTGAACATTTCCCGTGCGCAACCGCGCGGCATGTTTCGAAACCCCAGTTGCTTTTTCCCGAAGGCCAGCCTATATCGCCCCTACTTGAGCGCGCCCATCGTCTAGCGGTCAGGACACCGCCCTCTCACGGCGGGAACAGGGGTTCGATTCCCCTTGGGCGTACCAAGACTTCAAAGCACTTAACTGATTTTTGAGCCGATGCATCGAATATGCGTCGAATATACGTCTGCGAATATCAGCGGACCCGCCCGATTGATTTCGCCCGCCCTAGAGAGTTGCGAACGGCCGGCTTGGCTGATGACCCTGCTCAGCCTCAAGGGTGCAGGTCTTGTGAAATTTCCGATCGCTCCCGCAATTTGGACGCTGTCCGCATGCTTTGGAGGCCAAGTTGCATGACACAGCGCTTTTCTCGGCAAGAAGCTATTAAACCGGGGCGCGTATCACCCCAGTTCATATTGAAAGTAGCCTGCGGTCTTCTTCTGGTCTCTTTACTTTGTCAGTGGATGCGATCTCGCAGGTAAATCAAGCTTGATGCAGCCGAGTTTGACCCGTGAGGAGCGCCTGAAGTTTGCTGCAGAGTCCTACATCAAAGGCCAATGTAAAAATCAGTGGGCGCTTCTTTGGCCCATCAAGGCTGCCGCCATGACCGGGACGGCAGCTTTGCACCACAAGGGACGTTGCGCCCTTCGTCGTTTCGTCTATGCTTCCTCGCAATCATTTAAGCAGAAGAAAATGTAGGGTTAATGTTCGTGGAGCATTGCAAGCACGATTTCAAATTCGAGAATTTATCTCGGAAAGAGTTGCTTGTTCGCCTTGAAGTTGGCGATATTTTTCAAGCCGTCAGTGAAAACGGTGCTGTCGCAGTATGCCTTGTTCTTGCTGTCGACGAGACGGTCGTGATTTCGCGAAGGATAACCACCCAGGAATATTGCAAATTTGACCGGAGAAGTGGGAGGTCGGTTCTTGGTGGCAATTCTTTCTCGGGAACAATAACGTCCGTGGAGCCGCTGCCGCCAGAGGTTCGCAACACGTTTCTGGAAATGGACCGGCAATACCGGTTGGCGCATCGCGACGAAGAAAGCCTGAGGCTGACGGCGTCCCAGAAAGCCGCCCTTCTATTTATCCATGATCATTACGCCCAATATCCGATTGGCGAATGATCGCTTCGAGCCGACAGAAGGTGATGCGGGAAAAACCTTCCCAGGTTCCTCGGTGGCCAGTTCTGGCAGTGCGCATGAGGAGAAGCAAGGCGGCAGGCAATCGATGCCGCAGCGCCCCGCACGTGCACGCGTGCGTATTGCTCCGCGATTGGAAACTCTTTCGGGGCGCATAACGTCCAAAGGCGACCGTGGTTGGCCCGACGCGGCCATATTAAATCTGATGGAACCTTCGGCAGATCAAAGCCAGAGGTCGCTGCTCTCGTTCAGATTTCGCGCAGTCAGCCGAGTTGCGGCGTCATCGTTCCATTTGTTCTTGCCGGAGAAAAGCCCAACGGATCGCGTAGCTGAAGGCCATTCCCGATCACGCAGGCCGTCAAGGTCGAGCGCTACGCGAGACGCTAAGAATTCCCGAAGTTGATCCTGCGTATCCAGCCCCGGCAACTCCGCCAGGCTTTTGCAATTGAACAGCGCAAGCCGCTTGAGGCTCACTCCGTTCAAGTCCACCTGCTTCAGTTGGATCTGGTCTTCAATCCGAAGCGCCGATAGTGCGGGCAACCGAGACAGATCACCCATGGTTGTTAGGCCCTGCACGCGGATAATTTGCAAAATCTCAAGAGACTTGCTCGACAGGTCGTCAAGATCGGCACGACCTCCCAAGATCAACTTCAGCTCCTTCAGCGTCGATATATCGTTCATAAAATTCAGCGCATGTTTCTTGGCATAACCACTTAACGTCAACGTCCGCAAGCGAGGCACGCCTTCCAACCCGTCGATACCCTTCGAGTGGCCTTGGATAAAAAGGCTGTCGAGCAACTCGCAGTCGGCCAAAGGTGAAAGATCAAAGTTCCGCTTTCGGTTTTCGCCGAGCGAAAGCTGAGCCAAACGGCGAAGCTCTATCGTTCTCAGAAAGTCTGGGCGGTCCAGCTCAAAGACCCCGAAGTTTAGCAACTTCAGATTTGGGAGCCGCCCGATCTCTTCCTCATTGTCGATTGCAGTCAGGCAATCGACTGCGAGGCTACGTATTTCAGGCAGATGACGGAGAGTCATTGCATCGAAACGCCCGCCGTAATGCCCATAGAATCGAACTTGAAGGCGATCTTTGACTAGCCCGCAGGCTTCATTCAGCGACGCCAAAATCGCGGGCGTATATGCTTCTGGCCTGCTGAACTGAACAACCAATCGTCCACGCGTGTCGCATTCCTGGGCAATCTCAACCGGTGAAAGAATTTTCGGGTCTTGTAATCGACCGCTATCTATCTTCAGCATGTTTCAATCAGTTCATCGACGATGGCTCGGAATACTATCGATTTAAAGAATGACGGCAAATGGCGAATAGTTGCCGGGCCGATCACCGCTGCGGTCCCGGATATCGACCATCGAACCTCAATCAACGTGCTAGCAAGACATCGCTTACGGACTACCCGCTTCAGGTTGCGGGTAGTAGGCCTCCATTATCGTCGGATTTCCCGACGATATCCACGGATGGCAATTCGGCGAGCCTCGCGTTGTGATAGTGGAAAACCTTCACGCTCCCTTTACGGGCCATTGCTCCGAAGAGGAGAACTTCCTCCCCAATTGCCTAGGTATCAGTTAATTGCCCAGACAATTCCTTCTTGCGGGCAGCTCTGGAGGTCGCCTCGCGTAAGTGATGGCAGGAAAATCTTGGCGCGCCCTTTATGGCGTCGCAAAATTCCAACGACTTTCCGCGCGACCCGTGTCCCAGTCGGCCCGTCGACTCGAGATCGGAGCCAGCTACTTTTCACGAAACGCCGTTGAAGGATGTCGGCGTTGCTTTCATGGAAAGCCCGCCGGCTCATGCCGACGGGCTGGATTCTCACAGCGCCACCATTTGGCTGGGGCGATGCCCGCGCCCCGGGCGGAGATAGAACGAAAACTCCAGCCTGAGGTCGGGGCGAATTCCGTCAGCCGTTCGGGTAGTATCCGCCATCCCCGCCGCTGCCCATGTAGGTGCCTTGCCCGGTGGCGTCCTGAAGCTGTTGATCCAGGTCATTGATCTGGCCCAGCGCGGCATGGCCTCCCGAGGTCGACGCGGTGCGCTGGATGGCGGCCGCCTGCTGCATCAGGTCGCGGGCCTGGTCCTGCGTGATCTTGCCGACCTCCCTGGCTTCACGGATACCCTGTTCAATGCCCTGCAATTGATCCATCGCCGCTTTCGCCTCTGGATCCATCGGCACCGACGCCGTGACCATGGGGTCGACCTGTGGTCTGTGACGATGCACCGCATAAGCACTTGAAAGTGGTACGGCCGCCAGGATCGAAGCCGCTGCCACGGTTTTCATCAAGAAAGAGCGCATGATGTCTTCTCCTTGCGAAGAAACGGCAATGCCGTTCCTCAACACGGGCCGTCTGGTCGCGTCGTGTCGCGGTCTAGGCCGCCGGCGGTACTCGGCCCGGGAAGAATATAGGGGGCGCGGACAGGAAAAATGGCGATGGAACGCAAACGTTATCGGATGTGATCGAACGCCTGGTCGGCATCTCCGTGCGCCGGCGGACATCAAACCTTGGCGAAGCTGCGACGTACGTGGTGTGCCAGGTGGAAGATCTTGTGCCGGCGGATATAGGCGGCGATGGCCTTCTCGACCTCGGCCTGGTTCGGGACGAAGCCCAGATGGGCCTGGCGCAGGCGGGCGGTTTCTATCATCCCGACCTCGTTGATGGCGGTGGTCTTCTGGGTCTCGTGAACGCGGAAGCAGCCGAGGAACAGCGGAAGCCGTTTGGACTGGAAGCCCGCGCGCCCCGCGCCCAGGATGAAGTCCCAGGCCATCGCATAGCGGAAGCTCTCGGCGAACGGGCTCATGGCATCCCATCCGCGCCGGCGCCAGACCATCGCCTCCTGCGGTAGATAGTCGGCCCAGCCGATTGCCTGCCGGTCATGCGGCGGCAGCACCCATCGACCGATCTCATGTCCCGCATCATCGATGATGATGCGGTGGCTGTAGATGATGTCGACGTCCGGATGTCGCGCGAACGCATCAGCCACTGCCTCGAGACTCCCGGGCAGGAGCAGGTCGTCGCTGTTGAGGTAGGCCATGATGTCGCCCGAGACCGTGCCGAACCCCGCATTTATCGCGGCCGTCTGTCCGCCATCGGGCGCGCTCGTCCAGGAGAGCTGGTCGCCATAAGCGCCGAGCAGGTCTTTCGTTTCATCGGTCGAGTCGCCATCCTGCACAACATAGGCAAGGTTGGGATAGTTCTGGGAGAGAACGCTGTCGACCGTCGCTCGCACGAAGCGCGCCTGGTTGAACGAGGGCGTCACGATCGCGAAGCGCGGTGCATCGAGGCGTGGCGGGCCCGGCCTGGAAATCGTGACCGAGAGAGGACGCGGCGGATATTGCCGCAGGCTGAAAAGCCCGCGCGGCGGCTTGAGATAGGATCGGAGAAATGCGCGTATCCGGACTGCGCCCAGCTTGCTCATGATCGGCCAGCGCCGCTTTGCCGGGCCTGGCGGAAGCGGACCGCCAAGCGCCGCCACCACGGCGCGTTCGAGCACGTCGTGACAGACAAGCCGGTCGATCCCGGCCTCGAAGCGGTCGAGGCGGTCATTCAGGGATTCGAGCTGCTTTTCGCGGTCGCTCATTGCGGTGATGGTGCCGGGGCCGATCAGCAAAATATGCCAGCGGCTATCGGCATAGTCCATTCTTGGCTAGGCAGCGCAGCCAGTTTCTTGGTAGCAGTCAGGCACTTTGTCGGAGGGTTCCCTCGTGACACGATATAAGAACGTGCTTGTCATCCTCGTGAGTGTCGCCGTGGTGGGTTTCTCCCTGACCATGCTCTCCGGCCTGGAGATGGACACAACGCTCATACTCGCGACAGCGCTGGGCTCGGGTGTGATTGGCGGCGCGATCGGGAAGGCGATGCTGCGCGCCCATCTCAGAACGGAACTGCACCAGCTGCGCCGTGACGTTGCCATCGCCAGGGATGAAGACAAGCAGCCGGGCGGGCGTACGGGGATTGACAGTGCCTACTCCACAGAGGAGGGCCGCAATGGTTGATATCGAGGGCGTTCCCGACGTCAACGGGGTCAATGGTCCGGCGCACGATATGGCGCGTCGATGGTTCCGGTGCTTTGCGCGGCAACCCGCCGCGTCACTGCGTCTCGTGTGCTTTCCGCATGCCGGAGGAGCGGCGAGCTTCTTCTTTCCATGGGCGAAGCCTTTCTCGCCCTCGGTGGAAGTGTGGGCCATCCGCTACCCCGGACGCGAAGATCGGCCGGCGGAAGAGCCACTCGCCGGGATCGAGGCCATGGCTGGCGAGATCGCGCATGCACTTACGGTCCTCGCTGATCGACCGATCGTCCTTTTCGGCCACAGCATGGGCGCTCTGGTCGCCTTCGAAACGGCGCGTCACCGTGACAGGCTCGCCGGCGGGGCGCCGGTCACCCGCCTCCTCGCCTCGAGCAGCCCCGCGCCAATCAGCACCCGGCTGGCGCGCACCCGCGGGACGGCCGACGCCGCGCTGCGGCGCGACCGGAGGCAGGGCGGCGGCACGTCGGACGCCGTCCTCGATCATCCAGAGTTGCTCGAGATCGTCCTCGAGACGCTGCGCGCCGACTATCGCCGCCTCAACGGCTACCGGCCTCTCCCCGGCGCAACGACGGGAGCGCCGATAACCGTCATTGGCGGCAGCGACGATCCAACGGTCGACGACGGCGATCTCGCGGCCTGGCAGGCCCACACGACCTCGACCTTCGACCGGCATATCTTTACCGGTGGCCATTTCCATCTCGCCGATACTCTGCCGGCGATCGTCGCGCTGGTCACCCGGGAACTCGCCTCCTGACGGAGACACCTGAGACCCACCAGCCTTATTCCAGCCAGAGCCGGCCCCGGACGTCCAGAGAAATGCCCGCCGGCACGGCGAGCGCCCCGACATAGCCCTCTCCAGGCTCGATGCGGACAAATCGCCAGCCAGGCTCTCCCGCGCCGCCGGCATCGGCGGTCGTGACGTCGAGGCGATCGGGCGGTTCGGCCAGGCCGGTACCCAGCGCCTTCACCCATGCTTCCCTGCGGGTCCAGAAGCGGTAGAAAGCTATGTCGCGCTCGGCTTCGGGCATTGCGGCAAGCGCCGCTAGCTCGGCGGCCGAGAAGATCCGGCGGGCCATAGACGAAGCTTCTTCAAGCGGTCTCACCGCCTCAAGATCGACGCCGATTTCGCAACCTTTCGCCACCGCCAGCAAGGCCAGCTCCCGCGAATGGGAGAGGTTGAACGTCACATGGCCCTGCGCGTAGTGCGCGTCGGCCAGTCGCGGCTTGCCCTGAGGCCCGTAGGCGAAGCGCAACGAGCCGGGCGCGGCCCCAAGATAAGCTCCGAGCAGCTGGCGCAGCACCGCGCGGGCAACGACAAATCGCCGGCGGTCCTGTGCGAAGCGGAATCGGTCCGCCCGCTTCATCTCGTCCGGCGACAGCAGGCGCTCAAGAGACTTCGCCGCCGGTTCCAGCGTATCCAGTTGCACCCGCCAGACGTCGATGCCCCCGTTCAGGTCTGGCGCATGCGGCGTTTGCGGTTGAAAATCGCGCAGAACCTCAAGCTGTCGATCCATGGCCTTCGTATCGAGGCCGGCATCGGACACGGCTTCACGGACACCGGTGGCAATCAGGTTAGCCGTCAATCCAATCGACCCACCCAATGTTTTTCCATGCCGCGCGCGTTTGCCTCTTGCGCAAACAGGCGCGATCGGGAACGAATCGTACCCCGATTGCATGCCGCGCGCCATGGCAGACGGAGGGCCGTCGCGGTATCGGGAAAGTCTCTTTGGGCGGAAACATGCGTCTCGGCGACGGATACGATCCATCCGGTCAGCAGTGGGGGTCGGCCGGGCGCACAGTCGCACCGCTGACGCCGACGCAACGCGATCTCTATCTCCATCACGTTGCGCATCCCGACAGCACGCAACATCTGATCGGCGTTTCCTGCCGCCTCGGGGCGGATATCCGCGTCGATGCCTGGGTGAGGGCGGCCGAAAGCGCATTCGCGCGTGGCCCGCGAGTCGGAACGCGGCTGTTCTGTGCCGACGGCGGGGTGCTGCAGGCGGTCGACGAGGAGGCCCCCCTGCCGCCTCCCGTCATTGCCGGCCTCGCCGGCGGGCCGGATGTCGAGACACCGGAGGACTCCAGCGACCGGGGTCGCCGGCAACCGCTGGATCTTTTCCGCCTGCCGCTCTGGCGAAGCTATCTGGTCCGCGATCGGGACGGCGAATACACAGCCGGCCTCGTCGCGCCGCACATCTTCTCCGACGTCCGGACCTTCAACACGCTCCTGAAGCGCATCGGCACCGAATACAGCCAATTGATCAGTGCCGCGCCGGGTACTGCCGGCGCGCATGCAGGATCGTCCGCAACGTCGTTCCTCGACTATGCGTTCGACTTCGACAGGGCGTTCGACACGCCGGAGAACTTGCGCTTCTGGTCGCGTAAGCTCTCCGGCATCGAGCCCTTCGGCTTGCGGTGCACTTTCGGCGCGGCCGGACGCGTGCGCGAGGACAGATTTATTGGCAAGGCCGAAATCGCCGCGCTGCGGCGTGTCTGCCGGGAACGCCATTGGCCGCTCGCGGCTTTGTTGCGGGCTGTTTATGTGCTTCTCGTCCGACACTTCACCCGCGCGGATGGCGACATCGCGGTGCTCGAGATCCTGGAGACGCGGCCGCCGGGGCTCCGCGACGCAACGGGCTGCTTCTTCCAGACACTGCCCATTCTCGCCAGGGCAGGCGCCGGTGGGGCGGGTGCGTCGCTCGCCGACCTCGTCGCCTCGATGGAACGTCAGCGGGAGCAGGCGCTGTCGCACCGCGACACATCGAGCCTCGCTCTCAACCGTATCCTGCCGGCGCGGTCGCTGAACTGCTTCTTCAATTTCTATGTGTTCGAGGCGATCAGCGTTCTCGGCAGGCGAGAGGCACTTCACACCCACACGGCCCATGGTCCCGACGAGATCCACCTCATCCCGTCCCTGATCCCGGCCGGCTTGCGGCTGAAGGTCGACTTCCCGGCGGAGCGTTTTCCGTCGGCCCGGTTCCTCGACCGCTTCGTCAACATCCTGCGTCAGGTTGCTGGTGGCGCGACGAGGCTCGACGAACTCAACCTTCGCCTGCCCGGGGAGGCGGAGGTGATCGGGTCAGCCGAGGCGCCGCCGACCGGGTCTCCGATGCTGCCGGTGGCGGCCATCGCGGCCCATGCGGCTCGGCTCCCCGATGCCGTCGCCATCTCCTGCGAGGGAACGGAACTCTCCTATGGCGAACTCGATCGCCGCGCCAACCAACTTGCGCGACACCTCGCGGCGCGGGGCGTGCGGCATGGCGTGCTTGCCGCCATCCTGCTCGAGCGCTCGCCGGACCTGATCGTCGCCATGCTCGCGGTCCTGAAGACCGGCGCTGCCTACCTGCCGCTCGAACCGAGCCACCCGCACCCACGCCTCGTCGCGACGCTGACCGACAGCGGCGCCTCGTTTCTGCTGACAGCACGCGCGTCCCCGGCGCTTTCGGCCGATGTCGAGGGATGCGCCGTCGTCGACATCGGGGCGGAGGGCGCGCCAACCGCGGCCGAGCCGATCCACATCGAAACCGATCCCGCCGACGCCGCCTATGTCATCTACACCTCCGGCTCCACGGGCAAGCCGAAGGGCGTCGTCGTCACGCATGGGAATCTCGCCGCGCTCCTGCATGGTACGACAGCCATATTCGACTTCTCGGCGCGCGACGTCTGGACGATGTTTCATTCCGCCGCCTTTGATTTCTCCGTCTGGGAAATATTCGGAGCGCTCACCTCCGGTGCGCGGCTCGTGATCGTACCGACGGCGACGGCACAATCGCCCGAGGCGTTCCTTCGGCTGCTCCACGAACAGGCGGTGACGGTCCTGAATCAGACTCCATCCGCCTTCGTCGCGCTGAGCGACTGGGAGCGAGAGGCCGCGCTGTCTCTATCCCTGCGATATGTCATCTTCGGAGGCGAGGCGCTGCGCCTGGAGGCGCTTTCACCGTGGATCGCACGGCACGGCGATAGCCGTCCCGCGCTCATCAACATGTTCGGCATCACGGAGACCACCGTGCACGTCACGGTCCGGCGGATCACGCGGCGCGACGTGGAGGAAGCGCGCGGGCGCAGCCTGATCGGGTTCCCCATTCCCGGCTGGACGATATCGCTGCGCAATCCCGATGGTGGCGCCACGCCGCCCGGGCTCGTGGGCGAAATCCTCGTCGGTGGTGCCGGGGTTGCGCGAGGCTATCTGAAACGTCCCGAACTGGACGCGGAGCGCTTCATCGCGATCTCCGGACGGACGGGCGAGCGCTTCTACCGTTCGGGCGATCTCGCGCGCCTGCTCCCCGATGGTGATCTCGAATATCTCGGTCGCGCCGACTCGCAGGTGAAGATTCGCGGCTATCGCATCGAGCTCGGTGAGATCGAGGCCGCGCTTCTCGATCAGGCCGGCGTACAGCAGGCGGCGGTCGTGGCGATCGATCATGCCGGCGATCGCCGGCTGGTGGCCTATGTCGTGCCGGCGGCCGGTACGCCTCCAGTTGAAGCCGACCTTCGTGCGCGGCTTGCAGCGGGTCTGCCCGACTATATGGTGCCGTGGCGTATTCTCATGCTGCCCGCGCTGCCGCGCACGGCGAATGGCAAACTCGACCGGCGCGCGCTGCCGGACCCGGGCGATGAGCGGCCGGGGGATGAAGTGGGCTTCGTGCCGGCCGCGACGCCGCTCGAGGCCGGGATTGCCGAGATTTGGGCGGAGGTGCTCGGCATCGACCGTGTCGGAGCGATGGACCAGTTCTTCGAACTCGGTGGCAACTCGCTGCTGGCCACGCAGATGATGCTGCGTGTCCGCGACCGGTTCGGCATTGCCCTGCCTCTTCACACGGCATTTCGCTGCACGACGCTGTCGTCCCTGGCAGCGGCCGTCGAGGAGGCTCGCGGTGACGCGGGCGGCGGGGGGCAACCCGCGGGCCACGAGCTGCCACCTGATCGGCCGTCAGGTCCCGCGCCGCTTACCTTCGCGCAGGAGCGTGGATGGTTCATCCAGCAGCTTGACCCCGACAACGTGGCCTATCATTTCGCCGCGACCCTCGCTTTCGAGGGCCATCTCGACATCAGCGCTCTCTCCGGCGCGCTCAGCGCCCTGGTCCGCCGCCACGAAGTGCTGAGGACGACCTTCGAGAATGTGGAGGGATCGCCGCGCCAGCGGGTGCACGCGCCTTGGACGGTGACGCTCGAAGCCGAGACGGTGACCGCTGACGAGATCGGCGCGCGGGTCCGCGGCGAGGCCGCCCGGCCCTTCGATCTCTCGGCGCTTCCCCTTGTCCATTGGCGGCTTTTCCGCCTGGCGCCGGATCGGCACGTGCTGGTCCACATCGAGCATCATCTGCTGCACGACGGATGGTCCTTCGTGGTTCTGCTGCGTGATCTCTTCGCGCTCTACCGGGCGGCCGCCGCTGGAGAAACAGCGACCCTGCCGGCAGCGGACTGGCATCCCTCCGACGTGGCGCTCGTCGAGCGGCGCTGGATCAATACCGATGCCGCCCGCCGGCAGCTTGCATTCTGGACCGGGCGGCTTGTTTCCATCCCCAAGGTGCTGGACCTTCCCACCGATCGTCCGAGGCCCGCTTCCGAGAGCTTTCGCGGGGATGCGGTTCGCCTGTGGATCGACGACACGCTCGCCGCGCGCGTGGAGGCGTTCAGCCGGCGGCGGGGAGTTACGCCGCATACGACGCTGCGTGCCGTCTTCGAGGCGCTCGTCCACCGGCTCACCGGCGAAGAGCATTTTCTTGTCGGGTCGGGCGCAGCCAATCGCGGAGCGCCGGCGCTTGAATCGGTCGTCGGCATGCTCCTCAACAATCTCGCGTTGCCGGCCGACCTTTCCGGTGCCCCGGATCTCGAAACGCTCGTCGCCCGGGTCCGCGAGACCGCCGTCGCGGCGCTCGACAACCAGGAAATCCCCTTCGACCACGTGGTCAGGGCGCTGGATCCCGACCGCTCGCCTGATCGCTCGCCGCTTTGCCAGGTATTCTTCAGTTCCTATGACGGACCGGCCCCGGATTTCGACCTTGGCGCGGTGCGCGTGGAACCCACATTCGGCATCAACAACGGATCGGCCAAGTTCGACCTCAACGTGATCGTCATTGCCTTGCCGGCGGTGTCAGGACCGGCGCGATCGATCGAGATGATCTGGGAATACCGGACCGATCTCTTCTTCCGCGAAACCATCGAGCGTTGGTCCGGATGGTTCCTTACGCTGCTCAGCACCGCGCTCGACCAGCCGTCGCAGCCGGTACGCACCCTGCCGCTGATGTCGGATGCCGAGCGCGAGCAGGCGCTGGTGACCTGGAACCGCACCGCGACGAACTATCCTCGCGACGCCACCATGCACGAACTGTTCGAGAGCGTGGCGCGGGAGACGCCCGACCATCCGGCGCTGATCGCCGACGGCCAGGCAATCAACTATGCCGAGCTGCATCGCCGCGCCAACGCGTTCGCCGGCGAACTCGCGGCGCGGGGTATCGGTGTCGGCTCACGCGTCGGCCTTGCCCTGAAGCGGTCGCCGGAGATGATCGCCGCGATGCTCGGCACGTTGAAGAGGGGCGCCGCCTATGTGCCGCTTGACCCCGCTGACCCGCCCGGCAGGCGGCAACTCCTTGCCGAGCAGGCTGAGCTCGACCTCGTCGTTGGCGAGGATGGCTGGGATCGACGCCCTGGTCCGGATGCGGGGAGACCGTCACCCGCCGGCGCCGCCTATATCATGTTCACCTCCGGCTCCACCGGCGCGCCGAAGGGCGTGCAGGTGAGCCATCGCAACGTCGTGCGCCTCGTGCGCGAAACGAACTATGCGACGCTGGGCCGCGACGAAATCCTTCTTCAGATGGCGCCGCTGACCTTCGATGCGTCGACTTTCGAAATCTGGGGCGCGCTTCTCAATGGCGGCTCGCTGGTCCTCTGGCCGGACCGCGATATCGATCTCGGCGAACTCGGACGGGTGCTCGCCACGCATCGCGTCACCACCCTCTGGCTGACCGCCAGCCTGCTGCGTGTCGTAGTGCGTGACAGTCTTGGAGCGCTCGGCGGTCTGCGGCAGTTGCTGGCGGGGGGCGGTGTGGTGCAGCCCGACGACATCGCGCGTGTGCGCGGGGCACCCCCGCGGCTGCGTATCATCAACGGATACGGTCCCACCGAAGGCACGACCTTCTCCTGCTGCCACACGGTGCCGCCGGGCCCGGTCGCGGAGGGATCCGTTCCGATCGGCCGCCCGATCGCCAACACCACGGCCTACGTCCTCGATCGAGATCTTGCCCCCGTTCCCGTCGGCGTGGCCGGCGAGTTGTTCGTCGGGGGCGATGGTGTGGCGCTCGGTTACGTCAATGCTCCGGCGCTCACTGCCGAGCGGTTCCTCGCCGATCCATGGAACGTCGGCGGGCGGCTCTACCGGACGGGAGACCGCGTCCGCTGGCGAGCGAATGGCGAACTGGAATTCCTGGGACGGATGGATCGGCAGGTGAAGGTCCGCGGCTATCGCGTCGAGCCGGCCGAGGTGGAAAGCGCCATCGCGGTCCTGCCTGGAATTCGAGACGCCGTCGTATCCACGCCGGAGGATCCGGGCGGCCATCGCCTGCACGCCTATGTCGTCACGGATGGCAGGATCGACGCCGCTGGCGTGCGGGCTGGTCTGGCGAGCCGCCTGCCCGCTTACATGATTCCCACCGGGTTCACGTTCCTCGACCACCTTCCGCTCGGGCCGACCGGCAAGATCGACCGCAGGAACCTGCCGCCGCCGGAGACCGTACCGGAGGCCGGAGACGTGGTGCGCGTGGCGTCTTCCACCCAGACGGAGGAGCGGCTTCTCGGAATCTGGGAGCAGGTGCTGGGCGTCGACGGGTTCGGGACCGGGGAGAGCTTCTTCGATCTCGGCGGTCACTCATTGCTTGCCTTGAAGCTCGTGCACGATGTCAACGCGGCCTTCGGCCTGGATCTTCCGGTCCGGTTCATCATCAACGAACCGACCGTCGCGAGACAAGGCGCCGTCATCGACCAGCTTCGCCTCTATGCGCCGGTGCAGCCCGCGGCCTATCCGCTGGTCGTTCCCCTTCGCCGCGAGGGCGGGCGCAAGCCGTTCTTCCTTGTCGCCGGCGGCTTCGGCGGCGAGGCGGAGCTGCTCGTTTACGCCAAGCTCGCCGAGCATCTGCGGCACGGGCCTTTCTACGGTCTGCGCATACGTGGCGTGGATGATCTCGTTGAGCCCGGCGCGAGCGTGGAGGCTATCGCGGCCGAGCAGGTCGCCGAGATCCGCAAGTTGCAGCCGAAAGGCCCTTACCTCATTGGCGGCGCTTGCATCGGCGGTGTGGTCGCCTTCGAGATCGCGCAGCAATTGCGAAGGCAAGGCGAGGAGATCGCCATGCTGGTACTCGTTGACAGCAGGTACCCAAGCTGGAGCTGGTACTGGCGGTATGTAATCTCGACGTTGCGCGCCGACCTTGCCAGCGGCCAACTCAAGGAAAAGCTGCTGGCGCGATTCAACGGGGCGATCGATCGCGCCATCGAACGCCGGAAGTTTCAAATCGGCCGGCTCTATCTGCGACGAACGCTTAAATATTCGCCCAAGCCTTTCGCGGGAGAGATCGTCCTTATCGCCAGCGAGGAATTGCGCAGTCGCAATCCGACCCGTGTCTGGAAGACACTCACGCCTTATCCGGTCACCGTTCACCTTGTGCCTGGCGACCACTTTTCGCATCTGCGACAACATGCAGTCGAGACCGCCGCGGCGCTCGATAAATGTCTTGCCGAGGCGGATGCGACTTTGTCGGGGAGCGCCCCACGGACATAGCCCCCACTGTCGATCCGGGCGACGAACGAGACATATTGCCGTTCACCAGGACTGCGCTGCAGCCGTGCCGTCCACGGCCTAGTCGATTCCGTCGCTTTCATTGAGAGCTATAATATTGGTGCAACAGTAGGTCGCTATCGGTTGGCGGCGGCGTCTCGGCTCCGCCTTGGCCAGCATCCCGGCTCAACCCAGGCCCACCCAGGGATGCTGGCCAAGCAATATGCCTCGCCGGCATGGTGAGACGCCCCTGAATTGCACATGACCAGTCGCGGCCGAGCCGGACACGCGCAGCCCGGCATGACCGTGGATCGTCGACGTGCCAACGTGAGGTAATTCCCCGGCGCAATGGCGCGGAGAATGCGACACCCTGGAAGCGTCGGAAAGGATATCGAGACAGCAGCCTGGCAGGCCGTCAGGCGCGGCGACGAATGGCCTATTGGCTGACGCTGCTGCCGCTGTCGTGCGTCGCGGCGATAATGCCTCCGGCAATAAGTCCGCCGCCAAGCAGCGCCGCCGGCAAGTTGAAGCTTCCGGCCGCGGCCTGCTTCTCTCCACCCACGGAGAGGCAGATGTTCTGGCCGTCACTCGACACGTCGAGGTTCGAGCCGGCCGGCACCTCGATGGAGCATCCGCCGACGCGTACGGAAGCCGAAGCGTTGGCGCTTGCCATGACACGGCTGCCGAGATCGAGGGGATCGCCAGCCTTGGCCGGCAAAAATCCGGTCGTCCGCGAAACCGTCACGTCGCCCTTGACGTGCCGGATGGATCCAACCGGGTTGCCGCCGTCATACGCCGTCTGGCATGTGCATGAAGGTTTCTGGACGGTGTCGTCCGCCAGAGCCGAACCAACTGCCCCCAGGCCGACAATGCCGGCCAACGCAAAACTTACAACAAATCTCATACGCCTTGATCCCACCCCAAGTTCACGCGCATTCCCGTTGGCCCGATAAAACCACCCAACAGGCAGAAGCTCCATACACCAGCACCGGATGTTGGTCGACCCGCTTCAGAGCAAGCAAATGAACTTAAGGCGCCGACCAGGGCAGCGCCGGGACACTGCGATATTCCTTCCATCATCAAACGTCCTCAAGCGCATCCCCCAAATGGGGGATGTTCGAGCGACGGTGCCGCTGCCGGGAGCATGTCTTCCGGAGTCGGATCCGGTCAGGCCGCCAGTTGCCGCAGATACTTGTCCGCTTCCTCCGGCACGGCGAACCAGGGGAAGAGGTCCGGCGGGTTGTTGAAGCCGTTGGCTATGCGCCTTGCCAGCACCGGCATGGCCTGCGCGGAACCCATGATGTTCAGCACATGCGGGGGCGGGGGCTGCAGCATGGCGTTCGTCCAGCCGACAACGAATTGGGCGTAGTTCCAGTAGGCATCGAAAGCGTCCTGCATGAAAGTCGCGTCGTAGGGTTGGTCGCCATGGGCGACGATGGCGTCCATGTAGCAGCGCGCCGCCTTCGAGGCGTTGTTGGAGCCCTGCCCGGTGATCGGGTCGTTCAGGCATACAGCGTCGGCGAGGCCAAGCACGAGGCGACCGGACGGCAGCTTGCCGATCGGCTTGCGCACGGTGGGCGGGAAAGCGCCGGAGAGGATGCCGTTAGCATCGGTCAGCTCGACGTTGCGGCACCGCGCCGCTTCCCAGGGCAGGAAAGTCTCAAGGATCCATCTGGAGCGCGCCAGGTGCTCGGAAGGGCCGGCGACATCCTTCCAGCAGTCCATCGGGCCGCCGGGAATGCCTTCGAAGACCATGATTTCGCACGGACCCGAATTGGTCAGCGCGGGGAAGACGAAATACTCGCCGACACCCGGAATGAGGTTGAAGTTGACCGCCGAATGATCGGCGCGCGCCACCATGCCGTGGACGTAGGTCAGGGCCAGGGCGCGCTGCGGCCTGTCGAAAGGCGAACGCGAGGCGTCGCGCTCGAAAAGCCTGGCGATGTCGCCCTTGCCCGCGGCGACGACGACGAGGTCGGAGCCGGCGGCGTATGCCTCGAGATCGGCGATACCGGCGTCGCGGATCTCGAGCTTGCCGCCGCGCCTTTCGAACTCGCGCATCCAGACCGGTACCTTGACGCGCTGGTCCACGCTCTGCGCCGGCAGATCGAGCAGGCCGTTCCATTCCAGGGCCTTCTCGCCGGCGTGCTCCGGCGAAGGCACGACGAAGTTGATGGAATCGACCGTCGGGCATTCCTTGCCCCAGAAGTCGAGACCGATGTCGCGCTCGTTCTGCAGCGCGTCGTGGAACATGCATTGGCTGGACATGACCTTGCCCGTGCGCAGGTCCTCGGCGTCGCGATTCTGCACCACGGACACCTCGTAGCCATGCTGAAGCAGCCCGCAGGCAAGCTGCAGGCCCGATTGTCCGCCGCCCAGTATGGTGATCTTGCGACCGCTCATGTCAGTTCCCCTTTCTTGATTTCTTTTCTGGTTCGCGCCAGCCGCTGTCCCGTCTTGCGCAACGTCGGACAGAATGTCGCCCCGCGCCTCGTCCGGAATTCCTCGGCAAGCCGGCGTCGTTTCACTGGGCAAGCAGCGGAATGGCCGGATCGACTCGCTCCGGGCCGATCGCCGTGTAGCCGCCGTCGACGCGGATGTCGGTTCCGGTGATGAAGCTCGCCGCGTCGGAGAGCAGGAAAGCGACGGTTTCACCGACCTCCGCCGGATCGCCGGTGCGCCCGAGCAGATGGAACGGCGCGGCGACCCTGTCGGTCTTGGCGCGGTCGTCGCCGCTCAGCTCCTTCATGACATTGCTCCAGGTCCAGCCCGGCGACACGGCGTTCACCCTGATGCCGTCGGGCGCGAGGTCGAGCGCCTGGTTGCGGGTGAGCTGCAGGATCGCCGCCTTGGACACCGGGTAGACCCAGCGGCCGACCTGGGCGACACGGGCCGAGATCGAGCCGAAATTGACGATCGCGCCCCTGGCCTTTGCCAGATGCGGGCGAGCCGCCTGCATGAGCATGACCGAGCCGACGATGTTGACGTCGAGCGCCTTCAGCCAGTCGGCGCGCCCGGTTTCGGCGCCGTTGTCCAGATAGGTGCAGGCGACGTTGACGAGGAAGTCGAGACGCCCATGTTGCTTCACCGTGGTGGCGACAAGGGCCGCGATGTCCGCATCGTTGGTGATGTCGGTCCTGATGAAGCTGGCTTTCGAGCCGATGGCAGCGGCCGCGCGCGCGCCGGCTTCCGCATTGACGTCGGCGATCACCACGTTGACGCCATAGCCGGCAAGAACGGCGGCGCATTTCTCGCCGATCAGCGTCGCGCCGCCCGAGATGATCGCGGTCTTTCCCTCTAGTCCCTTCATGAGGATACGTTCCCTTGTGATTTCGATTGCAGGACGGTGGACGAACGGCGTGCCGTTCAGGCGGCGGGCTGCTGGCGCGGCACCGCCGAAAAGCTCCCGTCGAGATAGACCAGCGAGTCGCCGTCGCCGATCGCGGTCTCGACGACCTCGCCGATCAGGATGACGTGCGTGGTGTGCTCGATCAGCTTGCCGAGGCGGCATTCGAAGGAGGCCAGCGCGCCGGCGACCACCGGCGCGCCGGTCCGGCCGGCCCGCCAATCGCCGCTGGAAAAGCGGTCAGCCCCGGCAAGCGGCGTGTGGCCGGCGAAGGTGCGGGCTATGGATTCCTGGGAATGGGACAGCACGTTGACGGCAAAGACGCCGGCATCCCGGACAAACTGGGCGACCCAGGTTTTGCGGTTCACGCAGGCAACCAGCGAGGGCGGCTCGACCGACAGCGAGCAGACGGCAGTCGCCGTCAGTCCGCGGCGCTCGCCATTACTGCCCGTGGTGGTGATGACGGTGACGGCACCGGCAATCCTGCGCATTCCGGCAAGGAAAATATCTGCTGACATCGCTCTCCTCCGCGTCTGTCCGCTTTCATCGACCGCGATGCCTTCGGGCTATGGTAAGACCGGGGCTCGCCTTTCTTTTAGACTTGAACTAATCTTCGTCGTGGTCAGGCGACCGGCGCAATCCGGATTGCGCGTCCATTGTCCATTTTGCGCGGTTTCGCATTTCGCGCGGTTGGCTGGCCATTCGGCTCCACGGGGATGATCGCCTGCATGAACGCCGGCACTTCAACCTTGCAGCTCGCCGGGCACAGTCTGGTCGACACGCGCTCCCCGGAAGAGGCGCGTCAGCAGATCGGCCGGATCTTCTGTCCGCATTTCCTTTCGCCACGCGAGCGTCGCGCGCTCGACTTCCACGCGGTTCACAGGTCGGCTTCCGAGCAAGGCTATTCCCTGAACTTCGTCAGCTATGGCAGCGCGGTCGAGATCGATCCGGGGGAGCTGGGACGGTTTTTTCTGCTGCAGATCCCGCTGTCGGGATCGGCGAGCGTGCGCTGCGGGACCGAGACCGCCACGGTCAGTGCCGGCCGCGCGGCGTCCGTCCTGTCTCCGACCCTGCCGACACGCATGCTCTGGTCGGCCGGGTGCGACAAGCTCATCGTACTGATTGCCCGCGAGGCGATGCAGGACCAGTGCCGCGCGCTTGCCGGACGCGCCGTTGGCAATGTGGAATTCTCCCCTGCGATCGACATGCAGCGCCCGGCCGGCCGCCAGCTCGTCGACCATGTCAGGCTGATGGTCGAAAGCATAGAAGCCGGCAGTGCATTGTCACGCAACTATCTTGCCCGGCTGGGCGAAAGCCTGAACCTGCTGCTGCTCGAGTCGTTCACTCACTCACAGCGCCGGGCCGTTGACGGGATCCACGCCCTTCCCGGAGCGACTGCCGTCGATCGCGCCGAGGAGTGGCTGCGCGCCAACATCGGGCGCGTGTGCGGCGTGACCGAGATCGCGCTGGCGGCGAATGTCAGCCTGCGTTCCCTGCAGGAGGGCGTACGCAGGCAGCGCGGCACGACGCTAAAACGGATGATGGAGGAGATCCGACTGGAGGTCCTTCATGCGGCGCTGCGCGAGGCGGATGAAAAAACATCCGTCACCGATGCCGCCTATGCCGCCGGGTTCGGCCATCTCGGGCGCGCCGCCTCGGCCTATCGCAGGCGCTATGGCGAGACGCCGTCGGAAACGCTTCGGCGCAGAGGCTGATACGCTGTCGGTCAGCGCGATTTTCCATGCGATCGGGCCGGTCTCGGTCGGCAAAAACCGTGTCTGGCGATCAAAAAAACTTGTTTGCCGAGCGCTCTCGGAGATCGGTCGGCCCCAAGCCGCCTCCGCATGGTCGTGAAAATGGTGCCCAAGGGATCGTGGGGCCAGTCACCACGAAAGGTTGTGCCTCCCCTGCAAGCATTCCGGTAAAACAGCTCGCCGGCGGCCAATAGATATAGCACCGCCTGGTACCATGCGGTGATGATGGTCTATGACAATGGTGCTCTTCCGAAGGCTCTTGTGTGCTGCCTCTGTCGTTCTTCGGAGGTGGATTGGAATGATTAACACGTAATGTATTTAGAAATTTGGGTCGGAGTATACGCGTGATCCGTATTTTTCTCGGATCTGATTCAGAAAGATAATTTATGGATTCGTATCGTTTCGTAAGTTTTTCACATTTATATGTCAGAATGTAAAATAGATTTATACAAAATAGGTGAAAGATATTTATATGTAATGTGCGTTTGTAAATTGTATAAACGTAAAATTTTGTCCTGTATTGGAAAATATAAGGAAATTCCCCGCTGGGATGGTAATATTTCTCAGAAAATTTCAGCCGATGCCCTTTATGCGTGTATTAGTGATGCCTGTTTCCGATCCTGATGGCGTTCGTGGTTAGCCGACGAATTCTGCTGCCCAAGCCCGCCGATAGGTCCAATACAACTGACGAGCTTCGTTTAGAGTTCGCTAACTATTCGTCCAAGGGGCTGAAAATCACGAAAAACTGGCGATTTTCAACGCGACGGCACGTGTTGGGCGCGGTTTGATCGCGGTTAACCAAACGTTACAGTGCAAGGTAAATGAACCATTAAAGTCCATTGACAGTCGTTTCCACAGGTATATTTTTTACTGCGGGGTACACGCTATTGGTGAAATAGCCAACCAAACAGTTGCGAAAAGCAACACCGCAATGCAACTTCCGGTGGATTCCCGCCGGTGGCGAGGCTTTGTCGCCGTCTAGCACCCCATGAATTAGGTCCCGAGGGCCGACCGCGAGCTGGTCGGTTCTTAAAACAGCGTCGCAGCAAAGCGGTGACCACATGGGTAGCGTAGGTAGGGTGCGTGCGGGCCTTCAGTCGGCCGTGGAATCGACCGGCCCGGCAAAGGGTAACGGCAGGAGGGCCCTGGTGACCGGCGGGGCGGGCTTCCTCGGCTCGCATCTGTGCGAGCGTCTTCTGAAGGACGGTTATTCCGTCGTCTCGCTCGACAATTTTCACACCGGCAGGCGCAGCAATTTCAAGTCGATCAGGGGAAACCCGCGCTTCGTTTCGATGGAGCACGATGTCGTTCATGCCATCGATATCGATCTGCGCTTTGACCAGGTCTACAATCTGGCTTCGCCGGCATCGCCGCCGCACTATCAGTCCGACCCGGTCGGCACGCTGAAGACGAATGTGTTCGGCGCGCTTAACGCGCTCGAGGTCGCCCGGCGGCATGGCTCGCGGATTTTCCAGGCGTCGACCTCGGAAGTCTATGGCGACCCGCTGGTGCATCCCCAGAAGGAAAGCTATTTCGGCAACGTCAACGCCTTCGGGCCGAGGTCCTGCTACGACGAGGGCAAGCGCTGTGCCGAGACGCTGTTCTTCGAATATTCGCATATGCACGGCGTCGACATCCGCGTCGCCCGCATCTTCAACACCTATGGTCCGAGGATGCAGCCCGATGACGGGCGGGTGGTGTCCAACTTCATCGTTCAGGCCCTGAACAACAAGGACATCACCGTCTATGGCGACGGAAGCCAGACGCGCTCCTTCTGCTATGTCGACGACCTCGTCGAGGGCTTCATTCGACTGATGAGCCTGGGCGAGGCACCCGCGGGGCCTGTCAACCTGGGCAATCCGCAGGAATTCACCGTGCTGGAATTCGCCAAGCTGGTGATCGCCTGCACGGGGTCGCGCTCCAGGATCGTCCACAAGGGACTTCCTGTCGACGATCCCAAGCAGCGGCGTCCCGACATTTCGCTCGCCAGGGCAATGCTGGGCTGGCAGCCGTCGGTGCCGGTCGTGGAAGGGCTGGTCAAGACGATCAGCTATTTCGACCAATTGCTCCGCGCGAAGCACGTCGTCAGCCAGAGCGTTCCATGAACTCGAAGCCCGCGATACTCGTCACGGGAGGCGCGGGCTTCATCGGCAGCCACACCTGCAAGGCGCTGGCTGCGCGCGGCTATTTGCCGGTGGTCTATGACAATCTCGAAAGAGGCAACGCAAAAGCGGTCCGTTGGGGGCCACTCATCGTCGACGACATCCGCAACAAGAAAGGCCTTGAACAAGCCTTCGCGGATCATCAGCCAGTGGCAGTCATCCACTTCGCCGCCCTGGCCTATGTCGGCGAGTCCGTAAGCGACCCAGGGGCCTACTACTCGACCAATGTGGCGGGCACCCTGACGCTTCTGGAAGTGGCTCGGGCCGCGGGGGTCGACAAGATGATCTTTTCGTCGAGCTGCGCCACCTATGGCATCCCGGATGCGCTGCCCATTCGCGAATCCGCGAGACAGGAGCCGATCAACCCGTACGGACGCACCAAGCTGTTCTGCGAGAAGATGATCGAGGACTGGGCCGCGGCCTATGGTCTGAAGTATGTCATCCTGCGTTACTTCAACGCCTGCGGCTCGGACCCGGAGGGCGAACTTGGCGAGTGGCACACACCGGAGACACACCTGATCCCGCGCATGCTGCTGGCCGCCGCGCGGAAGATAGATCATCTCGAGGTTTTCGGCAGCGACTACGACACGAGCGATGGCACCTGCATCCGCGACTACATCCATGTCAGCGACCTGGCGCAGGCGCATGTGAAGGCTCTCGGCCATCTCGTCGATGGCGGCGAGAACATCGCCGCCAACATCGGCACCGGCCGTGGCGTGTCGATCCGCGAGATCCTGGACATCGTGGCCGAGCAGACAGGCAGGACCGTGCCGGTCGCCTACAAGGCCAGGCGCCCCGGCGATCCGCCCGAGCTTTTCGCCGACGCGACGAAGGCGCGGGAGGTGCTGCGCTTCGTGCCGGAGTATTCTGACATGAACACCGTCATCGCCACCGCCGCCCCGTTCTTCGGCCTGGAGTTCTCCGGACGCCGGACCAAGGGCGCGGTGTTTCATGACCATGCCGCGTCCCCCGCGTGATTGGACGGTGGGCTGATTGCACCCGGTATAGACCGACCACCGCGTCCGCCCAGATAGACCGACACGGCTCTTGTACCTCGCTACGGCTTGCGGCAGTTTGCTCTCATCAGCGATGTCGAGGAGTGGTGATATGCACATGGCAAACAAGCTTGGCATGGCAGGTGTCGCGCTGTGTGCGGCGGTCTGGCCGGCGCACGCCGCGACGCTCAACAGTATGAATGAGGTCGGTGCCGCGCTGCAGGCCTGCTGGTCACCGCCTGACGGCATCAAGAAAGCCAAGGTGACGTTGAGTTTCAGCTTCAAGCGCGACGGTACGTTGATCGGGCCGCCGCGTCCGACGGCCATCGAGGTGGACGGTGACGCGAAAGCCCGCAAGGCATTCGTCGATGCGGCCGTCAAAGCCCTGCAACAATGCGTGCCGCTCAGCTTTTCGCCGAAGCTGGCGCAAGGGATTTCGGGAACGGTCTACACCCAGCAGTTCACGTCGAAAGACTGAACGCAGTCGACATGCCCAGAGGAGCGCTCCCCCAGCCGAAGTGGTTTCCGTAAGCTCGTTCCAAAGGGCGCGAGCTCAATGGCCGCGGCGCCGAGCCTCGAGGTGCCGGGCGAGTTCAGGCATCTCGAAGACATAGTCGCTCCAGGCCGATTCCGGGATTTGACCGGCCAGGTAGCATTCGAGCAGGAGGCTCTGCTCGGCGGTCAGCGCGCGCGCGTGATCCAGCCCAAGCGAGTGGAAAATATTTCGGGTCAGACCCGAAACGTTGAGGTGAATCGACATGCCGGTTCTCCTTCGGGCGTTAAACGCCACAAGGCGGACGAAGGTTTCCTTCGCGCAGGCCGGTAACGCGGGTTTGATCCGCTATCCTTGCCACCAGCCGCCCCACCGCATGGTGGTGTGACGTGGAATTTCCAGCGTCGGTTCAATCTTGAAATAAAAATGCAATAACGGCTTTACCGGGCACGTGTAATACGCTCCATATATAGTTCGCGATGAAGGTTATATTTGGGTTTCCTAAAATGGTTCGCGAGTGAATTCTTGCGCCGAACGATAGCGGAAAATCCGACGAGACACTGCGCAAGAACGACGATACCGGTCCCGATGACACGCCTCCTGTCTTTCCTTGTCCTTATTGTCGTATCGGCGACCGTCATGGCGCTCGCCGTCTCTTCTTCTCGCGCGGACAGTTGCGACGCCCTAAGAAGCCAATTGCTCTCGAACAGCCGGAACGGCGGCGCCAGTCCGGAGGTGGCCGCCTTGCGCAGGCAACTCGCGGCCATTCAGGGCATCGAGCGGCGGCGCGGCTGCACGGCGGCGAACGCGCAAGGCGGATTCTTCAACGCCTGCGCCGACCTTGCAAGAAGCAGCTCGGAAGTGCAGGCCAGGATAGCCAGGGCGATGAATGCGGGCTCTGGCGTCATGCCCCAGGCGCGGCTGGCCGCGCTTGGCTGCGCGGCCAGCCAGGAACGGCGCGCTCCGAAAAAGGATCCACCGGTGAATGTGCTCGGCGGCAACGCCATGGTGTTTTGCGTACGACCTTCCGATGGCTACTTCTTTCCAGCGCCCAAGTCGCAATTCGCCGGCCGGGATGACGTGAAGGCGATGGCCGACCAATGTCGCTACATCTGCGACGATCCGACCGTGGAGCTCTATACCCTGGGCGATCCAAGCCTCGAGACGGACCAGATGGTGGCGTTCGAAACGCGCAAGCCGTACACGGAACTGCCCGCCGCGTTCAAATACCGCGAGAATGCGGATTTCAAGGCTTGCGATGTCAAGCGCTACCATCAGCGTGTCGCCGAACTGAGGGCGCGGACCGTGACGCCGACCGATCTCTCCAACGCGTCGATACCGCTGCCGACGGCGAAGCCACAGGCGGCCGTCCTGCCCCTGGACAATGAGAACCTCGGCGCCGCGCAGCAGGCATCGATCGAGGCCGGCCATCGCCATGTGCGCGTCGTCGGCCCAGCCTTCTTCCCGACCGAGTGAGCCAGGCCGACGGCATGGCCCTGCGTCAGTCGCAAACCATGCGGTAGCGCTTGCCCGGCTCGGTGACATCCTTGCAGGCAAGCGGTTTTCCCGATCCCGGGCTTGCGGGAGGGCTGGAAAAACGGGTCAGGCGCGGCGCATGGGGGCGCATCGCCTGCCTGCGGCGCGGGACGCTGTTCGCTTCCTGAGGCGAAACCGGAAAGACGCCAGCCTCATTGTGCGGCTGCCCTGCCTGCGGAGGTTCCTTGTCCCAGATCCGCCGCGCATCGAGCTGCCGGGGAATCTCGACGGTGCCATCATAGCTGCGCGAGCAGCCACCGGAGACCAGCAGCGGCGCGCAAAGAAAGAAAGGCAGAATTCGTCCGAACATAAGTGACACCCCTGCCGGGCTTATTACGCGCACGCGCCGCGATCGACAACCGGCGGAATGGCGCAGGGGGAGGTCGCGGGCGGCGTCGACGAATTGTTAAGGTTAGCGGATCGTTAATCGTTGCCAGGCATAGTGCGGCCGCGAACCGCGAGGGGAGGTTCGGGCACGGTTTCTGGATGGGGACGGAATGGCGGCTGCGCACCGACCGGTCGGCACAGGTGGCGGACGCAAGCCCCGCAGAAATGCCGCGCGCGGTGGCGGTCCGCTGGGCTCGCTGGCGGCGCTGCGCGAACTCGTCGAGGCCGGCTCCGACTGGATCTGGGAAACCGATGCGGAACTGCGCTTTTCCTGGCTTTCCCCGAACTATCAGGCCGCCACCGGCATCGATCCGGCAAGCGTTCTGGGCCGGTTCCGGTTCGACTTCCTCAGGCAGATGCCGGCCGGCGATGACCCAATCGTGCGTCATCTCGACGATCTCCAGGCCAGGCGACCGTTCCGCGACTTCGTCTATGAGCTGAGGGGTGGCCGCGCTGATTGCCGCTGGGTGTCGGTCTCCGGTATCCCGCGACTTGATGGCGAAGGGCGGTTCGTCGGCTATCGGGGTGTCGGCCGCAACGTCACCGGGCTCGCCGATGCCTTCGGCGCCTCACGCCAAGGCCAGTCCGTGAACGGCCCGGCGCCGGTCGAGGCGCCAAGCGCGCGCGCCGAGGTCGAGGATGCACGCAAATATCTCTCCGCCGCGCTTGAATGCCTGCCCGCCGGCGTCCTGATCTACGACCGCGAAGACCGGTTTTTGTTCGCCAATCGCAGGCTGCGCAGGATGATGCCGGCGCTCAACCCGCTATGGCAGACCGGGCGCACGTTGCGCGAAGTGCTGGCGTTCGGCCATTCGCTCGGCTATTTCCGCGACGGCGGCGACGCCTGGATCGACAGTCTCTATGAGAGCGACCCGGACCGCTGGCTGAACGAGAGCCTGGCGCGCTACCGCCGGCCGAGTTCGGCTTTCGAACGGCGCAATCCCGACGGCCGCTGGTATCAGATCAACGACACGCGCAGGGAGGACGGCACCTTCATCGGCGTGCGTGTCGACATCACCGACATCAAGACACGCGAGCGGGCGTTGCGCGATTCGATGCGCCAGATCGAGTTGTTCCGCCACGTGCTGGACGAACTGCCGGTGGCGGCCTTCATCAAGGCCGAGGACCTCGGCATCGAATTCGTCAACAAGGCATGGTGCGCCATGACCGGCCTGCGCAAGGACGAAGTCTTCGGACGCACGGACCGCGCCCTTTTCCAGGCGGCGGACGCGGACGGTTATGGCCGTGACGATGCCGCTGTCGTCGCCACCGGCGAGGTCAGGGAGATCGAGGAGGCCGTCACCCATCGCGACGGAACCGTGCGGCAACTGATGACGCGAAAGAGCCGGCTGGTGGCCCTGGATGGATCGGTGCACCTGGTCGGCTCCAGCACCGACATCACCGAGGTCAAGGAACGCGAGCGCGCGCTGGAGGAGAGCCTGCGCGAGAACGAGGTGTTCCGCAGCCTCATCGACAATGTCCCAGTGTCGATCTACGCCAAGCGCTCGGACCTGCGCCAGTTCTACGTCAACAGAGGCTGGTGCGATCTGACTGGCTTCAGCAAGGACGAGGCGATCGGCAAGACCGACATCGAGATCTTCGGCTCGGATGGCGAGGCTTTCGTCGAGAGCGATCTTGCCGTGCTGCGCACCGGGCAAACCCAGGAAATCGAGGAGACGGTGACGGCCGCCGATGGCAGCGTGCGGCACCAGTTCGCCCGCAAGGGCGCGATGATCGCCTCAGACGGCTCGCTTTACCTGATCGGTTCCACCACCGACATCACGGAACTGAAGCTGCGCGAGGCCGAGCTTCGCGAAGCCCGTCAGCGCGCCGTGCTGGCCGACCGCGCCAAATCGGAATTCCTCGCCAATATGAGCCATGAGATCCGCACGCCGATGAACGGCGTTCTCGGCATGGCGGAACTCCTGGCCAAGTCCAACCTCGATCCGAAGCAGAAGACGTTCACCGACATCATCGTCAAGTCGGGCAATGCGCTGCTGACCATCATCAACGACATACTCGACTTCTCCAAGATCGATGCCGGACAGCTCATGCTCGATCCCGCTCCGTTCAACCTCGCCGAAGCGATCGAGGACGTGGCCACGCTGGTGTCGACGCGCGCCAAGGAGAAGGACCTCGAGCTCATCGTGCGCATCGAGCCCGGCCTCGACAGCCTGTTCGTCGGCGACGTCGGCCGCATAAGGCAGATCGTCACCAACCTTGTCGGCAATGCCGTCAAGTTCACCGACGAAGGGCACGTGCTCGTCGACGTCACCGGCGCGAAGATGCCGAACGGCACAAGGCTCACCATTGCCGTGACCGACACCGGCATCGGCATTCCCGAGGACAAGCTCGGGCTGGTCTTCGAAAAATTCAGTCAGGTAGACACAACATCGACACGCCGGCATGAGGGCACCGGTCTAGGCCTTGCCATCACCTCGCGGCTGGTCGAGCTGATGGACGGCGATATCGGCGTCGAGAGCGCCGAGGGCAGGGGTTCGACCTTCTGGTTCACGGTCACCCTGCCCAGGGCGGAACAGCCCGAAGGGCAGCGGGCCATGCCGATCGACGTTACCGGCGCGCGGGTGCTGATCGTCGACGACAACGCCGTCAATCGTGCGATTCTCAGCGAGCAGATGGCGTCCTGGTCGTTCGATTCCTACGCGGCCGAAAGCGG
>Ga0066256_1000884_pt1 | contig 52152 bp, 48 predicted proteins | sample ThiBio_1000_biof_FD_87107 | JGI IMG/M metagenome (GOLD analysis project Ga0066256, IMG submission 87107) | Wastewater bioreactor microbial communities from Cape Town, South Africa - Thiocy_expt_1000_biof (version 2) | ecosystem: Engineered > Bioreactor > Thiocyanate-remediating >... | reverse complement strand
ATTGCAATGCCACCGGGATTGGCGACGGCCGAACCCAAGGTGGCGAGTTTCGGGAAGGCCCGGGTCAAGAGCAGAGAGATGATCTTGACCTGGGTGCCCGGTTTGGCGGCTTCGAACTTGCGGAAGTTGGATTTCAGCGTCTCGGTGCGCTCGGGGCTGGTGATGACCTCAACCAGCTTCAGCGTCGTATCGGCCATGGCCGTGCCCGCCATCATCGTAGCGAACAGGGTGGCAGTGATCAGTTTCTTCATCATTCTTTCCCCTCCTTTGATTTTGATAACACTGGATGAACTAGGTTTTACTGCTGGCGGCGCCCAGCGCCCGCTCGATATCCGCCCACAGCGCCTCGACGCCTTCGAGGCCGACATGCAGGCGGACGGACCGCGCGGAAATGCCGAAGGTCTGCGCGGAATTGGGTTGCGCCTTCTGCTCCAGCACGACGTCGCCGGGCACGATCAGGCTCTCATGGCCACCCCAGCTCACGCCGAGCTTGAACAGTTGCAGCGTGTCGGCAAAGGTCCTGACATCGACGCCCTCGCGGAAAATGAAGGAAAACAGGCCGGATGTGCCGGTGAGCCCGGCCGGCAGGCGATTGGCAAGGCCGGGATGGCAGACCGCCTCGATCTCGTCCAGCGCCTGAAGCCGCTGGGCGATGGTCATCGCCGCCGCCTCATGCGCCTTCATGCGGATCGGCAAGGTGCGCAGGCCGCGCAGCAGCAGCCAGGCATCGAAGGGCGCCATCTTCGCCCCGAGATAGGGATAGGCTTCCGCCCGGATGCGGCCGATCAGCTCCTTCGAGCCGGCGACCACGCCGGAAACGACGTCGCTATGCCCGCCGAGATACTTTGAAGCCGAATGGATGACGAGGTCGACGCCGAGCGTAAGCGGCCGCTGGAAGATCGGGCTTGCCCAGCTATTGTCGATCATGGTCAGCACGCCATGGCGTTTCGCCAGCGCCGCCAGGGCGCCGACGTCGTGGGTTTCCATCACCCAGCTCGTTGGGCTTTCCATATAGAACAGCTTGGCGCCGGGCAGCGCCCTGGCGACCGCCTCCTCGTCGCGGCCGTCGACATAGGTCACCTCGATCCTCATCCGCTTGAGATGCGTGCCGAACAGGCGGAAGGCATCGGGATAGACATGGCGCACCGCGACGATGCGGTCGCCCGGCTCGACGAAGCTCAGGACGGAAGCGGAAATCGCCGCCATGCCGCTGGCGAAACCGAGGGCGTCCTCGCCGCCTTCCAGCCTGGCCAGCATCTCCTCAAAGGCGCGCACGGTGGGGTTCAGCCCGCGCGTATAAATCGGCCGGACGATCTCGCCGCGATAGGCGGACACCATCTCGTCATAACTGCCGAAGGTGAACAGCGAGGTCTGGAAGATCGGCGGTACGACGGCATCGGCGAAATGGCCGGCATCATGGGCGGTGATCAGGGAAGCCAGATCGAAGGGATCGGCATCATGGGTCATCGGGACATGTCCTTGATGTCTTCCTCGACGACGTCGAGGATTTTCAGCGTCTCGCGCCGCGCCGCCTCGGTATCCTGGGCGGCGATGGCGTTGAACAGCGTGCGGTGATAGGGGAAGGAGCGGCGGGCGAAATCCTGCCGGTCGAAAGGATGCTCCCAGAAGCGCTCGAAGGTCTCGCGCATCTGCTCCAGAAGCTGGCGAAACAGGGGATTGTGGGTGGCATCGTAGATCGCCAGGTGAAAGGCCAGATCTTCCGGCCCGGAAGCACCTTTTTCCAGATGCACCCGCTCCATCTCGTCGAGCTTCTGCTCGATGCGGCGCAGATCCTCCGGCGTCCGCCGCCGCGCCGCAACCATGCCGGCCTCGCATTCGATGCCGCGGCGCACCTCGAGCGTCTGTAGCAGCACGTCGCGCAGATGCACGGTGTCCAGCGACAGCGGCATGTGGATGGTCGCCTTGGAAATCGGCTTCAGCAGATAAGTGCCGCTGCCCTTGCGGGTTTCGATGACGCCGAGCGCCTGGAAATGGCGGATCGCCTCGCGGATGGTGGAGCGGCCGACGGCCAGCTCCTCCATCAGTTCGCGCTCGGCCGGCAGACGGTCGCCAGCCCGCAACCGGGCGTCGGCAACATAATCCACCAGCGCTTGCGTGACCTGCCGCGCACGGTCCATCGGCGGCAGCGGCCGTATGACCGGCCGCGACGATTGCTCTGCCATTCCCTGTTCTTTCTTTCCCGCTTCCCTCGCTTCCGCAGCCGGAGATACGGCACGGGCGGAGATTATTGGTCGACCTCTGAATTGGTCTGACATCTTAGCTTTTCCCAAGTTTACGGTTTCGTCAAGGCCAAATTCGGCGGGGACTTGACGTTGCGCGAATTGCGACTAATTACTGGGGCGTCGCGAGCGCCAGACATCGGCGCGCGATCGGAACTTTGGTGCCGGGCCCCTCTGGCGAGAGTTTTTACGGCGCTCTCGTGATGTCGGTACCGCCTGCAAGATAAGCCGGCGGATTCAAACCCATGAAAAATCTTCCCATGCCTCGCCCGCATGACGCCGATGGCGTTATTGCTGCGTCTTCCGTTTTTTCGGCCAACACGGCCTTCGGGGGGATGCGCGCATGAACGCTTCCCTCCCCAAATCCACCATGAGCTATTTCGTCTGGGCCTTCATCGTCACCGGACTCGGCCTCGTGCTCGGGGCCTGGCTCGGCTGGGCTTCGACCGGCACGCTGTCCGGCATGGCCACGGTGTTCTTCATCTGCGTCGTGCTCGCGGTCCTCGAAATCTCGCTTTCCTTCGACAATGCCATTGTCAATGCCAACAAGCTCAAGGACATGACGCCGGTCTGGCAGCATCGCTTCCTGACCTGGGGCATCGTCATCGCCGTCTTCGGCATGCGCATCGTCTTCCCCTTGGCGATCGTCGTCATCGCCGCCGGCATCGGCCCGATCGAGGCCGTCATCCTCGCGGCGAAGCAGCCGGACGAATATGCGCGTATCATGAACGACGCGCACCTGCCGATCGCCGCCTTCGGCGGCACCTTCCTGATGATGGTCGGCCTGTCCTACTTCTTCAATCATGAGAAGGAGGTTCACTGGTTCAGCCTGCTTGAATCGCGCATGGCGAAATTTGCCTCGATCAAGGGCGTCGAGATCGCCATCGTTCTGCTGACCATCCTGGTTTTCGCGGCGATGCTGGAGGGGCCTGAGGCCACCACCTTCCTCTATTCGGCGATCTACGGCCTGCTGACCTTCCTCGCGGTGGAAGTCATCGGCGGCCTCCTCGATTATTCGCAGCGGGCGATGAGCGAGGCGGCCAAGGGCGGCTTCGGCGCCTTCCTCTATCTGGAAGTGCTCGATGCCAGCTTCTCCTTCGATGGCGTCATCGGCGCCTTCGCGCTGACGCAGAACCTGTTCGTCATCGCCATCGGCCTCGGCATCGGCGCCATGTATGTGCGCTCGATGACCATCATGCTGGTGGAAAAGGGCACGCTGGCCGAATACCGCTATCTGGAGCACGGTGCGTTTTACGCCATCCTGATCCTTGCGGTGATCATGTATGTGCAGACGATGTTCCATATTCCGGAAGTGATCACCGGCCTCGGCGGCGCGACGCTGATCGGCATTTCCTTCTGGGCGTCGGTGCGCCACAACCGTCGCGAACGCGCCGGGCAATTGTCGCCCAGCCACTGACGGCAGCGACCGCGCATGGGCCTCGACCGGCCCGTGCGCGGCAAAAAAGGCGCAATACCCCGAAATTCAACGGTTTTTACGCTTTCTGCTCCGCGGGCTGGCTTTGCAGGCCTATGACCTTGCAGTTACAGTCGTTTGGATTGATTCTCGGGGGATTCCATGGCGGACGAAACGCTCCTTCAGCGCACGCAATTGCCACGGCCGGATGTGACGGCGGAGGAAGCGGCGGCGATCCTCGACACTTTCTACGGTCTGAAAGGCACGATCACCGAACTCGGCAGCCAGCAGGATCGCAATTACCGCCTCGATACCGGCGAAAGCCGCTACGTGCTGAAAATCTGCCGCATGGAATATGCGACCGTCGAACTGGAAGCCCAGAATGCCGCCATGCATCATCTGGCCACCAAACCCGACAGCCCGCGCGTGCCGACACCCGTCAAGGCCAGCAATGGCGACGACATCCTGTTCCTCGCCGTTGGCGGCGACGAATACCAGGTGCGGCTGCTGACCTACCTCGACGGCGAACCATTGACGCAGCGCAAATATCTCGGCGAAACCGCTGTTGCCGTGCTCGGCGCGCTTACCGCCCGCATTGCCGTCAACCTTGCCGATTTCGAGCATCCCGGCCTCGAGCGCGAATTGCAATGGGATCTGCGCCGCGCCGGCCAGGTCGCCTTGCACCTCCTTCAGGCGATTACCGATATGCAGGCGCGCGATCGCATCGCCAAGGCGATGGTCGCCGCCGTCAGGCGCATTCAGCCGCTGGCGGAAGAGTTGCGCATCCAGGCGATCCATCACGACGTCACCGACGACAACGTCGTCTCGCGCCCCGACGAGGCCGGCCGGCTGATCCCCGACGGCGTCATCGATTTCGGCGATATCCTCAACGGCTGGCTGGCCGCCGATCTCGCCGTCACCTGCTCGGCGCTGCTGCATCATGCCGACGGCAATCCGTTCTTCATCCTGCCGGCCATCCGCGCCTATCATGCCGTCAATCCGCTGAATGCGGCGGAAGCCCGCGCCTTGTGGCCGCTGATCGTCGCCCGCGCCTGCATCCTCGTCGCCAGCAGCGAGCAGCAACTGGCCGTCGAGCCCGACAACGACTATGTGCTTGGCAACATCGAGCACGAGCGAACGATCTTCGAAGTGGCGATCTCGGTGCAGTCCGTCGTCATGGAGCAGGCGATCCTCGCCGCGCTCGACATGGCCGATCCCGCACAGGACCTGCCGCCTATCGGCCCATTGCTGCCCGGCGTCGGAACAGATGCCATCCGCCTGCTGTCGCTCGATATCGACAGCCCACATTTCGAGCAGGACAATTTTCTGCGGCGCGGCATGGAGCTGAAACTTCTCGAACAGGCTGCGCGCGAAACCGGCATCGCCATCACCCGCTACGGCGAATATCGCCTGACCGAGACCAACCTGCGCTCCACCGCCGAACCCGAGACGTTTGCGCTGCATGTCGATCTCTGCCTGCCGGCCGGGTTCCAGACGGCTGCCCCGTTCGCCGGCCGCATCGAGCGCTACAATGAGCGCACAGTGCTGGCGGGCGAGGGCATCCACCTGCATCTGCTTGGCCTCGATTGCCTGCATGAGGCGGGCATCACGCTTTCCGAAGGCGAGCCGCTTGGCACGGTGGAGGGCACGGCTGGGCATTTCGGCCTGATGCGCCTGCAACTCTGCACCGAGGCCGGCCTGTTCCCGCCCTATTTCTGCCGTCCGTCGCAGGCCGACCTCTGGCGCAAGCTCAGCCCCTCGCCCTCGGCCCTTCTGGGCAGCCATTGCGATGCGCCCGCTCTCGACGGCGACGACCTGCTTGCCCGCCGCACCCGCCATTTCGCCAAACCGCAGAAGAACTACTATTCCAGCCCGCCGCAGATCGAGCGCGGCTGGAAGGAACACATGTTCTCGACCACCGGCCGGGCCTACCTCGACATGGTCAACAACGTCTCCATCGTCGGCCACGGCCATCCGCGCCTGGCGGAAGCCGTCTATCGGCAATGGTCGATGCTGAACACCAATTCCCGCTTCCATTACAGGGCGGTCGCCGAATTCTCCGAGCGGCTGGCCTCGCTGGCGCCGGAAAAGCTCGATACGGTCTTCCTCGTCAACAGCGGCTCCGAAGCCAACGATCTGGCGATCCGCCTCGCCTGGGCAGCCTCGGGCGCGAAGAACATGGTCTGCCTGCTGGAAGGCTATCATGGCTGGGCGGTCGGCAGTGACGCCGTCTCCACCTCGGTCGCCGACAATCCGAAGGCGCTCTCGACCCGGCCGGACTGGGTGCATCCGATCATGTCGCCCAACACCTATCGCGGCCTGTATCGCGGCGAGAATTCGGCGCGGGATTACATCGCCGCCGCAATGCCACTGTTCGAGGAAGTGGACCGCAAGGGCGAGAAGCTCGCCGGCTTCATCTGCGAAACCGTCTACGGCAATGCCGGCGGCATTCCGCTGCCGCCAGGCTATCTCAAGGACATCTATGCCGAGGTGCGCGCCCGCGGCGGCGTGTGCATCGCCGACGAAGTGCAGGTTGGATACGGTCGCCTCGGGCATTATTTCTGGGGTTTCGACCAGCAGGGCGTCGAGCCCGATATCATCACCATCGCCAAGGGCATGGGCAATGGCCATCCGCTCGGCGCGGTCATCACCAGCAAGGCAATTGCAGAGGCGCTGGAGCGGGAGGGCGGCTATTTCTTCTCGTCCGCCGGCGGCAGCCCGGTGAGCTGCACGGTCGGCATGACCGTGCTCGACATCATGACCGACGAGGAATTGCAGGAAAACGCCCGCGATATCGGCGATCACCTGAAGGCCCGGCTGGAAGCACTCGGCCAGCGTTTTCCCCTTGTCGGCGCCGTGCATGGCATGGGGCTTTACCTCGGCGTCGAATTCGTCCGCGACCGCCAGACCTTGCAGCCGGCGACGCAGGAGACGGCGGCGATCTGCGACCGCCTGCTCGATCTCGGCGTCATCATGCAGCCGACCGGCGATTATCTCAACGTGCTGAAGATCAAGCCGCCGCTCTGCCTCAGCCGCGAGAGCGCCGATTTCTTCGCCGACAGTCTGGCAAGGGTCTTAGAAGAGGGCTGGTAAAACTCAGTCCTGCATCTCCGGCACCGTGAACACTGCCTGCGCCGCCAGCAGGGAGCGCGTATAGGCATGCTGCGGATTGGAAAACACCGTGGCCGCCGGCCCCATCTCGACAATCTCGCCGGCGCGCATCACGGCGACCCGGTCGGCGATATATTCGACAACATCAAGATCATGGCTGATGAACAGGAAAGCCGTGCCGAATTTTTCGTTGAGGTCGAGGATCAGGTCAAGTACCTGCGCCTGCACCGAAAGATCGAGCGCCGAGACCGGCTCGTCGGCGACGACCAGCTTTGGCCGTGTGATCAGGGCGCGGGCGAGCGCGATCCTCTGCCGCTGCCCGCCGGAAAATTCATGCGGGAAACGCCCCACAGCATCCTGCGGCAGGCCGACCGCCTCCAGAATACGCGCGACTTCAGTCTTCGCCTCTGCTGTTGAGGGGCGCGGGCTCAGCAGATGCAGCGGCTCGGCGACGATGCGCCCGACGCGGTGGCGCGGATCGAGCGAGCCGAAGGGATCCTGAAACACCATCTGAAAATGCCGCCGCCGCTGCCGCAATGCCTGCGCCGGCAGGGCAAACAGGTTTTCGCCCTCGAACAAAACCTCGCCGCCGCTTGGGTCATCGAGCGCCATGGCGAGCCGCGCCAGCGTCGATTTTCCGGAACCGCTTTCACCGACAAGCCCAAGGATTTCACCCGGTTGCAGGCTGAGATCGACGTTGCGCAGCGCTGAGACGCGCTCGCGCTTGCCGAAAAAACCGGGACGGGCATAGTCGCGGCTGAGATTGCGGATATCGAGGAGCGGCGTCATCGCCCCTCCATAGGCAGGCGGCGCTGGCGATGGCTGCCGCGCGGGATCGCCTCCAAGAGTCCGCGCGTATAGGCATGGGAAGGCGCGGTTAAAACCTGCCGCGTCGGCCCGCTCTCGACACAATCGCCATGCCGCAGAACCAGCAGGTTTTCGGTGGCATAGGAGAGCACGCCGGGATTATGGCTGATCAGCATCAACGCCATCTCCTCGTCGCGCACCAGTTCCGAGAGCAGATCGAGGATCTCGCGCTGCACGGTGACATCCAGCGCCGTCGTCGGCTCGTCGGCGATCAGAAGGGCGGGGCGGAGCGCAATGGCAATCGCGATGCCGACCCGCTGGCGCTGGCCGCCGGACAATTCATGCGGATAGTTTTTCGCCCGCTCGGCAGCGCGCGGGATGCGCACCCGGTCGAGCAGGGCGACGGCATCCCGACGCCCTTGCCGCCAGCCGATGCCGCGATGCCGGACAAGGCCCTCAGCCACCTGATCGGCAATCGACATGGCCGGATTGAGCGCCGTCAGCGGCTCCTGAAACACCATGCCGATGCGGCGGCCACGAATGTCGTCCCAGGCCGGATCGTTGGCATCGGGCAGGGGATTGTCTTCGAAGACGATCCGCCCGGTGGTTTTTAGCCCCGCCGGCAAAAGGCCTATCACCCCCAGCGCCGTCATCGTCTTGCCGGAGCCGGACTCGCCGGCAAGCCCGAGGGTTTTGCCTCGCCCGAGCGTCAAGCTCAGGTCGCGCAGGATCGGCCGGCCCGAGGCCGTTTCGATGCTCAAGCCTTCGACGCGGACCAGCGGTTGCGTCATCGGCCCGTCTCCGCTTTCGGATCCAGCAGATCGCGAAACCCGTCACCGATCAGGTTGAAACCTAAAACGGAGAGCGCGATGGCGAGACCGGGCAGAAGGGCCAGCCAGGGGGCCGGACGCAGGAAGGTCTGCGCCGCCGCCAGCCTCGGCCCCCGGGTCGGGGCCGGAGGGGGCGGGCGGAGACCAAGAAAACTCAGGCTTGCTTCGGGGAGGAGGGCAAGCCGGAGCTGGATCGTCCCCGGCACCAGGATCGGCGGGGCGATATTCGGGGCGACAGGCTCGATGCTGACCCGCGCCGCCCCCTTGCCGCGGGCGCGGGCCGCCATGATGTAATCGCGCGCCCAGATGCGGCTGGCGGCGGCAAAGGCGATGCGGGTGAAGACCGGGATCATGAACACGCCAATGGCAATGATCGCCGTGAACCGGCCGGGGCCGATAAAGGCGCCGAGCATCATCGCCGAGAGGATCGGCGGAATGGCGAATAGGACATCGCAACCGCGCAGTACCAGCGTGGCGAAAATTCCCGCGCGCTTGATGGCACAGGCAAGCCCGAGCGCGGTGCCGACCCCGGCGCCGATCAGCACCGAGAGAAACGCGATAGAGAGCGAATTCCACGCCCCGACCATCAGCAGCGAGGCGATATCGCGGCCATATTGATCTGTACCCAGCAGGCCGGCGACGAGCGGCGGCTTGAGCTTCAGCAGAATCTGCATCTTGGTCGGCGATGCCGGCGTCCAGACGAGCGACAGCAGCGCCACGGCCAGCAGCAGGCCGGTCAGGACAAGGCCGGCAATCAGGCCGAGCGGGCGCTTGCGGGTCGATGCGCTCATGCCGGGGTCGCGCGCAGGCGCGGATCGAGCCGCATCTGGAGGAGATCGACCAAAAAATTCACGACGATGACGAGGCCGGAGAGCAGCAGCACCACCGCCTGCATGACGACGATATCGCGCTGCGCCAGCGCCTGATAGGCGAGCCGGCCGAGGCCGGGAAGACTGAAAACGTTTTCGATCAGCACCGCGCCGGCGACGAGGAAGGTGAATTGCAGGCCGAGCACGGTGACGATGGGGCCGGCCGCATTCGGCAGCACATGCCGCCATAGGGTCACCCGCCGGCTGATGCCCTTGGCGCGCGCCGTGCGGGCGAAATCCTCATGCATCACATCCAGCACCGCACCGCGCGTTACCCGCGTCAGCACACCCGCCTGCGGCAGGGCCAGCGCCACCGAGGGCAGGATCAGCGCCTTGAGCGCTGGCCAGAAGCCGACCTGCCAGCCCGGAAAACCGCCGGCCGGCAGCCAGCCACCCTGCACCGAAAACAGGATGATCAGCAGGATCGCCACCCAGAAAGCCGGCATGGCGACGCTCATCTGAGCGAAGAGTGTGGCAAGGCCATCGATAATCCCCCGTCGCCGCGCGGCGGCGGCAACGCCGAGCGGCACCGAGACCAGCACCGAGAGGACAAGCGCGATCCCCGCCAGTGGCAGGGTCAGCGACAGGCGCTCGCCGATCAGCTCGGAAACCGGCACGCCATAGGTATAGGAGCGGCCGAAATCCCCATGCAGCGCCCCGGCGATCCAGGCGAGGTAACGCCAGACGACCGGCCGGTCGAGGCCAAGCTCGCTGCGCAGTGCTGCCAGCGTATCCTCGCTCGCCGAGGTGCCGAGCATGATGGCGGCGGCATCGCCGGGCAGGATGTTCATCACGGCGAAGATCAGCGCCGAGACGGCGACGAGCGTCAGGACGAGGCCGGCAAGGCGGCGCAGCACCAGCCCGATCATGACCCGAGCCCGTCCGTCATTCCTGCCAATGCACCTCGCTCAGCACGTTCGAAGGGATGGGTTCGTTGACCCAGAGCCCCTGCAGCTTGCGATCCCAGACGCCGAGTTTCGGCATCACGAACAGGAACAGCGCCGGCACGTCCTCGGCGAGGATTTTTTGGGCTTCGACATAAAGCTTGTCCTGCTCGGCCGGATCGGCGGTTGCCTCCACCTTGGTCATGACGACGTCGAAGGCGGTGTTGCGATAGTTGAAATAATAGGGATCGCGGGCATAGATATCGATGTCCATCGGCTCTGCATGGGCGACGATGGTCATGTCGTAATCGCGGTTTTTGAAGACGTCCTGCACCCATTTCGCCGGAAATTCGGTCGGCTCGATGGCGAGCGTGACGCCGACCTCGGCGAACATGGTCTGCATGATCTCGGCGGTGCGCGTCGCATAGGACATTTGCGGCACCTTGATGGTGAAGCTCAGGCCATCGCCATAGCCGGCTTCCTTCAGCAGCGACTTGGCCTTTTCGGGATCGTAAGGATAGACGTTGGTGAGATCGACATAGGCGCGATCGTTCGGCGTATAGTGGCTGCCGATCGGCGTTCCCAGCGCCGACCAGGCGCCGTCAATGATCGTCGTGCGGTCCAGCGCCCGCATCAGCGCCTCGCGCACCCGCTTGTCGGTGAAAGGTTTCTGGGCGTTGTTCATGCCGGCGACCACCTTCAGCTCGGTATTGCCGATAGCGGTGGTCAGGCGGTCGTCGCTCTCGAAGGAACTCATCAGTTCCGGCGCGCCGAATTCCGGGAAGGCGTCGACATCGCCGGAGACGAGGGCGGCCGATTGCGCCTGCGGATCGGCGATGAAGCGGAAGACGGCCTTGTCGAGGGCGATATTTGCGGACTTGTCCCAGTAATTCGGATTGCGCTTGAGTTCGACGCGATCGCCCTTGACCCAGCGGTCGAAGACGAAGGGGCCGGTACCGACCGGTTCGGTCTTGTTGCTGTCGGCCGTCTTCGGGTGGACGATGACGGAGGAGGGCCAGCCGAGCCAATAGAGCAGGCTGCCGGCGGGGCGGGAAAGATGCAGCACCAGCGTCTGCGGATCGGGGGTATCGATGGAGGCGACGGCTTCGAAGAAGCGTTTTTGCGGATTGACCGATTGGGCGCCGCGCGCCCGGTCGAGCGCGGCCTTGGCGACGCCGGAATCGAATGCGGAGCCGTCATGGAAGGCGACGTTCTGGCGCAGCTTGAAGGTGTAGGTCAGGCCATCGGGCGAGATTTCCCAGCTTTCCGCCAGTTGCGGACGGATTTTTCCATCGCGGTCGATGGTGACCAGACCCTCGAAAACATTCTGCCAGGTGACCTGGCCGATGGCGACGGGGGCGGCGATGGTCGGGTCGAGGCCGGCGGGTTCGATGCCCATGCCGAGCACGATATCCGTGCGGGGCGCGGCCTCTGCCGGCGCCGTCAGACTGGAGATAGCCAAAGCCAGAGACAGGACCAGACCCGGAATTTTCATCGATGCTCGCTCCACCCTTCGCACTGCACCAATCTGTTTCATCGATTGCCGTGTGTTTCAAGGCCGCAGATCGGCAAATTGGTCTCGCCAGGCAGGCAGGGCGCCCGCATAAGGGAGGGCGGTCGCTTCGTACACCCCGCGGGCGATGGCGCGGGCCATGACCTGGCCGGCGATGTGGCACAGCTCCATGAATTCCTCCGGCCCGGCCAGCGGCTGCCGTGCCGTCGAGGCGGCGAAGACGGTATCGCCGTCGAGCGGCAGGTGGGCGCAGGAGAGCGCCCGCGCCAGGCCGTCATGGGCGGCAATCGACAGGCGATGCGCCTCGGCCTTGATCAGCGCCGCATCGGTGACGATGGCGGCGATGGTCGTGGCCGTCGTTGTCATGCCCTTGATGCGCATGGCGGTATGGAAGGAGGAGGGCAGGCCGAGGCCGCCGAATTCGCCGTCCTGCTCAAAGGGTGCCGCCCAGAAATGCGGGCCGTCGCCGACCACGGCCGAGCCCATGGCGTTGACGGCGGCAATCGCCGCGATCACGGCGCCGCGCGAAGTTCGAGCGCTGGCAGAGCCGAGGCCGCCCTTGAGGTTGGCCGTGGTCACGCCAGTTCCGGCGCCGACCGTGCCGAGCGCGAAAGGACCGCCGCTTGCCGCTTCGAAGGCGGCATAACCGAGATCGCGATAGGGGGAATGCAGGCCCCAATCCTTGTTGCCGCCGTTCAACAGATCCATCAGGATCGCCTGCGGCACGATGGGCACGAGCACGTTGCCGACACGGAAACCGCGCCCCGCCTGCCGCAGGCCGGCCTGCACGCCGCCGGCCGCATCCAGCCCGAAGGCGGAGCCGCCGGAGAGCACGAAGGCATCGACTTGCGAGACGGTGCGCGACGGATCGAGCAGATCGGTATCGCGCCCGCCCGGCGCGCCGCCGAGAACGCTGCCGGAGGCGGTGGCAGGCGCGTCGAAGACGATGGCCGTGACGCCGGAGCCGAGCGCCAGATCTGTGGCATGGCCGACCGAGACGCCGGCGACGTCGGTCAGGAGATTTTGCAAATCGCTCACGGCTTGGCCTTCCAAAGGAATGATCTCTCGCGATCATTGCCGTTCCGAGGGCGGAAGGAAAGGCGCAAAGCCGGTCCAGGTGACCTCGTTCACCGATTTTGCGACGAGGAAGACTGCATAAGAAATGGGGCAGGTACGCCAACCCCCTTCTCGTCTCCAGGAGAAGGGAATTACGGCCAAGAGATCAGCTTGCGGCAAACACCTTGCGGCCGCCGATCCAGGTGCTGTCCATGTCCAGCGCATCGGTCAGGGTGACGAAATCGGCGACGAGACCGGATTTCAGCGCGCCGCGGCGATGGGTGACGCCGATGGCTTCGGCCGGATAGAGGCTTGCCATACGCAGCGCTTCTTCCAGCGGCAGGCCGATGCGTTCATGCAGGAAACGCACCGAGGACAGCATGTCGATATCGGCGCCGGCCAGCGTGCCGTCATCAAGCGTCAGTCGGCCGCCATGGCGGTGGATCTGGCGACCGTTGAGGGTAAAACCTTCCAGATCCGTTCCGATCGGCGACATGGCGTCGGTGACCAGGAAGATGCGGGCCGGGCCGGCCTTGGCACGCAACGCAATTGCCATGGAAGCGCAGGCAACGTGAAAACCATCGGCGATCAGGCCGGCATACAGGCCGCCATTATCGAGCGCCGCCCCGACGACGCCGGGTTCGCGATGGCCGAGCGGACTCATGGCGTTGAACAGATGCGTGACCATGCGGGCGCCGGCGCGGGCGTAATCGACGGCCGTCGCATAGCTCGTGTCCGAATGGCCGAGGCTGACGACGACGCCGGCATCGGCCATGGCCGTCACCTGGTCGCGGGTGACGTTTTCCGGCGCGACCGTGGTCAGCAGCGTCTCGAAATCGGATGCATAAGCGAGGATCAGGTCGAGATCGGGCTGGCGCATCGGTCGGATGAGGTTCGGATCATGCGCGCCTTTTCGCGCCAGCGACAGGTGCGGCCCCTCGAGATGCAGGCCGATAAAGCCCGGCACGCGGTTGGCGGCGGCCTGTCGGCCGGCCTCCAGCGTCGCCTTGGTGATCGCGGGCGTATCGGTGATCAGCGTCGGCAGCAGCGCTGTCGTGCCGAACCGGGCATGTGCGGCGCAAATGCGCGCGATGGCATCGGCGGACGGCCCGTCGTTGAGCAGTACCCCGCCGCCGCCATTGACCTGCAGGTCGATGAAGCCGGGGGCGAGCAGATCGACTGTCTCGACGATTTCGGCATCGGCTGGCAGTTGCGCCGCCGGCGCGAGGGCGTCGATGACGCCGTTCGAAAACAGCACCGCATGGTCGTGGTGCCATTCTTCGCCGTCGAACAGCCGGCCGGCGATGATTGCCTTCGAGGTCATCGGGTTTCCGTCACTTTCTTCAGCGCCGCCGGCTGGTCCGGGTTGAATCCGCGCGAGCGCGAAAATGCCTCGACGAAGACGTAGAAGGGCGCGATCAGCGCCAGCGCGTCGGTCAGCGGATGGCCTGTGGCGATATAGGGCAGGGGGCGCGCCTTGGTGACCTTGTCGCTGGTGGCGAAGACCAGGCCGCCCTTGTCGGCCAGCCTGTCGGCGACTTCGACCACCGAGGGCTCTGCGGCGTCACGGGCGGCGAACAGAATGACCGGGAAGGAGGAGTTGACCAGCGCCACCGGGCCATGCAGCACTTCCGCCGCCGAGTAGGCCTCGGCATGGACCTCCGAGGTTTCCTTGAATTTCAGCGCCGCTTCGCCGGCAATGGCGAGCGCGGGGCCGCGGCCGAGCATATAGAGCGACTCGGTGCCGCCGAGCGCCATGGCCAGTTCGTCCCATTCCAGTTCGACGGCGCGCTGCAAGTGTTCCGGCAGGGCCGCGACGGCGCGGCAAAGCTCGCTGTCGCCGGTCCATTCCGACAGCATGGCAAGGCCGGCGACGACGGAATTGACATAGGACTTGGTGGCCGCGACTGCCAGTTCCGGGCCGGCAGCGATGTCGAGCGCATGCTGGCAGGCAGCCGCCATCGGCGAATCGATGGTGTTGGTCAGCGCAATAGTCACCGCGCCCGCGCGCGTCGCCGCATCCGCCATGGCGACGATATCGGGGCTCTTGCCGGATTGCGAGATGGCGATGGCCGCGCCGCCGGAGAAGCGCATGTCGGTCTTGTAGACCGAGGCGATGGACGGCCCGAGGGAGGCAACGGGACGGCCGACCTGCAGTTCCACTGCATATTTGATGAAGTGGGCAGCATGGTCGGAGGAACCGCGGGCGATGGTCACAAGGAAGGCCGGATCCTTGTCGCGCAGGGCTGCGCCGGCGGCCGCGAAGCCGGCGCGGCCCTGGTCGAGCAGCCGGGCGACGGCCTGCGGAATTTCAGCGATTTCCCGGCTCATATGTGTCGTAATCGTCATCTCATTCCATCCCGTGTTTCAAGTCTCGGCAAGCGTCAGCTCGGCCACAAAATCATAGGCATCGCCCCTATAGAGCGAGCGGGTGAACTCCACGACCCGTCCCGATCTCAGATAGGAGATCCGTTCGATCGACAGGCCCGCGGCACCCACCGGCACGGACAAAAGCGCCGCATCCGGGTTTCGAAGATTGCAGGCCGACAGGCGCTGCACGGCGCGCACCGGCCGGGCACCGGCCTTTTCCAGCGCCGCATAGAGCGAGGAACCGACGGCATCGGGATCGGGCAGGATCTCGGCCGAAAGGCTGGCGCGCTCTATGGCAAGCGGCATGTCGTTGGCAAGGCGCAGGCGTCCCAGGCGCACCACCGGCGCGCCGGCCGCAAGGCCGAGCATCATCATTTCGTCCGGCGAGGCGGTGAACAACCCGCGCTCCAGCCACTCGGCCCGCGTCACCAGCCCGCGCCGGGCCATGTCCTCCGAGAAGGAGGTGAGTTGCGACAGCGGCTGCTGCACGCGCGAAACCGGCTTGGCGACGAAGGTGCCGGAACCATGCTTGCGGGTCAGCAGGCCGTCCTTGACGAGGTCGTCGACCGCCTTGCGCACCGTCACCCGGCTGACGCCGGCGTAATCGGCAAGGTCGCGCTCCGGCGGAAGGGCGTCGCCGAGGCCGAGGCGGCCGTCGCGGATCGCATCCTCCAGCAGCCCCCGCAGCTTCATGTAGAGCGGCCCGGTGGCGGGCGCCTGCAAAGCATCGAGCGGCAACAACACTTCAAGCGCCTCCGTCATGCGGCATCTCCCATCGGCAGCGCGAAACGCTGCACCGCCAGCGCGACCGCGCCGGTCAGCGCATCCGCCTGCGGCAAAACCAGGCGGGCGCGATGCCGTTCGGCCAGATAAGGATCGTAAGCTTTCGCGAGGCCGCCCAGCAGGCAGATCGCGCCGTTTTCATCGCCGAGATGGCGCAGGCAGGCGTCGAGCGCGGCCGAGACCTGACCGGCACCTTCTCCGATCAGCCGTAGCGCCGTCGCATCACCCTGCCTGGCGTAATCGAACAGGCGCGGCGCATAACGCCCGAAATCACCGGGCGACGCGGCACGGCCGAATTCGACGATGCCACCGGGATCGCCGCCGAATTCCGCGAGAACCTCATCCAGAAGCGGCGTGCGCGCGCAGATTCCGTCATAGCCGAGCAGGCTTTCCTGCAGCAAAGCCTGGCCGAGGCGCGCCCCGCTGCCGAGATCGCCGACCGCAAATCCCCAGCCTCCGACGAAGCGAATCGCCTTGGCGCGGCGCAGCACATAGACCGACCCCGTGCCCAGCGTGCCGACGATGCCATCGCCATGTCCCAGCGCGCCCTGCAGGGCGATGAGCGCATCGGATTCGATCGCCGCCTGCCGGAAGGGCAGTTTCGCGCGGATATAGTGCACGGCATCACCGACATTGTTGCCGGCAAGGCCGAGCAACGCCGAGGCGGCGGCGATGGCGGATTGGTCGAGGCCGGCGGCGGCGAAAGCCTGCCGCGTCGCATCGATCATATTGGCGAGGGAGGCGTCCGGCGCGGAGAGGATATTGGCGGCGCCGCCCTTGCCGCGCCCCAAGATGCGACCCTGCCGATCGGCAACCGCCACCCGGCATCCCGTCCCCCCGCCATCGATGCCAACGAAAAGTTCAGCCATCGGAAACCTCCACGCCTAGATAATACCAAAAAAATACCATTAACCAAGCAGCTTTTTGCAGGCGGCGCGAAAAAATACCATTCCACTGGATTCATTGCGAAAATTTGCGCCTTGCGCCTGCATTCCCGGGAGGAAAATCAAAAAGTAAATTTTCTGCTGGACAAGTGGTATTTTTTTGGCATTCTCTCTCCGCAAGGGGAAGGCGAGGAGGCATCAACCGGCGAAAGCACCGGAAACAACGAAGCACGGTGCATCCGAGCGCAAAACCCCTTGATATTGCAAGAGTGAAGGCCGCGATCCGCGGCCGGCCGACGCCGATGGACGGCCCGGCCAACGGATTTCGGGAGGGCCGCATGCGAAAGGCTCTCCGCAAGAGGGAGAACATCATGACTCGTACGATCAAGGCATTGCTGCTGACCACCAGCGTTCTCGGCATGACGGGCATCGCCCAGGCGGCCGACGTGACGCTGACCATCGAAAGCTGGCGCAACGACGACCTGTCGATCTGGCAGGAAAAGCTGATTCCGGCTTTCGAAGCCAAGAACCCCGGCATCAAGGTGGTGTTCTCGCCGACCGCGCCGACCGAATACAATGCCGCACTGAACGCCAAGCTCGATGCCGGTTCCGCCGGCGACCTGATTTCCTGCCTACAACAAGACGCCTTCGACAAGCTCGGCATCGCCGTGCCGAAGACCAATGACGAATTCTTCGCCGCCCTCGACAAGATCAAGGCCGACGGCACTTATGTTCCGATGGCGATGGGCACCAAGGATCTCTGGGAAGCCGCAACCATGGGCTACCAGAACATCGGCCCGACCTACTGGAAGGGCGAGGAAGGCCGCCTGGCGCTGATCAAGGGCGAGCAGAAGCTGACCGACGCCGACTGGGTCGAGCCCTATCGCGTTCTCGCCAAGTGGAAGCCCTATCTCGGCGACGGTTTCGAGGCGCAGACCTATCCGGACAGCCAGAACATGTTCACGCTTGGCCGCGCCGCCATCTATCCGGCCGGCTCCTGGGAAATCAGCCAGTTCAACTCGCAGGCCGATTTCAAGATGGGCGCCTTCCCGCCGCCGGTGCAAAAGGACGGCGACACCTGCTACATCTCCGACCATAACGACATCGGCATGGGCCTCAACGCCAAGAGCGGCCATCAGGAAGAAGCCAAGAAGTTCCTGAGCTGGGTCGCCTCGCCGGAATTCGCCGAAATCTACGCCAACGCGCTGCCGGGCTTCTTCAGCCTGAATTCGACGGCGGTGAAGATGAGCGATCCGCTGGCCCAGGAATTCGTCTCCTGGCGCGAAAAGTGCAAGCCGACGATCCGCTCCACCTACCAGATCCTGTCGCGCGGCACGCCGAACCTCGAAAACGAGACCTGGGTCGAATCCGCCAACGTCATCAACGGCACGGATACGCCCGAGCAGGCTGGCGAAAAGCTGCAGAAGGGCCTCGACAGCTGGTACAAGCCGGCCAAGTAAGGCCTGTCCGGGCAACGGCCCGTCCGAATGCTCCTTCTCCCCGTTGTTGAACGGGGGGAGGGCGGTCGATGAGACCTTGATGGACCGGCATGCCGATCCGCCCGGTCCGGCACGTTTTCCCGCCGCCTTCGCGCCTGTGCGCGGCCAAGGGAAGAAAGGCGGTCCCGCTTTCCAGAAAGCCGGGCAGACCGCCATGGCGAGGGGCGACCGGCCCCGAAACACATCGTATGGTGGAGGACGCTGATTGTGCGGCGGAGCTGGCCGCGCGACAGCGTCCACATGCGGATATTCACCACGTGAGCAAAGGGACGGGACAGGCAGGGCCATGAGCGACACTTCTTCACCCCATGACGCAATCGGGACGGCCAGGCGGCCGATACGCTGGCATATCGCCGTTTTCCTCATGCCGGCCTTCGTCATCTACTCGGCGATCATGATCCTGCCGCTGATCGAGACGCTGCGCCTGTCGCTGTACAACACGGTCGACGGCCAGTCGATCTTCGTGGGCCTGAGCAATTTCAAGACGCTGTTCGGCGACGAGCGCTGGGCGGCGAGCTTCTGGAACGCGCTGCGCAACAACCTCGTCTTCTTCGTCATCCACATGCTGGTGCAGAACCCGATCGGCGTGGCGCTGGCGGCGATGCTGTCGCTGCCGCGGCTGCGCTTCGTCACCTTCTACCGCACAGCGATCTTCATGCCGACGCTGCTCTCCTTCGTGATCGTCGGCTTCATCTGGAAGCTGATCCTGTCGCCGCTGTGGGGCGTCGCGCCGTGGATGTTGGATCTGGTCGGGCTGAAATCGCTGTTCGGCCCCTGGCTCGGCCAGCCGGGCTCGGCGCTGATCGCGGTGTCGCTGATCTCGGTCTGGCAATATGTCGGCATCCCGATGATCCTGATCTATGCCGCGCTGCTCAACATCCCGGACGAGGTGATCGAGGCGGCCGAATGCGACGGCATCACCGGCTGGAGCCAGTTCTGGAAGATCAAGCTGCCGCTCATCCTGCCCGCCATCGGCATCATTTCGATCCTGACCTTCGTCGGCAATTTCAATGCCTTCGACCTGGTCTACACCGTGCAAGGGGCGCTTGCCGGCCCGGACGGCTCGACGGACATCCTCGGCACGCTGCTCTACCGCACCTTCTTCGGCTTCCAGCTGCAGCTCGGCGACCGCTCCATGGGCGCGACCATCGCCACGGTGATGTTCCTGATCATTCTCGCCGGCGTCTCGTTCTACCTGTTCGCCATCCAGCGCCGCATGCGCCGCTACCAGTTCTGAGGGGCCAGTCATGGCGAAACCGACCCATTCCCCCTTGCGTACCGGCCTGGTTCACCTGGCGCTGGTCGCCTATACGCTGATCTCGCTCTTCCCGGTTGTCCTGACGATCATCAATTCCTTCAAGACCAAGAACGCCATCTTTCGCGAGCCGATGGCGCTGCCGGGCCCCTCCAGCTTCAGCATGATCGGCTATGAAACCGTGCTGAAGCAGGGCGATTTCCTCGGCTACTTCCAAAACAGCTTCATCGTCACGCTGGTCTCGATCGTTCTGGTGCTGCTGTTCGGCGCCATGGCCGCCTTCTCGCTGTCGGAATACCGTTTCCGCGGCAATACGATGCTCGGCCTCTATCTCGCCATCGGCATCATGATCCCGATCCGGCTCGGCACCGTCGCCATCCTACAGGGCATGGTCGCCGCTGGGCTCGTCAACACGCTGACTGCGCTGATCCTGGTTTACACCGCCCAAGGCCTGCCGCTCGCCATCTTCATCCTCTCGGAATTCATGCGCACCGTTTCCGACGACCTGAAGAACGCCGGCCGCATCGACGGTCTCTCGGAATACGCCATCTTCTTCCGGCTGGTTCTACCGCTGGTCAGACCGGCCATGGCCACGGTCGCGGTGTTCACCATGATCCCGATCTGGAACGACCTGTGGTTCCCGCTGATCCTGGCGCCGGGCGAAGCCACAAAGACCGTCACCCTCGGCTCGCAAATGTTCATCGGCCAGTTCGTCACCAACTGGAATGCGGTCCTCGCCGCCCTGTCGCTGGCGATCTTCCCGGTCCTCATCCTCTATGTCATCTTCTCGCGGCAACTGATCCGCGGCATCACCGCAGGAGCAGTGAAATGACCTCTCAAAACCCCGTCCGCGTTCTCGTCGCCGGTCTCGGCAACATGGGCCGCAGCCATGCGCTGGCCTACCACAACAATCCCGGCTTCGAGATCGTCGGCCTTGTCAACCGTTCGAAGGTGGAACTGCCGGAAGAGCTTCGCGGCTACACCATCCACCCCGACTTCACCGCGGCGCTGGCCGAGTTGAAGCCGGATCTGGCGGCGATCTGCACCTATTCCGACAGCCATGCCGACTATGCCGTCGCCGCCTTCGAGCAAGGCTGCCACGTCTTCGTCGAGAAGCCGCTGGCGACCACGGTCGCCGATGCCGAGCGCGTCGTCGCGGCGGCAAAGAAGGCCGGCCGCAAGCTGGTGATCGGCTATATCCTGCGCCACCACCCCTCCTGGGTGCGGCTCATCGCCGAGGCGCGCAAGCTGGGCGCCCCTTACGTCTTCCGCATGAACCTCAACCAGCAGTCCAGCGGCCCGACCTGGGAAACCCACAAGGCGCTGATGCAGACCACCCCGCCGATCGTCGATTGCGGCGTGCATTATGTCGACGTCATGTGTCAGATCACCGATGCCAAGCCGGTGCAGGTGCGCGGCATGGGCCTGCGCCTCTCCGACGAGATCGCGCCGGACATGTACAATTACGGTCACCTGCAGGTGATGTTCGAGGACGGCTCGCTCGGCTGGTACGAAGCCGGCTGGGGACCGATGATCTCCGAAACCGCCTTCTTCGTGAAGGATGTCATGTCGCCGAAGGGCTCGGTTTCGATCGTCATGGATCCGAACGCCAAGTCCGACGACATCGACACCCACACCAAGACGTCGGTCATCCGCCTGCACAATGCCGAGACCGGGCCGAACGGCAGGTTCATCCACCCCGACGAGAACCTGACCATGGCGGGCGAGCCCGGTCATCAGGATCTGTGCGATCTCGAACAGGCCTATGTGCTGAAGGCGATCCGCGAGGATATCGACCTCGGCCGCCACATGCAGGATGCGGTGCAATCGCTGCGCATCTGCCTCGCCGCGGACGAGAGCGTCCGAACCGGCCAGCCCGTGACGCTCTAACTCATATTCCAGGAGACATTCGATGGGTTCCCTTCAGGTCAATTCCGTCCGCAAGGCCTTCGGCAATCATGAAGTACTCAAGGGTATCGACCTCGACGTCAAGGACGGCGAATTCGTCATCTTTGTCGGTCCCTCGGGCTGCGGAAAGTCGACGCTGCTGCGCGTCATCGCCGGCCTCGAGGACGCCACCGCCGGCAGTATCCGCATCGATGGCCAGGAAGTCGGCGCCGTGCCACCGGCCAAGCGCGGCATCGCCATGGTCTTCCAGTCCTATGCGCTCTATCCACACCTGACGGTCAAGGACAATATGGGCCTTGGCCTCAAGCAGGCCGGCACCCCGAAGGTCGAGATCGAAAAACGTGTGGCGCGGGCCTCCGCCATGCTGTCGCTCGAACCCTATCTCGCCCGCCGCCCTGCCGAACTTTCCGGCGGCCAGCGCCAGCGCGTCGCCATCGGCCGGGCTATCGTGCGTGAACCAAAACTGTTCCTGTTCGACGAACCGCTGTCGAACCTCGATGCGGCGCTGCGCGTCCAGACCCGCCTCGAAATCGCCCGCCTGCACCGCGAACTGAAGGCGACGATGATCTACGTCACACACGACCAGGTCGAGGCGATGACGCTGGCCGACAAGATCGTGGTGCTGAGCGCCGGCGCCGTCGAGCAGGTCGGTTCGCCGATGGAGCTCTACAACCGCCCCGCCAACCTGTTCGTCGCCGGCTTCATCGGTTCGCCGGCCATGAACCTCATCGACGCCGAACGGCTCGGCGAAGCCGGCGCGAAAACCATCGGCATCCGCCCCGAGCACGTCTCGCTATCGCGCGAAAGCGGCGAATGGCAGGGCAAGGTGGTGCATGTCGAGCATCTCGGCGCCGACACCATCGTCTACCTGGAATCGGAAAAGGCCGGCCTCTTGACGGTGCGCCTGTTCGGCGAGCATCGCTATGCGCCGGACGACATCGTCTACGCCTCGCCGGATAGCGCCTCCATCCACCGCTTCGACGCCAACGGCAAGGCGATCCGGTGAGCCGCCGATGATCCTCTGCTTCGACATCGGCGGAACGACGATCAAGGGTGCGGTCGCCCGTTCGGCGACCGATATCGACACCCTGCCGCGCTGGCCGACGCCGGCGCGGGATTTCTCCGCCTTCCTGGCGGTCATCGCCGAGGCGCTGAAAAGCCTCAGTGGCACGGTCGACGGCATCGCAATCTCGATTGCCGGCGTCGTCGATCCCGACACTCGGGCGGCGACCGTCGCCAACATTCCCTGCATCGACGGCCGCGACCTCACGGCAGAAATCGAAAAGGCATTCGGCATTCCGACGCTGGTCGCCAATGACGCCGATTGCCTGGCGATGGCCGAGGCCGGCATCGGGGCAGGACAGGGGCATCGCATTGTTCTCGGCGCCGTGCTCGGCACCGGCGTCGGCGGTGGCATCGTCGTCGACGGCAAGCTGATCAACACCGACGGTTTTGCCGGCGAATGGGGCCATGGCCCCGCCATCGCCGCCGAGGCCGGCACGCCTCCGGTGAAAATCCCCGCCTTCGCCTGCGGCTGCGGCCAGAAGGGCTGCGTCGACACCATTGGCGGGGCGCGCGGACTGGAACGCCTGCACCGGCTGATCCACAAGGTCGATCTCGACAGCGAGACCATCATCGCCGACTGGCAGGCGGGCGAGCCGAAGGCGGCGCGCACCATCGACGTCTATGTCGATCTCGTCGCCTCGCCGCTCGCGCTGACGATCAACATCACCGGCGCGACCATCGTTCCGGTCGGCGGCGGGCTTTCCAATGCGGAACCGCTGCTGGCAGCCCTCGACGAGGCCGTTCGGGCGCGAACGCTGCGCCGCTTCCACCGGCCGCTGGTGGTACGCGGCCAATGCCGCATCGAGCCCGGCCTGATTGGTGCAGCCATCCTCGGGTTGAAGGAATTTGCAGGTGGCTGAGCGAAGACTCGAAGTCTGCGTCGACGATTATCATGGCTTGATGGCCGCCGTTACAGGCGGAGCGGACCGCATCGAGCTGTGTTCGGCCCTGTCGGTCGGCGGATTGACGCCGTCTAGGGGCCTCATGGACGCGGCCGCGAAACTGCCCGTCCCCTCCTATGCGATGATCCGCCCGCGCGCCGGCAATTTCACCTATGGCGCCGCCGAGATCGACATCATGAAGCGCGATATCGATACCGCCCGCGAGGCCGGCCTTCCGGGCGTCGTCTTCGGCGCCAACAGGGCCGACCGGCATCTGGACGAGGCCGTGCTTTCGACGCTGGTCGTCCATGCGCAGGGGCTCGGCATCACCCTGCATCGCGCCATCGACCTGACGCCGGTTATCGCCGCCGCCGTGCGCCTTGCCGCCGACCTCGGTTTCGAACGTATCCTGACCTCCGGCGGCGCGAAGACCGCAACGCAAGGGCTTGATGGCCTCAGGCAGGCCTTCGACGCCGCCGCGGGCCGGCTGACGATCATGCCGGGCTCCGGCATCAATATCGAGACGGTCGAGGCCATCCTGGCCGCCGAACCCTTTGCCGAAATCCACGCCTCCTGCGCCGCACCTGTGATCGCGCCGGATGCGCGCGTGCTCGACATGGCTTTCGCCTCGCCCGCCGAGCGGCGCACCGATGCGGACAAGGTTCGCGCCTTGCGCGCCCGCATCGCCGAACTGCCCTGACGACACGGAAAATTCCGCCCGGTCGGGTCATTCCATTTGTTCGCGAGCCAGACTAATGTCGCGGCCGGAATGGCAGAGGTGGAGGTTTTCATGGAGTCGGGGGCGGGGAGCGGCTTGCGCATCGGCGTGATCGGCTGCGGTACTATTTCGGCGACCTATATGCGCAATGCGCGGCTGTTTGCCGGGGTGGAGATGCGCGCCTGCGCCGATATTTCCGCCGACATGGCCGCCCAGCGCGCCGCCGAATACGGCCTGACCGCAATGAGCGTCGATACGCTGCTGGCCGATCCGGAGATCGACCTCATCCTCAACCTCACCGTGCCCAACGTCCATTTCGACATTTCGCAATCGGCGCTGGCGGCGGGCAAGCATGTGTTCACCGAAAAACCGCTGGCCGCGAGTTTCGCCGAGGGCAAGCGGCTGGTCGAGGAAGCACAGCGGCGGGGCCTGAGGATCGGCTCGGCCCTGGATACGTTTCGGGGTGCGGCCGGACGCCGGGCGCCAAAACTCGTCGATGACGGCGCCATCGGCCGGCCGGTCAGCGGCACGGCCTTCATGTTCGGGCGCGGCATGGAGCATTGGCATCCCAATCCGCAATTCTTCTACCAGCCGGGCGGCGGCCCGGTGCTCGACATGGGGCCCTATTACCTGACGATGCTCGTCAACCTGCTCGGCCCGGTGCGCTCCGTCGTGGCATTGACCACGCGCGGCCGCGAGGAGCGGCTGATCACCGCCGAAGGCCCGTTCAAGAACAAGATGTTTCCGGTGGAGACCCCAACCACGGCGCTGTCACTGCTCGAATTCGAAAACGGCGCGCTGGTCAATTTCGGCGCTTCCTGGGATGTTTTCCGCCATTCCAACCACCCCATCGAGTTGCACGGCACCGAAGGCTCGCTGCGGCTGCCCGATCCCGATACGTTCGGCGGCACAGTCTCGCTGTCGTCGGCCGGCGCGGATTGGGCGGATTTCGACAGCGAGACCGCACCCTATGGCGCCCATAACTGGCCGCATGCCGCGCCGGACCGCGCCAATTATCGGATGCTCGGCGTCGCCGATCTGGCGCGGGCCATCACCGAGGGGCGACCGGCGCGCGCCGAAGGCGATCTGGCGCTGCATGTACTGGAGATCATGGAGGCCATCCTGCACTCGGGCGAAACCCGATCTTCCGTAAGCCTCTCTACCCGCATCGAGCGGCCGAACGCGCTCGGCAAGGACGAAGCACGGAGCTTTCTGGCATGACGGCGACCTTCAAAATCCTGATCTGCGACCTGATCGGCCTGCGTTTCGATGCCGACCGCCGGCCGGATCACAGCGAGGTCAGGGCGCATATCGAGGCGCGGGGCGGGCGTTTCCATGAAGGACCGCTTGATCCGGCCGCCAGCCTGCCGCCCGGCCTACATTTCTTCTACCAGCCCGATCTCAGCCGGCGCGAGGAGCTGCTCGGCGAAACGGCGGACGGGCGTTATGACGGGCTGATCGCGGCGGCGACCTTCATTCCGGCCGAGGCCCGGTTTGCGCTCGGCGGCGTGCGCATCGGCGCCGGTACCGGCAATATGGGCTCCGCCTCCTGGGGCGGCGGCAGCGGTATGGGCGGTGAGGCCGTGCTGATGAACACGCCCGGCTTCAACAGTCGCGCCACGGCACAGATGGCGATGAAAGCCGTGTTGCGCGTCCTGCCCGACCTGCCCGTCGAGCGGCTGGAAGCTTTGGTGGAGGCCGGCGATTTTGATACCGGCAAGGATCTACGGCTGTTTCCGACCGAGAAGCTGGAGGGCAAGCGCTTCGCCGTCATCGGCTACGGCAATATCGGCCGGGAAGTGGCAAAGCTGGCGCGCGCCTTCGCCATGCAGGTCGTCATCCACGCCCGCGAACGCCACCGCGCATCCATCGAATCCGAAGGCTTTGCCTATGCCGCCTCGATAGCGGAGGCGGCAGCGGGCGCAGATGTCCTCAGCATCCATATCGGCCTCGGGCCGCTGGATGCCGCCGGGCGTTATGCCAATCAGGATCTGATCGGCGAGACGGTGTTTTCCGCGCTGGCGGATGGGGCGGTGCTGGTCAATTACGACCGTGGCGAACTGGTGGATGCCGCCGCCCTCGACCGGGCGCTGGCCTCCGGCAAGCTCAGCCATGCCGCCATCGATGCCGATCTGTTCAAGGATGCGGAAACCGGCGCACTCTCCGGGCCGATGTTGCCCTATCTGCCGCTCGCCAAACGCCCTCCCGGCAAATTGTCGCTGCTGCCGCATGCCGCCGCCGATACCGACCATCCCTCGCGTGTCGCAGGCGCAAAACAGGCGGTCGACCAGATATTCGATCTCGCCTTGAACAGGCGCGTCACCAATCTCAAGGGCAGCCTGCCGGGCGGCTATGTCGATGCTGGCGCCGTTTCGCCGCCGGGCATCGGCACGATCAACGCGCGCGGGCTTGCCGCTTTTCTGGGCGAGGAGGGGGCGTCGCTGCGCGAGCTGACGATGCGCACCACCGAATTGCTGGCCGCCTTCGAGACGGCGCGCGGCGAGGGGCGGCTGGAGGTGGAAATAGCCGCGCAGGGCGGGGATTTTGTCGATCTCGCCAACCGCACCATTCTGCTGCTGGCAAAACTCGGCCTGCCGGGGCCTTATCGCGGCGATTGAGCGTCCATCAGGCTCAGCGCATCCTGCAGGCTCGGCATGGCGAGGCCCGCGCCCTTGCGGGTGACGGCCATGGCCCCGAAGGCATTGGCAAGACGGCAGCATTCGCGGCCGCTCAGGCCCGTGAGACGGCCATGGATATGGCCGGCGGCGAAGGCATCGCCCGCGCCTGTCGTATCCGTCACCTCGACCGCGAACCACGGCGCGCGGTCGGTGCTGCCGCGCTGGCAGAGCAGCGACAGCGAACCATGCCCCTTGAGCGCGATGCGCCTGATACCGCCGCCCAGCAGCGCCTCGATCATTGGCCCGAGCACGCTGTCCGCCGGCCGGTCGAGCAGCCGGGGCAGATCGGCGCTGTCGAGCATGATCGTATCGAGCTTCGGCAACAGGGCGAGCACGTCGGCCGCAATCGTCGAGACGACGCCGCCGGGAATGTCGAGGCTGACGGGAATGTTTCGCGCGACGGCGAGATCGATGGCCTTGCGCGCCGCTTCCGATTGCGGCGCCTGCAGCAGCGCATAGCCGGAAAGATGGAACAGCGAGGCCCCATCGAAGGCATCCTCGATCACGGCGCCGGGCGCCAGCCGCGCATTGGCGCCGCGATAGGCGAACATGGTGCGTTCGCCGCTCGTACCGACGGTGACGACGTTGATCTGGGTCGGCTCGGAGGCATCCGTGCCGATCCAGTGTGGGACGATGCCCGTCGGGGACAGGTCGGACATGGCCTGCCGGCCCCAGGCATCGTTGCCGACGCGGCCGATCATCCGGGCTTCATGCCCGGCACGGGCCAGCGTGATGGCCGTGTTCGTCGCCGACCCGCCAATCACAGCCATCTGCCGGGTGGCGATCGCTTCCCCGCCCTCGGCCGGATAGGCGGGGATATCGAGAACGAGATCGATATTGATATCCCCGAGCAGGACGACAACGGCCATCGGTGAGGTCTCAGAACTCGATATGCATCTGGTCGATGGCCTGATCGACGTCGGCGATGATGTCGTCGATATGCTCGATGCCGACCGAGAAACGCACGAGGCCGTCGACCACGCCCATCGCTTCACGCTCCTGGCTCGGAATATCGAGGAAGGCCATGGTTGCCGGAACCTGCGTCGTGGTGCGCAAGCCGCCGAGGCTGGCGGCGAAGCAGCACAGCTTCAGCCGCTTGAGCAGGCGCGCGCCCGAGGGTTCGTCGACAACCTGGAAGGACAGCATCGCGCCGCCGCCCTTCAGTTGCTCGCTGGCCGACTCATAGTTCGGGTGCGAGGGCAGGCCGGGATAGAAGACGCGCTTGACCTTCGGATGGCTTTCAAGGTGCTTGGCGAGCGCCAAGGCGTTGGCGCACTGCTTTTCGAGGCGCAGCGCCAGCGTCTGGGCGCCGCGCAGCAGCAGCCAGGCATTGAAGGGCGAGAGCGGCGCGCCGAGCTTGTTCAGCGTGTTCCAGCGCACATCCTCCAGCCAGTCGGCCGGCAGGATGTCGGATTTCAGCGTGATGACGCCGCCGACGGCATCGTTATGGCCGCCGATGAACTTGGTGGCGCTTTCGACGACGACGTCGACGCCGAATTCATGCGGGCGGCAGACGGCCGGCGAGGCAAAGGTGTTGTCGCAGATGACGACGATGCCGCGCGCATGCGCGATCTCGACCAGCTTCTTCAGCGGCGGCACCTTCATCGTCGGGTTGGCGATGGCCTCGACATAAAGAACCTTGGTCTCGTCGGTGAAGGCGTTTTCGACGGCGCGCACGTCGGTGCAGTCGACGAGGCTGACCTTCAGGCCGAAATCCTGGGCGCGGTGGTCGAAGAATTCATGCGTCGAGGAATAGGTGGTGAGATCGGCAACGACATGGTCGCCGGCCTTGAGGATGCCGAACAGCGCATGCGAGATCGCCGCCATGCCGGAGGCGGTGGCGAGGCAGGCGGTGCCGCCGGTCAACTGGGCGATGTGTTCTTCCAGCTTGTATTCGGTCGGGTTGCCGCAGCGCGAATAGATGTTCACTTCCTTGCGGGCGCCGGCCACGATCTGGTCGTAGATATCGCCGGCATACTGGAAGTTGGCCGACATGTAGATCGGGTAGCTGATCGACTGGGAATGTTCTTCCGCCTCGTAGAACACGGCGCGGCTGGCGAATTCGTAGTCTTTGGAAGACATGGGGCTTACTCCTGGGACATCATTCCTTCACGGCGCCGCCGACAAGGGCGGCCGTGATCTGGCGTTCGAAGAAAATGAAGAGGACGAGCGGCGCGATCGCCGCGATCAGGATCGCCGCCAGCATCACCGGATAGTTGGTGATATGCTCGCCGACGAAATCGGTCAGGCCGACGGGCAGGGTCTTGCGCGCCGGATTGTTGATGAACACGACCGGGAACAGGAAATCGTTCCACACCCAGATCATGTTGACGATGCCAACCGTGAACATGGCCGGCTTGGCGATCGGCAGGGCGATCTTGCGGAAGATCAGCCATTCCGAGGCGCCGTCGACGCGGCCTGCATCGAAGAGCTCGCGCGGCAGCGTATTGAAGAAGGCTTGCATGATGAAGATCGACACCGGCACGTTGAAGGCCGCCGTCGGCAGGATGACGCCGAGATGGGTGTCGAGCAGGCCGGCGCCGCGCAGCATCACCACCAGCGGCACCAGCGCCACAGAGGGGGGCAGGGCCACGCCGGCAGGGGTGGGGAGGAAGGGGGGAATGGTCCGCGGCGCCCGCCAGGATGATGAGCGAATTGACCGCATAACCGCCGAGCGCGCCGCCGCTCCAGGCCCCGGCATAGGCGTCGAAATTCAGGCTGGTCGGGAAGGACCAGACCGAGCGCATGAATTCCTTGTTGGTCTTGAAGGTGCTGTAGATCATCCAGATGAACGGGAAGACGACCAGAGCCACATGAAAGGTCAGGACGGCGAGCACGATGCTGCTCGTGCGGTTCCAGCGGTGGACGACGGTCTGGTTCATGCGTCACCCTTCCGCTTCAGATACCGGAAAACGACCCAGGCGGCGAGCGCCGTCAGCACCATCTGGGCAAAGCCGATGGTCGCGGCATACCCCATCTCGAAGCTGCCGAAGCCTATCTTGTAGAGATAGGTGGAGACCACCTCGCTGGCATGGCTGGGTCCGCCATTGGTCAGCACGAAGACCAGCGAGAAGGTTTTCAGCGACCCGATGATCGCCAGCAGCGAATTGGCGCGCACCGCATCCCAGACCATGGGAATGGTGATCGAGAAGAACTTGCGCCAATGGCCGGCGCCGTCGATCTCCGCCGCCTCATAGACGCTTTCCGACACGGAGCGCACGGCAGCGGTGAACAGCAGCACATACAGCCCGAGATAGGTAAAGCTCATGACCACGACGACGGCGAGGAAGGCGGTATCGGATTCGCCAAGCCAGCCGCGCTTCAGGCTATCCAGCCCCACCGCCTTCAGGCCTGCGTTCACCAGGCCGAAATAGGGGTTGTACATGAAGCGCCACAACAGCCCGATGCAGATCTCGCTGACCATGACCGGCACGAGATAGAAGAACAGGAAGATGCGGGAAAAAGCCGGGACGATGCGAACCAGGCAATAGGCGATCGCCAGCGCCAGGAACACCTGGAAGACGATGGCCGAGAGCGCCACGAGCAGGTTGCGGCCAAGCGAGGCCCAGAAGATCGGATCGGCGGCGAGCCGCAGGAAGTTTCCGGCGCCGACGAAGAGCGGCTGCGAGGCGCCGTCCCATTGGAACATCGACAGCCAGCCGGCATAAACAACCGGATAGGCGACGAAGGCGAAGACGAAAATCAGCGCCGGCGCCAGAAAGGCGAGCGCCGCCCGATTGTGTCTCTTCGCAAAGCCGATATCCGCGCTCATGGGTCCGCCGGTTCCATTGATTGTTTCGGGCCGCCGAGCATGCCGGCGACCCTGAACTCATGAAGGCTTACTTGTTGGCCTTCAGCGCGTCTTCGAGCTTCTTGGCGGCGTCGGCAGGCGCAACGGAACCATCCAGCGCACCCTGCAGCGAGGTGTAATAGATGTTGGTCGCGGCCGGCGGCATCGCCGTGTCGTAGAAGGAGTCGAGATGGCCGGCCGAATTCATCAGGTCGTTGCTGATGCCGTAGAGGACCGGGCCGGCAGCGGCTTCCGTGGTGGCGCCCTTGACGGTCACCATGGTCTTGCGCAGCTCGACATACTTGGTCATCACCTCAGGCGACGACAGGAACTTCAGCAGCGTCACGGCATCGGCCTTGTTCTCGGCCTTTTCGGAAATGCCGAAGGAGGCGGCAACGCCGGCGAGCACGTCGGACTGGTCGCCCTTGCCACCATCGACCTTCGGGAAGGCGAAGAAGCCGAGTTCGAAACCTTCCGGCGCATCGGAAGACGCGCCGATCTGCCAGGTGCCGTTCAAGAGCATCGCGGCCTGGCCGTTCAGGAACAGCATGTTGGCTTCCTGGTCGCTCATGCCGTTGAAGCCGGTCGGGAAGTATTCCTTCTTGGCAAGCTCGGCGACCTTCGTGAAGGCCTGTTCGCCTTCGGGCCCAAGCGTTGCGGCGGCATCGCCATTGACAAAGGAGGCGACGACGCCCGAGCCCTTCAGGCGCATTTCCATGTACTGGAACCAGAAAGTGGCAGGCCACGAATCCTTGTTGCCGAGCGAGAAGGGCACGATGCCATCGGCCTTGATCTTTTCGGCCAGCGCCATCAGCTCGTCATATGTCTTGGGCGTTTCCCAGCCCTTTTCCTTGAACAGCGCCTTGTTGTACCAGAAGACGACGGAGTCGACGTCGACGGGAACGGCATAGGTATGGCCGTCCTTGCTGGTCTGGGCGATGGCGCTTTCGAGGAAGCTCTCGCGCCAGCCGTCCTTGGCGAGATCCTGGTCGAGCGCATACATCTGGCCGCCCTTGACGAAGGCGTTCAGGAAGCCGCCGGGCAGGGTGTAAAAGACATCGGGGGGATTGCCGGAAGCCATCGCCGTGTTCAGCTTGGTCTTGTAGGAGGACTGTTCGGCCGCCACGACGTCAAGCTTGATGTCGGGATGCTTCTTGGCGAATTCGTCGAGCGCGAAGTTGATGAAATCGACCTTGTCCTGCTGCCCGGCATAGGCATGCCAGAACGAAAGCTCGCCGGCCATGGCCGGAAATGCCGCAAACGCCAGCGCGGCGCCGGCGATCAGAAGACGTTTCAACTTCACAGGTCATCCTCCCCGAAAAGGTTTATGCAGCGTCCTTCGCTGCTCAATGTAGTGATGCCACAACAAAAATCCCATGTCTATAGTGACACCACAACATGCCCATGCTAGCTTTGGCCATCGACAGCGAGAAAGCCGCCATGAACGTTGACCTGCGTGGTCCCTCCAGCCCAGCCAGCAGCCGGCTGCGAAGCGTCCTGCCGAAATTGTCGGACTCCGAGCGCCGCGTGGCGCTGTGGGTGCTGGAAAATGTCGACGCCACCATCCGCAATTCCATGTCGGCCATCGCCCAGGCCGTCGATGTCAGCGATACGACCGTGCTGCGCATGTGTCGCACCGCCGGCTTCGAGGGCTTCACCGACCTCAAGCTGGCGCTGGCGCAGGAGCCGCGCGAGGCCCGCGACGACACCTCCAGCGAAACCCATGCCAGCGACCTGCAGGCCGCCGGCCGGCTGTTCCGCGCCGTATCGCAGGCGATCAGCGATACGCAAGGGGTGCTGAACGAGGCGGGTTTCGCCAGGGCGCTCGACCTGATCGCCGGGGCCCGCCACATCCTCGTCGGCGGCGTCGGCGGCTCGGGGATCGTCGCGCAGGCCTTCTACCAGCGCTGCATTCGCCTGGGCCAACGCTGCGACGCGCCGATCGACTCGCAGCTGCAGATCATGCATGCGGCGCTGACCGGCCCCGAAGATCTCGTCGTCGTCATCTCCTATTCCGGCATTACCAGCGATCCCGTGCTCATCCTTCAGGAGGCAAAATCCCGAGGGGCGGCGACGCTATGTATCACCGGCAACAGCGCCTCGCCGCTCGCGCGGCTTGCCGATGTCGTGCTGGTCAGCGTCTCGCACGAGCAGGGCAGCGAGCCGATGGCGGCGCAGATCGCCCAGATGACCCTCGTCGACGCCCTCTATTCGGCGCTCGTCGCGCGCAATGCCGAGCAGGCCCAACTGACCGAAGAACGGATGGTCAACGCCATCCTGCCCAAATCGATCTAAAAGCAATTCCAGCAAAAGTGTGCAGCGGTTTTGCGTCCGGAATTGCTCCAACCATGAAACAGGTATCGTCCCCGTGAAAATCCAGATTTATACCATGCAGACCGTTTCCGAAGCCCTGGCCGCCGCAGCCGCGGGCGTCGATTATCTCGGCCTGACGCCCTCAAATCGCGGCCTGCCGGGCGAAATCAGCTTCGAGACCGCGCGCGAGATCGCCGATGCCGTCAAGGGCAAGGCGGAGCGCGTGGCGCTGTCGGTGGAAAGCGATCTCGGCCTGATCGCCGACATGGTCGCCGCCGTCCGTCCCGACGTCCTGCATCTGTGCGGCAATATCGCGCTGGTGACGCCGGATCATGTGCGGCAGTTGCGCGAAACCCTGCTGCCGCTCTATCCGGAACTGCGCATCCTGCAGGCGATCCCGATGACCGGGCCGGAAGCGCTGGACCATGCGGCCGCCTTCGAGCCCTATTCCGACAGCTTCATCCTCGATTCCGTCGCCGCCCATATCGATGGCATCGGTGCGGCCGGCGTCACCCATGACTGGTCGCTCTCCCGGGAAATCGTCAAGCGCAGCAAGCTGCCGGTGATCCTCGCCGGCGGCCTCGGCCCCGACAACGTCGCCGCCGCCATCGAAGCCGTCAAGCCCTGGGCGGTGGATTCGCTGACCCACACCAACAAGCCGCTGCCGGAAGGCGGTTTCCGCAAGGACATCGACAAGATCGCCGCCTTCGTAAAAGCCGCCCGCGCCGCCTGAGCGAGAAGCGCCGGCACCGCAATCCATCGCTTTCCTCCGTCATGGTCGGGCTTGTCCCGACCATCTAAGCACGGATGAGATAATCCATTATCTTCAATTGCTTGGCGGATGTTGGCAGATGGTCGGGACAAGCCCGACCATGACGTGGAGATTGAGGGAAAGCTTGTCAAAAATGAAAAGGGGGCGGCGCCATCGGCACCGCCCCTTTCTGTTTTATAGTCTTCGCCAAACCTCAGCCGGCATTTGCCCGCAATGGTTGGGCCTCGGCGCGCGCAATCGAGTCCGCCGCTTCCATGATGGCATGGGTGTCGATGCCGAAATGGGCGTAGAGGTCGGCGATAGTGCCGGTCTGGCCGAAATGCTCGACGCCGAGCGACACCGTGCGGTGGCCCTGCACCGAACCCAGCCAGCCGAGCGTCGCCGGATGGCCGTCGGTGACGGTGATCAGGCTGGCGGCGCGCGACACGCTGTCGAACAGCGTTTCGATATGGCTGCGGGCATTGATCTCCCCGTGGCGGCGGGCGCGTTGCGCCGCCGTCCAGCCGGCGTTCAGCCGGTCGGCGGAGGTGACGGCCAGCACGGCGATATCGCCATGCGCTTCGGCCATGCGGCCTGCCGCCATCAGCACTTCCGGCGCGATGCAGCCCTGATAGGCGAGCACGATGCGGGTGCGGGCGGACGGCGCGCGCAGCCAGTAGGCGCCGTCGATGACGCCCTGGCGGAAGGCCGGATCCTCGCGGCGCAGCGCAATCTGCTCCAAGGGCCGCGTCGTCAGGCGCAGATAGACCGAGCCGCCGGTCTCGTCGCGCAGCCAGGTGCGGGTGTCATGGCCGCCATCGCCGTCGCGCTGCATATAGTCGAAGGACCAGTCCATGATCACCGACAATTCGTCGAGATAGGCCGGCTCGAAGCTGGCAAGACCGTCCTGGCTCATGCCGATGAGCTGCGAGCCGATCGACTGATGCGCGCCGCCTTCCGGGGCCAGCGTCACGCCGGAGGGCGTGCCGACGATCATGAAGCGGGCATCCTGGTAGCAGGCATAGTTCAGGGCATCGAGGCCACGGGCCACGAAGGGATCGTAGACCGTGCCGATCGGTAGCAGCCGCTCGCCGAACAGCGAATGCGAGAGGCCGGCAGCGCCCAGCAGCAGGAACAGGTTCATTTCGGCAATGCCCAGCTCGATATGCTGGCCGGCCGGGCCGAATTCCCATTTCTGCACCGAAGGCACCCGCTCATCGCGGAACGTATCCGCTTGTTTGTCGCGGGCGAAAAGGCCGCGGCGATTGACCCAGGGACCGAGATTGGTCGAGACCGTGACGTCAGGCGCCGTGGTGACGATGCGCTGCGACAGGGCGTCGTCGCGCTGGGCCAATGCATCGAGGATCTTGCCGAAACCGGCCTGCGTCGACAATTCGCGGTCTTCGAGGAAGACCGGGCCGGAGGCGGGCAGGGCGGGAGACTTGAAGCGGCGCGGGCCTTCGGCGAAGAAGGGCACCGTCTTGAGGAATTCGCGCGCCGGCTGGGGCGAGGGGATGGCGCCGAATTTTTCCCATTCCTCGCCCGGCCTGACGCCGATGCGGGTCTGGAAGGTCTCCATCTGCGCCTTGGTCATCAGGCCGGCATGGTTGTCCTTGTGGCCGGCCAGCGGCGTGCCCCAGCCCTTGATCGTATAGGCGAGGAAGACGGTCGGCCGGTCGTGATCGATGCTCTCGAAGGTGCGGACCAGCGTTTCCAGGCAATGGCCGCCGAGATTGTTCATGAGGTCGGAGAGCTGCTCGTCGCTGCGCGAGGCGAGAAGTGCTGCGACACCCGGCTCGCTGCCGATATCGTCGGTCAGGCGCTTGCGCCAGGCCGCACCGCCCTGGAAGGTGAGGGCGGAATAAAGCTGGTTCGGACACCGGTCGATCCAGCCGCGCAGCGCCTCGCCGCCGGGCTCCTTGAAGGCGGCTTCCTGCAGCGCGCCGTATTTCAGCACCTTCACATCCCAGCCGAAGGCGGTGAATATGCCCTCGATGCGCTGCCACAGGCCTTCGCGGATGACGCCGTCGAGGCTCTGGCGGTTATAGTCGATCACCCACCAGGTGTTGCGCAGGTCGTGCTTCCAGCCTTCCTGCAGGCATTCGTAGATATTGCCTTCGTCAAGCTCGGCATCGCCGACCAGCGCGATCATGCGACCGGTGGGCTGCTTCTTCGACCATTGCTTGGCGGCGATGTAATCCTGCACGATGGAGGCGAAGGCGGTGATCGCCACGCCGAGACCGACCGAACCGGTGGAGAAATCGACGTCGTCGATATCCTTGGTGCGGCTCGGATAGGACTGCGCGCCACCGAAACCGCGGAAATTCTCCAGCTTCTCGCGGGTCTGATTGCCCATCAGGTACTGGATGCCGTGGAAGACCGGCGAGGCATGCGGCTTGACCGCGACGCGATCTTCCGGCCGGAGCACATGGAAATACAGCGCCGTCATGATCGAGGCGAGCGATGCGGATGAGGCCTGATGGCCCCCGACCTTTACCTCGCCCTTTTCGCGCAGATGGTTGGCGTTGTGGATCATCCAGCAGGCATGCCACAGAACCTGTTTTTCCAGATCCTTCAGGCATGCCAGCCGAGCTGGCGTCAAGGCCGGCGCAGTCATCGTGGTCTCACTCCCTATAGTCCCGACAAGGGGAAATGCTACACCTGAATTCAGGGTAAAAGTGATCTCAATTGACCGTTCAGGATAAAATTGCGAAAACTTCTTTCGATATCTCTTCTAAATCCGGTCAATCATGCCTCCTTCCAAATCCGCTCTCGATCCCGCCTCCATCCGCATCCTCGACCTGTTGCAGCAGAATGCCGAAATGAGCGTTTCGGAGCTGGCCGAGGCGACCGGCCTGTCGGCCTCGCCCTGCTGGCGGCGCGTCAACGATCTCAAGGAAAGCGGCGTCATCAAGGGCTCGGTGGCGCTGGTGGATGCGCAGGCGCTTGGGCTGGCGGTCAACGTCTTCGTGCAGGTGTCTCTTAAGCAGCAGGACCGGGAATCGCTCGACGTCTTCAACGCCGCCATCCGCACCAAGCCGGAAATCGTCGAATGCTACCTGATGACCGGCGAGGCGGATTACATGCTGCGGGTGGTGGTCGAAGATCTGATGAAATTCCAGGCGCTGGTGGTCGATTTCCTCACCCGCATTCCCGGCGTCGCCAATATCCGCTCCAGCTTCGCGCTGAGCCAGATCAAATACACCACGGCGCTGCCCACCGGCCATCTGAAGACCGGCCGCACGGGTGGATGAATAAACCGCCGTTTTTGCCTTACGTCAAAGATCGCACCGCCGGCCGGGCGTAAACCCATGCCAGTCCTTGAACCAATGGAGACTGACATGCTTATTCGCGCAACCGGTACTCTCGTAGCCGCCGGCTTCATGGCCCTGATGGCCTTCCCCGCGCTTTCCGCCGAAATCGAAGTGCATATGCTCAACAAGGGCGCCGCCGGCGCCATGGTATTCGAGCCCGCTTATATCAAGGCCAATCCCGGCGACACCATCGTTTTCAAGCCGATCGACAAGGGCCACAACGTCGAATCCGTCAAGGACATGATCCCCGAAGGCGTCGAGCCGTTCAAGAGCAAGATGAACGACACCTTCAGCCTGCCGGTGACCAAGGAAGGCGCCTATCTCGTCAAATGCACGCCGCATTATGCGATGGGCATGGCCGCCCTGATCGTCGTCGGCGATCATCCCGCCAATCTCGACGCCATCATGGCCGCCAAGAAGCCGAAGCCGGTGCAGGACCGCCTCGAAAAGGCCGTCGCTGCGGCGAAATAAGGCATTTCCCGCAAAAGTGCGATGCGGGGAGGGCCGTCATCGACGGCACTCCCCGTTCCCGGCTGGCAACGATAGTTGCCAAGCCGGGGTTCTCTCATCGAAGCCGGCCGTCCGTGACGGCAGGATACTCATGCGTTGCGCCCATCCCGATGGAGTCTTCGAGCATGGCGGAACGATCGCTCCTGCCAGCCACGAGGATGGCGAGAACCGAGCCGCAGAGCATGCCGACAAGGCAGATTGCGGGAAGCATGCGGTGGAGCGTCAAAATGGTTTTTCCTTCATGCGGTTGAGTCCGTGCGGCGCCCGGAAGCGCCTTGTCGTCATGCCCGTCCGGGATGGAGTTTTCGCGGATTGATTATTGCGGCCTCGTGGAGCGGAATGATCGATCGATCGTCGTCGATCCCTGTGAACCGGGCTTGTGACGGACCGAACCGTTCTCAGCTGTGTTCCGCCGCAGAGGGAGCATTCCTGAGCGCCGCGAATACCGCCAGCGCCAGAAGACCGATCACGATCGCGACAGATAGAAGAACCGAGCCATGCGCACCGACGAACGCCGTCTTCGCAGCCGCTACAATCTTCGATCCGTCGTCGCCACCGAGTTTGTGGGCAAGCGTCATGGCTTCGCCGATCGAGTTCGACGCGCCGGGAGGCGCGGCGTCCAGCGCGAACGACGCCCTGTAGAGCGAATTCACCATCACGCCGAAGATGGTCACGCCGATGCCTGCCCCGAGTTCGTACCCCGTGCTTTCAAGCGCACCTGCCGCCCCGGCCTTCTCTTTGGGCGCGCCTCCCATGATCGCCACGGACGACGCCAGAAGACCGACGCTCAGGGCAAACCCGAGCACGGCAAGCAGCGCCGGCACGGTGAGGTAGTGATCTTCGGCAAGGTTGGTGAAAGACAGCCCGGCGAGCGAAACGGACGCGGCCAACATCGAGAGGGTCGCAACGGGGCGCAGACCGAACCACGTCGCAAGCTTTCCGCCAACCGGCCCGCCGATGGCGGCAGCGACGACGAGCGGAAGCATGAAGACACCCGCCTCCAAAGGCGTCTTTCCCAGGACGAATTGGAGCTCCTGCGCAAGGACGAGCTCGAAGCCAGCGAGAGCACCGCTTGCAACGAAAGCCATCAGCAATCCCGCCGCGATGACCGGATTCTTGAGCAAAGCGATGTCCAGCATGGGCGACACCGAGCGGATCTGCAGGCGCGCGAACCAGACGATGAGCACGAGGCCGATCGCGAACGGAACGACGGCGAACAGATCCAGCCCCGACTTGAACCCGGCCTTGATGCCGTAGATGGTGAGCATAAGCGCGGCGACCAGCAACAGGGCCTGGCGCGGATCCCACGGTCCGCTTGAAGCACCTGATGTCTCGGGAACCAGTCTCCACGCCATCGGAATGACGATCATCATGATCGGCACGTTGACGAGAAAGGCCGCGCCCCACCAGAAATGCTCGAGAAGAAGGCCGCCGGCGAGGGGTCCGACGGCAGCTCCGGCCATTCCGACGACACTCCAGACGCCAAGCGCCGTGGCGCGCTCGGCGTCATCGTCGAAGGACTGGCGAATGAGCGCGAGGACGCAGGGCATGATCATCGAAGAGCCGATTCCGAGCGCGGCGCGTGCAGCGATCAGGGGTATCGCCGCCGGCGAGAACGCCGCGGCCACGGACGATACCGTGAACACGGCGAGGCCGATCAGAAGCATCCTGCGGTAACCGATCCGATCGGCGAGCGTTCCCATGGGAACAAGCAGGCCCGCCATGACCAGCGGATAGATGTCGATGATCCAGAGCACCTCGTTTCCGGATGCGTTCAGCGCCAGCGTCAGCGAGGGGACGGCAATGTGGAGGATGGTCATATCGACCACCACCGGGACAAAGGCCAGCATGACGGCGAACAGAATGTACCAGCGATCGGGATTCATCAAACACCTAACGGTAACCAAGCGATCTCTCGCGAATTGACGACATGGGCGGGGTCGTATCCTCGTCGAATGGCCTGATCAATACGGGCATGCCGCCTCCGGTGAGGACACGGTTCGACGGCGACAGGGCAGGGCCTCTTTCATCCGGCGCATTCCTATGCTTTCAGGAGCACCAGGAAAGCGACGAGGTACCCTGTCGCAACCAGCGAGGGCATGATATAGGCGAGGGGGCTGCTGAGGTCACTGACCAGGGACATCGTCGCCATGATGTCTCCCAGAAGAGCGACGATGACAGCGACAATGAACGCGGCTCGCCTGCTCATCCTCCGCTCCGCTCAGCCAGCGTCTTCCCTGTCCTCGACCTGCATTCGCGCATGGGCCACGCGTTGCGCGCGGCCCCCATCAGGACGGTCGTCGCTGCGGCAAGAACCGGAGGCCGGCGAATGGATCGGTTCAGTTTCAGGAACATACAGGTCATACCCTTCGCACGAAGCGAGACGCTCGTGTTTCAGGCTTGACCTAAACCGCGAAGTGTTGGCCGATCGTCCCTATTTCGTGGAGGTTTCGTGGAGAAGCGTGAAATCCGTTTGACGGCGCGTGCTTTAGGTTTCTTTCTCAAGGCAGGAGGTGAGCATGGAAAACGCTCTTGTACTGATCGTCGAGGACGAGCCGGAAATCTCTGATATCCTCGAACGCTACTTCGCGCGCGAGGGCTACCGCGTGCTGGCAGCCGGAGACGGTGAGATCGGCCTCGCCCATCACCAGCGGTTGAGGCCGGACATCGTGGTCCTCGACGTCAACCTGCCCAAGTTGGACGGACATTCCGTCCTGGCGACCATCCGGCAGCGTGGCGACACCCCTGTCATCATGGTGACGGCGCTCGCCGACGACCTCGACAAACTGCACGGGCTGAGAGCCGGTGCCGACGACTACGTGGTCAAGCCGTTCAACCCGGCCGAAGTCGTCGCGCGGGCGCGCGCGATCCTGCGAAGAACCAATGCGGCGAGCGCGCCGAACAAGGTGCTGAGGATCGGGCGGCTGTCGATCGATCCGGTCGCCTTCGTCGCAACCGTCGAACAGGGTGAGACGCGTGTCGCCTTGCCGTTGACCCGCACGGAGTTCAGGATCCTCGAATTCATGGGCGGCTATCCGAACCGGGCATTCGAGCGCGGCGAGATCGTCGATGCGTGCCTGCCGGAGGGCGACGCGCTCGACCGTACGGTCGACAGCCACATGAGCAAGCTTCGCAAGAAGCTGGACGCCGCCGGTGTGGGCGGTCTCCTCAACGGCGTTCGCGGGGTTGGGTATCGGCTTGGCGAACCTGGTTAGCAACAGCCTCAACAGGCAAATCATCTGGTCGACCACGACCGTCGCCTTCGTGGCGCTTTCCGTGATGTTCTTCGGCTGGACCATCTACTTCTACGCCTGGGACTGGCTTTATCCGAACCAGGTCTCGCCTGAAGGCTGGTCGCCGACGGACTTCGTCGTGCTCGGCATCAATGTTGCGATTGGCCAGGCGGTCGGGGCCTATGTCGGCTGGAGGTTGGCGCAGCGCCTGGTCAAGCCGCTGGACGCCGTCACCCAGGCGGCCCGCGCCATCGCCGAGGGCAACTTTGCCGGACGCGCGACGGGCGAGGGAACCTTTGGCGAGGTCGACAGGATGATCGCGGATTTCAACCGTATGGCGGAGGAACTACAGCGGGCCGAGGCTGAGCTCAAATATTCGAACTCAGCGATTGCCCACGAGCTTCGCACGCCCTTGACCGTTCTCCGGGGCCGGATACAGGGTCTGGCGGACGGCGTGTTCGAGCCAAACCGGGAGACGTTCCTCGGTCTTGTCAAGCATGTGGATTCCCTTACCCGAATCGTCGAGGATTTGAGAACCCTGTCCTTGATGAATGCGGGACGGCTGGAATTGCGCGTTTCCAACTTCGATCTGGCCGAGGAAATCGAAGATGTCGTGGCTTCGACGAAACCCGCGATCGCTGCCCAGAAGATCGACGTGACCCTGGAACTGGCGAACGTCATGGTAAACGCCGACCGCGCGCGGCTCAGGCAGGCGGCCTTGGCGCTTATCGACAATGCGATCCGCTATGCGCCGGGCCAGAGCCTGGTGATCGCACTCGACGCCGTTCCCGGTTTTGCCCGGCTGACGATAGCCGACAAAGGCCCCGGCATGACCCGGAGCGAACGGGACAAGGCCTTCGAGCGTTTCTGGCGCGCCGACGATGCAAGGACCCGCAAGAGCGGCGGTTCCGGCCTCGGACTGTCGGTCGTGAAAGCCATCGCGGAAGCTCATGGGGGAGCAGCCAGCATCGAGGATTGCGAGGTCGGAACGACGATCATGATATCGATACCGAGGGAATGATTGCGGCAATCATCCACCTCGGCGCAGAGCATGCGGCTTTTCTGCAAGGGGCAACCCATTGGCATCGTTCGTGAGCCTCACTTCACCCCGAACCCTTCCCAGGAACAATGCAAGTTCGATAATTGACGTTATGGAACCGAAACGGGCCAGTCGACAGGGGGGCCTCGGCGATGCTACATCGTCCAGGGGCCGGACCGCATGGGGATCACCGCGTGAAGCGTGAAGAACGCAGACAGGAAATCATCAACCTGTTGGTCGAGCATCATGCCGTCGATCTCGACGATCTCGCCAAGCGTTTCGCCGTCTCGAAGATGACGGTGCATCGCGATCTCGACGAGCTGGAAAGTGCGGGCGTGCTGCGCAAGGTGCGTGGCGGCGCCACCATCGATGCCGGCACGCAGTTCGAGAGCGATTTCCGTTTTCGGCAGTTGCAGGAGGCCGACGTCAAACGGGCGATCGCCGAGGCCGCGCTCGATCTGGTCGAGCCCGGCATGACCGTCATCGTCAATGACGGCTCGATGGCCGCCGTTCTCGGCGAGGCGCTTCTCACCAAGCGGCCGATCACCGTCGTCACCAACAATGCCGCTGTCCTGCAACGCATGCAGGGCGAAAGCGGCGTGACGCTGATCGCGCTCGGCGGCACCTATTCCGACAAGTTCAACGCCTATTTCGGGCTGGTCACCGAGGAGGCGCTGTCGCATCTGCGCGCCGATATCGCCTTCATCTCGGCGCCCGCCGCCGCCGGCGCCTTCGCCTATCATATGGACGAGCGCATCGTGCGCGCCAAGCGTGCCATGATCGCCGCCAGCCGCCAGGCCTGCCTGATGATCAACAGCCGAAGGCTCGGCCATACCGCGCTGCATGTGCTGGCGCGGCTCGACGAATTCGATCCCGTCATTCCCGACAGCCCCCTGCCCGCCGACATGCAAAGCGCGCTGGAGGGAACGGCGGTGACGGTGACGATCGCCGCGACAACAGACTAATCCTGATCTAAGAGGACAAATCATGCAGGACCTGCCCGCCATTCGCAAGGCGACCGTCGAGGATGCGGACCTGCTGCTTTCGGCCATAAGAATCATCGGCGACCATCTCGGCACCCCCGAACGCATCACCGCCAGCGCCGAGGATCTCCGCCGCCACGGCTTCGGCCCCTCGCCCGCCTTCACGGCGCTGATTGCGGAAATCACTGGCGAATTCGCCGGCATGTGCCTGTTTTTCAGAAGTTTTTCCACCTGGCGCGGTCAGCCGGGGGCCTATATCCAGGATCTGGTCGTGCCGGAGAAATTTCGCGGGCGAGGCGTGGCCGAGGCGCTGTTGCGTCGCACGGCCCGGCATGTGCGCGCCGAAGGCGGCGCTTACCTGCGCCTCTCCGTCGACGCCGCCAATGCCAGCGCCCAGCATTTCTACGAGCGCATCGGCATGGTCCTCCAGCCGCAGGAGCGCATCCACGCCATTTACGGCGAGGCATTCGACCTGCTGGCCGGCCTGGAAGAGAGTGGCGTCTGAAGACGCTTCCGGCACAATTCCGGACGGGAAATCGCTTCACGCCTTTCCTGGAATTGCTTCAGAACGCTGTAAACGTCAACGTCGTCAGCGAGCGGATGATGCCGGGGATATTGGCAATGTGTTCGTTGATGAACTTGCCGATATCCTTGTCCTCCTGCACATAGACCTTCATCAGCAGGTCGTATTCGCCGCTGGTGGAATAGAGTTCGGACACGAGTTCTGTCTTGTAGATGGCGTCGGCGACCTCATAGGTCTTGCCCGGAGCGCATTGCAGCTGAACGAAGATGGGTTTCATGGCCGAATATCCTGCGAAATCGAAAGCTCGCCTTCCTTACGCCAAACGCGGCCCGCTGAAAACCGTTTAACCACCCTCCTTCGCCACCGCCGCGATCCAGTCGCGAAAGGCGGCAAGCGGTGGATAGGCCAGCCGCTCCGTCGGGCAGGCGAGGAAATAACGTCCGCCGCCATCGATCTCGCCATCCTGGAAGGCCTCGACCAGATCGCCGCGCCGCAATTCCTCCTCGAACAGGAAGCGCGGCAGCAACGCCACACCGAGCCCGGCGACCGCAGCTTGCGCCGCCGCGGTGAACTGGTCGAACAGCATGCCGTGGACCGTCGGTTCCGGGACGCCATGGCCGATCAGCCATTGCTCCCAGGCATCCGGCCGCGAAGTCAGGTGCAGGAGCGGCACCTGCAGGAAATCGCCGGGCTGTTGCAACCGGTGCCGGTCGCGGAAATGTGGGCTGCAGGCCGGCAGGATACGTTCGCCCATCAACGGCGTCAGTTCCGCGCCCGGCCAAATGGAATCACCGAAGTGGATCGCCGCATCGATGGAGTCGAGTTTGAAATCGAAGGGCGACAGCCGCGTCACCAGATTGACCGACATGCCGCGATGGTGCTCCAGGAAGCCGGCCAGCCGAGGCATCAGCCAGCGGCTGCCGAAGGCCGGTAGCACCGCCAGCGTCAGCGTGCCGCCATCCGGATTGGCGCGCAGGTTCAGCGAAGCGGTGGAGATGCGCCGCAGCGCCTCGCGGATTTCCCGCGCATAGGCATCGCCCGCCAGCGTCAACCGAATGGTCTGGCGCTCGCGCACGAACAGCTCGACGCCGAGCTGGTTTTCCAGTGCGCGTATCTGCCGGCTGACGGCGCTTTGCGTCAGATCCAGCTCACGGGCGGCGATGGTGACGCTGCCCGTGCGCGCCGCCGCTTCGAAGGCGGAAAGCAGCGAGAGCGACGGCAGAAAACGGCGGGCATGCAGCATGATCAGGTTATTCCTTCGCGGAATGAACTCTTGAGAATATGTCGATATTCATGACGCTGGCGGCGCTGTAAAGGCTGCGATGAGGGAAGACGTGCCGAATTCTCGCATGCATGCGACGGCGGACGGCATTCCGCTATGGTGAACACGATGCTGAACGATCCCCGCTCTCACGGCCTCTGGGAAAAGACCGCCCCGCCCGCCCCCGCCGCACCGCCGCTGCAGGGTGCTGCGACGGCGGATGCCGTCATCATCGGCGGCGGTTATACCGGCTTGTCCTCGGCGCTGCCTCTGGCGGGAGCTGGCAAGCAAGTCGTGCTGCTGGGAGCGGTGGATTTCGGCTTCGGCGGCGCCGGCCGCAATGTCGGCCTCATCAATGGCGGCATGTGGGTGATGCCGGATGATCTGCCGGGCGTGCTCGGTTCCGTCTATGGCGAACGCGTCCTCGCCCTGCTCGGCGAAGCACCGCTGGTGGTGCGCGGCCTCATCGAAAAACATGAGATCGCCTGCGAGCTGGAAACCGGCGGCACCCTGCATTGCGCCGTCGGCGCGGAAGGCTTCAAGGAATTGGAAGAGCGCCAGCGCCAATGGTCGATGCGTGGCGCGCCGGTGCGGCTGCTGGATGCGCGCGAAACCGCCGCCCGGCTCGGCAGCAATGCCTATGCCGGCGCCCTGTTCGATCCCCGCGCCGGCACCCTGCAGCCGCTCGCCTATGCCCGCGGCCTCGCCCATGCCGCGCAAAAAGCCGGCGTCGAGTTGCATGGCGAAAGCCGCGTCGAAAGCTGCGAGCGGGCTGGCAATGGCTGGCGCGTCGCGACCGCCCAAGGCTCCGTGACCGCGCCCTGGGTGATCGTCGCCACCGACGCCTATTCCACCGGCCCCTTCGCCAGCGTGCGCGAGGAGCAGGTGCATCTGCCCTATTTCAATTTCGCGACCGCGCCGCTCGGCGACAACCTCAGGCATTCGATCCTGCCGGGCCGCGAAGGCTGCTGGGATACCAGGGAGATCCTCTCCTCCTTCCGTATGGACAAGGCGGGAAGGCTGGTGTTCGGCAGTGTCGGCGCCCTGCGCAACACCGGCCTTGCCGTGCATCGCGCCTGGGCGCAGCGCTCGCTAAAGCGGATTTTCCCGCAACTCGGCGATATCGGCTTCGAGGCCGAATGGTATGGCAAGATCGGCATGACCACCGATGCCGTGCCGCGCTTCCACCGCTTTGCCGATGGCATCGTCGGCTTTTCCGGCTATAACGGCCGCGGCATCGCGCCGGGCACGGTGTTCGGCCAGACGCTGGCGCGGCTCGTCCTCGGCGAGATGAGCGAACAGGATCTGCCGCTGCCGCTGACCGAACCCACCGCCCAGCGCTTCCGCGCCGTCAAGGAAGCGTGGTATGAGGCCGGCGCCCAGGTGGCCCATTTTGCCGGCGAGCGTTTTTAAGCGCGCCGGACTGAACCAGACAACGACAACCCACGGGGGAGACATCCATGACCGTTGCAAAACTTGACCTTGCCGCAGAGGTGAAGTCCATCCTGAGCGAACTCGGCGTTGCCGAAAACGCCTATACCGGCGGCACGCTGACCGTCACCTCGCCGGTCAACGGTGAAGTGATCGGCCGTCTGCCGGAGGATTCGCCGGAAGCCGCCAACCGCAAGATCGAAGAGGCGCACAATGCCTTCCTCGAATGGCGCAAGGTGCCGGCGCCGAAGCGCGGCGAGCTGATCCGCCTGCTCGGCGAGGAACTGCGCGCCGGCAAGGCAGCACTTGGCCGCCTCGTCTCGCTGGAAGTCGGCAAGATCACCTCCGAAGGTCTTGGCGAAGTCCAGGAAATGATCGACATCTGCGATTTCGCCGTCGGCCTGTCGCGCCAGCTTTACGGCCTGACGATCGCCACCGAGCGTTCCGAGCATCGCATGATGGAAACCTGGCATCCGCTCGGCGTCGTCGGCATCATCTCGGCCTTCAACTTCCCCGTCGCCGTCTGGTCGTGGAACGCGGCGCTGGCGCTGGTCTGCGGCAATGCCACCGTCTGGAAGCCCTCCGAAAAGACCCCGCTGACCGCGCTCGCCTCGCAGGCCCTGCTGGAGCGCGCCATCAAGCGTTTCGTCGCTGAAGGCGGTGTTGCTCCGGCCGGCCTGTCCTCCGTCCTGATCGGCGACCGTGCCATCGGCGAGCTGCTGGTCGACAATGTCAAGGTACCGCTCGTTTCGGCCACCGGCTCGACCCGCATGGGCCGTGAAGTCGGCCCGCGCCTTGCAAAGCGCTTCGCCCGCTCGATCCTTGAACTCGGCGGCAACAATGCCGCGATCGTCTGCCCGAGCGCCGATCTCGACCTGACGCTGCGCGGCGTCGCCTTCGCCGCCATGGGCACGGCCGGCCAGCGCTGCACCAGCCTGCGCCGCCTCTTCGTTCATGACAGTGTCTACGATGCCCTCGTTCCGCGCCTGCGCAAGGCTTACAGCTCGGTCACCGTCGCCAGCCCGCTCGAAAACGGCACGCTGGTCGGCCCGCTGATCGACAAGGCCGCCTTCGACAGCATGCAGAAGGCCCTCGACGGCGCCAGGACCGCCGGCGGCAGCATCACCGGCGGCGACCGCGTCGATGTCGGCGCCGACAACGCCTACTACGCCCGCCCGGCCCTCGTCGAAATGCCGTCTCAGACCGGCCCGGTCGAGCACGAAACCTTCGCGCCGATCCTCTACGTGATCAAGTACAGCGATTTCGACGAAGCGCTGCGCCTCAACAACGCCGTGCCGCAGGGCCTGTCGTCGTCGATCTTCACCAACAACATGCAGGAAGCCGAAACCTTCGTCTCGGTTCGCGGCTCCGATTGCGGCATCGCCAACGTCAACATCGGCCCCTCCGGCGCCGAAATCGGCGGCGCCTTCGGTGGTGAAAAGGAAACCGGCGGCGGCCGTGAATCCGGCTCCGACGCCTGGAAGGGTTACATGCGCCGCGCGACCAACACCATCAACTACGGCAAGACCCTGCCGCTGGCCCAGGGCGTCAAGTTCGACGTCGAATAAGCCAAGCCGAATGCAAAAGCCCCCGCGCGGACACCGCGCGGGGGCTTTTTTGCTGTCGAAACCGAAAACCGGCGCCTGAGGGATCAGAGTTTCTGGATGAACTCGACCTTCTCGGCATTCGGGCCATTGATCGTGAAATAGCGCACGCCGCGCTCCCAGAAGGGCAGTTCGCGAATTCCGCCTTCGATCGCCTGCAGGCCCGCCTTCGAAATGACCTCGAAAACCGACTCGATATCGATGACGTCGATGGCGATGTGATCGATCGCGCCGGAAAGGCCGGCTGCCGGTCCTTCCCAGATCTCGACGACGAAATCCCGCAGCTTCAGGAAAACCACCCGGCTGTCGCCGTTGCGCGTCTGGTGGAGGATGTCGAAGCCGAGGCCGGTGTAGAAGCGAACCGAAGCTTCCATGTCATTGGTCGGGATGCCGACATGCTGCAGCCCCGTTGCATATTGGGCGATATTCATCGTTGCGTCCTTCCGCCTCTTGCGCGACCCGAGGCGATCGCCTTCGACTCGGAAACCGAAATATCGCTCCTCTTACCCTGTTATGCACGGAATGTCGTGGGGGTTGGCGCGTCGGCAAGGTACCGGCTATGCCGCTGCGGCGGTTTCCTGCACGAAGTGACCTGACGAAACTTCGCGGGAAAGCCGTTTCGGCGGCAAATAATGGAGGGGACGCGGGGGGCTCCTGATTCCCTCGCCAAGCGGCGGGCGGGCTTTGCCGCGCCGCGATGGATCGGGGATCGGCACGGCCGCGATCAGGCGCTGCGTATAGGGATGCTGCGGATTGTCGAAGATCGCCGCACGCGGGCCGATCTCGACGATTTCGCCGAGATACATCACCGCGACACGATGGCTCATGCGCTCGACCACCGCCATGTCATGCGAGATGAACAGGTAGGAGAGGCCGCGCTTTTCCTGCAGGTCGAGCAGCAGATTGCAGACCTGCGCCTTCACGGAAACGTCGAGCGCCGAAACCGCCTCGTCGGCGACGATCAGCTTCGGATCGAGCGCCAGCGCCCGGGCGATGGACACGCGCTGCCGCTGGCCGCCGGAGAATTCATGCGGAAAACGCTCGGCCATGGCGGCGGAGAGGCCGACCTGATCGAGAAGTTCGACGACGCGCGCCTTTGCCTCGCGCTTGCCCATCAGCCCATGCGCCAGCATGGGTTCGGCAATCGCCGAACCGATGGTGATGCGCGGATTGAGCGAGGCGAAGGGATCCTGGAAGATCATCTGCGCGGTGCGGCGCACCGCAGGCATGCCGCGCCCGCCCGCCTGCAACACGTCCAGGCCCTCGACCTTGATCACGCCGGCGGTCGGATTGTTGAGTCGGATGATGGCGCGGCCGGTGGTCGACTTGCCGCAGCCGGATTCACCGACCAGCGACAGCGTCTCGCCCGGGCGCAGGTCGAAGGACACGCCTTCCACCGCGTGGACGCGGCCAGTCGGCAGGTCGAAGCGGATGGCGAGATCGGAGACCTGCAGGATGGGCGCGGCTTCCGCCGGAACGGCCTTCGCCTCCCGCCCGTCGATGGCCTCGCCCGTTTCGGCGTCGACTTCCGGGAAGCGTTTCGGGGCCTTGGCCTCGCCCATGGTCCCGAGCCTCGGGATCGAGGCGAGCAGCGATTTGGTATAGACTTGGGCCGGCGCGGCAAAAATATCCTGCGTGCGGCCGGTCTCGACCATGTCGCCGCGGAACATCACCACGGCGCGGTCGGCGACTTCGGCCACCACGCCCATGTCGTGGGTGATCATCAGCACGCCCATGTTCTCCTCGCGCTGAAGCTCGCGGATGAGATGCAGGATCTCGGCCTGGATGGTGACGTCGAGCGCCGTCGTCGGCTCGTCGGCGATCAGCAGTTTCGGCCGGCAGGCCAGCGCCATGGCGATCATGACGCGCTGGCGCATGCCGCCGGAGAATTTATGCGGATATTCGTACAGCCGCGTCTTCGCCCCGGGAATGCGCACCCGCTCCATCATGCGCAACGCCTCGGCCTCGGCCGCCGACCAGGACAGGTTCTGGTGGAGCACCAGCGCCTCGGCAAGCTGGTTGCCGATGGTGAAGACCGGGTTGAGCGAGGTCATCGGCTCCTGAAAGATCATGCCGATGGAGCCGCCGCGCACCGAGCGCATCTCGGCTTCGGAAGCTTGCAACAGATCCTTGCCCTGCAGCAGGATGCGGCCTTCGCAGCGGGCCTTGCCGGCCGGCAGCAGGCGCATGGTGGAGAGCGCCGTGACGCTCTTGCCGGAGCCGGATTCGCCGACGATCGCCACCGTCTCGCCGGCATCGACATGCAGGCTGATATCGCGGATGACGGCGCGCCAGCCGTCCGGCGTCTTGAAGGAGGTGGTCAGGTTCTCGATTGACAGGACCGGTGTAGCCTTTTCACGCATGATCAGCTTTCCTTCGCAAGGCGCGGATCGACCAGATCGCGCAGGCCGTCGCCCAGCAATTGCAGCGACAGGACGGAGAGGACGATGGCGAGGCCAGGGAAGATCATCAACCAAGGCGCATTGTTCATGAACTCGCGGCCGGACGCCAGCATCGTGCCCCAGGTGGGCATGTCGCTGGAGACGCCGACGCCGAGGAAAGACAAGCTGGCTTCCGCCAGCATCGCCGAGGCGAAGACGAAGGTGGCCTGGACGAGGATCGGCGAGGCGAGGTTGAGCAGGACGTGACGCATCAGCACCTGCCAGGTCGGTAGGCCCATGGCGACGGCCGCCTCGATATAGGGCAGTTCGCGCAGCACCAGCGTCGAGCCGCGCACGATGCGGGCAAGCCGAGGGGCATAGGTGATGCCGAGCGCGATGATGACGGTCGCCAGCGACGGTCCCAAGGCCGCGACCAGCGCGATGGCCAGCAGGATATCCGGAAAAGACATCATGGCATCCAGCAGGCGCGAGATCGGCGCGTCGAGCTGGCGGAAATAGCCGGCGGCGACCCCCATGATCACGCCGAGCACGGTGGAGATGAAGACGACGCCGAGGCTGACGAGCAGCGAAATCCGCCCCGCATAGATCGCCCGCGAGAAGATGTCGCGGCCGAACTCGTCGGTGCCGAAGAGATGGGTGAGCGACGGGCCCTTGAGCTTGTTGACGATCGACAGCTTGTTGGGCGCATAGGGCGCGATCAACGGAGCCAGGATGGCGGCGAGGACGACGAGCGCCAGGACGATCGCGCCAAGCAGAATGGCGCGGTTGCGGAACAGGCGCCGCAGGCCGGCCACGACAGGCATGGTGGTGGAAGCGGCAATCATAGGCGGACCCTCGGATCGACGAGAATGTAGAGCATGTCGACGATGAAATTGATGAGCACGTAGATTGCGGCGACAACCAGCAGCGTGCCCTGGATGACCGGATAGTCGCGCCGCAGCACGGCCGAGACCACCAGATTTCCGACCCCCGGCAGGCCGAACACGGTTTCGGTGACGACGGCGCCGGCGACCAGCATGGCGACCGACAGGCCGATGACGGTGATGATCGGGATCAGCGCGTTCTTCAGCGCATGCTTGAGGATCACCCGGCGCTCGTTCGCCCCCTTGGCGCGGGCGGTGCGCACGTAGTCCTCGCCGAGGACATCGAGCATCGCGGCACGGGTGAAGCGGGTGATCAGCGCCGAATTGACGACGCCGAGCGCCACGGCCGGCAGCACGAGGTGGTGCAGCCGCTCCAGGAAGGGCGTATCCGGGCCGCCATAACCGGAGGCCGGGAACCAGCCCGTGCCGACCGCGAAGACCTGGATGAGCATCAGCCCCAGCCAGAAGCTCGGCACGCTTGCCGCCACCATGGTGAGGGTGACGACGATCTGGTCGAAAAGCGTGCCGCGCCGGACGGCGGAGAGCACGCCGACCGGCAGCGCGATCGCCACCGCGATGAGGATCGAGAACAGCGTCAGGAAGAAGGTCGGTTCGGCGCGCGCGGCGAGCGCCTGCGTCACCGGGTGGTTCAGGAAGATCGACTGGCCGAGATCACCCCTGAGGATGCCGCCGACGAACTGCCCGTACTGCACGATCAGCGGCGCGTCCAGCCCCATCCTCGAGCGCAGTTGCGCGATGTCTTCCGGGGTCGCATCCGACCCCAGCATGACCGCTGCGGGGTCGCCCGGGGTGACCCGGACGATGATGAAAACCACCGTCACGACGAGGGCAAGCACGATCAGCATGCCTCCCAGCCGGTGCAAAAGTCCCCAGGAAATCCTCGCCATGGCCTGTCGCCTCACTTTTTCGGGGTGACGTTCCAGAAATGCGGCCAATAGGTCGGCGTATAGCCGCCGACCGACGCGCCGACACCCGTCAAGCCGTTGAAATTGCCGACTTTATAGAGCGGCGCATCGTCATAGATGACCGTCTGGATGCCTTCCCAGGCCTTGGCCTTGGCGGTGTCGTCCAGCGCGTCCATATAGGCTTTGACGGCGGTCGCCTTCTGCTGCGAAACATACCAGCCCGGATAGGCGTCGGTAATGGTGTTGATCGTCGTCGGGTCGCCGGGAAAGTTGGAATGGGTGATGAAGATGTCCCACTCCTTGGGATCGCCGCGCCGGGTGGTCAGCGTCGCCCAGTCGGCCACCTGCATGTCCACCTTGAAGCCAGCGGCTTCGAGATAGGCCATGTCGACTTCGCCGTGCTTGTAGTGTAACTCGTATTGTCGTGACGTTAGAAACCGCAGC
>Ga0066256_1000878_pt1 | contig 52616 bp, 82 predicted proteins | sample ThiBio_1000_biof_FD_87107 | JGI IMG/M metagenome (GOLD analysis project Ga0066256, IMG submission 87107) | Wastewater bioreactor microbial communities from Cape Town, South Africa - Thiocy_expt_1000_biof (version 2) | ecosystem: Engineered > Bioreactor > Thiocyanate-remediating >... | reverse complement strand
TTCACCGTCAACGGCGCGGCGAACACGAACGCCGTTGTGTATTATTGGGAGGCCGGGTAGGTGCAGCGGGCAATGAACCGATCATGCAATGTGGCTGTCCAATTGCGGCGGCTCCGGATTGACGGAGTTTCCCCGTGCGACGGGGACGTTTCGCCAGTCGAAGAGATCATTGGTATCTTCGATCTTAGCGAGCCTCAATAAAATTGGGTGAGTAGGCATAATATTTCTCGCTTTCAGGAAATCACCCTGACCAGATCGCCCAGCCCGCAATAGCCGCGATCACCGCCACCAAGCCGGCCCATGCCACCCAAGTGACAGGGCGACCTCCGTATTCGGGCGATTTATCGTAGCCGGTCATGCCGGCAATCCAACCACATTTGAAAGGATATGACCATGGACCGCAACTTTTCGCGGGCGCTTTCGCTCGTCCTGAAGCATGAGGGCGGATGGTCGGATCATCCGGCCGATCCGGGTGGCGCCACGATGAAGGGCGTTACCCTCGCCAATTTTCGCCGCTTCGTGAAGCCGGGCGCCACCAAGGACGATCTGCGCAAGATCACCGACGAACAGGTGGCCACTGTCTATCGCCGCCACTATTGGGACGCGGTTGCGGGCGCCGAACTCCCCGGCGGCATCGACTTCGCCGTCTTCGACTTCGCCGTGAACAGTGGTCCGGATCGAGCGGCGAAGTTCCTCCAGCAGGCGGTTGGCGCGAAAGTCGACGGCAAGATTGGCCCGTCCACGCTTGCCGCAACGAAGAAGCTCATGCGCGCCACGGTCATCAACGACCTGTGCGACAAGCGCATGACGTTTCTCAAGGGCCTGAAGACGTGGCCGACGTTCGGCAAGGGCTGGACCTCCCGCGTCTCGGCGGTGCGCGCCGACGCGCTCAAGATGTCCGTCGAGCCGGATGCGCCGCCGCCGGTCAAGATCGAAGTTCCCGTCGAGGTGCCGAAGCCGGTCGTTCCTGGGGCGGTCGAAGATCAGGTCAAGAGCAAGACGAGCCTTTGGGGCTGGATCACCGGCATCTTCGGCTCGGGCGGCGTCGGCCTGGCGGGCTTCCTCGGTGCCGACTGGCAGACCGTGCTGGCGATCGGCGGCCTGGCGCTTGGCTGCCTGATTGTCGTGCTCCTGCTGCGCCGGCAGATCATCGCCGCCGTGCAGGATATCCGCGGTGCGGTGGAGGGTTGAGGCGATGGGCGAGGTCAAGACCGATCCGGTTGCGGCGCAACGGGTTGACAGCATCATCGATGCTCCCGCCGGGAGCATCAAGTTCTATGACGCTGAGGGCAATTCGCCCTCGGGTTTCCATTTCCAATGTCCGTGCGGGTGCGGCGATATTGGCGCGGTGAAGGTGGCTGGCGCTGGCGCTTGGACCTTCTGGAACGGATCTCGCGATAAACCGACGGTCCGGGAATCGGTAGCGCTCAAGACGAATGGCGGGCCGCATTGGCATGGCTATCTGACCGATGGCGTCTGGAGATCATGCTGATGTTCGGACTCCTCGACTGGCTCAAGCTCGGGGCGGGCGCGGTCGCTGGCGTGCTGCTGGCCGCCGGGCCGCTCTATCTCATCGGCAGGCATGACGGGCATCAACAGGCCGCTGTGGAACGACTGGAGGCCGATGTCGCCGCATTCGTGAAACGGGAAGGGATCGACCATGAAGTGGACGGCATGGATCGCTATCGCATCTGCCTTGACCTTGGCGGGCTGCCAGACCAGTGCGAGCAATTGCGCCGGCTGGCGACAGCCGCCGAAGGCGAATGATCCCGTGAGCCTCGTGCAGCGTGAGGAGACGATCTCCCGCTACCTCGTCGCCACCGATCGCTTCGGCCGAGCACGGGGGTGCTGGAAATGACCCGCGAATCCATGGCCGAACGGCAAGTGCGCCTTGAAGAACAGATCAAGGCTATGGTCGCATCGCTGGCCGTGCTCACTCAGCAGGGCCATGAGGCCGCCGAAAGCCGGCGCCGCGGCTATGAGGCGGCCGAGGCGATGCGGCTTGAAATCCTCGGTATCAAGCACCGGCTCGATGGGCTCGAAAAGTCGGTTGACGGCATCCGGCCTACCACGGCCGAGCTGGAGCGCGTCAGAGATCGCGTGATGTTCGCCGGCAGGCTGGGACAGATGATGTGGGGTGTCGGCAAAGCGCTTCTGGCAGCGGCCGCCGGCGCGGCCGGATACTGGTATGCGATGACGGGTCGGCCGCCGCCGTGAAGTCGTCCGTCTGGCCCTCTACATGATCAGCCCTGGCCGAGGCGCCCGCCCGCTCCCATGGTAGCGTGATCGCGCGGCGGACCTTACGGCCGCATCTTAGGCAACGGCCCGCTCCGGTTCGCCGGGGTGGGCTTCTTTGCGTTTTCGGACTCCCCTTCGGCGCGTCGAATCCTAGAATCGCTCCCATCAGGTAGCGTCTCAGGAGTGCGTCATGGTCGCGGATCGAGGATGGTGGGACAGGCCGGTGCGTGTCCTGGTCGACGGGGTATCGACCGTCTCCAATGTCAGCAATACGGTGCAGGCGGCACGGTTGTTGGCCGAAGGCTGGCCCGGCGCCAGCGGGCCGAAGCTCCGGGCAGCGCGCAGGGCGGTCCTCAAGGCGATGCAGAGCCACATGGATGCCAAGGCGCGCGCTCGGGCGCGAGATGCCTTCGAGGCTGCGGCGAGGGAGGCCGGGATATCGGTCGATTGAGGCGGCGGCTCATAGTAGCGCAGCGTCTCTCAGCGTCTTCCAGATTGGCCAGTCGACCGCCTTTGCATTGCGGGCCAGTAGATCGCGGCCGCGATTGGGATTGATGCCGATGGACCGCCATGCGGCTGCGTGGCCGACACCTCCGAGGCGTTGCGATAGGGTCTCCAGCAGGATCGCAACCAAGTCGGTCGGTGGTGGCATGTCCGCCATGACAATGGCGTAAATCTGATCGCGCACCGTTGCGGCGTCATGGATGGCGGGATGGTCTGCGTGATCACCGGTCAGCACATCTGATCGTAGTGCTGCAAGCGCGGCTCCATTTATCGACGTGTGCTCATCGCCGCGAAGCTCACGGATGACAAGCGCCTGCGCCAAAAGGGAGGTCATATTATTCTCTCCTTTTTGAGTGCGTCGCGGACCATCGTCTGCATTGTCACGCCTCGCTTAGCGGCCGATGCCTTGAGCCTGGCATGCTCCTCGGCTGCCATCTTTATCATGACGACTGACTGCCTTGAGCTACCGCCGCCATTTTTCGACAGGCACTTTTGCTCCGTAGGCAGTCGGATACGCCCGTCATCAAAAACTAGATCCACCTGCTCCATAGTCAGCGCAGCGACTGGCATCTCCCGCTCCATGGGAGAGCCGTCATCATCGTGATCGATGACAAGGACTCGCTCCCCGTGCGCGAGCGAAAGCTGACGATCCACCGGAAGCTGCATGATCTTGGCAAGCAGTCGCTTGCGGCCTGCGAAAGCCACCACCGCTTCGGCGGCAAGGTGTCCGGCCGCGATCAGCGGCACGTATACGCCCAGCCCGGTGCGAAGGTCAGACAGGTCTTCGCCGCGTTGCTCCAGTTCTTTCCAGACGGCCGCGAGATACATCAGCGAATCCGCCGTGATGGTGAGAGCGCGCGCCAGTTCTTCCCGCAAGTCCGGTGTCGGCATGGCCACGAGCTTTTCGTAGGCGGCGGACATGACGTTGACCTTGGACACGATTTCACTCATTCTTCAGCCTCTCTTTCAGCCTCTCTCCCAGGGCGACAAGATCGGAAAGGCTACGCAGGCGCTCCCACTCCCTGCGCCTTTCCTTTAGCTGCGTCCTGTCTGCATCATCCATCGATGCGCGGTGCTGCCTGGCCCACTCCGCCTGGTAGCCCCGCTGCCTTTCCCGCCGCATCGCCAGCCATTCTGCATAAGCAACTGGGTCGGCCCGGAGGGCTTGGCGCCGCGCCCGTTGATACTCACGATCATAGGTCCGACGCGCCTCAGTGGCATCGGCATCTGTCCTGACCTTTTCCCGCAGGCGAGTATTGGCCTCCCGCCGCCTCGCCCTTACTGCGTCCGGGTTGCGCTCGAAATCGGCATGGGCGCGGCGCTGGTTAAAGCCCGGAATCGTCGCGACTTTCTTATAGTAGCTTTCACGATACATCCGGCGCTTGGCCTCCAGGCTGCATTCGCCATCATGTCGCCTCTGATTGGGGTTGGTCCGCTCGAAAGGCTTGCCGCAGATATCGCAGATCGGCCGCGAGCACAGGGAGCAGGCGCGCACCCCTCTTTTCCCGCTTAGCGCTTTTTGGGGATAGGTTTCCTCACGCCCGCAGTCGCAGCGAGCGCGCCACGACCACATGTAGCGACCGGCGAAACGAATACGCTCCGCCCGCTCAATCACCGTCAGGCCGCCAAAACGGCGGCCCGTAATGTCGCTTGCGGTGGCCATCAGGAGACGACTGGATCGATGATCCAGATGCCCCTGCCATCGGGCTCATAGCCCTGGACGCTAGGGCCGTCCTCTGCATCGTAAAAGTCGATGTTATGGGCCTCGGTCGCGCCGATCAGCGCCAAAGCCTCGGCTTCGGTGGCGGCCTCGCCAATGATCTCACCGGCGAACAGGGCTACATAATGGGAAGTGGTCATTTCTGTCTCCTCTGACAATCGGCCTGCGATTTCCTCGCCGCCATGTTGAAAATTTAGTGCGGTATTACCGCATAGTCAAGAGGGAAATGCGGTATTATCGCATTGAGTTTAAGCTTCAGGGCATCACAGATGCCGCTCGCCCTCCCTCTGCGCGGTGCTCGGCCAAGGCAAACCTTTTGCGTTTCAGCGGTCAGCCCCCGCTCTATCGATCAGCGTCATCAGCCGCCTCGACCGCCAGTGTGGACCAATGTCGAATGCCGGCTCCCAACATTCGAATGCGGATATGAGCAGCATCCCAGCCGAAACGAGATGTTTCGATCTGGCCGACCGGCTTTTCGGCACTCCGAGCAGTGGAAGTAGCCGACGATATCATCGTGCATGCTCGAATGATCCCGGCCGATTCGTTGCGCTAGCCGGTACAGGTTCACCTCGGACCGGTGGTGACAGCCGAGCGTGTCGCAATAGGCGGTCATTCCGTAGCCAAGTGCCAGCAGCTTCCCGACCGTGTTGAGGCGGAGAGGATAGGTGATCTCGGGGAGGGGGAAGACTGGATGCATGGCCTGTGTACGTAGTTCCCTATAGGTTCGCTGAACCTGCGATTCGGAACACAAAGAGAACATAATGCCGGAAACGACGTCATATACAATTTTGCGTAGTGCCCAGTTCCCGGAATTCTACGGTGTTCGGGCAGGGGAGCAATGTTGACATCGTAGGGGTCACAGGTTCAATCCCTGTCACGCCCACCATTCGGTCCTCTGATATCGTTATATAATTTCCGATTTCTGCGAACTTTCACATATTTCCCATGAGGTTCAGCGAACCTCAGACGTTCAAACTGTCGGCCAGCTTGCGCAGATGAGTAGGCGAAAACCGAGCGTAGATGCGCGTCGTCGTCTTAACGTCATCGTGGCCGAGATACTGAGAAATCTCCCACATGGAATGGCCGTCTTCCGCCAGCCAAACGGCCGCAGAGTGTCGCAGCATGTGCGGGGAGGCATCGTCTCTGCCGATGGCGGCGCCGGCAGCTTTGAGGCCGCGCTTGATCGACTTTACCGGCCGCCCAGCCCATTCGATGACGAACGGTGTCATCGCTCCGTCCTTAGCCGTCTTGAGCGCATCATGGAGGCTGTCGTTCATCGGGACGGTGGCGCGCCCTTTCCGCCGACTGCGATCGAATGGGTTTCGAAGTTGGATTGTCCGCCGCTCGAAATCCACCCGATCCCACGTCAATTGCATCGCGGCCTCATTCCGCGCCCCGGTCGCAATCATGAGATTGATGGCGAGACGGACGTGCGGAGCATTGGCCGCGTTCAGTAGCCCGGCCACTTCGCCTCGTGTCAAGTGATCCGATCTCGCTTCAGGCTTCGCAGGACGCTCGATGTCAGGCGCGACATCAATAAGGCCATGTTTTTTTGCCCAAAGCACTACCATACGAAGGTGCCCCAATTCGGTGTGAATCGTGCCATCCTTGATTCCAGCGGCTCTGCGCTGCTCGATATGAGCCCGGCAATCCGCTATGGAGACGGCCACGGCCTCGACAGGCCCGAACCGATCCCTCAATGCCTTCCATGTGTGCTTCATAGTGCCAACGACGGCACGGCCGGCCATGTCGGCCTCGTAGCCTGACCACAGATCGGCTACTGTCTTGCCGCGGGGACGTGTGAGTTCCGCGTATCGAGCCGGGGCGCGGAGGGCTGCTTCCTTTGGATCCGCTGTTCCAAGGCTATAACGTCGGCGGATTCCGCTGGCGTCGTCCCATGTGACGCAGAATTCTCCCCTGAGCCTTGTGAGCCGCCATTCTGGCATTCGAAAGCCTCCACGTCCTCGGCACGGATGCGCAACAGCTTCCCGCCTAACCGGAAGGACGGAAGCTCGCCGGACGCTATCATATTGCGCACATGCCGTTCCGAACACTGCCAGCGCTCGGCAATCTGCGCTGGTGTGTATACGCTGGGGATAAAGGCCGCCCTCGTCATTCGCCATCTCCGAGAGGGCGGGGGCCGACGAGTAATATTCCGCGGTCATCGTCCCATAGGACGCAGACATCCTCGCCGGCCGCAATACGGCGGTCGCGCTCGGCCAGTGCACGTTCGGCCGCCGAGGCCGAACCGATGATGCGTGCCACGGCCTTGAGAAAATCGTCGGACACGGGCTGTGCCCTCACCGCCTCCGTGCGCTCACCTTCCATCATCGCGCCCCTGTGCGGAGAGGGATGATTGCGCTATAGATTGACAATCCGGGCATTGCTCGAAATCAACAATCCCATGCTCGCACCGTGCCGTCATGCCACGAACCCATGATGCTCGTTGCGCATCGTCGTGCGCCTTCTTCTCTTGCGGCGTCATATCGGCATAAGCCCGCTTCGCGCGCTCCATCATTTCTGAGAGGGTCAAGGCTGCGGCTCCTTCTGGAGGGCGGCACGGCCAGCCTTGATGGCCTCTCTACCGGAAGCGTCGTTGTATAAATCGACACCACATCCTGCCGCATTCAGAATGCGCTCCAGAGCCGCCCGCAGTCTGTCCCGCTCGGCTTCGGCTGCTTCGGCGCGCCTGAACTCGCGAATCTTTTCGTTGGCTTTGTCGGAAACGCGGTTGATCAGATGATCCCGCTCCTTCGTCAGCGCCTCTACCTGCTCTTGGAGGCGGGCGTAGTCGGAGTAGCGGACCCATGGGCCTTTTGTTGTCGGCACCATACGCGGGTCTTCGTCGGTGCCGATGGCCTGGAACCGTTCAACCATCCCGCCCTCCTATCGTCGCATCGATGGCTGCGGCGATTGCCGTGCCAAGTTCAAAGTGCAAGGCATCCTTGGCGTAGGTGCGCCGCGCGATCTCCGCACACTCTTTCCGGGCGGCTGTATCGCGGGCCAGGAGAGCGCTGGCGACCAATCCAAGTTCATCCTTGCCATAGTCTGTGAGGTAGAAGCGGCACATCAGCAAGTGCGCCTCCCGCATGATCTCGTCGGGAATCACCTCAACCATCGCTCCCTCCATCGGCAAGAGAGCGATGCTGCCGGCCAGCCTGAGTGATGTAGAATCCAGCAGGGTAGCTGGCAGCCAAGCCAAGTCTGACGAACTTGTTCCCTATGGTCTTCAGCTTGCGCTTCCATCGGACTGGGGACGTGGCCTTTGCCAATTCGCCCAGCCAGAACAGTTCATTCTTTGTCAGCTTCGCCTCACTCATCTCACGCTCCCTTCGGCTGGGGTGCGGCGGGGAGGGCGTCGAGCGGAAGCCAGCCCGTAGGTGCTACGGCAAGGTCAGTGTCACCGTTAAACCAAGCGAACCACCAGCCGGGCACCCAATATCCCGAGCCATATTCGTCTGTGTTTTCGTGCCGACCGGGCACCCACACCGCGATGCAAACGCCTTTACCGTCGAGGAAGTCGCCGCCGTCAGCATGCGCGCCGTATTTGGTCAGCTTGCCTTCATCTTCGGAATAATACGGGTCGCTCTCGCTATCGTAGCAGACAAGGATTTTCGTCCCGTCCCTCGGCGCGCTCTCCATCGATTTCCATTCACCGCACATCGGCATAAGCCCTATCGTTTAGAATTCGGCCGATTGAGCGCTTGCTGACGCCGAATTTGGTTGCGATTGACTGATGGGATGAGCCGCCGCGTAGGTATTCGGCGCGGATTTCCCTAACCTCATCGTCTGTGAGTTTAGCTACTGGCGGCCGTTTCCCTTTTGGGCTGCGCTGTCGGCCTAAAAGCCGCATGTAATCAAGATTTTCCTGCTGGGTGCACCATTCTAGGTTGTCCGCAGCAGGGTTGGATGGGTTGCAGTCCAGATGATTGACATTCGGCTTCATCAATGGATTCGGAACAAACGCCTCTGCCACCAGCCTGTGCACCATTGGCGTCGATCTCGTGCCTATGCCAGCGCGAAGCGTGACGACGAGATAGCCGTTGTGGCCTATCCTTGGCGTGAGAAGGCGGCCTGGGACTGAATAAAACCTGCCGCCGCCATTCGGAGCCAGACGGTCTATGCTCCGGACCCTGCCCATGTTGCTGACCTCGTAAGCTGGCCAGCCGCGTATTGGTTTCCACTGCTCGGTCATTTGCGCCATCCCGGCTGGACTGGATGGGCGAGGGCGGAGAGGATGCGGCGCTCGTAGTCGGCTTGGGCGGCGGCTTTGGCTCCATCCAGCGCAAGAAATTCTTGCGTGCTGTCGTCATCGTCAGATGATGGTGGCTTTGCGATTTCTGAGGTTGATGGGCATTTCTGGGCTCCGACCATGTTTCGTCATCCGAGGTTGAAGTTTGGGGGTTATTGAGGGGCACGACGGAAGCCCTCCCGGAGCGCGGAGACCTCAATATCGCAGCGTGGAGGGAGGGCGACTTCAGGAGCGGCGCACTGCCCGGGCAGGGCTGGCGAGGCATCGATGTAGGCAGCTATGACTTCCGCCGCGACTTGCGGGACGATGGCATTGCCGTAGGCGCACAATCTTCCCACGCGGCCGGGAACCCCATTAGCCAGCAGACCCAAGCCGGGTTTAGTGCGCCATTGAGCACGGTACTTCCGACCGCCGCGCGAAGTTTCTCCCTCGATCGCGTTCCACCCCACTTGCAGAGGGCCGCTCCGCCAGTGTCCGTTATCGCTGTCGGGGTTGGCCAAAGCTCCGCCACGCGCTGAGGGAGAGATTTCCCGGTGTCGTGAGGCCGCGGGGGCTTGTTGCCCTTGTTCCCGTCCATCGCCTGAGGTGTCGGCCACAATCCAGATACGGTCTCTTCGATGAGGCGCATCGACGGCACAAGCCGGAACAATGGCCGCCCGCCCGGAGTAGTTGATGCTCTCCAAGTCAGAGAGCACTCCGTCGAGCCAATACTTTCCAACCGCTGCGCTAACCTGCTCTCCCATCCAGGCGGGAGGACGGCGTGCTTCGATGAGGCGGAACTGCTCCGGCCAGAGGTGTCGCTCGTCTTCCTCTCCTTCGCCTTTCCCCGCGACGGAGAAGGGCTGGCAGGGACATGAACCTGTCCAAAGAGGTCGATCGTCTGGCCATCCTGCCAGGCGCGCTGCAAGGCTCCATCCGCCGATTCCGGCAAAGAAATGGCATTGCGTGTAGCCTCGGAGGTCGTCAGGCTGGACATCCACTATGCTCCTTTCGTCTACGTCGCCAGGAGCTATCTCCCCTGCCGCAATGAGATTGCGCAGCCACGCTGCGGCATATGGGTTGAACTCGTTGTAGTAAGCCCCACTCATGCCGCCACCCTCATTTGACGAATCAGGTTGAGCCCGCCAGGGTTCGCACCGGGTTTTGGGGAGGGGACATGTTTAACGGCGAACTTGGCGGCGGTGAGGGTGTCATGCAGGATGTCGTAAGCGCGGCCAGTGTGTTCCATGCGCAGCGCGTTGATGGCCTCGACAACTGCCTTGTCGATAGGGTCGCTCGTAACCCCCTGCGCCGGGTTGGCGGGGGTGGTGGGGGAGTGGGTCATGCTGCTGCCCTCCGATTGCGCAAAGCCAAAATCGCGAAGGCGGCGAGGCTCGCCCATGCTTTGCCAAGCACCTGGCCCTCAATGAAAGAAAGAGAGCCGAACGCGAGCCAAAGAAAGGCAGCGCTGTCGATGATCGATCCGACCATGCCGCTCGCCAGAACTGCCAAGCCAAGACGCTTTTCTCGGAGCGGCGTGTAGACGGCGAGATCGGCCAGCTCCGCAAGGACGAAAGCGGCTACCGATGCCAGCACGAGCGCCGGCGGTGCGACCAGCCATGAAGCTGCTGCGCCAATGGCAATGGCCGCCAGCGCCGAACGGAGACCGCCGGCCTCATGAACCATATCCCGCAATACCATCGCCGCCCCGATCATTAGGACACCGGAAGGAGCGGAGAAGCCGAAGCCGACCGGAATGACGCATGGCCCAGATGGCACGCATGATCCTATGTGGCCGATCATCCAGTTGGCGGCCGGTACGGTGGCGGCAAAGGCGGCGATGAGAGCAGGCGTCTTAGGCTGCATTGAACAGGTCTCCTAAATCGTAACGGCCGGCAGGCTTCGGCGGTGCGTTTACCCGATCGAGACGTTCGGCCATGCGGCCAGGCATGTCCTCTCGGTCTTTGAAATTTCGGGCCACGTTGATGCTGTCCACGCGCGACAAAAACCACCAATTTCCGGCCTCGTTCATCATCCGAAGGCCATGGATTTCAGCCGGGTCCGGTGTGGCGGCGACCACTTCGCCGACTTCGCGCATTCGCGCTTTCCAAGCAGCCGATCCCACTTGCCAATATGCCCCGCTCGATCCGAGGCAGACTACGTGCCATTCACGCAGAAGCTCGGCGAGGTATTCAAGCGGGAGGCCAAGATGCCAGACCGGTGCGCCGCGCTTTCGAGAGAAAGGCCATGTGGCAACTAAGGCGCGCTGCTGCTCTACCGTGCCGTCGATAACGTCGGGAATAATGGCGAGATGCGGCGCAACCAGCATCGGTTCAAGCCACGCGTAGTATGCATCGACATCGAGTTCGCCGCCCTGCTGATGGATGGTGAAAGCGCCATTGTCGAAAAGAATCGACTGCATCGCACGCAGGCAATATTCAACCTGCCGATCCCGCTTCGTCGCGTATGAGATGCAGACGTGCTTGCCGGCAAGGTCCAATAACATGATCTCTGGCGTCAGTGGCAGTCCATGATAGTGGATCGTCACTTCTCACCCCCATCCCCGCCCTGCGCGAGGGAGGCGAGGGCGGCCTCGTGGACCGCTTCAAGCGCCGCAACAAGCTTTCGGACGTGGTTGCGCAGGTCCTCCACGCCGCTGATGGTCGGCCGCTTACCAGCCCGCAGCCGCGCCGACACTTCGTTGGCTACCCGTAGAGAGGATTCAATAAGCAGCTTGTTGTAGTCCATCACTTCACTGCCTCCAGCGCCGGATTGGCGGGGATGGCGTCTTGGGGGTGGGTCATATCAATTTACCTCCCGCAGGATGGCGGCAATCTCGCTGATTTTTTCGCGCACGAGAGCAACGGCGCGAGCCTGTGCTTCGTCGCGGTTTTCAGGAGTGCCGGGAAGTTTAAGAGGAAACGTGTCGAACCACGGACGGCAATGAAATACCCACTCGTCCGGGTAGTAGATGTGCTTGCTGACGATGGTGATAACCACGTCTCGCGACAAGGATAGTCGCCAAGCAGTTGGCGTCCGGTCCCCATTGCGAGAATATGAGGTCGCGTCCTTCCAAACGGGCCGGCTCATTCCACGCCCCCATCCCCGCCCTGCGCGTGGGAGGCAATAATGCGCTGTACATTTTCGTCGCGGCGATGAGACCACGACGGATCGCCCTCGAAGTCGCCGTCAAACGGATACTCGGCATTGTAGCCTTCGGCGCTATTTGCGAAGCCGGCCGCGTATGCCGCCTCCGGCGTCTCCACCACCCCGGGAGCAGGGCTTGGGGATGGGGCGATTTCGAGATAGGTGAGGATGGCGTGTTCCGCCACCTCGGCAAACGCTAACTGGAGCGCCCTATTCCCTCCAAGGGACGAACAGTATTGGCGCGCCGCTTCCAACCCCTTCGGATCAAGCTGCATCGCCCGTCTCCTTCTGGCTGAGGGCGGCGTTGGCCTTGTCGAGAATGTCGGAGACGCAATGCTTGCCGAGATGCGCCCATTCGCCAGTAAAGGCGATTTGTGGAGCCATCGTCCTGGCGCCAGCCTGTAGCGCTCCTGCGGTCAGTAGCAGCGCTGCCCGCAGTCCTTCGCACTCTGCGCGGGAGACGTCTCGCTCGACCGTCAGTCTAGATATGTCGCGGGCGCGCTGTTCGTCGGCCTCAAGCAACTCCGCGATCCGCTTGTCGCGCTCGGATAGGTTTGACGCCAGGACGTATTCCACTCCCTCCTCGAAGGGCCCCCGCTGCCATTTTCGGATGTTGCCGTTCTCGGCGAACTGTATCCAAATGCGGTCATGCGTCATGGCGAGCCTCGAATAGCGGCTTCGGCGCGAGCGGTTTGCGCTCTGCGCGGGGTTTCGGTGATTTTGGGCGGGCGGCGATCTTGGCCTTTGGTCGCGTTTTCATGCCCATGAACTGCTGCCGAACGGTCTTGGCCGCTGTCGGCGTGTCACGGTTCGCCGTTTTCCACGCATGGCATTTCGGACACACGGCCCGGCAGTTTTCGAGGCTGCTATCCTTGGAATTGGCATCCAGGATCAGGTGATCGTACTCGACGCCGGCTCCAAGGCTGCGGGTGCAGCGCTGGCCTTCGGGAAGGCCGTACCAAGGGCCAGCCGCCTCACAGATGAGGCCCGAGCGCTTGAGCGCCTGCTTCCGTGTCTTTGTGGCGAACTCTCGGCGGTCGGCCATTATGCAGCCCTCGCCAGCGAGAATGGCAGCCGCGAAGACAGAACCCACAGGTGATACATGTCGGCCGCATCAACGAGTTCGGAAGCGGGCGGCATCACCGAGACGGCGGTGCTTTCCGCGCCGCAAATCTCGTTCTTGATCCGCTGCATGTCGCGCCATGGCGGCTCAAGGTTTGAGGCTGTCCGGATCGCGAGGTGGATGATTTCCTCACCGTTGGCGTCCTCAAATGGCCTGATCAAGACGGCATAGAGATCATTCGCCCAAGCCTCACGCACCTGTTTCAGCCAGCCGAGGCCCGGGCCGCCGTTTGGCAATGGCGTCTTGCGCCACTCGCCCCAATTGCCTTTCAAGGCGCGCCGCTCGAATGCCTTGGCAGCGCGCATGTCGCGACGGTTCGCCATCACGGCACCTCTCTCGGATCGCACCCGGCAATGCCGGCGATCAGGTCGCGGTCCAGCTCTTCGGACTGTTCACAAACCGCGACGAGGCGCTTGCAAATTGAAACCGCCTTGGCGATGGCGGCATCAGAAATCGTGCGCGGCGTCTCCGCCTTGATCAGCCCGGCATACTGAGCCCGCACCACACCGGGATCGCCACCGGGTGCGGCGCTCGGCACCAGCATCTTGACGGCCTTGACCAGCCAGGCGCGGTCTTCGGGAGACAATCCGGAGGAAGGAGCCGACTGGCCACCATGGCCAGCCTTCGAAGCGGTTTCGGACGCTATGGCTCCTTCCTCCGCAGACCCGCCGCCAGCGGGCTCTGATAGGTCGGCGGCGACGGAGCTTTCGGGGGGCGGGGGCGCTCCGTCGCTGCCATTCTCGTCGGACGGAGAGGGGGTGTCCGACGATCGGGAATTGTAATTGTGTGAAAGTGCTTCTGGATCGGTGAGGACAATGCCCTGTTCCGAAAAGTGCTTGTGGATGGCGTCGAGATAGCTGGAGTGCTGCTTCGTCGTCATCAAGCGGGTGACGGGAAGGTCAAGCGGCTCCGTCATAATCGCGAGTTTCTGCTCATATGGCAGCGGCTTGACAGCCTTGTCGTATTTCTCCCGGAACACCTCGTCTTGGTCGCGAAGGATCGGGACGCCGAAATGCAGCTTACAATAGCCACGGATTTCCTCGGGCGTTCTGTCGCCCATCTGTTCGGAGATTTCGTTCAACCAAAGTCGCTGTAGGCGGTTTTGCTCAAGGGAGCGCTTGCCGCCCCGCGTGATGGACGCGGCAAAGGGAAGAGGCTGGCTCTCGATGAAGCGGACCAGCATGGCCTTGTCGCCGTTGGTTTCGACAAATCGCGTCGGCATGGCTAGGCCGCGTCCTGCTTGTCATCTGCCGCGACTGTATCGCGCCGAGCCTGGAATTTCTTGGCCGCTTCGGCGATGTAGTCTCTCGTCCAGCCATCTCGCTTGGCAATGTGCTTCCAGACGTCAGCGCACTTGTCGACCGCCAAGATCGTGCGGCAGTCGGCAAGGTCTTGGTCGATGGCGGCAAGGCCGCGTTTCATTTCGGCAGCGCTGACTTGCCCGCCTTGGCCCTTGTCGTTCGCCGGCTTGCCGCCTTCCTTTTCGCGAAACTCGCTATTCAGGTCGGAGACGTATTTCTGATCGTCCCACCGGCCAAGGAAGATGTTGGCCGCGATGCCGATGTGAGAAGCCGCTTTGACGATGGCGTCGGTAAGCGACTTCTTCGGCGCGTCCTCATCGGACATGAGACCATTGCGCGTTTTCATCAGCGCCTTGGTCTGGCCGTAGCTCTCGAACCAGTCGTCGCGGGTTCCATGCCAAAACCGGATACGACACCAGTGAAGCACTTCCTCTCCGAGCGGCACGAACCCCTCGTCCAGCACTTCCCAGCCGAAGCCCTTGCCGACCGGGCCGAAAAGCTCAGTGAGGCAGCGGATCACAAACTGGGGGTTCGGCGATGTGCCCTTGTAGCTCTTGCCGGTGATCGGCTTCGTCATGGCCGGATCGATGTCGGCGAAGCGATCCCATAGTGCGAGATTGTCAGCCATCAGCGCGACCTCACCATCAGCCCTTCCTCGGACAAGCCGAGAACAGCGCCGGGGATTTCCTCACCGGCTTCGAGGGCCTTCTTGATCTCGGCTTTCCTCGGGACGCGCTTGACCTCCACAAAGCCCTGCGGCAACGACGCTTCATCGGTGATCTCCACCGTCACGCGCGGCTTGGTGACACTCACCGTCGCGTCGGGAAGCGTTACCTTGTCCAGATCGGCGGCAATCATGACGCTCTTGATAAGCGCCCGGTAGCCATCCGACTGGCGCTCATAGCGAACCTGTCTCTCGGCGATATCGGCCTTGCGCTCTTTAATGGCGGACACCATGGTGTCGGCGTCCAGCTTGCGTCGCAAAAGCCGCTCGATGAGCGGGACCATATCCGTCTCGCCGGCTATCATGTCCTCGCGAAGTTCGTCATCTTCGGCAAGCTCGGGATAGGCCGCAAGCAGCGCGGCCACATGGGCCTTGAAATCGGCGATATCGACTTGGATGAAGCCGCTCATTGTCCCGCCCTCACGATCTCTGAATACTGGCGCCATTTCCGGATCGCCCGGCGCATGGCGAGCTTGAAGTAGATCACCCGGCCAGGAAGGCCGCTGTGCAGCGTCGATCGCGCATCCTTGCGGGCCTGGATCGCGTCGAAGTAGAAGCGAACCGCATCGATGCTCATGCGACCCTCCTGTAGATTTCCGAATAGAGATCGAGCCACTTGCGCCGAGCGACGGTCAGATCGCTTTGCGGCGGCCCGTAGCCGGCGAGCTTGTCGGCCTCGGCTTCGTCGATGAGCTTCCGGAGCGCATCGAGCGCAGCCTCACCGGCAAGCGCGAGGCAGGCATCGACCTTCTCGGAGAACCAGCGGAAGGGCTCTGGTCGAGCGGCATGCTCGTCGCCAAGCACGGCAACAGCCTGTTCCAGTGCTGCGCGTTCGGGGCAGGGCGGGTTCATGGGGTGGCGCCCTCCCGAGCCTTGAGCATGGCGTCGGCTACCAGATAAGCGGCCTTGGAAATCTCTGCGCAGATGTCGTCAAGATTGGCACCTGGAGGAGCAGCAACGCTTCCTCCGACAGCAGTAAGCGCCTGACCCGCAAACCAGTCGCGCAGGCTCATGCCGCCTTCGGCGTACTGGAAATCTGGCTGGACACTATTCGGGAACGCCGCGCCACCATCGTTGATCTTGGTCACAGCATCCCTCCATCGACCGCCGCCCCAATCAGGATGCAGACGACAATGATCGCGGTGAGCATCCAGGGACGCTCGACGGAGAACTCGCAGAAGGCGTTGAGAAGGATGTCGGCGGTACGCATCACTCTGCCACCTCGACTTCAACGCCAGCGAGCTTCGCCATGTCGGCGAGCGCGTCCTTGTCGCTGTCGTAAAACCGGGCCGGATTGATGGGCGATCCGCTTTCGCGATAGATCAGCATCGCCGCCAGTTCGGTGTTGAAGAACCGTTCGAGCTTCTGGCCGGCTTCGCCGGCAAGCGTGACGACCCAGCCGGCGCGGCAATGCGTCGTTCCGCAGGTATGCCAGGCGTCCATCCTGAGCGCGCCGGGTTGAATGGCCGCCTCATAGACCTTCCGGTTGATATCCTCGATCTTCGGGATGATCGGCGCTCCGAGCGCCTCAGGGGAAACGGTAGACTGGCCGCGATGCTCGCTTTTCAAGTCCAAGCAGCCCGAGCAGTCCGAGCAGTCCGAGCAGTCCGAGCAGTACGAGCAGCGCGAGCAGCCCGAGCAGCCCGAGCAGTACGAGCAGCCCGAGCAGTCCGAGCAGTCCGAGCAGTCCGAGCAGTACGAGCAGCGCGAGCAGCCCGAGCAGCCCGAGCAGTACGAGCAGCCCGAGCAGCCCGAGCAGCGCGAGCAGTCCGAGCAGCCCGAGCAGTCCGAGCAGTACGAGCAGCGCGAGCAGCCCGAGCAGCCCGAGCAGCCCGAGCAGTACGAGCAGTTGGTACAATTGTCGCAGTTCTTGAGGCTATCGAGCGCCTTCTGCGCGGCTTCCTGTGACCCGAAATACTCTACGGAGCACTTGTTGCCTCGGTCGTCGTTCAGCCAGTTCGTCATGTTCGTATCCTCGTTGAATTGGTGTCAGGCGCAGACCAGAAGGTTACGCGGCCGCTCAAACTCGATCCCGCGCGCCGCCATGCGCTCCTCAGATTCCGAGATGCGGCGGACCGTGGCGAGATAGCCGGCCAGACGTGCCGGCAGCGTCGCCTTGGCGTTCGCCACGTCACGCGAATATCGGCCCTCGGCGATGGTGCGCTGCTTGACCTGAATGAAGAGGATCGCGTCATCGACTTGGCGCACTGATCCGCGCCATGCGTCGACAAGGCGCTCGTCCGCCGGGACAGAAGGCGGAAGCAGCGGGGGCCGGGACAGGCTCGTGAGAGTGCCGGTCATGTCGGAGAAGGTCTGGTGGAGGGAAGCGTTCATCACGCAGCTTCCTCGACAGGGGCCGCGTCAGCGCTCCAGCTAGCAACGCCGTTGATCCAATCGTCCATTCGGGTCGAGCCGTCCGCGTATTTCCACTCATGGCGCTGGAACCAGCGAAGGCCGTCGAACTGCTGCCAGATGCGATAGGCAACGAAGCCGCCATGCGGCAGGGACGGATACCAAGGGCCATCGGCACACTTGCACCAATCCGTGACCCGCGTTCCTGTCTGCCGTTCCATCTCCCTCTCCATCCTCTCCCGCCTGCCGAGGCTCTGCGGGTGTTTCGCCACCTCGGGCAGGCCGATGCGTGGCTGGTGTTCAGTGAGCGGAATATGCATTATGCATACCAAGGTGTCAAGCAGTAATGTGCAAAAAGCATATTATTTTTGACATCGCCCCCTATCCATGGGAGAAAGGGTCGAATCACCGTTGTGGTTGACGATGAAAATTCAGCGCGACGATTTCCCTGCAATGGCCGCCCTCTATCGGGAGGGAGCTACCCTTCAACAGATTGGTGAAAGGTACGGGATTTCGCGCGAGCGCGTGCGACAGGTCATTCGCGGAAAGTTTGGGCTAGGACACCGGCTCGACGGCCGCTCGGCTCGGTCTCGTCATACGCAGGAGGGCATGGCCGCGACGCGCGACGCGCGACTGCTGGAAAAATACGGCTGCACAAAAGAGCAATATGCCAGTTTGATTAAAATTGGTCGTCGCATGACGGAAAGCGGCGTTCCATTTTGCAGAACGCCTACTGGTGCCTGGCATTCACAGCGCCGTACCGCCATGAGAAGAAATATCCCATGGGAGATCAGCCTGTGGGATTGGTGGATGGTCTAGAAGGTTTCTGGAAAGTGGCAACAGCGCGGACGTGGCCGAGGCTATATGATGTGCCGCATTGGCGACCGGGGGCCATATTCGATTGACAATGTCTATATCGCAACAGGGTCGCATAATGCGGCCTTGAGGCACGATCTGCGTAATTGATGGCGCCGAAAAGCAAGAAGCCCCCGCTGGGGGCGAGGGCTTCGAGGTCGCGTCAGGGCGTGAAGAATGGCTGCTATACCGAATAGGCACAGGGCCACATTCAGCCTAACCGTGACGGTCACAGTGGTGCGTTCCCACATAGGGATTGCCCTTTCTGGACCACGCCGGCGCAGCCCATACGGGTTGCGGTCAAGCGCACCATCGAAGGTCTTAACCCGGCCTTCATGGCAGCATCGGTCCGCCTCTGGCTGAGCGCTCAGCTTTTGGCGGCCCTGTGCGGACCCGGAATGCCGACGCGGTTGGCCACGCGGACTCCGTGCCGGTTCCGGCACAGGCTGCGGTCGTCTTCCTGGCGTTCTCCCGATTTCCAGTCGGGCGCTAGGCAGGGGCCGCAGCCTGATACCATCATGCCGAGGCGAACCTGTCTATGCTCGTGGCTACACCTTAAACCGCTTCCCTTTGAGGCTTCTCGGTTTCAGCGTCTCGGCGGCCTCATGGGCATCCGCCAGGACCTTGATCCAAGCGCCGGCCTTCACTGGGATTTCCAGTTCGCCATCGAGCCAGCCACCGATCAACGACACGTCGCAGCCGAAACACCGCGCCAGCGTGTCCGGCGACCAGCGGATGATGGATAGGCATTCGTCAAGCCGTTCGGGGGTCATGCCTGGCCAACCGTCTCGCTGTCCTCGTCCGCCTCGACAATCTCGATATGCCCTAGCGAGATCAGCGCATCCCGTAGCATCTCGGCGGCCGTATCCTCCAAGCTTCGCTCCATCTCATTCGCGGCTCGGCGGAGACCGATGGATATGTCAGTAGGGAGGGTGAGGGCGAGTTTCATGCCCACATCTTGTCAAGAATCGTGGTCAAAGTCGCCTTCCTCCTGAAGGTACTTGTCAGGAGCCTCGCCTAGCGGATACCCGTGCCTCTCATTGACTCTCTTGACAAGGAGGATTTTCCTAAGAGCGCGAATAAAACGAGAACGCCACGGGAGGCGAGTATGAGTGCAATGTTTGTGGTCCAGTCCTTCACCGCCGGAAAGGGTGGGCGCCTCCAGCCCGACAGCCCTATCCAAGCACAGAATACCAGCCATGCCCGAGCCATTGCTCAACGGCTAGCCATCCGCAAGGCGCTTGTCGTGGCCTTCCAACGTGAAGGCAACCCGAAGACCGGAGAGTACGAGGACGCGAAGCTGATCGACGCGTTCGGGGCCGATATCCCGGAGGAACTCCGCGAAATGGATCGGGTCTAGCCGGGTGCGGGGCGGAAATGGCTATCAGTCACAGGATCAGGCCGCGTTACGCGAGCAAGAATGAGGAAATCGTCGCGAAACTGCGGGAGGCGGCCGGAGCTGGGCCGCCGATCGATCCGGTTATGGCAGCGAAAAAGAAGTTTGCCGAGGCGGCTATTTTGTTGGCTCTGGCTCACGGCGGGAACTGGCGGGTTCAATTTGAGCCGGAGAACGGTCTGGCTCAAGTAGTTCGGCGTCTTTGATATAGCCGTCGATTGATCTCCAGAGCGGCTGGAGGGCTGCCTCAGGCAGCTTATCAATGCGGCTCAAAAGTTCCTTGACGGCTTCCTCGCCGGACACTTTCTCGAAAGGTCCGGTTGGACCCTCCCCGGTAAGAAGCCACGCCTCGCTTACCCTGAAAGCCTTGGCGTATTTTGCGGCGGCGCGAGGGATGCCTCGTATGCCCTGCTCGTGCTGAATGTAGGTCTCGTATTTCCAATCAAAAAAGCGGGCAGCATCTTTCGCAGTCCGGAAACCGCGGTCAATACGGGCCCTTTCCAGTCGTTTTGCGAAACTCGGTCGATCATCAAATGCCATGATATGCATTTTGCATGGTATCGATATGCATTTCGACTTGACTACGTGATGTGCATAACGCATATTACGCGACCATGAGCGATATCGACGTCAAGCAAATCCGCGCCGACCGCGGCATCACGCAAAAGGAACTGGCCGATCTTGTCGGCGTGAATCTTTCGACCGTTTGGCGGTGGGAGAACGGACATTCTCCGCGCGGCACGGCTCTGCGCCTACTTGAAAATCTGTCGGCATCGGCCACCTCCGGGCCAGATCGGGTAGCCCCATGACCATCATCGGCCTCCCCGGCGACCGCTGGCTCGCTTTCATCCCCGGCATAGGCACGATTCAAGGCAGCGGCCGCGATGAGGTTTTGCGCGAGGCAGCGCGCAGACGGGCGAGGGCGGCATGAGCGTCTGGCTTGCCCAGCCCGTAGACGGTGAGTTCATCGCGATCCTCGCGGCGGTCATGGCCGCGTTTCTCGCCGGCACATGGGCGGGGAGGCGCTCGTGACAATCATCCACTCCATATTCCCCAATCCGCAAGAGCCGACCTCCTCCCCGGCAAATGCGGATAAGGCCGGCGAGGCGCTGGATCCTCCCCGTAACGCCTCGCCGGCCGCCATTCCTCTGACGCCGAAATATGCGATCTGCCCTTACACGGTTCGCGTCCCCAACCGGCTCTCCATCAATGCGACCTTCCACAACGAAGGTTCCGCGTTCCATCCGGTCTCGCTGGCGCATCTCTCAATTCAGCGGAGGGCGATGTCGTGAGCATCACCCGCGTCCGCGCTGGCTCATTTTCGTTCCAATGCGTGAATGGTTGCGGGCCGGCATCTGGCAGGGACACGGCCTGCCGGCCCGCTGTCAGCCGGTACGGTCGGCTGATCTGCAATAGGTTCGGGCCTCTCGCCCGGGGTCTTTTTCGCGCGTCGAATGCTTTCCAGGGCTCTGCGCGCGGCCTGTCCGATTTGTTCCGGTCCTTTCTGTCTGCGGTTCGTCATGAACGAAACCATGACGGAAGGATCATCGGAAATGTCCGAAATTCGAGTGGAGAAATCCGAAATGTTGAGCGTTGAGTTTGCGCAGTACGCTCTACGCGCCCATGTCGCCCCGGCATCGCTTGGGTCAGTAAAGACACGGCTGCGCCATGCCGCCCGGAGGCTCAAATGGACAGCGAACCGTACCAAGGACACTTGGTACGCCGACCCCCGCATCTCCATTAGCGCCGACGAAATCCGTCAAATCGAAGAACTCACGGGACTGCGCTATGGCCGCGAAGAACTCCGCTCCGTCGAGCAACTCATCAGCCAAGCCGACGCTCTCCTTATGGGCACGGACGAGGATTTTCATCGGCCGTTCCTTACTGCGCTCCGCGCGGTGGCTCGCCTTGCTGATCGCACCAGAACTTAAAGGAGGATGAAATGAACACCCACGTCACCGAACGCGAACTAGCCGATGCCGTCGAGGCCGATCTGGCGGGCTACCGCCTGTCGGAACCGGAGACCTACGCAGACTGGCACCGGAGGGAAATGGCGGAGAAGAAGCAACTCATCGCTCGGCATAAGCGCGATCTCAAGTTGGCAAAGGCTCGCGCCAAGGATGGTCGGAAGGCGGCGAGGGAAGCGTGTGCGGCAGAACTCGACCGGATCGCGGCCGAGGAAGCCGCAGCGGAAGAATACACCGCATCCGCCGTCGCTCACGCTACCGGACTGCTGACCTACCACCAGACCGCGCTCGACGCGCTGCCGGAGTGAGGCAGTGCAATGCGGCAGAAGAAGCCCAAGACCATCCCAGTCCGCGTCCAACGCCTCGCCTCCGCCTGTAGGGGGGGGCAGACGGTCGTTTTGACTTTCGGCCAAGGTGCCTCATCAGAGCCAACCTACTGCCTCAACCCGAGCGGCAAGCCGGTTGGGCAATGGACGTTTCGGCGCGCGTTGGCGCTAGGGCTTATCTCTCCGGTCGGGGATGGTCTGTTCCCCGGAGCCGAAAGCCAGACGTACAGGGCGGCGCTGTAGGATGACTCTTCTCGCTGTCGATCCGGGTATCAGCAATGGCTTGGCGGTCATCAATGACGCGCGGGAGCTGTTGCTCGCTACGGAAATTCCAGTGATCGGGGAGGGCGCCCATAGGCGTCTCAACCTCACGTCCTTTGCCGACATCATCACGCAGTTTCATGTGATGCGTGCCGTCATCGAGGACGTTGCAGCCCGTCCGGGGCAGGGCGTTTCATCCATGTTCCGGTTCGGTCGAGCAACTGGCGCTCTGGAAGGAGCGCTCGCCGCGCTGAAAATCCCGACAACCTTTGTCTCGCCCGCCCGCTGGAAAAAGGACCTCGGCGCCAAGGCGAAGCAGGACGAAGACATCCGCGCGCTGGCGATCCAGACCTGGCCGACCATGGCGCATCGGTTCGCGCGCAAGGCTGATCATAACCGTGCCGAAGCGGCGCTGATCGGGCTGTGGGCGCTTCAACATTCCGGAATTCGTGTGGCGGAGCAAAATATCAAGCCAATCCCCTCCGGTTCTCGCGTCTTCGTAGGAGGAGAAGGATGGCGCACGCTGTGAACAACCCCTTCGAGAAATTCGGCATCGAACATATCAGTGTGTCCCAGCTCAACACATGGGCGGCCGCGCCTGGGGTGTACGTGCTCGAAAGACTGTTGGGCCATAAAACACCGGTCGGCGCAGCCGCACATCGCGGCACGGCTGTGGAGGCTGGCGTAATCGCCGGCTTAATGGGGGCTCCTATCAACGAGGCGATCGATATCGCCAACGCCGCGTTTACCGAGAAAACGGCTCTTTCGGCCGACCCCCGAAGAGACAAAGAACGCGAGGGCCTCGCCGGCATGGTTGAGCAGGGCATCTCTCTCCTTTCCCCGTGGGGGAAGCCGGATCGTACCCAAGTCCGCAAGCTGTGGCACATGGAGGGCATAGCGGTTCCGGTGCTGGGGTTCTCCGATGCTGAGTATGACCAGCATGGTCTTCTTATTGATCTGAAGACGACGCACGCGCTTCCCACTTCAATAAAGACCGGGCACGCCCGGCAGGTGGCATCCTACCTCGGGTCCGGCGCAAATATCGCGGGCGGAGTCGCCTACGTAACCCCGAAAAAAGCCGCGCTCTACCGGCTGGAGAACGCCGGCGCTCATGTCGCGGCGCTCACCCGCATGGCGCATTCGCTCCAGAATTTCCTTGCCCGCGTATCCACACCGGACGAAGCGGCAAGCCTCCTTACCGTCGATACGGAAAGCTATTTCCTTGCGGACCCCAGGGCTCGTCAATCGGCATTCGAGGTGTTTGGCGTATGAAACATATTCCACTCACGCAGGGCCTCCACGCCATTGTTGACGACAGAGACTTCGAAAGTCTGTCTCAACGAAAATGGTTTGCCGCCAGAGATAAGCGCGGACTCGTTTACGCACGAACCAAGATTGATGGTCGCGCAGTAGGGATGCACCGCTTAATTTTGGGCACACCCAAAGGCATTCAAGTTGATCACAAAAACAGAGATACGCTCGATAATAGGCGGAGCAATATTCGCCCAGCAACTTCTCAGCAGAACAACGCAAACAAGAGTTTTCAGTCATCGCGGTGGGGGTATCGGGGTGTGTTCAAGAACCCCTCCATGCGCTCGTTTGGTGCACAAATCCGAGTTAATCGCAAGCACATCTATTTGGGCACTTTCCCCACAATAGAGGAAGCAGCACGCGCGTACGACGCAGCGGCGGCTAAGCATTTTGGGGAGTTCGCTTCGCTGAACTTCCCCGTCTGAATTCCCGAAGGGAATAGCATGCCGGCAGCTAGATGCCGGCGCGACGCGCAAAGCGCAGAAAGGTACATGGAAATGGGCTTCGGGCTGAATATCGGAAACGGCGGCGATTTTCTGCCGATCATCAAAATCGACGGCAAGGACGGCGGGGTTGAGCGCACGACTTGGGATGGGCAAAACAAGGGAACCGAAACGGTCTCCGACCTTGTCTGCCTCATGGATTTTGCCACGCTCAAAGTGGGCTGGGTCGAATTCACGGACAAGGGGCCGGACAAGCGTCTTGTCGCCATCGGCGATCCGCTCCCCGAAAAGCCGGGCGAAAAGTTCAAGCAGGGAATCCAGCTCGTGGTTCTCTTGCCTGGCGGTCTCGGCTGCCATGAGATTTGCACCACCGCCTCGGGGGTACTTGGCGCCCTGGAAAGCGTCTACGACCGGGCAATTGAGGCCTCAGAATGGAGCAGCGGTAAAGTCCCCGTCATCCGTCTGACCGAATTCAAAAGGGAGAAGACCAAACATGGTGCCCGCGCCATCCCGGTCTTCGAAATTCTCGACTGGAAAGATCGCCCCTCCGATTTTGAGGCCCACAAAGCCGCCCCAAGACCGCGCGCCGCTATGCCTTCCCAATCGAGACCCGCCGAAACAGGCTCCACGCAGATGACGCCGCCCCCAGCGAAGCAGCCGGCGCCAGCGAGCCTCGATTTCGGATGATCAACGGTGGGGTTGTCGGACTGCCATCCGGCAACCCCTCGCAACGACAAAACCCGGATCAGGGATCATGACGAGGCGAACCTTGACGGTACAGGCCCCCGACGATTTTTCAAGCGCAGCCCAATGGGCTGACGCTTATCGGGCGCTTGGCCTCGCCGTGATTCCGGCAAGAGGGCAAGAAAAAATCCCGCTGGGGAAATGGCAGGAATTTCAAAACGGCATACCGCAGGCCGTTCATGATCGCTGGTATGGAGAAAGCGGAGATAACCGGTCCAATTACCGAATGGGCTTCCTGACCGGCGCCGCTTCCATTGGCGACGGGTGGAAACTTCTGCTGATCGACCTCGATGAGAAAGGAGCCGTATCGGGCTCCGGGACCTGGGACCAATGGATTGGTGAAAACGAGCTCGGGTGCGACCCCGAGACATGGCGCGCAAGAACGGGAGGCGGCGGACAGCATATCTATTTCAAATACCCCGCCCATCTCCACATCCGCAATACGCAAGAGACAATCGCTGGGATTGATGTGCGTGCTGAGGGCGGCTTCGTCATCACGCCCCCATCACGCCACGTCAGCGGCAAGCAATACGCGTGGCTCTATTCTCCCTTCGAAACCGACCTCGCCGAAGCGCCTGGCTGGCTGCTGGAAAAGGTTGGAGCTTCGGAAGCACCTTTCAAAACGACTACGGCACCAAAGGACAGGCTGACCCTCCCTGAGCAGGCAACCGACGCCTGGGGGCATATCGTCGACGGTCGCGACGCTTACATGCGCGACCTGGTGTGGGCCTCCGTGGTGGACTGGTACCGGGAATGTCCGATCCCGCCGGGCGATGCCGAAAGCGAACGCAAGATGCTGGAGGCCTTCGCCACCTATGAACGCAAAGTGCGCCCACAGGACCCTTCCCTGACGCTTGAAGGCGAGAGCAGAGGGATTTCTGCATTCCGCGCCAAATGGGCTTATGCCATGCGGCAATGGGACGGGAAGGTTTCCGAGGCCGCCAAACGGCCGGGGGCGATTAAGCAGCCGGCATATGATTTCAGCGTCTCGCATGGCGCTCCGTCATCTTCTCTGGATCTTGTGGCAACACCATTCAAATGGATTGACCCGGCGCTGATCCCGCCACGACGTTTTATATATGGCCGGCACTATATCCGACAGTTTGTCTCGACAACTGTAGCACCTGGTGGCGTCGGGAAATCATCCCTCGGCATTGTCGAGGCGCTATCGATTGCAAGCGGGAAGCCGTTGCTGGGGGTCACCCCGGGCGAACGTGGGCGAGTGTGGTTATTCAACGGCGAAGACCCAGTCGAGGAACTCCAGCGCCGGATAATGGCCAGTACGTTGCTATACCGATTGTCTGAATCCGACGTATCGGGAAACCTGTTCATGGACAGCGGTCGCGACACTCCAATTGTCATCGCGGAGCAGACCAGGGATGGCGCAAAAATCCTTACGCCAATCGTTGAAGCGATTACCAAGACCATACGCGATAACCAGATCGACGTTCTCATTGTCGATCCCTTCGTATCCAGCCACCGGGTTTCAGAAAACGACAACAATGCCATTGAGCGGGTTGCCAAGACGTGGGCGACAATCGCCGGAGCCACCAACTGCTCCATCGATCTGGTGCACCACAGCAGAAAGACGGGAGGCGGTGAAGTCACCGTCGAAGACGGGCGAGGCGCTTCCGCTCTTTTGTCCGCAGCCCGGTCCGCTCGTGTGCTCAACCAGATGACACAGGAAGAGGGCGAAAAGGCCGGTGTCGAAAACCATCGACTGTTTTTCCGGGTGGACAACGGGAAAGCGAACCTAGCCCCGCCTACATCGGCGGCGGAGTGGTATCATCTTAAATCCGTGCCCCTCGGCAATGGCGAGATGTCGAAATCCTTCGGGGTCAACGTCGGAGAGGGAGATAGCGTCGGCGTAGTCTCTCCGTGGTCGTGGCCTGATCCTTTTAGCGACATCAGGCTTGAAGACCTTCGCCGTGTCCAGCAGGCCGTTTCTTCTGGAGGCCCGTGGAGAGAGAACTCCCAAGCTAACAATTGGGTTGGAATACCTGTCGCATCAGCTTTGAAACTGGACCCAAAGAACAAGGCCAACATTAGGAAAATAGTCGCGCTGATGGACATGTGGTTGCGGTCCGGAGCCTTCGTCAGAGTTACAGGGAAGGATGCGAAAAGGATGGAAAAAATGTTCATAGAGGTTGGCGAATGGGCATGAACCGACAGATTGCCGCACCTGTAAAAAGTGCGGTGCGGCAAGTGCGGCAAGTGCGGCGCGCAGCCCCGCCGCACCACCCCTTTATATGGGGTGTGGGGTGGGGCGCGGCACGGCAAAGGGCAAAAAGTACGGTGCGGCAAAATCAATCTGGCAGCGGAGTTTCAAAATGAGCAGGAAGCCGATTTCTTCAAAGCTGAGATACGCAATCCTGGCAAGGGACGGGTTCGCTTGCCAGTGCTGTGGCGCAAAGGCTCCCGACACAACGCTCCATGTTGACCATATCGTTCCTGTGTCTAGGGGCGGGACTGATCGGGAAGACAATCTCAGAGCAGTTTGCGTCACGTGCAATCTTGGCAAAAGCGATGCGGAAACCTCCGTCGTGAGAATCCCGACCTTCAAAGGACCGATTGTCACTGCGGACAATGAGGTTGTCGTCAGAGGCGAACCACTTAGCGAGCCGATCTTCTGGATTGGCCGTCAGTGGGCTGTAACGGCTTACGGAATTGAGTGCCGAGACGGAACGTATTTCATCGAAGCTAGTCGTCTTTGGGAAGGGACTGTTCCCGACCAAGATGGGCACACCTGGCCGTGGGAGAGGCACATGGCCGAGAAGGAATGGGTCGATATGACCGACTTCCGGGCCGCCATTGCTTGGGCACGTGAGCATTTCAACTATCTCCGCAAAAACAGGGCGAGAGCCATCCATGGCCTATGACTTCGACAACGCGACCGTTGTCACTCGGAGCAAGCAGGACATCGTCCGTGAGATGATGGCGGCTCTGAACAACCTCGACGCGCTGGCGAGAGCGATGGAACGTAAGTGGGGTGCCGCGAGGTTGCCGGCGCTGGTCCCTGACGAACTGTGCCAGCGGTTCTACCGGCAGCGCCAGAAACTGGCAGCGGCATCGCACGAACATCGCGACGAAGATACCATCAGTGAGGCCAAGCGGATGGAGGCCGCGTGGCGGTATCTCGATCAGGAGGCTGATCGCTTGGGCGCCGAGCCGATCCATCCGTGCGTTTGGGAGGTCCCCCTATCGGATGGAACGGTCGTGGCCCTTGTTCGTGATGAGGACGAGGCGGCCGCCGTCGATCCCGTCGACCGCAAGATGGTCGTCTACACGCTTGCCGAAGTCGCTCGGCTCATCGAGGCGATGCCGGCCGTCATGGCGATCAAGGACAGGTGGCCTGGCGCGACGGTGAAGGAAACCCGCGTGCCAGCCCCCGACAGCTTTTGGGAACGAGGCGACGAAATACCGTTCTGAGGCCGACAGATGACCCGCCTCTCCAACCGCGAGAAATCAGCGATCATCGCAGCCTACCGATCCGGCGAGACCTCGGCGGAGATCGGCCGGCGATACGGTGTGAACGCTGGATGGGTTCGAAAGCTCGCAGCTCGGGCCGGGGTGAGGGTGCAGGCGGCACGCAAGGCGGTGCGGAAGGTGAAGCAACCCCGCTCGCCGAAGCGGCGGTTCGTGGTTCTACCCCAGCAAGTCGGCTCCGGTCGGCAGAGCACGGCCGGGTATCTGAAACTGATGTGAGCGAGGGACATTCATGACCTGGTATGCAATTCGCACGTCGCCCGGCGCTCAGCAGCCAAAGCGCGAGTATTGGACTGAAAGCGAAAACGAAGACGGACGTCCAGTCGGAGGCAAGAAGGGGTACCGCATCGTGTCTGGCATCGCCTCGGATCATTCGGCGGTAGAGCTGGCGCTTCGGGACGCCGGGTTCACCTACTACATGCCAGTCGAGTTCGCCGCGGTGCGCAACCGCCAGAAGCCCGGCCTATACGAACTTCGCCGGTTCGCGCTCCTCAAGGGGTATCTGTTCGTCTCCGAGATCGCAGATGGAGACTGGCCGCGTCTCACTGCGGTTCCGGGTATCCAAGGCGCAGTCGCCAACTGTGGCAGGCCATTCGCGATCAGCGCGATGGATTTGTTTCGTCTGCGCATGTTCGAGCAGAACAGCCGGGATGAGGCTCAGAAGAGGGCGGAAAGCCTCCGGAGAGGCGAGGAGCGACAGGTGAGGGAGATCAAGAAGCTGGCGGCACGCGGCGCGCGCAAGAAGCTGTTCCCAGGTCGGGAGGTCAAACTCATCTGGGGCGACAAGGTTGGGCGTGAGGCAACTGTGCAGGCTTGGGAGGATCAGGACAACGTCCGAGTGTTGCTGCAAAGCCTCGACGCAGCGGAGGAGACGATTACAGTGCCGTACGAGTATCTGAAAGCCGCTGGATAGCTTGAAATAGATGGTTGATTTCGGACTCGAAACGAAATATATCGGACCATGCGATTTGGGCGATCGGGGCCATAGGCCCGGCCCAGTGCCGGTTTTCGCAACCGGCGTACTGGGAAGTTCTGCCCGAAATTCTCTGACATTCCGATGGAGCGCCGATGCCTCGCGCCTCCCTTCTTCACGAGATCAGGCGCCTGTTCTATCGCGGAGTCGGTGCGGCCCATATCGTAGCGCTGCTGCGGTGCTCGTATCGCGATGTGAACGAGGCGCTGAGGTAGGGCGCCAGAAGCAGGCGGCATAGAGTTCACATTGCGCGGTGGGGAAGTCTGGCCATCCCGTCCGGCTCATAACCGGGAGATCGTCCGTTCAAATCGGACCTGCGCAACCAGTTTCCGCGCGAGCGGATAGACGGGACGGAGCGGCGCCCTCGGGCGAAAATGCCCTCCTGTCGATCATGGGCTAGACGGCAGACGAGGCCCCCACACTTCACGATGCCGAGACGAGCCTGAAGACCCGCACGTCGCATGACCGGGGAACGTCAGGCGCCCATTCAATTCGCCGTCCATGACGGCAACATCTGAAAACTAAAACATTACGGGCCGTAGCGGTGTTGGAAGCACCCCTGCGGCCCTGACCATTTCCGAACATTGGAGGTTCGTCATGGCTGACCGTAGCAATACGGCAAATGCGTACGTTTGTGAATGCGGCAACCATGCGTGGAAGCCGATCACCAAGGGGTATGTGGTTCTTGTCGACCCGGAGGATAGCAGTCTAATCGAGGGCGGCATTCATGCGCATCTGTCCAAGACGGGACGAAACGTCTATGCGGCCGACTGGGAGCGAAGGTATATTCACACACGAATAGTTCGCGCCCCGCGTGGCAAGTTCGTGGACCATCGCGATGGAAACGGACTTGATAACCGCCGCGAAAACCTACGCGTGGCTACCTACAGCCAGAACCAACACAACCGGAAGAAGACGCCAGGTCTTAGCTCTCGGTTTAAAGGCGTATCTTACTGCAAGCGCAGAGATCGTTGGGAGGTGCGGGCGACCGTAAACCGCCAGCACTTCCGCGCTGGGTATTTCGAGGACGAGATCGAGGCGGCGAAGGCCTACGACAGATTGGCAAGAGAACTTCACGGCGAATTCGCGAGAACGAATGAATCGCTTGGGCTGCTCGCCGGGTAATAGCGCTTCCCGCCTCGCGCCCTATCAGGAACGGCGGACGGACGAGGCTAAGGCCCGTAACGCTCCGGTGCACTGTGGAAGGCTTAGCGGGCCACGGGCCAGCATCTGCCATAGACCACGGCCGCCGGTGTCAATCGGGGTGGGAAGCGAGCGGTCCAGTCCGTTCCTGGCCGGCGGCTGAAGCGCCTGAGGATCATTCGTAATGGCGAATCCCAACCAGATCGGCGCGCAGCCGGTGCAGACAAATAGCGGCCAGTCTGGCGACCTCCCATCCTACATGCAGGGATGGCCTTCACAGGGTCAGAGCAACGGAGACTGGCTCACCAATGCGTACCAGACCTATTTCGGCCGGACGCCGGATCAGCAGGGTTTCAACTACTGGTTCGGGCAACTCAACAATGGCGTCCCGCCCAGCGCGATAGCGGAGAGCATGCGCGCTTCGCCCGAGGCGCAGGTGACTGGTCTGTACGGCCAATTTCTTGGTCGGGCACCGGACCAGGAAGGATACGCCCACTATGCCGACATGATCGGCAACCAAGGCTATGACGCGGCCCGAAACGAGGTCATGAACAGCGTCGAGGCCAGGAACTATCAGCTCGGGGACGGGTATCGGGACTACGCCCGCGCGGCGACGGCTGGTCTCAACCAGATGCCGTACATCTTCTCCGACTACTCCGCGACTGTGCCTGGATATCGCAACGTGCCGAAGTCGCCTTTCGAGGCGCTCTTCGGCAGCGGCAGCGCGGGGCAGGATACCATCAACCAGCAAGCCGGGCTGCTCGCCAAGATATTCGAGGACGCGCCGAAAAAGACGGATGAACCGGCTCCTGACACGAAAGACAAGGTCAAGAAGGCGGAGGACGAAATCGCTGATGCGGTGAAGAACCGATTCCTCGGTCGCGTCTGGAATCCGCGCTGATGAGGCGAGAATATGTATTCACCCGCCCCGCTCTGGCGACATCGATGAGAATGTAGACGGTGAGGACTACCTCGCCAGAACAGTCTTCGAAGACCCCGAGCTTGTAGACATCGGCGTCATGGACAAGGATGGGCATCCGATTATGGCCCGGCGGAAGCTCGACCCTATCGGTTTCGTCAGGTGGCGCAGTGAATGACCATGTTGCGTAAAAGCTCGAACTGGAGAATCCGCACTGATCTGGTTTGCGCGGCGAAAACTTGGGAGAGTTCGCAAGCCGCGATTGACGCTGTGACCCAGCGCTGGGGAGATAGGCGTCGGGTCAATTCGATATGGCGCAAGCACGTCAAGCCTCAGTATCTCGCGCTCAGGGCATGACGGCGCTCACCGTGCATTGCTGCGCATCTACCAGGAAACAATAATCATGGATGACCGTGACCCTGAAACGGGTCGCTTCCTTCCCGGAAATAAATTCTGGGAGGCGCGATCCTCCCATGGCCGGGCCCCGATATTCGCAAAGCCCGACCATCTATGGTCAGCTTGTTGCGAGTACTTTGAATGGGTGGAGGCCAACCCCCTCTACGAGGAAAAGGTCTTCAACGGCAAGGACGGCATAGCTCGAGCGACGATAGCCAAAATGCGCGCCATGACCATCTCGGGTCTGTGTATCTTCCTCGATATCGACCGCAAGACGTGGGACGCTTATCGAGAGCGTTCCGACTTTATCCACATCGTCACGCGGGCGGAGGAAATCATCCGGGATCAGAAGTTCTCGGGCGCGGCGGCGGACCTTCTCAACGCGAATATCATCGCTCGTGATCTTGGCATTGCCGACAAGCAGAACGTCGAACTATCTGGGTCAATCGCGGTCAATCATGAAGACGCCCTCCGCGAGCTTGAGTGACTATGAGCGGCGTGTTCGGCTGCGCCTCAAGTCAGATCTGCTGCACTACGCTGAAAAGGTGCTCAGAATCAGGCCGAAGACGGCCGCTATCGAGCCGCTCATATTCAACCGCGCCCAGCGGTATATCCACGCTCAGCTGGAGCGGCAGAAGCAAGAGACGGGCAAGGTAAGGGCGCTCATCCTGAAAGGGCGTCAGCAAGGATGCAGCACTTACGTTTCGGCACGGTATTACCATCAGACGACGCATCGTCTCGGATGCAGGACCTTCATCCTCACCCACGAAGACGCGGCGACCCAGAACCTGTTCGAGATGGTTACCCGGTATCATGAGAACTGCAATCCACTTGTGAAGCCGTCGACAAGTGCGAGTAACGCCAAAGAGCTGTTCTTCGACCGCCTAGATAGCGGGTACAAGGTCGGCACAGCCGGAACTCGCGGGGTGGGGAGATCGAGCACAATCCAACTTTTCCATGGGTCTGAGGTAGCATTCTGGCCGAACGCCGAGAGCCATGCCGCTGGTGCCTTGCAGGCTGTGCCCGATGCAGATGGGACGGAGATCATTCTGGAGTCCACGGCCAACGGGGTTGGCAACTTCTTTCATCAGCGCTGGCGGGAAGCCGAGGCCAAGGGTAGCCAGTTTCAGGCCATTTTTGTGCCGTGGTATTGGCAGGAAGAATACAGGACTGCCGCACCTGAAGGGTTCGAACTCACCGACGAGGAAATTGAGTACGGCGAAGCCTACGATCTTGCCTTGGATCAGTTGGCTTGGCGCAGGACAAAGATCGCCGAACTCGGAGATACGCTGTTCAAGCAGGAATATCCCGCCAACTCGGCCGAAGCTTTTCAGGCGTCGGGACAGGACAGTTTCATTTCGCCAGAACTGATCCTCAGGGCTCGCAAGAACGAATGCGAGGCGAGCGGGCCGCTTGTCGTCGGGTACGACCCAGCATGGAAGGGTGCTGACCGTCATGCGATGGCATGGCGGCGGGGACGTAAACTGATCAAGATCGAGGTTCGCTCCGGCCTCGATACGATGCAGGGCGCCGGCTGGTGCAAGCGTGTTCTGGATGAGGACAGGCCGGCCCGAATGTTTCTCGATGTCGGCGGAGTTGGGGCTGGCGTTTACGACAGGCTCTGCGAAATGGGTTACTCCCGCAAGGTGGAGGCCATCAATTTCGGCGCGTCTCCCATGGAAAGCAGCGGTAAGGAAGCGGGCGGTCCGTTGAACCGCAGGGCCGAAATCTGGCTTCGATCCAAGGAATGGCTGTCTGAGCCGGCCGGCGTGGATATCCCGGACGAAGACGCGATCCAGGCTGACGCCTGCGGCCCCTCCTATCACTACGACAGCCTATCGCGGCTGGCTCTGGAAAAGAAGGATGATATGCGCAGGCGAGGCCTTCCCAGCCCCGACATCTGGGATGCCGTTGCGCTGACATTCTCGGAATACATCCGGCCGGAAGACGTGGAAGAGCGCGAGCGGGATTCATATCGTCGCGCGGAACAGCGCAGCCGGGCACGGAGGATCAACAGTTGGATGGTGGCATGATGGTTGAAGACGAGATGCTGGCCCTCATCATCGAGGATCAGGACAAGGCAGCCCTTGACGACTATGCCGACGCGCGCGGGATTAAACTGGACCGACGCAAGGGCTTCGACAAGATGCTGGCCGATTTTCGGGCGGAAATTGGCGAGGAACCGGTCAAACCGGAGATGGCGCAGCCGGGCACGGAGGATCAACGAACCTCTCCATCTGTCGATGGTGAAGTCCTGGATGCCTATGCGTCGAAATGGGCCATGACGGTGGCGAAAGACGTGCATCGCGTCAGCGCGGAGATCGACGGGACAGAATTGAGGGTGACCATCGTTACTCGGCATGGGGTAACGTCGCGATGCGCCTTCCTGCTTGGCGGCGATGCAGCATCGATGCGATCTGCTTTCCAAGATATCGCGCGCCAGATCGGCTAACGGCGGGTTTTCTCCATGGCTGACCGGACTGCATCCACATCGGATGCGGATGCGCCGTCTCGTCTTCTGGATGATGAGGCGCTCTTCGCTCGCATCAAAGGGTGGTACCGCGAGGATTGGGACCATCATCACGAGTGGATGAAGGGCGACGGTCAATTCGACGGCGGGGCTGAAGAAGATTTCAATTTCGTCGCCGGCCACCAGTGGTCCGATGAGGAGCTCAGGAAGCTGGAAGCTGATGGGCGGCCCGCAAGTGTGTTCAACCGTATCACGCCGATGGTCGACAGCGTAGTTGGCTTCGAAGTTTCCAATAGGCAGGAAGTCCGGTTTCTCCCGCGCCAGATGGGGGCTTCAGGCATCAACGAACTGCTGACGGCGGCGGGTGATTGGTTCCGTGACCAGACCGATGGAGAGGACGAGGATTCTGACGCATTCAGGGACGCTGTAATTTGCGGCAAGGGATGGACTGAAACCCGTATTGACTACGAGACCAATCCTGACGGCGATCCCAGCATCGAGCGTATCGATCCGATGGAAATATTCCCGGACAAGTATGCTCGCAAAGCTAATCTCGTGGATGCAAGGCGCATCTGGCGTATCCGCCGTATGACGTTGGAAGAGGCGGTTTCCATGTTCCCGGACGTGGATGAGAGCGCGCTTTCTGCCGGATGGGCGGATGCCAGCGCCACGTCGCCCGGCGAACGCGGACAGGAGCGCTACGAGAACGAAGATATCCCGCATATCGATGACAATAACACCATCGTGGAATGTCAGTGGTGGGAACTCGAACCGTTCGTCCGCTATGTCGATGGTGTTACCGGAACCGTCGAGGAGGTTCCTTTTGATGATTTCCAGCTTCTTATGGATAGGCTGGGGCAGCTTTCGCCGGAACAGATGGTGCTGATGGGTATTGCCCCCCCCAATCAAATGGTGGTGCAGAAGCGCCGCATTTACCGCAGGGCTTATCTTGGATCGATCATCCTCGGCAAACCTGAACTGCCTGTGGAGGGGCATTTCACCTATAAGTGCATCACCGGCAAGCGAGACCAGACCAAGGGGCAATTCTACGGCCTGGTACGGCCCATGAAAGACCCGCAGCGATGGCTGAACAAGCTCTTTAGCCAGATCATGCACATCGTCAATTCCAACGCCAAGGGAGGCATTCTTGCTGAGCGCGGCGCCTTCGAGGATGACAGAGAGGCCGCTGCCAATTGGTCGCGCGCCGATGGCATCGTGTGGATGAACAAGGGCGCCATAGCCAAGCAGCAAATCATGCCAAAGCCTGTCGCCGCCTTCCCGGATGGGCAGGCCAACATGCTTCAGTTCGCTATGGGTGCGATGCCAATGGTTACTGGCGTCAATCTCGAAATGCTGGGCATGAGCGAACGCCAGCAGGCCGGTGTTCTTGAATTCCAGCGCAGGCAGTCTGCGGTCACCATCCTCGCCACCTTGTTCGATAGCCTACGCCGTTATCGCAAGGAGCATGGCCGGTTGATGCTGCGCCTGATCCAGAAGTTTCTGTCCGATGGTCGGCTGGTCAAGATTGCTGGAGGCGATTATCCGCAGTTCGAGAGGCTGGATCGATCCAAGACGCTCGGCGAATATGAGGTCATCGTTGACGAGGCTCCGAACTCTCCGAATGCCAAGGAGCGGAACTGGTCCATCATACAGTCGATGATGCCCATGATCGGACAGGCGATGACGCCGCAGATCGCGGCCGGGTTGTTGCGGTACTCACCACTCCCTGAAGGGGTGGTCAGTCAGATCGCTGAAAGTCTCACCCGTCCGCCACCTCCACCTCCTCCGGAGGCAGAGGTGCTGAAGCGGATCGATTTGGCGAAGCGGCTGGCCGAGGTGGACAAGGATGCGGCCGCGGCTGAAAAGTCGCGGGCCGACAGCATGGCAAGACAGGCGGCCACATTTGCCGAATTGGCACCGTTTGTCGCGATGACCTCACCGGAATTGCCTCAGGCGCCGGTGCCGTCAGGGCCAATTCCGGGCCTCGATATACCGGTGGGGGCGGCAACGCCACCTCCCATGCCATCGATACCAACTCCTCCCAGCGATAGCGGTCCGGGGATGCCGCAACCGCCGATGGCGCCGATGCCGTTTGCCGTTCAGCCTGGTGGCATGGCGCAATAATTCGTATCCGCCCACGGAACGGCGGGATCGCACGCGCCCCGCGATAGAGGCGCATTACGTTGGCCAACGATACGGCCGGAGAAAAGACATGTCAGACCAAGAAATTTCCGATGACGTCCTGTCGCCGGAAGAAAAGGCCTATTTTGACAATCGTGGAGAAGCGAGCGACGCCGGTGGCGCTCCCGTAGTAGGGGCCGACCAGCCGAAGAATGCCGAAGAAGAAATATCGCCCCAGCACGGAGAAGATGGCGCTCAGGCACCCTCAGATGGGGCGCAGAAACCTGCCGAAAAAGGTTCCGATGAAAGCCGGAAGGTTGACTATCGAGCCCTTCGGGAGGAGCGAGAGCGCCGCTATGCGCTAGAGGGCCAGTTGGCCCAGATGCAGCGTCAGTTTCAGGTCGTGGATCAGCGTCTTGCAATGATGCAGCAGGCCAATGTCGCTCAGCAGCAGAGGCCGGCCGACCCTCCCAGCCCGGAAGCCGACGTATTTGCATCTCTCCAATGGACGCAGAACGAATTGGCGGAGATGAAGCGCGCCGAAGCTGAGCGTAGGAGGGCAGAGTTCGAGCGAGAGCAGACAAGCCAATACGTAAACAACCTTGTGCAGGCGTGGAGCAATATCGCGGCTGATACTGCAAAATCTGAACCTGACCTCCCTGACGCATACAATTACCTCATCAATCAGCGGAAGCAGGAACTCGCCGCGTCTGGCCTCCCGCCGACACAGATCGAGGCTCAAGTTCGCCAAGACGAGTTGATCTTTGTCGAACAGCAGATGCGAGCCAATCGTCATCCTGCCTACGCCATGATGGATATCGCCCGCGCTCGCGGATGGTCGCCAAAGCAGAGGGAAGCCGGACAGGTTCCTGCTGCTGAGCGCCTAGAAACTGTCGCTCGGGGGCAGGAGGCGAACCGTTCCATGTCGGGCCTTGGAACGAGCGGCGCAAGTCGCGGCAGGGTCGACACCAAGGCTCTCGCTGAAATGACCGAGGATGAATTTCAGGCCTTTCTTTCGAAGAACGGAGAAAAGGGCTTCAAGGCGGCGCTGAGCCGCTAGCCCGGCATAGCCGGAGACTTCGTCTCGCCCAACGTTACGGGCGGGCGGCATAGGGGCCGCCTCAAAATTCCCTCTCGGTAGCTCCCCGATACGAGCATGTTCGCAGGCCCAGAGCGTCACTGGTGTCCCGTTGGCTGCACGACACGCGCGTCTCAACCCACCCGCAATTTCCAGAAGGAAACAAGACCATGGCTGTCACCAGCTTTGGCGTCAACGACGCCTTGGCTGTGAAAGTGTGGGCTAGGCGGCTCGATGTTGAAGCGCTCAAAGAGACCCATTTCGCTTCGTACATCGGTTCGTCTGCGTCCTCGCTTGCACAGGAAATGACTGAACTGAAGAAGGGCCCCGGCGATCAAATCACTTGGGGCCTGCGCATGCTCGCCAGCGGCGAGGGCGTGTCGGAAGGCGAAGTTCTCGAAGGAAACGAGGAGAACATCACCCGCTATTCCGATACGATGATCATCAACGAACTTCGTCACGCGATCCGCGTGAAGAACGAGGGCTCGATTGACCGTCAGCGTGTTCCTTACGAACTGCGCGAGGAGGCATACGAGACGCTGAAGGATTGGTGGGCCGACAGGCTGGACACCTCCTTCTTCAACGTTCTCGCCGGCAACACCGCTCAGAACAACAAGAAGTATACCGGCTTCAACGATCCGCTGGCGCCGTCCAGCAATCGCGTAATCCGGCCTGGAGCGAAGACCGACGACCAGTCCCTCACCAATTCGGAGCCGTTTAAGCTCAGCTTGATCGATGATGCCCGTAACAAGGCGTCGACGGCGGCCCCCCCGCTGCGATCAATCAAGGGGCTCGGCCGCGACGTGGATTATGTCTGCTTCGTGCATCCCGATCAGGTACTTTCTCTGCGCAAGGACACTGCGTCGGCCGGCAATTGGTTCGACCTCCAGAAGTCTCGCTTGCAGGGCGGCGAGCGGGATTCTTCCGCGTTCTATACCGGCGCGGTGGGGATCTACAACCGCACGCTCCTGGTGGAGGCGCACCGTATTCCGCAGGGGGTAAATTCCTCCAGCGGCGTTTCGGTAAGCAGCACTCGCCGCGCCGTATTCTGCGGCGCCCAGGCGATTTCCGTGGCTTTCGGCAAGAACGGTGGCCCGACGAAGTTCAAGTGGGTCGAAGATGTCTTCGACTACGAAAATGAACTCGGCGTGGCTGGCTCCCTTATCTTCGGAATGAAGAAGGGGCGCTACAATGGCGAGGACTTCGGGTCCATCGTCATCTCCACCTACGCCGTCCCGGCATAAGGAGATACGAATATGCCCACCAACACTCCCGGAAGCACCGCGCGACGCAATACCACGCAGCAGATTCACTATCTGCGCCGAGATATTGTGTTCGGGGATACGGGTGCGCTGACGGTCGGGATTTTGCCGGCCGGAGCGGTCATTCACAAGGCAATGTCGGGCGTTGACGTTCAGGTCGCGTTCAACAACGGATCGACCAATACGCTCAATATCGGCACGCCCGCCAATGACGACCTGTATGCGACGGCGCTGGCAACTGGCGCTATCGCCTTTGTGGCTCTTGATGAAGCGGTCTCCATGAAGGTGGCCGCCGACACCAAGATCATCGCCACGCAGGCGGTAAGCGGCGGGGCCGCTACGGCCGGACAGGCCAGTGTCGTCATCGCCTACACGCTGCCCGACCGCTGACGGTCATAGCCGGGGCCGAAGCTTGGCCCCGGCTACCATCCAGTCGAGGATCGTTCATGGCAAAGCTGTACGATATGCTTGATCGCGTAACCGCTGAAACAAAGCGATACGATCTACGCCAAGCTGCGGCTCAAGAGGCCTATTCCGCCATCAGATTTTACAGCGGGCGGCGGTTTTGGTTTAACGAACGGCGAAGCCGCGTGGCTTTTGATACCGTATCCGGTCAGTCCGATTATACGGGCGCAGCCCATGCGGACATCCCGAATCTGATCAGCATCGATTTCGTCTCTCTCGCCCACGGAGGGCGATCGAGGCACCTTTCGCCAGTTGCGCCAAAAGAGATGGATCGCATGATCGATCTGGGCGCCGCTCCAGAGAGTGTGCCTGCGAAATACGCCTACTATGGGCAGGAACTGCGCGTCTATCCCGTCCCAAACGCCGCCTACCCTGTGAAAATCGCAGGAGTGACGCGGTGGCCGGCGCCAGCCAACGCATATGAGGACGGCAATCCATGGATGAATGAAGCGGAAGAACTCATCCGGTTCAGGGTCGAGTCCAAACTATGGGCAAATTGGATGGGCGATAGTGAAACCGGCGAGGTTCTGGCCGCACAAGAACAGGCTACGCTCGACGACCTTCTTGAAGAGACCAGTCGAAGGATGCAGGTCTCCCGGCTCCGCTCTACGGCAGCTTAACAATGCCTCCCGCTCAATCCCGACGCGCCGTTGTCGACGCGACCGCCCCATCGTGGGGCAAGCGACTGGCCGACGATCTCAACTCGATCATCGCGCAGCTCAGTGCGCAGGTCTCCGAGGCTCAGGGAACGATCGAGAGCCAGAAGGCCGAGATCGAAGACCTTAAGACCCGCGTGACCGCGCTGGAGTAGCTCATGTACGGCAATCCGAATTTCACGCCGCTGGCGCCGACCAAAAGCGAGGTCATCCGCACACCGCAGGAGATGATGGCGCGTGCGCGCGCCGCCTATGATCGGCAGGCCGAAAACGCACAGGCGCGGCAGGAGAAGGATGCGCAGGCGAGGCTCGCGGCGCAGGATCAGGCGGCGCAAAACCTCCTCGACTATTTCAAGGACAACCCGGCCAGCTATACGGGGCAGCAGTACATCTACGATCCCCTCTATGGGGTAAACGTTGCAAAACAGTTCGACCCGAATGATTTCACCGCGACGCCGATGTATTACCAGGGCGCCGGAAACGGCCGGAGCACTCTGGCAGACGGGACGTTCAACCCGACACTGGACGACGCCAAAGCGCTTCTGGCGGGGACGGCGGGCTACAACTACACGGCCTTCCAGAAGGGCGATACGCCCATCGACACGATCAAGCGTGCCTTCGGAGGAGGGATATCCGACGACGCGGCCAATTATCTGCTGTCGCTTGGGTTGAAAGACCAGGGCGACAGGACCGTTGGCGACATTCGGGACAATGGCATCGTCTACAGCAATCGCTTCGCGGACACGGACAAGCCTCTGGCTGCATGGACGGGGCCTGATCAGGTCGGTCTCAAGAACCTCTTCAAGGATGCCGGCGCCGACTGGACGTCTTTCAATCCTCTGCCAACCGGCCAGAGCGCGGCCGACTGGAATTCCATCGTTGGAGGTGTGAACAACAAGATCGCCCAACAGGACGAGCGCAACCGCTACGCCAACCTCGCCTACAACAATTACACGCTAGGCGGAGGCTACGGCGGGGGCATGATCAACGACAGCTATTCCGCTCCCTTCGCTGGTTCGATGGATGTCGGCCAGAACTGGTACGGCTGGGGAGGCAGTTCCGGTGCGACGATGCCGGAAGCCGCGCAGTCGTGGAACACACCGAGCTATGGGCAGCCCAATTCGCCCCTCAGCGGCTCCTACGGTGGCCTTGGCGGGCTCGGCGGCTTCGGTGGCCGTGGACGCGGGAACGGCTGGGGCGGCGGCCCTTGGGGCTCTCAAAACCCATGGAGCCCCAGCTGATGTGGACGACCGTCAAGCTTGAGTTCAAGCCTGGGATCGTCATCGACAGTTCTGAACTGGCATCCGAGGGCGGTTATGTCCAAGGCGATAAGGTGCGCTGGCGGCGTGGCTATGCCGAGACGATCGGCGGATGGCAGCGCTATTCCAATGTGACCTTCGATGGGATCGTTCGGGGCGCGAAGTCGTGGGCGACACTGGATGGCGCCGCACGCATCGCCTACGGGACGCAGGATAAGCTCTACTCGGGCACGACGCCGAGGGCGATCACGCCGCTCCTGACCGAGGTCGTGCTTGGCGCGAACCCGTTTTCGCGGACCGCGGGCCTGAAGGCGGTCGTCGTCACGCACCCCGGCCATGGGCTTCGTGTCGGGGATAGCGTCACATTCGTGGAGAAGGGCGAGAACGTCCGGACGGAAATCGTCACGGGCGTAATCGACGTAAACCACTACACGTACGATCTGCCGAGCCCTGCGGGCAGCACGTTGACGTGGGGCGGTGCTGGGCTGGCGGGCGGTTCCAATAAGGAAGATTTCTCACGGGCCTATGCGAGCCTGCCAGCCGGTGTTCTGGACGCGTCCACCAGCCCGCCAGCGGTGCCTACCACGTGGTCTATCGACAATTTCGGAGAGCAAATCGTCACCGTTCGCGATGGCGGCACACTTTGCGCCGGGTACATTCTGGACGCAGCCGCGCCCGAGCTTGTCGTCAACGGCGATTTCACGACGAACAGCGATTGGGCGAAGGGAACGGGCTGGTCGATCTCAGGCGGTCTCGCGCATCAGTCCGCTGGCAATACCAGCAATCTGTCCCAAACGATGAAGGGCAAACTCAAGCCTGGGCATGCATATCGGCTGTCGTTCAAGTCGAAGCGGGGCGCGAACGTCGATTCCAACACCATGACGGTGAGCCTGAACACGGGCGATCCTCCCGCGATGGTCGACATCTTTCCGGGCTATTATCCGCAGTTTGGCACTGATCCGGGCTATTCGGTTGTCTTCGTGGCGCCGGCCGGGCCCATCCTTGATCTTGTGTTCCGGGGCGTCACGAGGATAGGTGTCGGGCAGGATATCGACAAGGTTTCCGTGAAGGAAGTCGAGTGCGCGCCGATCTCCAATGCGCCGACATACATCAATTCGATGTTCGTCGATCCGAATGGCTTCGTGGTGCTGCTCGGCACGACGGAGGCGGATGGCGACTTCAACCCAATGCTGGTGCGATGGTCGGATCAGGGGAATGCGCGGTCATGGGTTCCAGACAACAACAGTCTGGCGGGTGAGAATTCACTCCGCGTTGGTAGTCGGATCGTGGCCGGAAAGGCGACACGCCAGCAGAACCTTCTCTTCACCGACACATCGCTCTATTCGATGCAGTTTGTCGGCGGGACGGAGGTGTTTTCCTTTGCCCTGATCGCGTCCGGCTGCGGGCTGATCGCGCGGTTCGCTGCTGCGGAAATCAACGGCATCTCGTTCTGGATGAGCGGCGACGGGAATTTTTACATCTTCCAGGGCGCCATCCCTCAGATCATCGACTGCCCGCTCAGGGATGATGTCTACAACAACCTCAACGCCGCGCAGAAGTCCAAAATCTACGCCGGGGTGAACTCGAAATACTCGGAAATCTGGTGGTTTTACCCGCGTGGCGAGAACACCGAGTGCTCGCACTATGTGGCCTACAACTGGGTCGAAAATTATTGGACCCAAGGCGAGTTGCCCCGCACCACATGGGTGCGCGACGGTGTGTTTTCGAACCCTATCGGCTTCGGCGTCGATCACATCGTCTACAAGCACGAGCTTGGCCACCTTGCCGACGGCATGACGATGAGCTGGAGCCTCGAAACTGGATACGCCGACATCGAGGACGGCAACAATCTGACGGCGATCTCCGAATTTCGGTGCGATCACGCCTATCAGGTCGGGGACATCAAGATCAGCTTCGAGTTTCGAGAAAACGCCATCGGCCCGGTGGCGACGGAAGGACCGCATTCGGTCAAGCCGACAACGAAGCGTCTGCAATTCCGGCGCATGGGCCGGCAGGTGAAAATCCGCTGGGAAAACGGCCCCGACAACGAGGGCTGGCGGGACGGCGTGAAGGCCGTCGTGATCCAGAAGAGCGGCGCCCAACGCTGATGATCTCGGAGTTTTGTCGCGTTTGGCCTTGGCTGGAAAAGGCGGCCAAGCGCTACGGCGATACGCACACAAGGGAATCCGTCCTGCAACGGCTTCTGGACGGTCGCGCGCAACTCTGGACCGAGCGCAACGCCGCCCTGATCACGTCGATAGAGCGGTACGATACGGGCATGGTCGAGGTTCGCGGCTGGCTCGGGGCCGGAAAGCCCGGCCGGTCTCTCACTGATCTTCGCAAGATCGAAAAGCGCGTCGAGGCGTGGGCCAAATCCATCGGCGCCCAGCGTCTCACCATTCTCGGCCGGCGCGGCTGGCTTAGGGCATTGACCGGCTGGCGAGAGCTGGCCGTGCTGATCGTAAGGGATTTCTGACATGGGCGGTGGCGACACTCAAACCACGACGCAGAACACCAATCAGACCGGCGGCACGAACTACGCTCCGTGGACGCAGGACATTCAAAAGTACCTTGCCGGGGTTGGACTCGGCTTGGGGCAGAATTTCCTCGGCAATGCGTCGGAATACGGTCTGGCTGGTCTGAACCCTGACCAGATGAAGGGCTATGACATGCTGCGTGGCTCGGCCTTGCAGTATGGGCAGAGCGACGGCGCGCCAACGGCCGACGACATCATGGGCCGCAGCAAGATGACGGCGGCCCAGCTCGGGAGCGATGACTACCGGCAGTTCATGAATCCGTTCGTGCAGTCGGTCATCGACCCTGCGCTGGCTAATATGCGAAGGGAACGCGATAAGTCGGCTGCGGAGATCGGTGCGAGGTCGGCGGCGGCCGGTTCGTTCGGCGGCTCGCGCGAGGCCATCCAGCGCGGCCAGCTTGATCGCAGCCTGGCTGAGACGACCGCCCAGATGGTGCCGTCCCTGCTGTCCTCGGCCTATGATCGGGCGACAGGCCTTGCCTCGCAGAATACGGACCGCCAGCAGCAGGCGAATGCGACGAACGCCGGCAATGCTCTTTCGGCCTTCGGGATGCAGAGCAATCTCGCTTCGGCCGATCTCAGCCGGCAGCTTTCCGCGATCAATGCGCTGCTTGGCGCCGGGCAGTCTCAGCAGGACTTTTCGCAGAAGAGCATCGATCTTCCGTGGACGACCTTGGGTCGGCTCGCCAGCCTCATTCCGGGCGTCTACGACTCGAATTCGTGGGGCAAGAGCTCGTCCACATCGACGCAGCCCGACAATTCGACCGGCACGGGGCAGGGGCTTCTTGGCCTTGGGACGACCTTGCTTGGCGCCGGGACCGGTGGTGGCGGAACCATTGCCGGCTCCATCTTCAGCAAGCTTTTCGGTTGAGGTGAACCATGGCAGGCGGTCTTGGCGGCCTCGGCGGCTATCTGGATTCCCCGGCAGGCGGGAACATGCTCCAGGCAATCGGCATGTCTCTCATGTCGAGCCCGCGCAATGCGCCGTTGCAGAATTTCGGCCAGTTCTACGGCGGCTTGCAGGCGCAGCAGATGCGGATGGACGAGCGGGATCAGGAGAGGGCGGCGATTGCGGCTGTCCTCAAGCAGTTCGGCGCGCCAGATGATCAGGCTGCAATGCTTTCGGCCAACCCTGACGCGGCAAAGCTCTGGATTGAGCAGCGGCAACGGGAGGCTCAGAAGGCGGCGAACGAGAGCTTCAACTCCAACCTGCTCGGCGCGCTTGGCAGCGGAGGTGGAGCATCCGGCGGTCTCGGAGACCTTGGCGGCATCCCCGGCGCCGCCGGCCCGGGCGCAGACAGCGGCTCCGGCTATCCGGCCGTTGACGCACTGGAAAATCCGCCAATTGGCGGAATTACCGCGCCGACGCAGACGCAGTTCGGCCTTCGCGGTGCGGCAATGGGTGATCTCTACCACCTGAATACCGGTCAGACACCGCCGGACACGGACAATCTGGAGCCTGTGACCAACCTGCCTGAAGTCGTGGTGCAGTCCACGCAGACCGGCGATGGCTCCTACGAAGGCAACAAGACGCTGGACTGGCTGAAAGCCAACGATCCAGAGGCAGCCGCGCTCGTTACCGCTGATAGCGGTATCTCGCCGCGTGACGCCTTTGAAATCGCGAATATTCGCCGCCAGGGGCAGGCCAGTGGTGCGGCATCTCCGCAGCAGGACGCCCCGCCGGCCCAGCCGGCGCAGGCGAGCCCGCCCTCGAAGCTGCAAAACCTCTTGGCGCAGCGTGAGCAGCTGTACCGTCTCGGCATGACCACGGATGGCGCCGACAATCGCCGCAAGTTGGATTCGGCCATAAGATACAAAGAAGACCAGATCGCCGAAGAGCAGAACGCTCTTCTGCGCAATCAGACCTTCAAGGCCATCCATGAGGAAGATCCAGAACTGGCCCAAAATGTTTGGGACGGCCTTGTTCCTGTCAAGGATGCCTACAAGCAGCTTCTGGAAAATCGCAAACTCCGTTTTGAGCAGGACAATGCCGATCGCACCAGCGGGACGAAGGAATACGACGCCTACGCCCGCGATGAGGTCGCGGCCGGGCGCCAGCCTCTCGGAAGGCTCCAGTACGAGCAGGCGGTGCGCAGTTCTGGCGCGACCAACGTCAACGTAGGAGCCGGCGAAAAGGCGTGGGATCAGGAGAGCGCAAAGCTGTTCGCCAAGCGCTACGACGATATCACGTCCGCAGCCGGCAATGCTCAACAGATGATGGGCATGTACGATCTCGCTGAACAGGCATTGAACAGCGGCGTCCGTACTGGCCTTGGAGCCGATGCCGAACTGACGCTGCGCCAGCTTGGCTCTGCGATGGGCATGGATACCGATCCGCAGAAGCTGGCCGGTGGCGAGCTTATCCGTGCGGTGCAAAACAGGATGGCGCTTACTATGCGCTCGCCGGACGGTGGGATGGGCATGCCTGGCGCCCTCTCCGACAGGGATATCAAGTTCCTCAAGGATTCTCAGGTCGGCATCGATCGGTCCCCCGAGGGCAATCGGCGCATGCTCGAAGCGTTCCGGGCGATGGAGCGCCGGAAGATTGAAATCGCTCAACTGGCCGATCAATACGTCCAGCAGAACGGCCGGCTCGATGCAGGGTTCAATCAAGCCATCCGGCAGTGGGCGGAAGCCAATCCGCTGTTCACAGGAGAGCCTTCAGTGGGCGGTCTCCAGCCGGGGGCTGTAGAAGACGGCTACCGGTTCAAAGGGGGCGATCCAAGCGACCCGAATAGTTGGGAACCTGTCCAATGACGCAATCCGGTCCTTGGGAAAAATATCAGCGTCAGCAGCCCGCAAGCGGTCCGTGGTCAAAGTACCAGAAGGCGCGGCAGGAGGATGATGGAGCGGTCGCGCAACCCAGCACGGCTGTTGATATCTTGAAATCCGGTCTTTCCGGTGTTCGCCAAGGTATCGAGGCCGGTATTGGGGCCTTTGGTGACGTGGGTGAGGCTCAACGCGGCATAACCGAGTGGGCGGCGCAGAAGATGGGGGCTTCTCCAGAAGCTGCGCGCAGCTACGGCCAAGTCGCTCGGCGTCTCACCGGCATGCCTTGGGCTCTGCCTACGTCGGAGATTCGTGGCGTAACGGAACCAGTTCTAGGGAAGCCCTACGAGCCCGAGACGACAGCGGGAAAGTATGCGCGGACGGTGGGGGAATTTGTGCCCGCCGCCGCGCTACCGAGCGGGAAGGCGGGGATTGCGGAGCGGCTAGTCACTCAGGCCCTTCTTCCCGGCCTTGGAAGCGAGGCGGCAGGGCAGTTGACGGAAGGATCGTCCTTGGAGCCATTCGCGCGGATCGCGGGGGCTATTGCCGGCGGCTCGGTGCCGATGCTCGCGCGCAAGGTAATCACTCCGTTCCCGTCATCGGTGGATCGCACTGCTGCGGCTGATTTTCTGGCGCAGGAGGGCGTGCCGCTCACCGCCGGCCAGCGCACCGGAAGTAGGGGACTGCGCTACGCCGAGAGCGAACTTGGAGGCATAAAGGCCTCCGATCTGATGGAAAGGCAGGGTGAGGCGTTTACAGATGCCGCCATGCGCAAGGCCGGGGGCTCGGGATTGGCGACCCCTGACAATCTGGCGGCGCTCAAGGGCGGTTTGGGGAAGCAGTTCGAGGATATCGCCGGGCGCAACACGGTTTTTGCCGATCAGCAGCTCGGGCGAGACATTGGAACCACGCTCAACCGTTACGACAAACTTCTGGAGGCACAGCAAAAGCCGATCATCGCGGAACTCGCTGATGATATGATCTCCCGCTTCACGGCGAACAACGGCAAACTGTCTGGAGCCGAGTATCAGACGATCCGAAGCGATCTTACGCAGGCGGCAAGTTCGACAAACAATCGCACCTTGGGCGCCGCCCTCCGAGGGCTGCGGGACGCGCTCGACAATGCCATGGATCGCTCCATCAATCCGCAGGACGCGGGGAAATGGGCCGCCTTGCGGCGCCAGTATGGAAACTACAAGGTCTTGAACAAGGCATCGGTCGGCGCCGGGGAAGAGGCCGGGCGAGGGGTGATCTCTCCTGCGCGTCTGCGCTCGGCCGCTGCGGCGGGGAACCAGGATGGGTTCGCGACCGGCGTCAGTGATTTTACGAAGCTGGCGAAGGCAGGGCAGACGGTCATGTCGCCACTGCCGAACTCTGGGACAGCGGCCAGAACAGCCGTGCGAAACCTCGGAAGCCCGTTGCTGGCCGGCGGCGGCGCATTGGCGGGCGGTGTTCCGGGGCTGCTCGCCGGCCTCTTGGCGCCGGCCGTAGCCGGGAAGGCTCTCATGTCCTCTCCCGTACAGAGCTACCTCAGCAACCAACTGCTAGGGCCCGGCGGCAGCGACACGCTCAAGAGGTTGGCTCTGCAAGCCCTGATGGGTTCTGATCTTGCCCGTCAGAAGCTCATTGGCCCTTGAGCCACATGAGGAACTGCCCGCCGAGGATGATGAGCACGATAAACCCGGCAACGGCCAGAACAATCGCCCGTCCCACGACAAAGGCAGCACGCTTTTCGGGCAGGACGGCTCGAATGCCATATCGTTTGGCATCTAGGGCCTTTGCGATCAGCCACGTTACCGCGAGGGCGAGGAAGCCGGCGTTGATCGCAGCCATGTAGCCGTTGCTGATCCAGCCGCCATAAGCGTTGGCGGTGAGGACGACCAAAGCGATCGCGATCTGGAGAAAATGCCACAGGCCGCCAAACCTACGGGACGTGACGGCAGTCTCGTCAATCTGCATAAGCGAGAGATAGCACTTCCTCGCCGTAAATTCCAGAATTGCAGACGATCACGCCATCTCCAGCGTGATCGCTGCCGGCCTATCTCATGGAGCCTCCATGGCAAAAATCGCACGAGATGCGGTCGGCGTCCTGCTTGGGGAGGCCGGCGGCCGAACCATCAGCCAGCGCTACAACGACATGGTCCACATCGCGAGCGTGATGGCGAACCGCGCGGCGCTGACCGGTCAGTCGCTTCAGAGCGTGATCTCAGCGCGGAACCAGTTCAGCGCCTACGGGAAGCGGCTTCCTCCTGGCACAGAACGACTGCGCGCTCTCGCGGAGATGGCTCTCAATCAGGTCATGACCAAAGGGCCTGTGACGAGCGCGACCTACTACGCGACGCCGGCATCGGTCGACAATCTCCCGAGCAATCTGGAAACGGCTGCACAGACGGCCGCCCACGTCTACAAGGACGACCCGGAGAACCGGGCCATCGCGACGGCGGCGGGATACATCGCGCCATCGCCGACCAATGCCGTCGCCGCCTCGCCGGCAATGTCCTCATACGCATCTGCCGACGACGGCGCTTCCTCGAAGCGCGGGCTTGGCATGGCGGCGCTGGCACCGAACGGTTTGAGGGCTGGGTTGATAAACAACCTATCGCCTGGGAAATTTCGGCCGAATATGCCCAGTTCCGTGATCACGGATGCGATCAGAGATAGTGTCGCGAAAACGTTTGGCCCCGACTACTCAGTCGCTGTTCAGTCGGGCATGGAGAACCCTGGGCGGCAGCACGGCTCCACGAGACACAAGACAGGGCTGGCGGCGGATATCCATGTTGTCGATCCGCAAGGAAGGATAGTGACCAATCCGAACCGCATGATGGATATGGTCAGCCGCTTTGCATACGACAATCGGCAAGAAGTCTCTGGCGTGCAGCCTGGTATCGGGTTCGGGCCGGGATACATGGCGGCCGGCGAGGCGCATCTTGACCTTACCGGACAAGGCAAGAGCTGGGGCAAGGGCAAGACCATCCGAGGCATGAATCCCGTCTTGGCGCAGACTATCGAGGCAGCCAGACAGGGCTTCCAGCCGACGCCATTCAGCAACCCGCCGACACCATCGGAAGCCGGGACGGCGCCTGCGATCAATCCGAACGCGCCGACCCTTACGGCATCCCTATCGGATAAGATCGGGAAGATTGAGGCGGGCACAGGCGTCCCCGCTCAGAGCGTCCAGACCAGTTCGTTCAGCCCGCCTGCCGGCCAGACCCCGAGCGCGCCGGATACGGATAGCGTGGGCTTCTTCGGCGGCACGGCCGGCCAGTTCGCTGGCATCCCGGCTCAATCGGTCAAGACGACATCGGTGGCGCCGGATATCGACAACGCGCCCGACTATAGCAGGATGTCCTATACCTCTCCGCAGGACGCCCCCGCTGCCCGGGCTATCGCTGCGATGGCACAGGATACCGACAATGGGTCGATCTCGGAGGTGGCGAACAATCCGATTGGCAAGCCTGCTCCGGCTTACAGCACGACGAACTTGCCGGGATATGGCTATGAACCGCCAGCAGTGACGCAAGCGCCCGCGCCGGTATCCATTGCCCAGCCCGAGCCGGTCGAGATGGCCCCGCCGACCTATGTGGCCCCGGCACCGGTCTATGCGCCCCAACCGGTTGCCGCGCCGGCCTATTCGCCGCCGGCGCCGTCTGTTCCGACTGGTTCTCAGGCGTCCTACGATTTCCACAACGGCCTGACCGACATGGCCGTTGCCACGAATGGCAACACGCTATCCCGAGACAGCCTCGGCTTCAGCTACAACTATTCGCCGGCATTCAACACAACGACGATTTCCGACCCTTCTGGCCGGACGGTCGGCGTGAGAAAGGGCTTCGTTTCGGGTGATAGCGCGGACGATGGGGGCTCGTCTGGCGGCGGCCTGTTCGGCGGCATTGGCAAGGCATTCAGCGGCATAGGCGACGCGATCGGCTCGGCTTTTTCGGGAGACAATGTCAGCGATACGGTCATGGGCGGCCTCGGGGGACTTGGCGGCTCAGTGGTCGGCGGCATGATCGGCGGTCCTATCGGCGGTCTTATTGGTTCGGCGCTCGGACAGAACTTCGCGGTCAACCACAACCCGTTTGCAGGACCTACGGTCGCCACCTTCGCCGGCCCGATGCACATGGCGCGTGCTGTCGGCGGTCTCGGGTTTCCGTCCGCGCCAAGCCTGTCCGGCGTCTCCAAGGGCGGTGGCGGGCGCAGCATATCAGCCGCTGCCCGCGCGTCCGTGAACGCCGGGAAGGGCGGTCTTTATTGAACCTATGAACATCGGGAGCGCGCATGTCCGTGCCGACCTATGACCTTTGCCTAAGACAAGGGAACGACAAGTCTTTGGAATTTCACCTGATTTCCGATGATGGGACGCCGTTCGACCTGACTGGCTCGACGCTGATCTTCACCGCTCAAAAGAGCGACGGGACGGAGATGGAGAAGACCATTGTCCCGACCGATGTGGCCGGCGGCGTCTTCGTCTTGTCCTTCACCACCGCTGAGACCCGTGAGTTCACGCCAGGACGGTTCAATCAGTGGGAAATCGAACGGCAGATTGGCGGATCGGAAGAGACGCTTATTGCCGGGTACATGAACGTACGGGAAGGGATGAACACCGATGTCTAACATTGAAATCATCGAGATCAGAATTCCCGGCCCCATGCCGCCGATTGTCGACAATCCCGATCTTTCGGTGGAGCCGACGAAGTTGGCCCTGCGCGGCAACGTCGAGGCGAATTTCGTCGCGCGAACGCCGAAAAGGCGCTTCAAGACCATCCCCCTCATGCTGGCCGACACCGCGACCACATACGCGGTGGTCAGCGAGGGCGACGAATTTGAGGCTGGCGTCTTTTCATATCAGGTTGCCGCATCGGACGCCTCTGACCATCATGTCGAGACGGCCGGCGGCGTGAAGCTCTATGTGCTGCCGATCGACGGAGCTTACCACCTCGAAGCTTTTGGATCTGTGGCGGGGGATTATTTGACCGATGCCCCCGAGGACATAGTTGACAGCACTATAGCCTTCCAGAAAGCCATTGATGTAACGCCGTCTGGCGGGTCTCTTGTGCTGCCCTCCGGCACGGTCTACGTGGGTAACCTCACGATTCCTTACGGCAAGATCAACACCACGATCACGGGTGAGGGGCAGTATTCTCCAACCTCCGCCATCCAGTTCTTAGACGGGGCCACGGATGGGTTCCGTCTTGAGCAAGAAGCTTACAATTTCAAAAATCTTATCTTCCGGGGTATTGGAAACGTAGAAGCTGCCGCACTGTTCACGTCGGCAAGAGACGACGGCAGAGCTGATCAAGACTGGGCGTTCTTCAATTGCCTGTTTGCGAACACCCGACACATCGGAAAACTGAAAGGCAGAGGTCTGACGGTGGACAACTGCGTGCTTTCCTCCGCTCTCTATGATGATGCCTTCGTCCTGGACTTCCCAGCAGAAGAAGATTTTGTCCCTGGACCTGCCGGAAATTTAGGCTCTTGGGAGGGCGGTTTCCGTGGGTTCACGGTAAGAAATTCTCGCATTCATGGACTTTCGAAATATCTTTTCAGGGTAAATTCCAACAACGCCGAGAATGCTCGCGGTTTCACTATTACGGGAAACCAGTGCGACAGCTACGCCAAGATCATCAAGGGTTACGCGAAGGAAGTCGAGTTTTCCGCCAACAATTGGTATATGGGGTGGAACGATATAAACGCATGTTTCTTTGATCTTGTGTCCGGTCACACAATTAATATCTCTGGAAATGTCATATCCAATTCCAACAATGGGAGGCAGGGCGGAGACAACCCGTTAATCAGGTTTATTTCCTCGTTTTATGGGCTGATCGTAGCAAATAACACGTTTGTTCGCCGCGATGTGCCGGTTCTCTCCGCTGAACTGCCTTCCGGTGCCGCTGTTACTGGTGTTACGATCGCCAACAACACATACTACGACTGCTTTATAGCGTCTCCATATCTAGCGAAGATCACTGGTGGGAGCAATGGGGTGCGATCTGTCAAGATTGACGAGGCGATCCACTCCGTACCAGCCAACTGGCAGGCAGTCTATGGCGATGGGTACTGGCTGGGGTGTAGTGTCAGGGTAATAATGCTTACCGGGGACGCCGTCCAGCACAATCTTTCGGGCGCCTCCTCCCGGGGGAATGACCCGCGTTCTGGCGCCTATCAAGGTGACGGGACTTCCTCGCGAGCAGTCTTTGTTGGCTATCCACCGAGCCGGGTGAGAGTCTACAAGAACGACGGAACGCTTGTTGCGGCAAAAGTCGCGAATGGCATTTCCAGTCAGCCTACGATTATCGCGTTCACCACAACCGGTTTCACCGTCAACGGCGCGGCGAACACGAACGCCGTTGTGTATTATTGGGAGGCCGGGTAGGTGCAGCGGGCAATGAACCGATCATGCAATGTGGCTGTCCAATTGCGGCGGCTCCGGATTGACGGAG